>Ga0163154_10003475_pt1 | contig 21781 bp, 6 predicted proteins | sample OliLakLV19MP9P1_FD_148649 | JGI IMG/M metagenome (GOLD analysis project Ga0163154, IMG submission 148649) | Freshwater microbial mat bacterial communities from Lake Vanda, McMurdo Dry Valleys, Antarctica - Oligotrophic Lake LV.19.MP9.P1 | ecosystem: Environmental > Aquatic > Freshwater > Lake >... | reverse complement strand
GAATTTTTTATCAATTGTCTTAACTGGTTTCTATGGCTTCAATCTTACCTGGCTACGAATATGATATATTCATTAGCTACAGGCACAACGATAACAAATACGATGGGTGGGTAACGGAGTTTGTTGAGAAACTCAAACAAGAATTGGACGCTACTCTTAAAGACAAGCTCACCGTCTATTTTGACAAGAATCCAAATGAAGGACTTCGCGAAACACACCAGGTTCACGAGTCTCTTCAGGGAAAGATTAAGTCACTCATCTTTATACCAATCATATCTCAAACCTATTGCGATACCAATTCTTTTGCTTGGAAGGAGGAGTTTCTAACTTTTATTTCAGAAGCCGATCGCGATACGATTGGAAAAGTAGTTCGCACGCAGGGGGGTAACATTATCAATCGGGTGCTTCCTATTAAAATTCACGAGTTAGAATTGGATGATGTGCGCCTGTTAGAGCGTGAACTTGGCGGAGTGATGCGATCCATCGATTTCATTTATCAGGATGCAGGCGTTAACAGGCCTTTGCGCTCCAAAGATGACGACCTTTCAGGCGGCCAAACGCGACTCTTGTTCCGAAATCAAATTAATAAAGTTGCCAATTCGATAAAAGAAGTTGTATCGGGAATAAAAATTTCCAACCGTAGTGAGTCAAAAATTGAATTAGTGCAATCACTTACAATCGATAAGCCGCAGGTTGCAGCTTCCTTTACCACTTCGCTACCGGCAGGAATTAAAGTACATGTGATTGATCGCGCCAAGCCTAGCATTTTCATGGCTTGGACTTCCAGTGAATTAAAAGCCCAGCGCGAGGAAATGGTTTTAGTATTGCAGAAGGCAGGGTTTACAGTACTGCCCGCCATCGACTGCCCGGCCGATGATGAAGAGTTTAAACGCAAAGTGAAAGCAGATCTAAAAAAATGTTCTTGTTCGCTTCATATTTTCGGTAACGAATTTGGAAGACGTTTTGAAATGGAAAACGAAGTATCGTTTCCGCAATATCAATTAAATGAGGTAAAACAACTTTTGGATCCGGCTTTAGCTGAATTTCAGTGCTTTATTTGGAATGTTAACAATCCGGAAAAACCAGTGAACGCAGCTCAACAGGATTTTGTAAGAAGTATTCGTAACAACATCACCCGCAATATGATGTTTAGTAATAGTGCCGGGGCAATGCAATTGGTCGATGATATTCGCGTGGTTATGATGAAAGAAGAAGTGGCCTTGTTTGATTCGAAAGATACCGATATCTTCTTCATCTTCAATCAGCAAGACGAAGCCGATGCAGGGCGCATTACGGATTTAATTAGTGAGCATTATCCCATAGAAATTCTAAATATTATGCCCGATGGCGAAGAATCCTATCGCGAGAAATCTGCGCAGCAAATACCTAGAAGCAAATTAGCCGTTGTATACTTTAGGTATGCAGCCGATTGGGCCATACCTTTTGTTAAACAAATCTGGAAGGAGATTGGAGGCGCATCGTCCCCCACACAAATTATGTTGGTAGGGGAGAATGACCCAGCCAGCAATGCCTCGCGCGTATTCAAAGCACCTAAGGTTGTTTCCACCATTGTATCAAAAGAAGAAGTGCCAGAGGAAGTGAAAAAGGTGTATGTGAAGGTGGTGAAGTTATAAAAGCAATTTTTTAGGAAGTAAATAAATCCCTCACCCCGAGGAGAGGGGCAGGGCTGAGGGAAGAAAAGGTATAGAATGTTAACTCGAAAAAAAATAGGAGTGTTGATTTTAGAAGTATGAATTAATGAGCGAAGAAACAAGCATCTGCCCTTATACCGGACTACGCCCCTTTACCGAAGAAGAGTCGCTCTATTTTAAGGGTCGGGATGAACATATTGACCAGGCTACAAAGCAACTGAAAAAAAATAAGTTCATCATGCTTACGGGCGCATCAGGCGATGGGAAGTCCTCACTTGTTTATGCGGGAATTATTCCCAACGCTAAAGCAGGATTTTTAAAATCTCAATTTTCGAATTGGGCGGTAGTCGATTTTCGGCCTGAACGAAATCCGTTAGGAAATTTATGTCATGCGCTTACTAAGCAGCTTGGTGTCGCCAATGAAAACACCGTTCGCACTGAGTTGAGTCATGGCTTCTCTGCCTTGGTCGACATGTACAAGGCATCGTCCCTTTTCGTAGATAGGAATGAAGATGATTGGAGTGCGTTAGACGATCAACAGAAATCCAAACGGAAAAGGGGAGCTGCTAACCTTATTATTATTGCCGATCAGTTTGAGGAATTTTTTACCAATCCGGAAAATTTTCATCAAGGCGTTCCTTCTCAGGAGGCCGGTTTAGTTACCAATCTTTTATTAGAAACAGCCCGAATCGCTTTGGAAGAGGGATTACCTATTTATGTAATCATCACGATGCGGTCGGACTTCATCGGGCAGTGTGCTTCCTTCCGCGGATTGCCAGAGGCCATCGGCTTTTCACAATTTTTTGTTCCCCGTTTAAATCGCGCACAGCTTCAGGAAGTAATTGAAGAGCCCGCTATATTGAGTGGTAATAAAATTTCAAGAAGACTTACAGAGCGATTGATTCACGACATGGTGGAGGGCACGGACCAGCTTCCAATCTTACAGCATGCACTCAACCAAATTTGGAAGATGGCCGATGAAGGCAATAGTGAAATGGACTTGCTGCACTATGCCATGGTAGGCGGAATGCGAGGCGAGGAATTACCTGAGCAAGAAACAAAAGGCTTTGAAGCCTGGTTTAGTAAATTACCGCCTAAAATACAAGCCTGTTACGATCAACCAGATTTACAAAATGTTCTCAACACGCATTCGAATAAACTTTATACATTCGTAGTTGATTATTTAAAAGACCAATACCAGGAAACGATTAAGGAGGCCGAAGCTCGCCAAATTGTAGAGACAACTTTTAAATGCCTGACAAAAATTGATAACAGCCGCGCGGTACGCAATCGAATGTCGCTGGGTGAAATCACTGCCATTATAAATCAACCCACAATTGATTATAAGAAGGTAGGTAAGGTATTGAATATCTTTCGCGAACCGGGAAATACATTGTTGCGTCCTTTTCTTGAGGACGTGCCCGAGTTGCAGGAGTTTACAGTTATAGATATCACCCACGAAAGCCTGATTCGAAACTGGGAGAACCTCGCCCAGTGGGCAAAGGATGAATTCAACAGCTATACCACTTACCTGGATTTTAACCAGCAGCTTAACCGTTGGGTAGCCAGTGATAAATCCAATTCGTTTCTCCTTTATATTGGGCCACTAACCTATTTTGAAAACTGGTTTGTGAGAGTAAAACCGAATGCCGATTGGATTGCCCGCTACTTGGATGAAGCGTTGAGTCACGAACAAAAGCATGTCAAGTCAGCCAGTATCTTATCTAATGCAAATGATTTTTTAGATCGCAGCGCACGAAAGCATGCCATTACCCGAGCTGTAATGAAATATGGGCCATGGAAAATTGCAGCTGTATTGGCGTTAATTGCCTTTGTCACACTCAGTTCGTTTGCAGTTAAAACCTATTTGGACAGACGCAACCCCGCCATGCTTCAAAGTTTTCAGGAACAATCTATTCCACTAGTTAATAATCCGAAACTATACGTTGCTGATCGGGCTGTTTTGGTGGCCGAACAACTTCGCTTGAAGGTGACTACCATTCCGCAAGTCATTGAAAGCATCAAAGACCCCATTCAAAAAATTGAAATGGCCAATGTCATCGCGGTAGGATTTATCTTTCAAGGCCAGCGCGAGCCTGCCAAAGAAATTGCACAATCTCTTGCCATCACCGATAGTTTGTTTTCAGCCCTTGAGGTAGATTATTCAAATGGAAAGGCATTGACTGACTATCTGAAAAATGTAAATGATTGGCGGGCTACTTTAGGATTAGCCTATTTTTATAACTCAAACGATTATTTGCTTGACTTGCAAAAGAAGAATGCGAGGCGTTCGGCTGCGGCTGTGTTAGCGATCTTGGAAAAACAACCTCTTAAGTTCACTGAATTCATTCACTTTTCATTGGCGCTTGAAACCGCCTTGAATTTCAATGGCTTTACGCATGACGAATTGAGCCAGGTGATTAAATCACTTTCGCCCTTTGATAACAATACCCGAAGTGACTGGGTGAACAACCATTTCAAACCAGATCAACTACTTATTCGCGGGTATCAGGGCTATGGATTTAACTTCAATGGCTTGTACCAAAATCTCGCATGCCTTTATGCCGCGGATGGCAATGTGGGTAAATCCTTGCAGGCAATTGATACCTTATTAAAATATACGGAACCTTATTATCAACGCGATTATACCAACATGTTGGATAATGCTTCCAATGTTGCATCAGTGTTTTACCGCAATCAACATAACGATCAATTAGATGCTTTTGTAAAAGGCTATTGTGACCGCAAGAAAATTACAGCCATTGAATTTTACCAACGACTCTTAGCTCGGGCCAAACCCTATAATCTTACCCGAAATTCTAACTATCAAAATTTTTGGCTGGAGGCACACAATATTAACCTTCAGTATGGGGAAGCGAAGGAAATTGCTTTTTTCTATGAGAAATTCAGAGAGACGATTATCAGGAGCACGAACGTGGATGAACGAAATTTCTTACTGGCCATTGCCTACAAGCACGAAGGTATTACCATTGCACACAAGGCAGAAATGGCGCGCGAAAAGTATGATGCTGAAAAAGTTACCGGGCTCTTTCGAACGAGTATAGAATATTATAACAAAGTAAGTAGTGATTATCTCAATCAAACGATTGAACGAATGTTGACGGCCTCCGCAGACATGATTTCAGCTCCCCGCAACAGCCTCTATCTTTTTCCTGATGTAATTGAAGCTTTTATACCGTTGGGCGCGCGTGATTTTCATTGGAATTATATGTCGGCTAGTTTTATGGAGTATTTGATTGATCAAAATTTATTTGTAAAATTTTATGCACAACCAAGGGAATTGAAACTTATTGAAGCCTGGCTAAACGATTATCATGTTCATGCGTTTGCGGGTGATCTTTTCATGCGTGCACCTGCAGCAACAAATGTATTGGCAAAACTGGAAGAAGCACTCGACAAAGCAGATGCCCAGACGAAAGCAGATATAAATATACTCTACCTTTATTTAGGCTACGAGGCGCTGGAAAGAAATGACCAGGCGGTGGCGATAAATTATTACTCGAAATTAAGAATAGAAAATTTCGGAAATCTTCTTCGTTATAAAATTCTACCGGGCTATCTTAACTCTACTTCCTTTAAATTAATTGGTAAAGCTTATGCTTGCTTTATACAAAACAATAAACTTGGGGAGGCAAAGCGAATACTTGCTTTCTTTAAAAAGCCGGCTAATCGATCCTCCCTCTATGCTTTCGCGGCCCTTGAGTTAAATGATAAAGATCCAGGCAATACCGTAGCTCAATCGTTGTTGGATTCGGCCACAGCGGAAATGAATCGTGTAGAGAATCTGAATTCGGATCAGCCTAATCGGTTTCGAATTGCTGTGGGCCTAATTGCCAGCGAGCCAACGGACGAATCTATTGAAAAGGCAAAAGGGATTATCAAGAATCAATCACAAAAATTTATTATTCTACAAAAAATGTCAAGAGCGTTGGCCTATAGGGAAGAACTTTTCAAGGCTACGCAACTAATCCCCGGTAATATTGCCGAGTCAGATCAATTGATTTTTCTATGGAATATTTTGCAAGGCTATGCCGATCAGCAGCCTCTGGCACCGGAGTGGAAAGAATATGAAGATACTTATACTTGGTTTGATAAAGATGACTTTCTGCCTTATGTAGATGAAAGTACGAACTAAATGAAATATAATTTTTTCGAAGGGTTGGGGTGAGAAAAGAGTAAAGAATTTAAAGTCTGAAAATAGGATTGTTGTTGCTGAATTGCAATTACCAAATGTTGATTTAAGAAGTACAAATTAATGATCGAACAAACTAACATCTGTCCCTATACCGGCCTCCGGTCGTTTACTGAAGAGGAGTCGCTGTACTTTAAAGGGCGCGATGAGCAGATTGATAAAGTGGCTAAGCTGTTGGAGCAAAATAAATTTCTTATGCTCACCGGTGCCTCGGGCGAAGGAAAGTCATCCCTGATTTACGCAGGTCTTATCCCAAATGCGCGGGCGGGTTTCTTCAAAGCCAAGTATACCAACTGGATTGTTTCCGATTTCCGGCCTGAACGATCTCCTGTAAAAAACATGGCTGCGGCTGTTGCCGAAACCTTTGGGGCAAAACCTGCCACAGTAGAAACAGAACTGCGCAGAGGATTTTCTTCACTCATCGATTTATATGTAAACTCTTCCTTTTATACCAATGAAAATGAAGAATCCTGGAAAGGGTTAGGTGAGATCCAGCAGAAAAATAGAACCCGTGGTGCGGCCAATTTATTGATTATCGTAGATCAGTTTGAAGAGTTCTTCACCAACCCCGAGAATTATCTCAATGAAGCTCCTTCGCAAGATTCTCAGATTGTGGTAAATCTTGCACTTGAAACTGCTCGCATCGCGCTGCAGCGCAACTTACCAGTATATGTAGTTTGCACAATGCGATCGGATTACATTGGCCAGTGTTCTGCCTTTAGAGGGCTTCCGGAATACATTGGATTCTCTCAATTTTTTGTTCCCCGATTAAAGCGAAAGGAAATCAAACAAGTAATAGAGGAGCCGGCCACGCTCAGTGGCAACCGTATTACTCGTAGATTGGTAGAACGGCTGGTGTATGATCTGGCTGATGGTATCGATCAGCTTCCGATTTTACAACACGCACTTAGGCAGGTTTGGCTAGTGGCCAACGAGGGACAAGAGGAAATGGATTTAATCCATTACGCAATGGTGGGTGGCATGGCTGTTGATGATTTACCCGAAGCAAACCGGGCCCAGTATAATACCTGGTTTGAAAACGTTCCGGAAATACAGAAGAAGTTTTATGCCGAACCGGGGTTGAATAAAATTATTGAGATCCACGCCAGTAGATTGTTCGAAAGTGGTTGGGTATTTTACAATGAAACACATGCTGTTAATCCGATTACGCAAAAAGATGCCAAGCGCATTATTGCCCTAACCTTTGCCTGTCTTACTAAAATTGACGACAGCCGTGCAGTGCGCAACCGGATGACGCTGCAAGAGATTACCAATATCATTAATCAACCGAAACTTACTACCGAGGTGGTAGGCGGAGTACTCAATTTATTTCGTGAAAGTAACAACTCCTTTATCAGGCCTTACAAGACTGAGGATGCAGATACTTACGTGTTAACTCCTGATAGCGTGCTCGACATTACTCACGAGAGTTTGATTCGCAACTGGGGTTTGTTAAATAAATGGGCCAATCAGGAATATGAATTTTATTCCACCTTCCTCGATTTCAAAAAACAACTGGCGAGATGGAAAAATAGTGATAAGAGTTCGGGCTTTCTCTTACCGCTGGGCCCCCTTACGTATTTTGAAAACTGGTATAATCAATGCAAACCGAATGTCTATTGGATCGACCGCTATTCGGAACTTCAATATGACCGCTCTAAATCGTTAACGCAATCGGAAGGGGTGCTGACCGATACGAAAGAATTCATCAAGAGCAGTGCCAACAAAGTAATGCTTACCCGAGCCTTTATGAAGTATGGCGCCAGCAGAATAGCCATTGCATTTACCTTAGCGGCTATCGTGTTGCTGACAGGATTTTATTGGTACGATGCTCAGCGTAAAACCAATGAGCAGGTAGAAAAACAAGTGATTGGGAAGGCTCATCGTTTATTGCAATCTAAAGAAGTAAGTGATTTGAATAAGGCCACTTACTTACTTATGGAAGAACGATTGAAGAACGGAAGCCTGCTTACCTATCTTTCAGAGTTGCCAAATAGAAAACAACAAGTTGAATTATCGATCGCAGCCTATCGGCTGATTTTATATTATGATAAGCACAGCAAAATGCCGTTGAAAACAGAATTAATGGACAAGATTGTTGGCGAGTTGCAGAACTATGAAGGAGGCGGGTATGAGCGAGCCACGTTTTTACTCGAGCAACAAAATCAATTCTTGTTGTTGCTGGCTTACGATGAGTATTATAATCCATCACCTCGAATCGCTGATGAAATCATTCCTGCAATCACCGCACTTCAACATGATTTGGTTACTTATTTTTTTTCAAGTACAGCACCTTTCAAACAAATAGTGCCTACCGAATTAAACCTTGCCATGCAGCTTTGGTTAACCTTTGGCAACCCGGAACAAAAAGATATTCGTGGCGTGCTGGCCAAAGTTTCCCCCTTTGCCGATAGCGCTTCGCAACGAATGTTCAGGAACTATTATGTTAAGGGCAATTACGAAAGCAACGGCCGCATCCCCAGCGATCACAATGGGGGCTACCACACTCTGGCATCGCTATATGCCGCAGTGGGCGAGGGCGATAACATCATTCGTTGTTTTGAGCAACTACCGGAATCCTATTTCCGGAGCAGCCTTTTTAACAACTATAACAACGTACTGGGTTTTCTCCACCAGTATAATCATCTTGATCAAACTTCTTCAATAGGAAAGTGGCTGTTCGAACATTATGCCAGCGATGATCCCCTAACGGTTTATAGAAATGCCGTCATTCGCTCCGGCTATATTCCAGGATTGTTCGGTATCAACCTGATTAAGAATTATGCACGCTCCAACACGGGCTACTTTCATCTTAATCTCGGGTTGGCCAAACGCGAACAGTTCTTTGCGCTTGCCAATGAGTATGAACGATTTGCCAAAGAAGTGAAAGATCCAGAGGAGCGAAACTACCTATTGGCCATGCACTACAAACGTGTTGCCATTCTATACAGCAAATACCTGTATGATCGCGGCCTGTCCGTAGATCAGAAGCAGATGGATGAATGGCTGGACAAGGCCTGGGGGTATTTTAAACAAGTAAGTGAAAAGCATTTGGCTGGAGCTGTAGCCGTAAACTATCGATACCTAAGCGATGGTGTTCGAACCATTCAATCACCCCGTAAACTGGTCTTTCTCTATCCTGATTACCGCGATGGTTTTTTTGCCGACCGATACAACACCGATGTCTTTGTTGATCACGCTTTGCGCAAAGGCCTACTCAATAGTTTTTACAATACGACTGAGGCTATTGAATTACTTCACGAATGGATTTCAACATCGACCGAAGTCTATTTCTATAGGCGCAATGGCGAAGCCACCGGTTATTTTAAAAATGACTTTATCATCAGCGATACACTACTCACTCAACTGGTAAGGTTTGCAGATTCTTCACCAGCCGGCAAAAACTTTGACAAAAATTTACCATACCTTCTACTGGCTAACCGAAATTTTGAAAAAGGTAATATAGAAAAAGGAATTGCTTACGTTGAAAAACTCGATAAGGAAAAACTGCTCACCTCTGGAAATAAATACGAGTATGTAAGCCAAACCTACTTCGTCAATGCAGTGATTGATTTGACTACCCACCTGGCGGTAGCCGGGCGCACAAAGGAGTCGGTGGACATTATCGGGCGCTATGAGCCCTTCCAAAAGATATTTTTTTACGCAGCCGCGGCAGACGGGCTTTATAAAACGTATCAGCCTATTGCTTTCACTTTTTTGGATTCGGCACTGACAACTATTAACAAAGTTGATTTCAATACGCTTAATGGTGGTATTTATGATGAGTTAGATTCCAGGCGATTTATGGTTTATGTGATGGGCAAGGTAGGTGGGGAAAAGATTAACAAACTTTCAAATAATTTTATTAAGGAACTTATTGAAATTTCTAAAGTTCGGGGTGTGAATGGTATGATTTTAGGGACGGCCACTGATGGCAACTACTTCACCGCATTAAACTCAATGCCGCCAACTCTTACTGAAAATCAGGAGCTGGGTTGCTATTACTCCATACTGAGCCAGATTACACGCGGTAAAAAGGAAAGTGATTACTGGAAAGGCATGGACGAATCGTTATTATGGGAGTTCACTTACTTTATGTCACCACAATGAAAAAAAATAGTGCACTTTATTATCTGCTCATGCTATTACTCGTGATGGGCGCATTTGCTTCCATGGCTCTGAACAGCTACGGAATCACCCTGATGAGTTATGTGGGGTTGGCTTTTAGTCTTGTATTTATTTATGAGTTGATAGTGACCTTGCCGCGCCAACAGAAGATGGATGTCGTGTTTAAGCGAATACTTGGTGTGGAATTACTTATCCTCAGTTTAATCAGCTTGTTGTACTTTTTCAGAGGTATCAACCTGGAAGTTTTCTTTAGCCTAATTCTTTCCAATATCCTCTTGATGGGATTAGTATTGGTAAATAGCTATTATTTTTATAACACATGGAATCAGGTTAAAGAAACACCTGTAAAACTTAGGCTGGGAATTGCTTTTTATTTTAGTGCCCTGTTTTTGTTAATCGCTAGCCATTACCTACCCACCGGGTTTTCACGAACGACCACCGTATTGACATGGGTATGTTTGATTGGCTTTGTTGTTATTGGCTGGTGGAAAGGAACCGTTATTGTAAATGGGGCGGAGACGAGCGCATTCCACAGGGTAATCCGCTTCAAAAACAAAACTGGTATTCAGTTGATTGTGCTCACACTTTTTGCAACCTATTCTATTCTTGCCAGTCTCCAGGTTTTGCCATCGTTATATGTGGGCTCACTGCCCAACGGGTACGCCAAAGTAGTGCGACAATGGGAAATGAAGGTGAATGATCCCGGAGTACCACCAACCAACCCGAATGAATTTGAAAAGGCGTATAAGAAATTTTTGGAAGGGAAATGATTAATAAGAGTATTTGATAAATATTAATTTTATTTTGAGTGATGAGCGCTGCTTTTTAATTAGTACGGTGACCTCGAAGCTCGTGATTCAATATTCGCAACTCGTAATTAATAATTATATTTTCGATTTTGTATCGTAGTTTTTGAGTGTTGATGTAGTCTACAAGAATTGAAATTCGTAAATCTTAACTTTTACTTTTAAAAGTGTCAGAATCACTTCAAACCATAGAAGCCCTTATTAATCACGGTCGCTTTCTGGAGGCTCGCTCTAAAGGACAAGCATTTGCTGATTCTGATAACCTGAGAGTGAAGCAATTATATGCGCTAGCGCTTTCCAAATCAGGGGCACCCGAGGCGGCACGCGACTATCTAGAACCCGTTTATAAAGAGAATCCCGATGATCCGGAGACAGCCGGCATTTTGGGCAGTATTTATAAGGAGCTCTTCAAAAAAAATCAGCAAACAACGTTCGCTCTTAAGTCGCGCGATACTTATCTCAGCAATTTTTTAAAGACCAAAAGTTATTACACTGGCATCAACGCGGCTTCCATGTCGGCCATGGTGATGCAAAATGTAAAAGGAAAGGAACTGGCGCGCGAAATCATTGCTTCCATAGAACCCAACACCAAAGACTTTTGGGAATTGGCAACTTTGGGAGAAGCTTATTTATTATTGAAGGATAAAGATAAGTCGGTTGAGTATTATTTGAATGCCAGAAATATTGCTGGTACTGATTGGGGAAAGGTGACAAGTGTTCATAATCAACTGTGGTTATTGAATCACTACATACCCGTTTCGAAAGATGTGCAGCGGATTTTTTCTCCACCCGAGGTGGTTGCTTTTGCTGGTCATATGATTGACGCTCCAGGTCGGGCAACCCCACGGTTTCCTGCATCCATAGAAAGTAAAGTTAAGGATGCTATTAAAGGAGCAATTAGAACAATGCATGCCAGCATCGGGTATTGTTCTCTTGCCTGTGGTGCTGATATTCTCTTTGCAGAAGCGATGGCTGAAGAAGGTGGGGAAGTAGTTGTTTTGATGCCCTTTGAGAAGAGTGATTTTGTAAATACAAGTTTGCGTTTTGCTGGAGAAGAGTGGATTGTACGATTTGAAAAACTGGCAGCGCAATTCCCCGTCTCGTATATTTCTCAGGATAATTACGGGCGAAATGATGACCTGTTCTCACTGCTTGGTAAAGCTGTATTTGGCTCGGCTGTCTTGCGCAGTCAAATGTATCATCAAGAGCCCTCATTGCTTACGGTTCTGTCTGAATTTGATTTGAAACGCATGGAGGGCGGCACGCGCGACACAATTCAGATGTGGCCTTACCCGCAGCGGCACACCAACATTAACCCCAGTGTGATGTTTCATGCGGCTGAGATTCAGCCAACTTCTTCAGCTTCTGATCAACCTGCACTTGCTGTCATTACTAACAGACCTGTTCTTTACATGGCAAGTATCGAACTTTCCGGAGTTCTGCCGATGGAAAAAGAACGTATTGAAAAGTTGATAAAGACAATTGCCGAGGAGCAACAATTTTCTTTTAAAGTTTTCTCAGTTAAGGATAGTTCAGTAACTCTTGCACTTGACACAGAGATCGCTTTGATGGATGTGCTTCGCTCGATCTGGAATATCACAGCTCGCTTTAAACCTGTGAAGCCAATCCGTATTGGTTTGCATGCTGCTCCTGTTTATTTGAATATGATTGATGAGGATGTAAACATGAGCAATCTGAAGGCGATCACTCAATTTGCTGCGATGGGAAGCATTTGCTCAACGATGGGCTTTGCTTCTATACTCGCGTTGCATCCCAAAAAATTTCAACTTGATTACATTGGAATGATTCAGTTTGATGAGACAGAAAGCAGCAGTTTATATCAGGTAAAATTCCTCGCCTGAGAATTATAAGGCCTGTTGAGAAGGTTCTTCGATTTTACTTTCCACAAAATACATGTCTACTTCACCAATATTCTTTGCTGAAATTTTACCTCGGTGCGAGCATTGGTAGTGGTCGCTCACTTGATAGAATGTAGATGAAGAGATGTTCACTTTGCCAGGTTCACCGTTAGATTCCATACGGCTTGCAATATTTACAGTGTCGCCCCAAATATCATAAGCATATTTCTTCTTTCCCACCACGCCAGCCACAACAGGTCCTGTATGAATACCAATACGCAACTCCCAGCCACCCGGTAATCCTTTTGACTGTCTTTCCTCGTTTCGGGTAACCATAAATTCCTGCATGGCTAATCCGGCATGCACAGCATCTAATGGATGAGTTTCGTTAACTGTGGGAATGCCCCCGGCACACATGTAGGCATCACCAATTGTCTTTATCTTTTCAAGATTGAACGTTTCTACAATTTCATCGAAAGCAATAAAGTAATCATTAAGTTCAGCAACTAAATCTTGTGGTGTTAGCTTACCGGCAATTGATGAGAACCCTTTAAAGTCAGTAAACAGGACGGTTACATTATCATAGAATTGGGTTTTAGCGGAGCCGGATGCTTGTAATTCACGCGCTGTTTCTTCCGGTAAGATGTTCAACAGTAGTTCTTGAGACCGATCACGCTCGTCCTTAATAATTTTATTGGTTTTACGCACGTACCTGTACCGATTATAAAACCCAACGATAACAAGTAGTAGAAGCCCCCCGGTAATAACGGCTGCATAGTTCATGATTTTTTGACGCTGAATCGTTGCGGCCTTTAAAGCCTGATCCGCTGTTAACAAGTCAATCTCGGCTTCCTTTTTCCCAATATCAAAATTGAATTGAAGCTGCTGCAATTTTCTATCATTGTCTGTATTGTAGAGCGTGTCCTTAATGCTCCGGTATAAGGTGTCATAGGTATAGGCATTTTTGAAATCTCCGGTAAGTGAATAGGTTTTAGCAAGGCCGCCATACGCTTCTTTTAATTCTTCTTTTGCACTGATCTCTTTCGAAAGAGACATGGCATCTCGAAATTGTAAAATGGCTTCTTTGTACTTGCGCTGTTTTCTCAGCGATTCAGCAATTCCCAATAAGCTTTGAGACATTTCAAGTTTGGCATTTAATTCCCTTGCAATTTCCAAAGCCTTGCGCTGATACATCAAAGCTTGTTCAAAATCACCTTGGTCCGCATAGATGGCACCAAGCATGTTTAAAGGAAATGTCGCATCAATAGTACCTCTATATACTTCAAGGGATTCATCAAAATAGAGTATCGCTGAATCGTAAAGTTTTTTCTCTTTGTAGATCTCGCCCACATTCATAGCGATCATCCCCGTACCATCTTCGTAGTCGATTCCCTTAAAAATAGGCAACGCTTTCAAGTAATAGTCAAGTGCTTTATCTGCTGTCGCTGGATTATTATTGTAAGCAGCACCGATCCCGTTTAAGGAAGTTCCCATATAGAGTGAATCTTTTAATTCTTCCGAAATTTTAAGAGACCGTAAATGAAAGTCAATCGCCTTGGTATTTTCCCCAGCATTAAAATAGGTGGAACCTAAACTATTGAGAATATTAGCAATACCTACTTTAAAATCAAGGGAATCAAAAATTGCTAAAGAATTTTGGAATTGAGTCGCTGCTTCTGGATAATTAGAGCGATAATAATACCCTAACCCAATTGCTTTGTAAGCGTATGCCTCCCATTTTGGAAGCTTTAACTTTTGTGCCAGCGCAAGGCTTTGGTTGGCATATTTTATAGACTCGCCTGGGTCTTCATTAAGAAATCGGCTACTCAGAACAATAAGATTATTTACTTTAATAGAATCATCTGGCTGCTTAAGAATTGAATCTTTAAAGTCATTGAGCTCTGTATTTTGAGCCCAACCTGCACACGTTGCCAAAATTAGTAATGAAGCTATGTATAGTCTGATAGTCACCTTCAATAATCTTTAGGGACAAGGTACTAATGATTTGAGCAAAATTTATTAATAATTGGAAACAAAAAAAGGAATGGAGTAGACTCCATTCCTCTTTTATCGAATTGTTAAGTGTTATTGCTTAAACACTTTCAAAGTTTGAACACCCCTGCTGTGATTAATCTTAATTAAATACATCCCGTTTTCTAAATTGGTTAGATCCAGCTGTAGAATTGAATTATCTGCTTGCCAATTAGATTTAACAGTAAAGTTTCTTCCTATCTGATCAACAATCAAAATATTCGGAGCACTAGGTATTTCTTTTACACCACTTATCGAAATGTTGATATAGTCGACAGTAGGGTTTGGATATGCTACTATCGATTCGCCAATTTCTTCAGCCAGATTATAGGAAATTGGAATATTTGTTTCCGTTGAGTTGGTTCTCGCTAAGCTTGAATTGCTTAAGCATTTTGGGGAACCTGCACTCGCAGTGGCTAAATTTGTTTGTAATTGTCTAAAGAAATAACTCTTCACGGTCCAGGTTAAAGGACTGCCATCGAAATAAACATCAAATTCACCTTTACCAACCGGAAACAACTGTGGTACTTGACCTGAAAAGTTTCCAGTACTTGTAATTTTATTGTCGTCTCCTGCAATAATATATACTGCGGCATGATTTTCATTGGTGTAAACGAAATGGGCTTTGTATCTATATCCTGAAGGGTCACGTGATAATTCTTCAACACACTCCAGGGTTGGTTTAATTGCCTTGGCAGTAAGGCGATTTGGAATGACATACAAGGTTCCATTTGTATATTGAAGTGAATAATTGGTATTGCTTGTTAATCGCAGGTTGCTTGGTACAATTGTGTAAATCCCGGCCCAATTAAAATTTCCGGTTATCTTAAGGACGGGTCCTCCGCTCACCAGCGTGGCCTGGGTATCACCACCAACAAATCCTGTTATCGTTGCAGATAATTTGGGAACGGTAAAGCAGCATTCTATTACTTTGTCATCAGCTGTCACGATCAGCACAGCTTTTGTAATTGTAAGGATGCCATTTATCGAGGTAATATTATAATTGTTATCCAGGCCTGCGTTCAAGTTAATAGTATATTGACCAACCGAACTGGATTGGTTTGCAGATGTTGAAGCTACGGGTCGTGTATCCAGTACCGTTGCATCTTCACCATTCTTAAATCCAGAGTAACTTATAGTTAGTTCAGGATTCGGGCTACCATATACTTTGGGTCGGTTATCTGCAGTTGCCGCTATTAATGCTTTATTGATAGCGATTGCAGCAGAACCTGTTACTGGATTGTAATTTTCATTGCCAGGGAAGGTTGCCGTTGCCTCGTAAGTTCCTGCATTTCGCGGAGCGTTGGTAGTTATGGCGTGGACAGTAGCACCTGTTCCTGAATACGTAAAGCTTAATGCCGGACTTAATAAATCCGGTTCACCACCAATTCCATAAGCAAAGCCGGTTGCTGGCTTACTTAATCCATCGTATGTAGTTGATACGCCCGTTACACTCACTACCGGCTCGGCTTTGTTTACGGTAAGGGATCCATAAAATCCATGTGCGTAATCAACACCGTAGTTTGCTTGTTGCTTTAAAGTTATAGCTGGTATAATGTTATAGGCACCCGCGTTGATAATACCATCACTTGGTAATCCTGTAATCCCGCCTTTATTTAAAGTATAAGAAATGAATTCAACAACGGAGGCTTGATTTTCTTCAAGGGTTACTTTCTCAATAGAACCTTCCTCGAAGAAACTGGTGCTAGTTTCAAAACCTTCCAGTGCAGTAGAATATTCGGGGGCAACATTTCCATATACAATCTCATCTGGATTTGAAGTTGTGCTTACTGTTAAGACGGCCGGTGTTATCGTTAAAGATCCAGCTTCGTAGATTACCACAAAGTTGTTCGATAAGAATGTTCCGGGTACAATGAGATGAGGCTGATCAGGAGGTGTTACACCAGTTCCACTTATTAAGTTAATGGAGTAAAAATCTAAATTGGCATCCTCAACAGAATCTTCTTCAGTTGCGTCCGCACCGAAATCATAGTAATCTTTATTGTTGGCTGTCACCTCAATGGCAGGGTCCAAATCTTTTTGACCAAATATGATAAGTGAAGTACTTAAATCGGACGCATCATCGCCCGCACCTTCCGTGCCATTGATTAGGGTTCTGCCGTTGATTAAAGTTCTACCATTGATTAAGGTTCTACCGTTAATTAAAGTCCTTCCATTAATCAAGGTTCTACCGTTGATCAAGGTTCTTCCATTAATCAGGGTCCGCCCATTAATCAATGTTCTTCCATTCAATTCGGGATTAGTCAGTGGCTGATTTCCTTCCGGAGCACTGAGATAATTAAAGAATGAACTGATTGGCGCATCAATCGCATTGATTAATGTGCGACCATTAATCAATGTTCTTCCGTTAATCAATGTTCTGCCATTGATGAGTGTTCTTCCACTCACCATGAAACTCAAGTTGGAAACATCGGAGTTAATTAAGGTACGACCATTAAACTGGCGGGCATCAAAAATCGCCAGCGGCAGCGCATCCTCTCCGGGTTGTTTTGATTTTTCTAGATCTGCCCTATACTCGTTTTTAATATCAGTCGTCAAAGTTCCAATGTTGGCGATGGTAACGGCATCGGCTGGATTGGTGATTGTAATTTCATAATCAATTTTGTTACTAATCGATTCTCCATACACCAAGGATGGTTGAGTTGTAATTGGCTTAATCCGGATAGGCAATGGTGTAATCCTGATAAACCCTGGCAGATAAGTATATCGTCCACCGAATAAGTTATCCGTTCCATCGTAGGTTACAAGATCAGCGTTATCAACTGCACCAGCATAGTTCAAGAGGTCAAGGAATACCGCACTTGTTTTGGCATGGGTAGGGAGAATTCTATAGTTCTCTTCGGCAACCGGACTTCTATCGCCTTTAATATCGTATTCTGCTCTTTCGATATTTAAATGTACCAGTGTTTCTGTAGCAGGACCGAGAGTAAGCCCAACGTCTGATAAACTAAGATCAGACTCTTGCCAACTCCAGATACCTGAAACAGCATCTTTGGTAAGTTCATCTATGGAGACAACAAATTCAGATTCAGTAATAGTTTGACCAAACTTTTTATTGATGTCATTGATACGCAAGGCAATCGTTTTTCTTGGTTGCGTTAAGATTGGTACAGGCGAGGAAGTGCCGCCATCTCCTTGATTTGATAGGGCTGCATTTTGTACCTGAATAGTTGGGTTACCCCTGAAAGGATCGATATCCACCACCAGGAAATTTGTTGTGGGGTCAATCGTTGGTGTCAATATCAAAGGCACTACATTAGTTTCATCCGTAAGCAGAACAGTAGATCCATAGTAAAAGCCATTTCCTTCTATTATAAGTTGAAATCTCTCTTCCCCTACAACTGCATCGGTAGGAATTGTGCTAAATTGAATAATTTCCGGCTTTGGTGCCGCCAGAGTTACCAACGCGCCATCCGCGCGAACAAGGCCAGAGCCAGAAGCTTCACCATATATATTTTCGGCCGTCAGCTTTAGTACTTTTCTTATATCGTCAGGTGAATTACCTGTCGTCCAATCTGTTCCATCTTTGTGTTTAGGATTTGTTGCAGGATAGTATTTTGTTCTGGCTTGCATGACCAGCGCGGCAACGGCTGCTGCGTGGGGTGCTGCCGCTGAGGTGCCAAAGAAGTTAGGAACCTGATCTCCTTCGAGGTCATTTTTAAGATTACCATTCACATCTCTACCTAAGAGATCGACCGTTGTGTTGACACCATTGGGTGCAATGAAATCGGGTTTACCTCTTTCAAGACCATTGGTAATTCCTCCTCTGGAAGAAAATGTTGCAACCTTTAGGGGTGCAACGCCATCAGGCACTGGAGGGAAACTAAAGGCCGATGAGTTTGCCGTATTGTTATACAAAACGGCACCAACTGTCATGGCTCCCGATGCATTAGCCTGACCTACAATAGTGGGGGCACCTGAGAAATATTCGTTAACTGTTATTTTATCGCCACGGAAGATGATGTATTTGAATTTAACATTAACATCACCCGTGGCCCTTAAAATCATAATATCGGTACTAACGGTGGAGCCCTCAGGAACTGAAAAATTCAGGATTTCAATGGGATCACCATCAATATTGTTTCTGTTGAATCCAAAAAGCGGAGCGCCCTGGAAATTAGTGAGGTAAATATCCAAATCATTTGCAGCGCCAGATAGAATCTCTCCGCGCGATCCAATGGAGTAAACAGGGTCGTTCCATTGAAGAACTATCGTATAGTTTCCCGGGCCTACTGTTATGTTTTGAAGTGTGTCTGTTCCGCCAAATGCATGAGCTTTTTTACCCGGATATGGATTGAAAATTGATTCATAAGATTTATTGCCAAAATTGCCGGCCGCGGTGAAGTAAGAAACTCCTAAATTTTTAACATCATTAACTGCCCGAGCAATTCGTCCGTCAGCGTAAAAGGGTTCTGTGATATAGGTAATGTCGTCTACGATAATATCGGCATTTTGATTAGTCTTTAAATCCCGAATACCTTTTGCAAAATCCCCAGCGGTAATAAAACCTGTCCTAAAGTAAAGCTCGGCACCAGGAGCAACATCATGTATAATTTGAAGCATGGCTCGACCTTCGTCTGAACCTTGCCCATATCTTGATGGTAATTCTTTAACTACCGTTACATTAGGTAGTTCACCCGTTGCTTCATTGTCATTGGCTTTGGTATTATAGCTATCAGAAAGGACACCAATTTTGACCCCTTGACCGGAGAGTTCATAGCCGGCACGCGCCCAGTTTGAGCGCATTACTTTATCACCCTGAGTTTGGATTGTGTTTGCGTTTCTAATCGGGGGAATGGCAGGCCTTACAAAGTTGATTAAATCAGGATGCGTGTTCAGGTCGTCAAGATTTTCGAATGGAATAAAACCAGTAACAATCAATGAGCCCTCCAGTTCACTGATATCCTCATCGGTCTCAAAGTTTAAACCAGTAAGTACGGTTTGCAGTTGCCCCAGATCGGTATCTCCGAAAAGTATTATTTCGACCAGTACTGTAGTTCCGCTGATGTAGAATAACTCATTGGTAGTTACCGGAGCACCTTGTTGTGTATTTCTAAAAAGCTCTGTTAATTCGCCACCAATAATTTTTGTATCATCTACTTTGCCTCCGGTGGGAGCACATACATCAAATGATTGCGCCTGATTTACAGTGACGATAATCTTGTCATCGTCAATACAGCCGTCCACAGGGTTTCCAAAACTATCTTTTACTTTCGTTGTGTATTCGGTAGTCGCGATTGGAGAAACATTCACAGCAGCCTGTGTTCCTATAGAAATTCCATTGGCAAACCATTCATAAGTATAAGGTCCGGTACCACCAGAAACAGTTGCTGTTAACGTAGCATTATTTGCATTAGAACAAACAGAAATATCTTCTCCGGCATTGACTGTTAGTGGAGTATTTACATTCACAATCACAGCATCGCTGGAAGAACAATTGTCGGCTCCTAAACTTGTAGCAGCTACTGTATAGGTAGTAGTATTGGTTGGACTTACAGAAATTGAGGCTCCCGTCATACCATTATTCCAAACGTACCGATAGGAACCAGTGCCTCCGGTGATGGAAGCAGTTAAGGTAACCGTATTGGCGGACGAGCACACAAACAAATCCAATCCGGCATTAACTACAGGAGGTGTATTATTGAGTGTTACCAACGCTATGTCTGTTGCTTTACATCCATTGGCCTGATTTGTTACCGTTAATGTATAGGTTCCTGCTGCATTAACCGTTGGTGTGGCAGTGGTTGCTCCTGAGACTATATTGCCGCCATTGGAAGCAGCCCACGCAAAAGTTGCGCCTGCCGTGGTGGAAGTTCCATTCAAGGGTAAAGAAGTAACGGTACAGGTAATTGATTTATCTAAACCTGCATTCGCATTTGGAAGGGTATTATTGAGTGTTACCAACGCTATGTCTATTGCTGTGCAAGTGCCGGCAGTAACGGTCAGCGTGTAAGTCCCTGCCGAAGTAACGGTGGGAGTTGCGGTATTGGCACCTGCTGAGATGGTACCTCCATTGGAGGCTGCCCAGCTATAGGTAACCCCTGCCGTTGAGGATGATCCGTTTAACTGAACTGTGGTAGCCGAGCAGGTGACCACCCTATCTACCCCGGCATTAACGTTAGGAGTTATGCAAGTTCGAAAAGGCGCGTAAAAAATATTGACACCACTTCGAATATTTACTTGATTACCGCTCCAAAGGGCACCTGTAATATCACTATTGCCTGTGCCAGAACCTACATTGATTGCAGCATAAGGTGCATAAACTGTGCCTAACCACTTCGATTTTGATGCAGACGAACCATTTGCGATATTAAAAGCATATTTACCATTACCCAATCCACTTCCGTGTACTTCTGTAAAGATGCGGGAAGCACTTCCGCCATTAATCATGCTGACGCTGAGCTTTTCAAGATTTACGTTGTTGTGCACATGTATAATAATTGTACCGGTTGGATTGTTCTGGAAATCGAAGACGAAACTGTTTGTAGTTCCGGCCTTGTTTTCAATCTTATCAAGGGTGTAAACTCCAGTTCCCTTAAAGGTTAATGTTTTACCACCCGATAGTTTGATATCATCATATTCTCCGGGCGTAATATCACGAGTACCAGTAATGTCAGCTAGTTGCGGAAAGGGCTTGAAACTGACAGGTGCCGGTAATGACGGAAAAGTGATATTTACTGTCCCAACTTCTCTACCACCAGCTGGTGTTGGCCCGTTGTATGTAAAGCCAGCAGGTTGCGTAACCTTCCCCAATACAGTGCCACCCCCGATAACTATTTTTCCATTCACATCAATATTTCCCCTCAGATTTGCTCCCGATCCTACCGAAAGAATGGTAGATGTACTACCCAAGGCAGGCGAGTTCAAAACACCAATTCGGCCTGTTACGATATTGCTATTATTGAGCGTCACCTGCCTTTTGCTAAAGACATCCCCGGTAACACAAACACTGGCCGAAGTCTGAACTAGCTCAAGGCTACCAACGGCTCCGCCTATCGTATTCGAAGCGCTGCCTATCAGGACTCCATTGCCAGGGGAGGCGCACGCAGATACGCCTGGTCCACCGGACCC
>Ga0163154_10003474_pt1 | contig 21785 bp, 20 predicted proteins | sample OliLakLV19MP9P1_FD_148649 | JGI IMG/M metagenome (GOLD analysis project Ga0163154, IMG submission 148649) | Freshwater microbial mat bacterial communities from Lake Vanda, McMurdo Dry Valleys, Antarctica - Oligotrophic Lake LV.19.MP9.P1 | ecosystem: Environmental > Aquatic > Freshwater > Lake >... | reverse complement strand
AGGTGTAATGTTAACAATTCTGGCATTTACCTATTGGATACTGATACAGTCGGAAAGAATTCAAAAATTATTAGGAACTACTGGTGCCAATGCCATTACGCGCATTATTGGGTTAATTGTAGTGGCAATCGCAATTGAAACTATGCTGACAGGAATTAGTAGCTTTTTTAAAATAGGTTAGGAATAGGTTATAAAGATCAATCATTTGCTAATAACTCTGGTACGGCGGGAAAACAACATATTTTCGCGATAATCCACAGGACAGTCAATGATTGTCGGTACGGACTGGGATAATGCTTGTTCGAGCGTGGGAACTAATTCCGCCGCAGATTCAATTCTGTAGCCTTTTAAGCCCATGCTATCCGCAAGTTTGACGAAATCGGGATTGTTAAATTGAATGTAAGCACTTTTACCATAATGCACTTGTTGCTTCCACTCGATTAAGCCATAGCCGCCATCATTAAAAATCAACGTGACAAATGCGAGTTTTAGACGCACGGCAGTTTCGAGTTCCTGCATATTCATCATAAAACCACCATCTCCAGTTACAGCTACGACCTGACGATCGGGATTGACTAATTTCGCCGCTAATGCCCCCGGAATCGCAATCCCCATTGCCGCAAAGCCATTGGAAATAATGCAAGTATTGGGGCGATCGCAGTGATAATGTCTAGCCATCCACATTTTATGCGCGCCCACATCCGAAATTACAATATCCTCTGCCCCCATAACTTGCCGCAAATCATAAACAATTTTTTGGGGCTTCACGGGATAGCCTCGATCGTGAGCGTATTGTTCGTAGTCTGCTCGAATGCTTTGTCTGAGTTCTAAGGCTTTGGGGCTGGGTTTAGCAGTGCGATCGCTGCGATGGATAATCTCATTTAGGGCATCCGAAATATCGCCTACCACTTCGACTTGGGGAATATAACTGCTATCGATCTCGGCAGAATTCTCACTGATATGAACGATCGGAATTGCCCCAGTTGCATTCCACTTTTTCGGCGAATATTCCACTAAGTCATAGCCCACAGCAATCACCAGATCGGTTTCATCAAAGGCGTAACTGATAAAATCTCGTTGTTGTAATCCCATCGTCCATAGAGATAGCGGATGTGTGTAGGGAATCACGCCTTTCCCCATAAAGGTATTCACAACTGGAATATTTAGCTTAGTAGCAAATTCAGTCAGGGCATCGCTGGCACAGGAACGGATCGCCCCATTCCCAACTAATATTAAAGGATTTTTAGCCTTAGAAATCAAACCTGCCGCTTCGCCCAAGCTGTGATAAGAAGCATAAATTTTGCCATTTTTACCTTGGTTCTGCGATCGCAATAAAGGCGCACCAGTTACGGGCATTTCGGCAATATTTTCGGGCAAATCGATATGTACTGCTCCCGGCTTCTCACTTTGTGCCATTTTGAATGCTTTTCGCACAATTTCCGAAGTGGTGCTAGGGCGGACGATCTGAGCATTCCATTTAGTTACGGGCGCAAACATTGCCACTAAATCTAGATATTGATGGGACTCAATATGCATGCGATCGGTGCCGACTTGTCCTGTAATTGCCACTAGAGGCGCACAATCAAGATTAGCATCTGCCACCCCTGTCATTAAATTTGTCGCTCCCGGTCCTAAGGTGGAAAGGCATACGCCTGCATTACCCGTGAGCCTCCCATACACATCTGCCATAAATGCTGCCCCTTGCTCATGGCGAGTTGTAATAAATTGAATCGAAGATTTTTCTAAAGCATTCAAAACCTCCATATTCTCTTCACCAGGCAGTCCGAAGATATATTTGACTCCTTCATTTTCTAAGCACTGCACCAGAAGTTCTGCCGTATTCATATTTTTATGACTTATTTTGGATGATTAATCTTAAAAGCTTGAGAACAACAGACAAGAGCTTAGCAAGGATTTACGATTTTATTGCACGTTTTGACTGGTAATTCGAGTGAGTTTTTTGATTTATGTCTTCGTAAGTTAGAGAGGTTTAAAAAACTATCCGCTCCCAACAAGCTACAGGCGTAACTAAATTGAGAGCGGTCTAGTCGGATCATCAAGTTATTCAAACTGCTGGAAGGAATCTTTCATCATCGGCTAAGTCTAAGTAAATTAGAGATCAGCTTAGATTACAGAACAGCCCCAGCACACAGAATGAAATTTACAACCTGATGACCCACGCGTATACTACCTTCTTGCATGGACATCACCTCCTGTTTCCTATGTGGACTAAGTTTTAAGGTTTATTAGCTTATTAAGCTGTAATTAATATAACACATAGCTTCACAAATTGACTTAGGAAAAACTTAGCCCCTTAACGGTTTCAAAGAAAAATCGAGCATTTTCTTCGGGGGTTGTGGATAAAATTCCATGTCCTAAATTCATGATATGCCCAGTTTTACCAGCTTTATCAACCACATCTAAGATGCGATCGCGAATGTAAGCTTGATTACCAAATAACACACACGGATCGAGATTACCCTGAACTGGCATATTTCCTAACTTTGCCCTTGCCTCTGCCATGTCCACTGTCCAATCAAGGCTGATCATATCCACACCAGATTTAGGCATCCGTTCTAAAATTCCCGCACTGCCGTTGATATAGAGAATTAAAGGTGTATCAGGATGGGTGGTTTTGACTAAATCTACGATCATTTTCTCGTAAGGAAGTGCCAAAGTTTCATAATCCGTTGGACTAAGCTGTCCCGCCCATGAGTCAAAAATTTGGACGATCTGCGCCCCACAATCGATTTGATGACGGACATAGCCAGCGATCGCCACTGCTAGTTTTTTTAAGAAGCTATGGAGCATTTCAGGCTCAGAGTAAGCCATAGACTTAATTATGGTGTAATCTTTAGAGCTTTTTCCTTCGATCGCATACGCTGCTAAAGTCCAAGGTGCGCCCACAAAGCCTAAAATCGTCGCTCGATCGGAAACTTCATGTTTAATTGCCCCTAAAATTTTTTTGATAAAAGGCATCGCCGTATCGGGGTCTAGCTCGGTCAAAGCATCAATCTGAGCTTGAGTCCGAATCGGATTGGCAATGATCGGACCTCGGCTTTCAATAATATCAAATTCAATTCCCAATCCAGGTAAAGGAGTCAGAATATCCGAAAACATAATTACGCCGTCTGGATGAAATGCCCGAAAGGGTTGTAAAGAAATCTCGGCTGCTAGTTCGGGAATTTCAGAACGCTCCCGAAAAGTTGGATATTTTTCACGCAGATCTCGGTAAACTTTCATGTAACGTCCAGCTTGCCGCATCATCCACACGGGCGGACGGTCTAGTTCTTGTCCTCTTGCCGCCCTGAGTAAGCGATCGTTCCCTCCCATAGTCAATATCCTGTTAAAAGTTTAGTTTTTGATTATAGGACTTATTGCGATCGCTTACGGGAATGAATCTAGAATGAAAAAAGTATTTAAAACTTGACTGGTTCTCTTGTCTTTTCGGGTACCGCCGTGAACTCAGCGACAATTTTACGAAACTCGTCCCCATCAATAGTTTCAGCTTCGAGCAATACATCCACAAGGCGATCGCATAGGTCACGATTCTCTGTAATAATTTGCTTGGCGCGTTCATAGCATTGACTGACTAAACGCCGCATTTCACGATCAATTTTAATGGAAATTCGACTAGAGTAATCAGGACGGTTATCCCACCAGTTGCGATCGCTTTCATCGGTATGCGCGACTAAACCAAGGCTAGACATCCCCACCTGAGTAACCATATATCTAACCAATCTAGTTATATATTGAATATCTGATGCTGCCCCGCTCGTAACTTCAGCTTTACCAAATACAACTTCTTCGACAACTCTGCCACCCAAGCTAACGGTAACATTGGCTAAAATCCAGTTGCGCGAAAATAAACCTTCTTCTTCGTTGGGCACACTACGCGAAAATCCACCAACCCCGCCAGAACGAGGAATAATTGTAACTTTATCCAGAGGATCGGCATCTTTAAGCAAAGTTTGTAATAAAGCATGACCAATTTCATGATACGCAACTAAGCGTTTTGTACTACTGTCTAACATTGGGCGCATACTCATCCCCATTGTCACCCGATCGATAGCATCTGAGATTTCTAGCTCGGTAATTTCTTCTTTGTGTCTGCGGGCAGTCAAGATTGCGGCTTCGTTGAGCAAATTAGCTAAATTAGCTCCTGCAAATCCCGGTGTGCGCCGAGCTAAAGAATCTAAGGAAACACTTTCAGCAATGCGCTTATTTCGAGCATGAACTTTAAGAATTTCTAGGCGACCTTTGTAAGTAGGATAATCCACCATAATTTGGCGATCGAACCTGCCAGGACGTAACAACGCTGTATCTAAAACATCGGCACGGTTGGTAGCAGCAATAATAATTACACCTGTATTGCCTTGAAATCCATCCATTTCGGTTAGTAGCTGGTTGAGGGTTTGTTCGCGCTCGTCGTTACCACCACCGATACCCGAACCCCGTTGCCGTCCCACTGCATCAATTTCATCAATAAAGACAATACAAGGGGCATTTTCCTTTGCCTTGTGAAATAGATCTCGTACCCGCGAAGCACCCACGCCCACAAACATTTCCACAAATTCGGAACCAGACAAAGAGAAAAACGGTACACCAGCTTCACCCGCGATCGCCTTCGCTAACATGGTTTTACCCGTACCCGGTGGTCCAATTAACAATACGCCTTTAGGGATTTTTGCACCTACTGCCGTAAAGCGATCGGGCTGCTTCAGGAACGTCACAACTTCTTGCAGTTCTTCTTTCGCCGAATCCACACCTGCCACATCATCAAAAATTACACCTGTTTTAGCTTCTGGAGAAAATTTTGCCTTAGACTTACCAAAGCTTAAGGTCTGGGCGGGTCCGCCGGGTGCGTTATTTACTCTTTTGAATAGGAAAAATAATAAAAATATCAATAATACGGGTACAAAGAATGTGCTCGCTAATTGCCAAAATATTGGCTGCTGTTTGATTGGCTTCACCCCAATGTCAACTTTGTTTTCTTTTAATGCCTTAATCAGTTCGACATTGCCATCCCTTGCCACTAGGTCAACGCTAACTTTACGCTTATCACTAAGCTGTGCTTCTAAAATTAGTCCCGTGCTATCAATATCAACTTTTTCTACCTGCCGATCTTTGACTTTATTGAGAAACTCGCTGTAATTCATTTGGCTAGAAACACCATCTTTTTCAGCGAATGCGTAGTTAGGGACGGCAGCTACAAGACTAGATGATGCCAGTAGACTGATTGTTAATGCCTGTAGACGTTGCCACATAGAATCTTTAGAAAATTTAAGAAAGGTTTTAAGAGAGGGTTTAAGAGTTTTAACAGGACAAGACTTCACCTTGCGATCGCTCCTTAGAAGGTCAATACTTATTTTATAATTCATTTCTTTTAATAGTTTAGTCTATTGCTAAGGAATTATGAGAGTCGCTTACACGATCGAGCCGAGATCGAGCCTTGGTGAGTTTGCGATTTCTAAAGATTTATGAGCCAAATTTAAAACCCGCAATCCATGCGTTAGTTTGTAGTTAATCAATACCCGATTCCTATTGGTTAGTATTGGTTACCACTTAACAATCAGCTTTACTATTAGCTTTTTAACGATCGGGTTAAATACTTTTAAAAAACTTATTAAACATTTTATTTAAGCCAACATTTAAGCCACTATTTAAGATAGTTTTTAAGCCAATTTTAAATCAACGCTGCGGACTTATAAAATTCCTTTTACCCATATATGATCGATATTCCTTTTACCCTCGACCAACTCCGCATTCTCAAGGCGATCGCTGCCGAAGGTAGTTTTAAGCGGGCTGCAGATAGTTTATACGTGTCCCAACCTGCTGTGAGTTTGCAAGTTCAACATCTAGAGCGGCAGTTAGACGTACCGTTATTCGATCGTGGGGGCAGACGAGCGCAGTTAACCGAAGCGGGAAGATTATTACTTTCCTATGGCGATCGCATTTTGAGTTTGTGCCAAGAAACCTGTCGCGCAGTAGAAGATTTACAAAACCTCAATGGCGGTACTTTAATTGTGGGAGCCAGTCAAACTACAGGGACTTATTTGATGCCGAGAATGATTGGAATGTTTCGCAAAAAGTATCCCGATGTCCTAGTCCAACTACACGTGCATTCTACGCGGCGGACGGCTTGGAGTGTGGCGAATGGGCAGGTAGACTTGGCAATTATTGGGGGAGAAGTGCCCGCCGAATTACAGGATATGCTGACAATCACCCCTTACGCCGAAGATGAATTGGCTTTAGTATTACCTAGCTCTCACCCTTTAGCAAATGTAGGAACTTTGCCTAGAGAAGAGCTTTATCGCCTCAAGTTTATTTGTTTAGATTCTCAATCGACAATCCGTAAAGTCATCGATCAAGTATTGGTAAAAAATGGGGTAGATGTGCGCCAATTGAGCGTAGAAATGGAGCTAAATTCGATTGAAGCAATTAAAAATGCCGTGCAAGCAGGTTTGGGTGCAGCTTTTTTATCGCTAACAGCAATTGAAAAGGAGTTACAGATGGGAGCAATCCAGCGCGTGGCGATCGACGGGATTGAAATTAAGCGGATGCTCTGCCAAATCCGTAATCCCCATCGTTATCTTTCTAAAGCAACCGAGGCATTTTGCAGTGAGATATTACCGATGTTTAAAGATAAATCTTTACCTTAAATTATTTATTTCCCTAAATTTCGCTTTAATAAAGATTTAACCTATGAAACTCCCGATCCCGATAAAGTTACAGGGGTTTCAAGCGATTCTAAAACTAGATCGGCAAGATCGTTAATAAATACGGGATGACTGTTAAGGGCGGGAACGCGATCGAAGTTATGAATGCCTGCGGACTCGGCTACTTCTCGGTATTCGATATCAATTTCTTGTAAAGTTTCGATATGCTCGGAAATAAAGCTAATAGGCACAACTAAAAGATCGTTAACTCCGCGTTTTGCTAACTGGGCGATCGCCTCTTCGGTATAGGGTTGCAGCCATTCAACTGGACCAACACGGCTTTGATATGCCAAGGTATGAGCGTTATAGCGGTGATAGATTTTACGCAGAGATTGCATGACTAAATCCACGCAGTTCTCAATTTCAATTTGATAGGGATCGCCATATTTGGTCACATATTTTTTAGGAACGCCATGGGCGCTAAAGAAAATATGCACTTTTTCAGGATCGGCAAAAGCTGTAATTTTAGCTTCAATTAGCTCCGCCATTGCTTTTAGATAACCTTGGCGACTATACCAAGACCTGATGGCAATTTTTTCAATATTTTTTAACTGGGCATCTTGCTTCCAGAGCTTATCGATTAATTTCAAACTGGAACCAGTCGTACTGATCGAAAATTGCGGATAAAGCGGCAAGATCACAAGTTTAGTAACGCCATCTTTTTTGATTTGAGCGACCGCTTCCTCGGTAAAAGGATTCCAATAGCGCATTCCCACGTAAACCTTGGCATTTAGTCCCCGTCTTTGTAAAGCATTTTCAATCGATTCAGCCTGCTCTTCGGTAAGTTGGCGTAGGGGTGATTTACCGCCGATAACTCGGTAATTTTCTTGGGAAACAGGGGATCTGGTCGCAGCAATTAGGGCAGCAAGGGGTTTTTGCAAAAATGCAAATGGTAATTTAATTAAATCAGGATCGGAAAATAGGTTGTATAAAAATAGGTAAACATCCTCCAGCTTATCAGGACCTCCCAAATTTAGGAGTAAAACACCTATGCGACTATCCATGATTAAATTTCCTTATAATGTTTTAATAATATCGTTAATATAATTTAATAATAGCCTAATACTTACCGATGTTTAAAGTTGTAGCGGTTAGTTCGTGCCCCATTTGGATCTAAAAAGCTCAAAAAAGTAGTAAAAACTTAAATACACGAATTTATCTGTAACATTAGTTGCAATTTTTTTATCGAAATACCAAAAAAGTTATGCAGTCTTAAAATATTATTTTGAAGATGGTTAAAGATTATTAACTTAAGTGCTAATTCAGTGAGATTATTGACAATTAAGCCTGATGAACAGCAAAATCTTATGTCAGACTGAATAGTACTTATGGTTAAAGACGATCAATCTACTTTCATTAATCAGCGTTATCTTTGGGCAGTTGGTCTTGCTGTAGAAAATTTCCCGCCTGGCTCTCTTTTAGGCGATCGCTATCGCGTAGTGGAGTCTCAAATTATTTCGGACACCCAGATTTTCAGGTTTCCTGATATTCCCGAAGAACTGTCCCCATACGTATCTGCATATTTAAAGTTGTCAAGTCTGCCGTTACATTTTCCGCGTCCTTATGGCTTAGTAAAAGTTGGTGAAGATGCTCGCGAGTTGTTGCTACTAGATCGCGCTCCTATTTCTGTAGAAGGTAAACTCTATTCCAATATTAAAGATAGTTGGGTTGAAGCATCAGCAATCCGTCAAGTAAATCTGATGTGGCAAATGCTCCAACTTTGGCAACCCTTGCTGGATGTGGGCATGGTTAGCACATTACTCGAATCTGAATCTCTGCGCGTATTTGGTCCTTGGGTTCGAGTTTTAGAGCTTATAGTTGACGAAGAGGAGTTTAAGCTCGCAGATCTGGGAAGCATATGGATAGATTGGTTAGAACACGCTAAACCTGAAATTAGTGATGCCTTAGCAGATTTTTGCTTTGGATTAAGTCGAGGTGAGCTTAATTTAGTCGATGCGATCGCAGTTTTAGACAATTTGGCACAAAACCAAAAATTTCCCATTAATATTCGGATTGCCAGTGGTACGGACAAGGGTCCGAGAAGGGATCACAATGAAGATAACTGCTATCCTGCCCCTGAGCATCAAAAGCGAGCGGAACAATCAAAAATATTATGCGATCGCCTTGCCATTATTTGCGATGGATTGGGCGGGCATGAGGGGGGCGAGATTGCTAGTTCTATGGCAATTAAAACGATTGAAACCGAGCTAGAAGTGTTATTAGAAGAGCTTGAGATAAATCATGAAAGTAGTTCCGAGCCTTTCAATCCCCAAGAGTTTATGCAAAAGCTCGATCGCGTTACCCGTACTGCAAACGATCAAATTGTTGCCCTCAACGATCAGTATCACAAGCAGGCTCAACAACGCATGGGTACAACTTTAGTCATGGCAGTAATTCCCCATCCCCACGAAGTTTATATTGTGAGCGTGGGAGACAGCAGGCTTTATTGGGTTCATGCTGAAGGTTGCGACCAAGTTACAGTTGATGACGATGTTGCTACACGTGATGTAATTTTAGGCTACAGCTTTCATTCGCAGTCTACCCAACGCGTTGATGGTGGATCGTTAATTCAGGCATTAGGAACTAGGGCTTCAGAAGCTCTTTTTCCCCGCATTCAAAGGCTACCCTTAGATGAAGATTGCCTACTTTTACTTTGTTCGGATGGTTTGAGCGACTACGATCGCGTTGAAGAAATTATGGATTTTCATATCCGTCCAATTTTAATTAATAATCTTCCTCTCGATCGTTCGGTTACTAACCTTATCGCCCAAGCAAACGAACGTAATGGGCATGATAATGTTACGGTTGCCCTGATGCGATGTCAATTGTCTTCGGCGAGTAATGATGATAACTCCACTGATGGGGATACCTTACCTGATGAGACTGAGAAATTTCAATCTTTCTTTGGTGAAGATCTGCCTTTAGAAGTCAGTGAAACTCAAGATTTAGAGGATGTTAAGCCAACGACCAATTTTAATTTGAAGTATTTAGTTATTATCATTGCGATTTTAATTGTGGGTGCGGCGATCGCTATTGCTCAAATTACCTCAGTTAAAAAACCAATCCAACCAAATCCCCAACCCACTCCAGACCTTCAAAGTCCTTAGAGACTAATGATTAATTAGATTACTCACTCATATACCCGTGGTTTCGTTGAGAGAATGTTACTCGACAGGTTAAATGTATGTTAATTTAGTGATCTATTTTGTTAAAAAGCTAATCTTAATTAACAGGGGTGACTAGCGCAACGGTAGCGCATCGGACTCTTAATCCGTTGGTTCTGGGTTCGAATCCCAGGTCACCCATGATTCCCCAAATATTAGTCCAAATATTAGTATTCATATAGCTATGGCTCCTACTCTCGGTGTAAATATCGATCACATTGCTACAATTCGGCAGGCACGTAGAGGAATAGAGCCAGATCCAGTCGCCGCAGCCATAATCGCTGAACTGGCGGGGGCAGATGGAATTACAGTCCACCTCCGTGAAGATCGAAGACATATTCAAGATCGTGATGTCAGAATTTTAAGACAAACCGTTCGCACTCACTTAAATTTGGAAATGGCTGCGACTGCCGAAATGCTAGAGATCGCCTTAGATATCAAACCTGATTATGTTACCCTCGTTCCCGAAAAAAGAGAGGAGATTACAACCGAAGGCGGTTTAGATGTATTGGGAATGGGCGATCGCTTAACTCAAATTGTTGAAAAATTACAAAGTTCCAATATTCCTGTAAGCCTATTTGTAGATGCAGATTCAATGCAGATTAAGGCTTCCCAACAGACAGGGGCAAAATTTGTAGAACTTCATACTGGCACCTATGCCAATGCTAAAACAGAAGATAGCCTCAAGCAAGAATTAGAATTTCTAACTCTTGGATGCGAATTAGCGATTGGTTTGGGATTAAGAATCAATGCTGGACATGGTTTAACCTATTGGAATACGAAGGCGATCGCCCAAATTACTGGTATGGAAGAACTAAATATTGGGCATAGTATAATCAGTCGGGCTGCCCTCGTAGGCTTGGATAGAGCAATTAGAGAAATGAAAAATCTCTTATACTAAAGTCCTAAACCAAGAGTTGACATAGTTTATAGCTTGAATGCCTCTCAGATCTAAAATTACGATCTAAGGTTCAAAACCCTCTAATTCTGGAACATCGGCTACAAGATGTACCCCTTGGATATAAAGCGATCGGGCATACTTACCAATCTTTTCTAAGCGGAGTTTGGTACCCTGTTTTTTCGCTTGAACAGCCATATCGATCGCTGCCCCTACCCCACGACTCACAATTTTAGTGACACCTTCAAAGTCGAGTACGATCACCCCAAGGCTTCTCTCCAAATATGGCTGAACGGATTGGCGAAAATACGGAACAGTAGTTACACTTAGAGCACCATTCAGCTTTAAGATGGCTCTATCTCCATCTAGCTGTTCAGAAATCTTAAGCTCGTCTTGCAGAAAAGAGGAATGAGTCATGATTAAGATGCCACTGGATTTAAATCGGAATTTTTAAGAAAAGTGCTCATGCGGATTGTAGTTCCATTTGCCGAGGACTCGATTTCTACCTTATCGACCAAAGATTTAATCATATGTATGCCAAATCCTCCGTTCTTAACCCCAATTTGAGAAATTAAGTCAAAGTCTGGAGAAGGCACATCATCAGGATTAAAACCAGGTCCACGATCTCGAACCTCAAGAACTAGACCACCATGCAGAGCCGTAACTAAAACCTCAATATCTTCTTCAGTAGTACTGTAGAGGATAGAGTTAACGCACGCTTCAGTAAGTGCTTGAACAATATCTTGCACCCTATCTGCGTCGAAACCCATTTTTTGTGCCAGTAATTCTACTGCCGCAATTGGAATATCCTCAATACCCTCAACTGGAGGGATAAAGATTCTTAGTTTTAATGATTTATCGCTCATGCTTTAGTTAATTAGCATTGCACTGAGAAAATTTTATCACAGTAGTTGTACTAGGTATTATATTTAGTATTATGTTTAAAAAAATACTGTAAAGTCATTAGCCGATATCACTAATCTCATTTTTAACAGTTATAGAATTATTGATAACCCTAAGATTAGCAATCATATCGATTTAATACGATCGATCTAAGAGTTAACTGCGGTTTTTACCATGGATTCGAGTTCGCCACGATTGTGCATTTCAATTAAGATATCGCATCCACCGACAAATTCTCCGTCAACATAGACCTGAGGAATTGTAGGCCAATTGGAAAATTCCTTGATGCCTTGGCGTAGTTCGGGATCTTCCAGAATATCTACTGTTTCAAAGGGGACACCAAAAGATTTAAAGATTTGAACCGTAGCCGCTGAAAATCCACATTGAGGAGCATTTGGCGTACCTTTCATGTAGATCATGATTTTATTGTTGGCAATTTGACCTTCAATTTTAGTTTGGAGAATTGGGTTCATAGCTTAATTTTGTCGCGTTAATTTATTAGTTTTCATTTAATTATTATCTTAGCTGCATACCAAGTATTTTTAGACCATTAGGCTAAGGATATTAATCGGATAAACTGATTTTTAAATCAACTAGCTATTGGATACAACTTAAACAGAGCCAATCCGCGATCAATCGAGTGGTCAGTAAGTGCTTAGTAAATTTATTCTCATATTCTCAAAAGCGATCGTATTCTCGAATCGTGAAATTAAAAAAACTTCAGTCTTCGAGATTAAAATCAGTTTTTGAGATTAACAAGCTTCAAGGGAGACTTAACTATTCATTTTGCTCAAAGAGATAGTATAAAGACCAGTTTGCTCTGGTATGCTATCCCATTTTTTCTCGATTTTGCCTTTGGAGAGATTTTTTGTAATTCGCTCTTTGGCAATTCTGAATAGATCGGATGGCAAATCACCATGTAGTTCTTTTACAACAGTATCAGCATTAACTTTCTGTCCTTCGCGACTCTTTAACACTTGGGCGATCGCCAATAAAAGAGTTTGACCTTGATAGGCAGGACGAAGCGCGAGAATATCACTGGGCTTAGCTGAAGATTTAGTTGAACTTGGTGCCTTAGCTTTAGTCTTTCCTCTGGTAGAGGTTTTGACCGTTGGTGAAGAAGGAGCGGGAGCAAATATAGCAGGCTTTACTCTTTTTTTAGGAGCAGGCTCGGCGATTTCTTTAACGATTGCTGATTCTTCAGGAAGGGGAGGAGCAGTTGGGTTTTGCAAAAGAGCTTTAACATGGGCTAATTGGGAATTAGCGTGTTCGACTAAATTTTGATAGTAGTCTTGTAGCTCTTCTAGGTTTGATTGCAGATCGGAAGGGAAATCTAGGTTCATAGACAAAATGGAATAACAACTTAAGAACATAATAGGATAAGAATGATAAATTCTATCTATCAATTTCAGAAATTCGCAAAAATTCTTTAGTCATAATTCTTTTTTCTTCTTTATTAATCATTCAGAACCAATCACTTTTCTAGAAATTACTCTAGAAATTACTTAAAGTTATTCTTCTGAAACCATGTTGTGACTTCATTAATATTGCGATCAGCGAGGAAAACAGGGTAGAAATACTTTATGACTTTGCTATCTTTAACAACTATCTTTAACAACTATCTTTAACAACTATCTTTAACAATAAGAGTAACTGGCTTTATCAAGCGTCTGCCTTCTACTTCAAACATAGGTAAGCCTAGTCCCTGAGCAAATTCAAAATGGCGATCGCTTAAAATTTCAAAAATGAAGGTGTAATCTTTGGGCAGCTTCAGCTTTACACCTTCATTTCTCATTTCGCCGAAGCTTTGGCTCAGTTTTTGATCGTTTTATTGGTAATGCGTTCCATAGCTGCTTTTACATTGTCACGACTGTTAAAAGCCGAGATCCGAATGTAGCCTTCTCCTGCCGCTCCAAACCCCGATCCAGGCGTACAAACCACATGACAATCATGCAAGAGGCGATCGAAGAAATCCCAACTAGATAGCTCATTGGTTGTTTTAACCCAAACGTAGGGAGCATTGATTCCACCGTAGACAGATATGCCTACTGAAGTTAGCTGTTGACGAATTATCCGAGCATTCTCTAAATAAAACTGCACTAAATTTTTAATTTGCTCCTGCCCTTCAGGACTATAAACCGCCTCTGCTCCCCTCTGGACGATGTAAGAAACTCCATTAAATTTAGTTGACTGACGGCGATTCCATAACTGCCAAATCTGGACATCATGACCATTTGTATCTTTTGCTTTTAAGATTTTAGGAATAACTGTAAAAGCGCAGCGAGTTCCTGTAAATCCAGCATTTTTAGAGAACGATCTGAATTCGATCGCACAGTTTTTAGCTCCCTCAATTTCATAAATAGAATGGGGTAAATCTGGATCGGTAATAAAAGCTTCGTAGGCAGCATCGAAAAAGATAATCGAACCGTGTGCCAAAGCATAATCTACCCAAGCTTGAAGATATTCTTTAGTAGCAGTAGCTCCTGTCGGATTATTGGGAAAACAGAGATAGATTAAATCCACTTTTTGGTTGGGAATTTCGGCAACAAAGTTATTTTCGGCACTAATAGGTAAATAAACAAAGCCTTCGTATTCACCTTGAGCATTCACATTACCCGTATGTCCCGCCATCACATTAGTATCTACATATACAGGATAGACAGGATCGGTTACAGCTATGGAGTTGCGATCGCCAAAGATATCCAAAATATTACCCGTGTCGCATTTAGAACCGTCGGATACAAAAATCTCGGCAGCATCAATATCACAGCCCCTAGCCTGAAAATCGTATTTAGCGATCTTTTCTCTAAGCCAAGCGTAACCTTGTTCGGGTCCATAACCTTGAAAGGTAGTGCGATCGGACATTTCTGCCACAGCTTTAGTCATAGCTTCACAACACGCCGCAGGAAGAGGTTCGGTGACATCGCCAATTCCTAATTTAATAATCGCAGCATCGGGATGAGCTTGGGCAAAAGCATTTACTCGTCTGGCAATTTCGGGAAAAAGATAACCTGCTTTGAGTTTGAGATAGTTGTCGTTAATTGTTGCCATTTTGTGTTTTTGATAATTTATTTAGCGAAGAATAATGTTAGAGAAGAGTGATGATTTTACGTGATTTATGAAAAAAAGAAGTCTGGGTTTAAGTTATAGCCTGTAAGTTAAGGTTTAACATTCTTATTTTAAAGTTTTATGTTCAAAGGTTCAAGTTTCAGGAGAAAAGGCTCAGATTTGACCATATCTAATGGAAATCCAAATTACCAGAGAGTTGTCAATTTTAATAATTCGAGTTCTCATAAAAGAGTTTTTGTAATGTCGGAATAAAAGATGGGTAGGAAATTGCAGCACATTCTGCATGACTGATTACAGTTTGTCCCTTCGCCACTAAAGCCGCGATCGCCATACTCATAGCTATCCGATGATCGTCACAACTATCGATTTCCGCCCCAATTAAAGTCCGACCACCCGTAATTTCCATGCCATCAGGTAGCTCGGTAATATTGGCACCCATTTGATTTAGGCATTTAGCGGTAATGGTAATGCGATCGCTTTCTTTTACTCTTAGTTCTGCTGCATCTTTAATTACAGTTTTTCCATTTGCTAAGGATGCCGCTACAGCCAAAATCGGAATTTCATCTATTAATCTAGGAACGATCGCGCCACCGATCTCACAGGCTTTTAAATTGCTAGATCGCACTCGTAAATCTGCTACAGGCTCTCCTGTCAATTCTCTGAGGTTTTCTAAAGTAATATCCGCTCCCATTTCTAAGAGAACTTCTAAAATTCCCGTCCTAGTAGGATTAACGCCCACATTCAAAATTAACAAATCTGAATCTGGCACGATCGTCCCCGCCACCAACCAATAAGCCGCCGAACTAATATCACCCGGTACTATTATTTCTTGTCCTTGCAATTGCGATCGCCCGCGCAGACAAACTGTATTTCCATCCACTGCCAAATTTGCCCCAAAAGCCGATAACATTCTTTCGCTATGATCCCTAGAGCGTTCTGGTTCGGTCACAATAGTTTCTCCATCAATCATTAAACCTGCCAGTAAAATACAGGATTTAACTTGGGCAGAGGCGATCGGGGAATGATAGTGAATCGGTTGTAAATTTTTACCAGATATAGCCAAGGGAGCTTTCGCGCCGTCTTCTCGTCCCCAAATCTGTGCTCCCATTGCTCGTAAGGGCTTAACTACTCTCAACATCGGACGCGATCTCAAAGATTTATCTCCAGTTATGGCAAAAAAGCGATCGTTATGACCAGCTAAAACCCCTAACATCAGGCGTAAAGTTGTTCCAGAGTTGCCAGCATCCAAAACATCAATCGGTTCTCGCAGATTTCCCAGACCGATGCCTTCTACCGTTACAAGTTCGGAGTTAAGAGTCGAAATTTCCGCACCCAAAGCCTGAAAGCATTTTGCCGTACTGCGGGGATCTTCTCCTAATAGCAAACCTCGAATTGTCGTGGTACCCGATGCCAGTGCCCCTAACATCAAAGCCCGATGGGAAATTGATTTATCTCCCGGAATTACGATTTCGCCATGCAATCCAACTTCAGATTTAGATCGTGAATTAAGGCGATTTTCTGCGTCATTCGTTTCAGTGCAATTGATAGTAAGAAAGTGGTTGCTGGTAACAGTATCTAATTGAATCATTTATAATAATTGAGTGAGAGTTAAAGCTTAATTAGTTTTAGTAGTATGACAATTTACTCGTCTTAACCCTAAAGCTTTACAGAACTATATTTTGATATTAATAGTCTATATATAAGCTCTATACATTAGTTAGAGCAAGTTTAAGAGCAAGTTAAATATACAGTTTAATCACTAATTTTGGAGATAAGGGCATGACTAGGGGATTGGTTAACTTATTGGCTTCTAGTTTAATAATTACAGGTACGGTGGGTATAGTTCCAACTAGCTATGCTCAATCATTACCAATTACAGATGAAAATATAACGGTTCGAGTCTATGAGATTGCCAGTCCTGCGGTGGTTTCCATTCGGGCGGGTAGTGCCACAGGTAGCGGTAGCATTATTGATGCTAAGGGCTTAGTGTTAACCAACGGTCACGTAGTCAGAAACTCAAATACTGTGATTGTGATCCTAGCCAATAAGCAAAAACTCCAAGGACGAGTAATATCTCGCAGTCGTACTCCCGATCTGGCACTGATTCAGCTTCAAAACGTCAAAGGTAGCCTACCTAAAATTAATATTACTTCTTCCAATCAAATTAAGGTTGGGCAACGGGCTTTTGCGATCGGCGATCCCTTCGGGCAATTTGCAGGAACTTTAACCACTGGCATTATTAGCAGGATTGACAGCGATCGTAGGCTTCTCCAAACTGATGCGGCAATTAATCCGGGTAATTCAGGCGGACCTTTACTCAATAGTCGAGGTGAACTGATCGGTGTTAATACTTTGATATTTAGTCCAGGAGAAGGAAATGTGGGTTTGGGATTTGCAATTAATGCGGATACTGTCAGACGATTTGTGAGTGCGGCACCACGGGGACAACTTCCCGATGCGATCGCCACTAATAATCTCCCTACTAATTCCTTAACTAATCCGCCAATTACTAATTCCTTTACTTTGGATGGAAGTTCGAGAGTTTTTAACCTTAGTCCAAGCGATTCTAGAGCCGAGGATGGTAGTGCTTATAAAAGCTTTCGATTTAGTGGCAAAGAAGGACAGAAAGTAAGTATAGAAATGGCTAGTAAAGACTTAAGTCCTTATTTAGTATTGGTCGATCCGCGCGGTCGCAGAATTTCCGCCGAGGATAATAATGGCACTGCTCGAATTAGAGTCGTTCTTCCTTCATCGGGAACTTATACTCTTTTTGCCAACTCTGCCGATGCTGGAGACTATGGACGTTTTACAATCAATGCCAAACTTGATAGCGTAAATAGCCCTAGAACAGGTGAAAGAGCATCATTGGGCGTTATTCTCCAACGTAACGGAATCTTAGACGAAAACAGCAACGTATTACCCAAAGATGGGAGCCCCTATGAGACCATCAGCTTTGCAGGCAAGGCGGGACAGAAGGTGCAAATCGAACTAAGCAGCCTAGATTTTCGTCCATCTGTAGCTTTAATATCACCAGATCGGCGCATAATTAGTGGAGATGACGGTTCGGGGCAGAATGTCGCAATTACTGTGCAACTACCATCTACAGGAACTTATAAAGTGATTGCAAACGCTACTGACAGATCGGGGAGGGGAAAATATACTTTAGTTGTCCGAAGTTTAAACTAAAAGAATTCTAAACTTTCGTATAGAGTGACTTATTAAATCAAAATTAGAGTTAAATCAAAATTAAATCAAATTTGTGATGGTTTCAGGATTTAGCTCTAAAATACTCTTTAAAACCAAGTCAGCCCCATTGGTCATAAGCATTTGTGTATAATCTTCAGGATTTCGAGTATGAACATGGGGAGGTAGTAAACCTACGGCAATATAATTTTGTTGATTATTCCGATCTTGCTTTTTAGCATTGCCTACAGTTAACATATCGGCGGCAGTGTCTCCTGCATAGATAATAGTGGGGCGATCGCCAAGACTTTTACATGCTTTCCATAGTCCTGTAGGATCGGGCTTGCCCGGAGCATCTTCCATTGCGACTAAAATCGGATCGCGGACATTTAATCGATTTAAAACATAAGTAGCAGAAGCACGGGTAGCACCACTAAAAAATCCCCAATTAATTCCTGAAGCGGTAAGTGCTTGAAAATATTCTGGGTTAGCAATTAAAGGTTCTGAGGTGATATATCCCGTCCAATTACTAGGATCAGATCCACGATAGCGACTTTGAAAAAACTCTACGATCGCTTTATAGTCAATCTTTATCCCAATTCCCATCTTTGCTGCATACCGTTTGATTAATTCTTGAGCCGCTTCCCAATCATTATTCCAAATCCCTTCAGTTTTAAGTAAATCTATATCTTCAGAGCTAGGGCGATAGGAATTGTGTAAATCTAGCTTAGTAAAGTACTCTACTGTGTCAGCCAAAGCACGATGGTAAGAACCAAAAACATCTCTGATTACGCCATCAATATCTAAAATTAAAGCAACATTGTTAAGGTTTACCATGATAAGATTTAGGATTGCAATATCAGATTAACGCAGAGAGGTAATATTTGACTCAGTTTATTCTAAAAGTTCTTTGGCTCGAAAAAGACGTAGCATTGGCAGTCGATCAAGTAGTTGGTAAAGGTAATAGTCCTTTAACTAAATACTACTTTTGGCCGAGAGATAACGCGTGGGAACAACTCCAAACCGAGATGGAATCTAAATCGTGGATTACAGATCAAGAACGGATCGAATTGCTTAACAAAGCGACAGAAGTTATCAACTACTGGCAAGAAGAAGGTAAACGCCGCCCTATGAGCGAAGCACAGACAAAATTTGAAGATGTGATTTTCACTGGTAGTGCCTAACTAATTTTCATGTTTTCACTATATGTTTTACTAAATATTGTCACTAAATTAAGTTTAGAAGCCATAGCTCTCCGCAGTGGCTTTTATTTTAGATTTTTAGTCTAATTATTTATTTACTTATTTATTTATTTACTTTAAATTTTTAACTGTGCTGATGAAATGGTCTGCTACCTGGATAATTTCAGATTCAGTGTTAAACCTGCCGATGCCAAAACGGATAGAAGCATAAGCTAGAGCTTCAGATATTCCTAATGCGGTTAAAACGTGGGAAGGAGCTTTTTTTGCCGAAGAGCAAGCCGAGCCTGAAGATACTGCCATTACTGGTTGCAGACCTAATAATAAAGCATTCCCATCTACACCACTAACACTAATATTGAGATTTCCTGCTAGACGTTGAGTGGGATGCCCGTTAAGATAAATTCCTGTGAGATTATTTAGAGGTTGATTAATTAAATTCCAGAGCCGATCGCGTAAAAATTGAATGTGATTTTGCTCGGTATTTAAGGATTCTAGGGCGATCGCTACTGCTTTTCCCAAGCCAACAATCTGCGGAGTATAGAGAGTTCCAGATCTCATCCCTCTTTCGTGTCCGCCACCATGTAGCTGCGGGGCGATCGTAACTCTAGGATTTTTCCTGCGTACATACAACGCGCCAATGCCTTTAGGTGCATAGACTTTATGCCCAGTTATCGACATTAAATCTATCTTCATCGCTTGGACATTTAAGGGAATCTTAGCGATCGCTTGAGCAGCATCGGTATGGAATATAGCTGCATGAGATCGGCAGATAGCTCCAATTTCGGCTAGGGGCTGGATTACGCCAATCTCATTATTTGCCGCCATAATAGAGACGAGAACGGTATCAGGGCGGATAGCTCGATCTAGAGATTGGAGATTTACTAAGCCATCTGATTCTACGGGCAGATAAGTTACTTCAAATCCTAAGGTCTCTAAATATCGACAGGGATCGAGAACGGCACTATGCTCGGTTGCAAGTGTGATTATATGCCGACCTTTGCTTAGATAAGCTTCAGCTACGCCTTTTATTGCCAGATTATTTGCCTCGGTAGCTCCACTGGTAAAAATAATTTCTTCAGGACTGGCTCCAATGGACTCGGCTAAGATCTCTCTGGCTTGCTTAACTGCTGCCTCTGCTTCCCATCCGTAGATATGCGTGGTGCTGGCAGGATTTCCAAAATGTTCGCTAAAGTAGGGATACATTACCTCTAATACGCGGCGATCGACTGGAGTTGTAGAGTGATAATCGAGATAAATTGGTCTGTGCATATTTAACTTTAGCTCTAAGACTATCCTAGCTCAGTGGTTGAAGATAAAAGTTGAAATCTCTTCTTTCAGCAATTCTCATTATGCTTCTAAACCTCATTGGATCTGCTTTTTACTCGATCGTTACAGGTTCAAACTGGATCGGATCAGCTTTCTGCTTCATCGATGCAGGTTCAAACTGTTTCAGTTCGGCTTTGGATTTTACTAATTTTTTAAATAGGAGAATTTCTGCTCTTCTTTACACGTGCTCGTCATTCTTTTGTATATGGGATAGTATGATCAGTCGAAGAGTAGACTCTTTAAGAGGGTAAATAATGAAAGAGTTTACATCCCATTATGAATAAGTCAGCTTACCCAGTTTACATAGTAGGGGCGGGACCCGGCGATCCAGATCTAATTACAGTTAAAGGTCGAGATCTTCTGGCGCAAGCCGATGTTGTAGTTTATACAAATTCTTTGATTCCAGAAACTATGCTGCAATATTGCCGTGCCGATGCCGAAATTATTCCCACTGCTTGTCTGGCTCTAGAACAAATTTTAGAAATTCTCATCGAGCGATCGCTTCAGCAAAAGTTGGTAGTACGATTACATGATGGCGATCCCAGCTTATATGGAGCTATCCACGAGCAAATAGATGGTTTGAATGCTGCCAATATTCCTGTGGAAATTATTCCCGGTGTTAGTGCTTTTCAATTAGCTGCCGCCCGCCTCCAAGTTGAATTAACCGTGCCAGAGTTAGTCCAGACTATTATTCTCACCCGGATGAGCGGACGGACACAAGTTCCAGAGCGAGAGGATTTGGCTAGTTTAGCTGCCCATCAAGCTAGTTTATGTCTTTATCTCAGCACACGTCATGTAGTGGAGGCACAAGCAAAATTAATGGCGCATTATCCTGAAGATACTCCCGTGGCGATCTGTTATCGCCTTGGTTGGCAAGATGAAAAAATTGTAACTGTACCGCTAAAAGAAATGGCAGCCGCGACTAAATCTGAGAACTTAGTTAGATCTACCATTTATATTATTAGTCCTGCTTTAGATCCAAATATCAAAGGTAAAATCAAATTTAAAGTTGGAGAACAAGGAAAGCGATCGCAGCTATATAACTCCAACCACAATCGTTTATTTAGATCTAATTAATTAGGAAATCAAAGCTAAAAAAAACCGACAGAAATTTATAGTTCCCATCGGTAAGAGTATTTAATTAAAAATTTAACTATTTAATTCATCTTAATTATTCATCTGACGTTTAATCTAAATAACGATCTGAATAACTAAACTGCTTCAAGATCTTTCTCACCAGTACGAATACGAATGATCTGCTCCACAGGCGTAATGAAAATTTTACCGTCTCCAATTTCACCAGTGCGGGCGGCAGCAATAA
>Ga0163154_10003473_pt1 | contig 21791 bp, 22 predicted proteins | sample OliLakLV19MP9P1_FD_148649 | JGI IMG/M metagenome (GOLD analysis project Ga0163154, IMG submission 148649) | Freshwater microbial mat bacterial communities from Lake Vanda, McMurdo Dry Valleys, Antarctica - Oligotrophic Lake LV.19.MP9.P1 | ecosystem: Environmental > Aquatic > Freshwater > Lake >... | reverse complement strand
ACCGCCGCCCGGACCGTCGAGGCCCTGTGGAGCGCCATCGGCCAACTCATCGACAGCTTCGTCTCTGGCGAATGCAAAAACTACATCCGAAACTCGGGATATGTACGGTCAGCCTGAAAACGCTCTAGGCAGTCGAACCGGCTGGCGCCTTTCGCAGCGTGGCTTTGCGCTCCAACGACGCCATGATCATCGGCGCGAGATCGATGCCGGATAGCTGAAAGTATTCCCGGATCAACGTTGGCGAGGTCACGTTGACCTCGTTCAGGTACCCATGGATCAGGTCGATCCCGGCGAAGACGATCCCTTCACGGTCGCAAAGGTCGGCTACGGCCGCACAAACCGGCTCTTCGGCTGGCGTCAGGGCGTCCAGCTTGGCGGCGCCGCCAACGTGGATATTCGCGCGAAAATCGCCAGCATTCGGCACGCGCCGCAGGACGCCAGCCACCTTGCCATCGATGACGAACACGCGCTTGTCGCCGTGCACGATCTCGGGAATGAAGCGTTGGACGATCAGCGGCTCGCCGCCGACCTCGGCCATCAGTTCGCCGACGATCTCATCGAAGTCCGGGGCGTTTGCCGACGTCTTTAGGACGCTCAATCCACCGCCCAGAAACAGCGGCTTGACCACGACCTGCTCGAAGCGACTGGCGAACGCGCGCATCTGCGCTGGCGAACTACCAACGTAGGTCTCCGGCATGAACCGCTCGAGTTCCAGTGTTCGGAGTTTTTCCGAAAAATTCCGGATGGCGCGCGGCGGGTTCATCATTACCACCTGGCCTTCGAGCAATTCGAGCAGGAACGTGTTGGCGAGGTAGGCCGTATCGAACGGCGGGTCCTGGCGGATCAGGATGATGTCGAGATCGGCCAGCGGTATCGATGCGGCCGACGTTACAGCAAAGTGGGCCCCGCTGGCGTCGGCAACCCTCACCCATCTAACGTCGCCGCGAACCTCGCCGCTGTTGTAGGAGACGTGCTTCGGCTCAAACATGGCGATGTCATGCCCGCGCTTTTGCGCTTCGAGCATCAGGGCGAACGACGTGTCTCCAGCAATCGTGATCCCCTCGATGGGATCCATCTGCACGCCGATTTTCATGTGATCCTCTGGTCTCGCCTAATGGTGGCTTGCCGTGATGCCATCGGGTCTAAGCGTGCATTCGCCAAAAGGGAACCGGCCTGTTGATACCCACTTGGGGTGGCGGAGTACGGCAGGCACGCCTATTGTTCGATAATACCGAAATATGGTAGCAGCTTGCCTGTGATCAAAACACAAGGAGCATTATCGATGCTGAAGTTCTACTTTAATCTGTCGCCCAACCCATCGAAAGTGGCTCTGTTTCTGGAGGAGGCTGGCATAGCCTACGAGGCAGTTCCGATCGACACGCGCGCAGGCGACCAACACGCGCCGGACTTCCTCGCCGTCAACCCCAATGGCAAGGTGCCCGTCATCGACGACGCAGGTCAAATCGTCTTCGACAGCAACGCCATCCTGCTCTATCTCGCTGAAAAGACAGGTCAATTCCTCCCGGCGCCCGAGCACAGAGGCGAAATGCTATCGTGGCACATGTTCGTCGCGACCGGCGTTGGACCGTTCACGGGTCAAGCCGTCCACTTCCGGCATTTCGCGCTGGAGGACGTGCCCTACGCGAAGTCGCGCTACACTTACGAGGCCGAGCGCCATCTCGGCATCCTCGACGCCCGGCTTGCCGATCGCCAGTACATGGTTGGCGACGCATATTCGTTCGTCGACATGAATGTGTGGGGGTGGGCGCGTATGACCGGCTTCGTACTCGGTCCTGATGCTCCGGCGCGGTATCCCAACGTCCAGCGCCTCGTGAGCGAAATATCGGCGCGGCCAGCCGCTCAAACGGTGCTGGCCATGAAAGACCGTTTCACCTTCAAGGCGGCGATGGACGATGAAGCGCGCCGACACATGTTCAAGCACTTATAGTCCTTCCGCTTTAGAGGCGCGGAAGGACCATAAGTCTTTGTTTTGTCGTGCTTCTCGTCGGGAAAACTGCTCACACTTTTCCCGGAAGCACTCGGCGGCCTGATCAACTGCGCCGTCACAGTCCGCGCTTCTTGGCCGCCGACGATAAGAAGCCGCGGATGGTGTCGAAAAACACTGGCTCGTTCAGTAAAAACGCGTCGTGGCCTTTGTTGCTGTCGATCTCGACGAACGAGACGTTGGCTGCAACCGCGTTCAATGCCCGCACGATCGCCTTCGATTCACGCGTGGGATAGAGCCAGTCGGAGGTGAACGAGACAACGCAGAACCGTGTCCGCGTTCCGGTGAACGCTTCGGCCAGGACCTCGCCGTAGTCGGCGGCGAGGTCGAAATAGTCCATCGCGCGGGTGATATAGAGATAGCTGTTGGCATCGAAACGGTCGACGAACGTCGAACCTTGGTGGCGAAGGTAACTTTCGACCTGGAAATCCGGGTCGAACGAAAACGTCTTCGCGCTGCGGTCCTGCAGGTTGCGGCCGAATTTGGCCTGCAGGGCGTCCTCCGACAGATACGTGATGTGAGCGGCCATCCGCGCGACGCCGAGGCCAGCGGCTGGCAACTTGCCGGTTTTGTAATAGCAACCGCCGGCCCAATCCGGATCGGCCATCACCGCGCGGCGGCCGACCTCGTGGAACGCGATATTTTGCGCCGAATGGCGGGCCGCCGCTGCGATCGGTACTGCGGCAAAAACGCGATCCTTGTAGCGCGCGGCCCATTCGAGCACCTGCATGCCGCCCATCGATCCACCTACGACGGCGAACAGGTCGGGGATGCCGAGATGGTCGAGCAGACGCGCCTGGGCTTTGACCATGTCGCCGATCGTGATCACCGGGAACTCGAGGCCATAGGGCTCGCCGGTCGCCGGGTTGGTCGATGCCGGACCGGTCGAGCCCATGCATCCGCCGAGGATGTTGGCGCAGATGATGAAAAACCGGTTCGTGTCGACCGGCTTCCCGGGGCCGACGAGGCTGACCCACCATCCTTGTTTACCAGTGACCGGATGGTCGCCGATCACGTACTGGTCGCCGGTCAGGGCGTGACAAATCAGGATTGCGTTCGTTTTTTCCGCGTTCAAGGTGCCGAACGTCGCGTATGCGATCTGGAACGGTCCGAGCTGCTTTTGACAGTCGAGCAACAACGGCGCGTTGGCCTCGAACCGGACGACGTGGCTCGACGGATTGTCGATCTCGGCCAGCGCAGACCGGCGTGACGCGACAGCTGACGCCCGTTCGCTATCGGCGCCGTTAGCCTTCGCGAGAAGCCCTGGCGCACGTGGACCATCATTGGGCAAACTCTCGCTCGCGAAGCCGACATCGGCCCGCTGCTCACCCATCACGTTGCCCCGCACTGTCTGTGACATATGTTGCGCTTCCTGCCGACCTTTTGCGGTCCGGTGTGTTTAACCGCCGTAACGACACCAATCGAACTTTTCTTTACCCGACCCGGCCGATAGCCTTATCACCGCTGCTTCGAACCGGCACGGACCATCCGACACGGACCCAAACCGGACCCAAACCGGGCGCTGCCAGCGGCCACCCTTGGACCCACTCTGATATGGCACAAACGTCTCAAACGATGGCCACCCAAATTCAGGCCACTGCGCTCCCGGCCCTGCCAGTGCCAAAACCCGGCATCCTCGACATCGAGGCGTATGTGCCCGGGGAAAGCAAGCTGCCTGGTGGCGTGGTACCCATCAAGCTGTCGTCGAACGAGACCCCGCTCGGCGCCAGCCCTGCGGCCATTGCGGCCTACGGCGAGGCGTGCGGCTCGCTCGAGCGCTATCCCGATGGGCAGGCGACGCTCCTGCGCAACGCCATCGGCCGCCGTTACGGCCTCGACCCGGCACGCATCGTGTGCGGGGCGGGCTCGGATGAACTGCTGGCACTTCTTGCACACGCTTATCTCGGCCCCGGCGACGAGGCGATCTACACCGAGCACGGCTTCCTTGTGTACCGCATCGCGATCCTGTCCAATGGCGCAACACCTGTGGTTGCGCCGGAGCGCGATCTGACAACCGATGTCGACGCCATTCTCGCCCGCGTTACGCCGCGAACGAAAATGGTATTCCTTGCCAATCCGAACAACCCGACCGGCACTTACGTCGGCATCGAGGCCGTGCGCCGGTTGCGCGCAAGCTTGCCAGGCAACGTTCTGTTGGTTCTCGACGGGGCCTATGCCGAATACGTCCGCGCCAACGATTACGAGGCCGGCATCGAACTCGTCGCGACCACGGGCAACACGGTGATGACGCGGACGTTTTCCAAAATCTACGGGCTGGCCGCCTTACGCCTCGGCTGGGCTTATGCCCCGCCGGCCATTGCCGACGTGTTGAACCGTATGCGCGGGCCATTCAACGTGTCCGAGCCTGCCATCCGCGCTGGTATCGCCGCGATGGACGATATCAGCCATATCGACATGGCGGCGGCCCACAACGACCGTTGGCTCCCATGGCTGACGGACGAGATCGGCAAACTCGGCATCGCCGTGACGCCGTCGGTTGCCAACTTCCTCTTGATGCATTTCCCGCCTGCATCGGGGAGCGCGACCGGCAGCGGGGCGGATGCTGCGGAAGCGCACTTGAAGTCGCGCGGGTTCATCCTGCGGCGCGTCAAGGCCTACGGCTTGCCCGACGCGATCCGGCTCACGATCGGCACGGAGCTGGAAAACCGCGCCGTTGTCGCCGCGCTCGCCGAGTTCATGGGCCGGCGGGCGGCATGAGGGCCCGCAGTCCACTCGAAACGCCGATGTTTGAGCGCATCGCACTGATCGGCATCGGGCTCATTGGGTCATCGATCTGCCATGCGGCGAAGCGGGGCAACTTGGCGCGCGAAATCGTCGGGACGGCGCGGACGCCGGCCACCGTCGAGACGGCGCTGCGGCTCGGTCTGATCAGCGAGGCGTTCGTTGGCGCGCGCGATGCGGTGGCGGACGCCGACCTCGTGATCTTGTGCGTCCCGGTCGGCGCGTGCGGGGCGATTGCGCGCGATATCGGGCCGTATCTAAAGCCGGGCGCGATCATCACAGACGTCGGCTCGGTCAAGGGCTCGGTCGTGCGCGATATGGCGCCGTTTCTGCCCAAACACGTGCATTTCGTTCCTGGCCACCCGATCGCTGGTACCGAGCAATCGGGGCCGGAGTCGGGCTTTGCCGAGTTGTTCGACAACCGCTGGTGCATCCTCACCCCGCCCGAGGGCACGGATCCTGCGGCGGTTGAGAAACTCGCGCAGTTCTGGCGCAACATGGGCGCGCACGACGAAATCATGACGCCCGAGCACCACGATCTCGTGCTCGCCGTGACCAGCCACCTGCCGCATCTGATCGCTTTCAACATTGTCAACACGGCCGCCCATCTCGAACGTGTGACCAACAGCGAAGTCATCAAGTTTTCGGCAGGCGGCTTCCGCGATTTCACGCGTATCGCGGCGTCCGATCCCGTCATGTGGCGCGACATCTTCCTCAACAACAAGGAGGCGGCGCTCGAAATGCTCGGCCGCTTCCAGGAAGATCTCGTGATGCTGCAACGCGCGATCCGTTTCGGTGACGGCGACGCCCTCGAAAAGACGTTCAGCGACGCGCGCGAAATTCGCCGTGGCGTCGTCCAAGCCGGCCAAGACACCGCCGCACCAGACTTCGGCCGCAAGGGGAAGCGGCGGCGGTAGGGGACGGGCCATAGCGCCAATTTTGGCGATAGCGACCCGCTGGCCTCACGTCTCGACAGGGGGCCTGAAGTGGATGCGGTCAAACAGCGAGACCGATACGTCGACGGTCATGGAGCGGTAAGCCGACGGGCGTCCCACAAAATGACCACTGAGCGGAGCTGCCAGCTTATGGTCACGAGAAACGGCAACGGTGATCAGATCGCGATTGCCGAAAATGCCGTTGGTCGGATCAATGTCGATCCAGCCGCAGCCGGGAAGGTAAACTTGTACCCAGGCATGGGTCGCGCCGCCGCCACGATGATGATCGCGGTTTGGCGAATAGATATATCCGCTGACAAATCTCGCCGCAAACCCCAGCGTCCGCAATGCTTCGATCATCAGCAGTGCGAAATCGCGGCAGCTTCCAGATTTCAGCATAAGCGTCTTGACGGGGTCATGCGTTCCTGACGCTTGCCGCGCTTGATACTGAAATGTCGTGCGGATCGCGCGCTTCATCGCGGTCAGAATATCAAGCGTGACGCCATTGCCTTGGGTTACAAATTGGCGTGCCCAGTCGGCCAAGCGATTGTCTGGATCTGGCCGGTTGAGCTGCATGAGCGGCGCAAGATCGGGTAGCTCGTGGTCGGGGTACTCAAACGGGAACGCCGCTGCCATTGGCAGGAGCAATGCGGTGGGTTGCGGCGTCTCGTAGTGATGAAGACTGATCTCGCTTTCAAACGTCAGGCTGCTCGACTTCACGTCACCGAACTCGGCGAATGCAACCGAGTTTCCGAATGCGTCGAAGGCCCATAAAATCTGCAGCGGCTTCGGATTGATGACGAGCTTGGTATGGATCAAACGCAGCGAATGGCTATCGCGAGGCCGAAACATCATGCGGTGGCGGCCGAACAAAACCGGCTCGTTGTAGATGTATTCGGTTTTGTGGCGAACGACGAGGTGGCGAAGCATAAGGCCGGATCAGCTCGAAACCGCCAGTGTCGTTCGTATTGCATCGTGATCGGGAGACATCGCCCAGACAATCGGAGGCTCCGACTGCACTTCACCTTGAGGCCAGGCAAACGCAACATCGGCTGCATCTCGGCCAGCTGCAATCCTTACGATCTCGTCGACTGAACTCATCCGTGTCGGGTCGAACGAATACCACGCCCCGCCATTGGGTCCGTTCAAGTACGCCTGGAAAATGGCGTGGAAGTCGGGCGGGTAGAGGGCAACCGCGTAAACGCTGGCGTAGCGCGCCGGTATTCCCAAAGCCCGGCACAACGAAATTCCCAGGTGGGCAAAATCCCGGCACACGCCTTTCTTCGTCTGAAAGACATCAACAGCGTTCGCGTTCGGACCCGTGCTCCCGATTTCGTATGTCAGGTTGTCAAAAATCCAGTTGCAGATGCCGGTCACCCGGCTGTGACCCTGCACCAGCGGGCTGAACGTTTGAAACGCGAACTCAGCGAACATGTCTGAGGGACAATATCGGCTGGGAGCAATATAGGACAGGTACTCCATCGGCAGTTCGCTGAATGCGAACTCGTTCACTTGAATCGGATCCACGCTCGACGTGCCGAGTTCGATCGTTGCGGTATAGACGATCTCCACAAGACCTGGCCCGACCAGAGTGCGGATGACGCGTGTGCCCGTCAACGGATCTTCGTAAGTGGCATAGACAGCGGAGCTAGCGCTCGCCGGCAGGGAGAGTGTCTCTCTGAGGACGGTTTGCCCGTCAGCTTTGCTTGCCTCGATCTGGAAGACGAAGCCTGTTTCTGTCTCGAGCGTATAGCGTAGAGTGCATCCGGCGGACACTTGCATGGACCATGGCCTCACGGTTGCTGTTATTCACGGTACTACGCCTGACGCGAACCAATCGTTCCGAATTGACCGGATGGCGACACGACGGGGGGATCGCTCGGCGACCGAACTCGGCGGATTCTGGCTCTTCGGATTTCGGTCAAATCGTGGGTCGCAGGGTGAGAACCAATGCGCACAACGCGGTCGAGCGTCGTGATCACCAGCTTGCCATCTCCAGACGAACCCGATCGGGCGGCGCGAACGATGGCTTCGATTGCCATATCCGCCTTTCGTGCCGGGACGATGACTTCGAGCAAAAGGGTCGGCAACAGATCCGGGGCATCCGGCCCGCCCCGGAAACTGGGCACCAAGACCGCGCTTCGACCATGACCGCAACACGATGTGACCGTGATGTCCAAAATGTCGGCGGCCAGGAGTTCGCGGCTCACGTCGTCGAGCGCCGCCGGTTGTATGAAGGCAGTGATCAGCTTCATACGTCGTCTCCCTGCAGAGCACATCCAACTAATCGCTCAGCAAGGTTGGTGCCACCGGGAATGCCACCGCAACGGGGGCCTGTTTGGATTTGGTAAAACCGGCTGGCAGACATCGGTGCTTCGCCATTCGACCGGTAACCAGGCTCTCGCATGCTATGCTGGTGCGGACCGCTCGGCTCCCGTGAAGCGGATCGTGTTTGAGACGCAAAGCGTAGCCATGAGCGTCTAAAGCGCAAAAACTGCGCGGGAATTGCGCAACAATTAGGCAGCTTCCGCCAGTTACAAGATGTTCGCAATGGGTGAACCGTTCTGGATGGCGCCATGCTTGCTTGATCTCCGGCAATGGCCGACATTCTGGCGGTTGCTGTCCATCGGTCTCCAAGGCGCATCCATGAACATTCTCGTTTTGCAGCATGCGCGCGTCGAGCATCCCGGCGTGTTTCGCGATTTCTTTGCTGGCGACAGGCACACCCTCGAAACCGTGCAACTCGACGAGGGCGAGACGATCCCAGACGACCTGTCGTCGTTCGACATGATGCTGGTGATGGGTGGCCCGCAAGATACGTGGCAAGAGGATCGCCACCCGTGGCTGGTGCCGGAGAAAGCGGCGATCCGGCGGTTTGTCGTCGAGTTGGGGCGGCCGTACCTCGGGCTCTGCCTAGGCCATCAATTGCTCGCCGATGCGCTTGGCGGACGGGTTACCAAAGCAGCCGAGGCCGAGGTCGGCATCATGACGGTGGCGCTCACGGCCGACGGCGCGGCCGATCCGCTGATGGCAGGTTTGCCTGACCCGTTGACCGTGTTGCAATGGCACGGGGCAGAGGTGGCCGAGGTGCCGCCGGGTGCGGCTGTTCTGGCATCTTCGCCGCGGTGCGCGGTTCAAGCCTTTCGCTACGGGCGGCATGCCTACGGTCTGCAATGCCATGTCGAATGCGAGGCGGCGACGGTGGCCGATTGGGCCGCTATTCCGGCTTATGCGCGGGCTTTGGAGACAGCCATGGGCGATGGGGCCGTGGGGCGTTTGTCGGACGAGGTCGCCGGCCGTCTGCCGGAGTTTAACCGCAACGCCAGACGGCTCTACGACAACTTGATGCGCATCGTCGCGTGACCGGCCAGCGGGAAGCCCTGGCGGAGGCGCGCGACTGGCCGGGTCACGACCTATGGGTGTTCGCTTACGGCTCGCTGATGTGGCGGCCGGGCTTCGCTTACGCCGAGCAGCGGCGGGCGACACTGACCGGCTATCGCCGATGCTTCTGTATTTATTCGGTGCACCATCGCGGCAGCCACAAGCGACCCGGTCTGGTCCTCGGTCTCGACCGAGGCGGGAGCTGCCACGGTGTCGTCTATCGGATTGAGGCCGGCGCGGCGCGCGGCGTTCTCGCCTACCTGCAAGCCCGCGAGCAGATCAACGGCGTCTATCGGCAAGCGCAGGTCGTTGTTGATGTCGAACACGGCGATGTCGAACAAGGCGGATTTGAAACAAGTTGCGGATTGGCGAGGGCGGGGTCGGTAGCCGCTTCCCTGCGGATCGACGCCGTGGCTTTTATCGCCGAACCCGCCCACCCAAGCTACGCGGGGCGATTGCCGATCGCTATCCAGGCCCGTCTCATTCGCGCGGCGGCGGGGCTTTCCGGCCCAAACCTCGATTATCTCGCAAGCACGTTGTGCCATCTTGCCGACCTCGGCATTCAGGAACGCGAATTGCTTCGGGTGGCGGCCCTTGCCGGGCCGGCACTGGCACGCGGAAACGGCGCGGACCGTACGGCGCGCGTCACGGGGCTGGCGCGGGCGCTCGCGGCAACGCCGGTGGCGGCGCCGGTCATGCCGCCGGTCCAGCGGCGGCGGTTTGTTTACCGAATTGGGTAAGCGGGAGCATCCGCTCACGCGATGTGGCCCAAGTCGTCATTCGCTCACGCGATGACGAGCGACCCGCGCAGGTCGGCTTCGATGCGGCGGCTGTCGTCCTGGCCCTGAGCGAGCAAATGAACGTGGACCTCATTGGCGCCGAGCTGGCTGGCGCGCTGGCGGATCTCGGCGAGGTTCAGACTTGCGGCGACGTTGGCCGCCCGGCCAATGGCGAGCACTGTGCGCTGGCCGCCTTCGTGACGCTTGACGAGAACGTAGTTGGCGGCCTCGACCGGCGGGCATTCGAACAGGTGATAGACGGAATGCACATACCGTGCGCCCGATACGCCTGTCCAAAATTGAAATGCCGACCCGGTGTCAGCAGCAGTCGCGGCGGTCTGCCGCGTGCCCCACACAGCCGATTGTTGAGGCGAGAAGGCCGGTAAGCCGAGCGGCGCCGCCTGCGCTTGCAAGCGCTGCGAACGTACCTTTACGAAATCGACGATCACCGCACTCATGATACAACCCCGGACACGCAATTATGGAGCGCTATGCTCCAATGCTCAGCCATGATTAGACGCGAGCGTGATCAAGGATCGACGAGTGAAATAGCTAAAATTTGTCGGAACGGGGCCTGCACAATGGCATGGTTGACCAATCCTTTAGGTCCGTCGCGAGGTTGAGCAGGCCGCCGTCGCGGTTGCTGACGTTGATCAGGCGCATAGCGACCGTCCGCAATCGAGGCAGACGCGGCAGGAACCATCTGGCTTTGTGCGCGGGGACTTGCAGATCGGGTAGTCGTCGGACCTTAGATTGTCAAACCCGGTCCCCGCGACCAGTACGGCCCCTGTCACGGGGTTGGGCCGAAATGTCGTGCAGCCTTTAAGGCCGAGATCGTAGGCGCGCATATACAGCGATCCGAACTCCACCGGATCGATATCCACCGGGCAGTTGATCGTCTTCGAAATGGCGCTGTCGACATGGGGCTGGAGAGCGGCCTGCATGGCCAAATGCTGCTCCGGCGTCAATTCGTGCGCCGTGACCCAGGCTGGTCCTGGAGGTGGTGACGCCCCCCCGTGCTTTTGGCGGTAGAGCGCGTGTGCATAGTCTTCCACCGTCTCGCTCCGCGTCGAGCCGTCGGCTGCGCGCAGGTTCCGACGGTAGGTCATCTCAAAAACCGGCTCGATGCCACTCGAGACGTTACCGGCGAGCAGCGAGATCGTACCGGTTGGTGCGATCGACGTCAGGCAGCCGTTGCGAAGGCCGCTTGCAGCGATGGCTCCGCGCACCTCGGCGGGCAATCTTGCGATGTTCGGGCAGGCCAGCATGGCCTCACGGTCGAAGAGTGGGAATGGCCCCTTCTCTTCGGCGAGACCCGCGCTGACAAGGTAGGCGTGGGCTTGGATGGCCGCCATCGTGCCGGCAGCAAACGCGCGGCCATCGTTGGACCCATACGGCAAGCCGAGCATGATCAGGGCATCGGCGAGCCCGGTTATGCCAAGGCCGATCCGGCGTTTGGCCTTGGCCTCGCGCTCCTGGGCCGGAAGGGGATAGCGCGACACGTCGATGATGTTGTCGAGCAACCGGACCGCGTTGACGACGGCATGGATCAAACGCGGTTGATCGATCCGTGCGTGCGGCTCGAAAGGGTCGATGACAAACGCTGCCAGATTGAGCGAGCCGAGGAGGCATGCTCCATAAGGCGGCAAAGGCTGTTCCCCGCACGGATTGGTCGATGCGATCGTTTCGCAATAGGCGAGGTTGTTCATCGCGTTGACGCGATCGATGAAGATAACGCCCGGTTCGGCGAACGCATAGTTCGAGTGCGTGATTTGGGACCACAACGCACGAGCATCGACCGTTCGATAGACCTTTCCTTCAAACACCAGCGGCCACGCCCCACCGGACTTGACGGCGGCAATAAACGGATCGGTGACAAGCACCGACAAGTTGAAATTGCGGAGCCTCGCGGCATCGGCCTTGGCTTCGATGAATTCCTCGATATCGGGGTGGTCGCAGCGCAGCGTCGCCATCATGGCCCCGCGACGCTGCCCAGCCGACATGATGGTGCGGCACATGGCATCCCAGACGTCCATGAAGCTCGTCGGACCAGACGCATCGGCGCCCACCGAGCGAACCGGCGCGTGACGCGGGCGCAAAGTCGAGAAGTCGTGGCCGATCCCGCCGCCAGCCTGCATCGTCAGCGCGGCTTCACGTACGCTATCGAATATGGCCGAGAGGTCGTCGTCGATCCGGCCCAGCACGAAGCAATTGAACAGGGTCACATGACGCCCTGTCTCTGCGCCGGCCAGGATGCGGCCGCCTGGAATGAAACCAAAACCGCCCATAATCTTGCGGAACTCTCGCCCCCACCATGCTTTGGCGGCCGTACCTCCACCTTCAACCGATGCGGCAGCGTCAGCGACACGGCCGAGCGTGTCTGACATGCTCATGTCGATCGGTACACCTTCGCGGACCAGCCGATATTTTCGCTCCCAGATCTCGCGAGAGATTGGTGCAAAGAATTCGGTGGCGGGCGGCTCGGTTTTCTTCGGATCATCCTTCATGGCTACAGCGTTAGCCACACAGCAACTCGTTGTCAACTTTTTGTTCTATAAATGTTCGACTAATGTCTATCGTTATTGCACTGCCGCGCGGGCGGCTGTGCCAGGTACCGCTTCTGCCGGTGCGATGATGGGCGCGACATGGCGGGCGACGGCGTACCGGGCGGCCACTGGCAGGAATTTGGCGTACTCGGTCGCAAGCGCTCGGACCAGCCCCGGTTGCAACCACCATGCGCGCTCGCGAACGGACTTGGGCACAACGGGGTATGGGATCAACTCTATGGCTGGCATCGCAAGTGTCAGTTCAGCGATGCTCCGCGGCATGTGATAGCCCGACGTCACAACGATCAAGCGGCGCGCGCCCAACCCGGAGGCCCAAATCCGCGCCTCTTCGGCATTGCCGATGGTGTCTTGAGCGGCATAGCCAAGATCAACGCAGCATCTGAACAACGATGGTTTGAGACCGGACAATCTGACGATATCGTCGCGCCGAGTTTGGGCGTTAACCCCCGATATCAAAAGGCGCCGACCTGCCTTTGCCCTCAACAAGCGGGCCCCTTCCACGATCCGGTGGTCGCCACCGGTCAGCACGATAATGCCATCTGCTGGCGTATCGCCAGCCGTTGACAGGATCGGGTCCGCGATGCGCATCGCATTGGCGGCAAACAATAAAAACCCGAAAAATACCGCGCCAGCACCAAGAGCTAGAACCACGCTCGCCACGCGCCACAAGCCGGTTCGACGCGAGCGGCGCGCTTTGGGCCTGCCGGTCTTCGACGGGCTCACGTCACGGCCCGGCGGTGGCTGGCTGGCGTTGCTCATGACACCAATTCAAACTCGCTTCGACGGTTCGTGCGCGATATTGCGCCGGTTTGCCAAAATCGTCCGATCGCCAGTCCGCGTATGGATCGCCCTTTGGCCAGCAGAGCTTCGCTTCGACGCCCACCACCAGCTGACGACGCTGCCGCAACGAAATAGTGACACGTTCAAAACCGCAGGGAAAGCGTTTCGCCATAAAATGATGACTGAGATCCACCGGTCAACGCGAGTGGCAAGGGCCGTTGCGACAGGCCCCGACCCGCGCCGAGCGTCGCCATTATACGCGCGTGTTGAGGATGTTGACCACGCCGAGACGCGACGTGATCATGCACAAGGCGGCAATAACAACGACCACGAGGCCGAGCAACCCGTAGCCCATCAGGTCGAGAGAGCCCGTGCCCACGAGGCGCTGGATCTCGGCGGCAGTGACGCTTTGGCCGCCGATCAGATCAACTACGGTTGGGGCGCACAGAAACACCAGCGCGGCAGCGGTAGCGCCAGACAGACCAGCTTTGACGCCGAGTTTCAAAAAGTGCTTGTCGAACTCACGCGCAATGAACCGGTCAGTGGCGCCGACAAAGTGCAGCACCTCGACGATGTCGCTGTTGGAAGCCATCGCGCTGCGGGTAGCGGAGACAATGATGGCGATGGTCGCGAGCGCGACGAGACCCAAAATCATGAAGCCGCCCAGGGCGAGAGATCGCGTTACCGTTCGGATTTGCGATTGCCAGTGACGGTGATCATCCAGTGTGACGCCTTTGAACGACCCGGCGAGCCGCTGTTTCATCGCCTCGAGATCGGGCGGCGAGCCGGAGTCGAGTTCGATTGCGACAAGGCGCGGCACAGGCAATTCCTTCAGAATGTCGGCCTGTCCGAGCCAGGGTTCGAGCAACGCGGAGGATTCCTGCAGACTTAGGGCCCGCACATTGATCACACCCGGCGTGCGATTGAGCAGCGCTGCGACGTCGGTAAGGGTCCGCTCGGTATCGACGCCGTCACGCGGCTCGACTTGCAAAGTCACCTCGGCAGCCATGTCTTTCAGCCAAACATCGGCTGAACGGTTGATCATGTAGACGGTCCCCGCCGTCAGGCAGGCGAGAAAGCACATGATGCCGACCACGACGCCGAGTGAGCGGCCGGTGACCGAGCCCGGCGGGACGATGGCCGCACCCGAACTCCGTTTCCCGCGACGGGCCTCGGCGGCAAGGTCGCCAGCATTGGCGCCGAAACCATGGTTTGGCAGAGCTGCCGCTGGGGCCGCAAGCTCGTCGAAGCTGGGTGCCGCAGCATAGGGCGCGTTCATCCCAACCTGCCGATCGTGAGGCCCTGCCGAGCGGCTCGTCGGGGGCAACTCTGTGGCGGCCTCCTCGTAGAACGGCTCATAGGGCTGTGGATACGGTTCAGGTCTGGAGGCAGGACCGGTGCGGCTCTGACCATAATCGTAGGTTGGCTCGCCGTAGCGCGCTTGATCGCCATAGGGCGATAGCGGCTCAGCGGGCGACGGTGGCCTAGGTGGCGGGCGATCCCGCCTGTCAAACGATCCGGACATGGCCTTCGTGTAACTCCAAACGAGGGGCCTTGTACTGACGCATCAGCTGATAATCGTGGGTAGCGATGACAACCGACGTACCGAGGCGGTTCAATTCCACAAACAAGCGCAACAGGCGGCGGGCCATTTGAGGGTCGACGTTGCCCGTCGGCTCGTCGGCGAGCAACAATTCGGGCTTGCCGATCACGGCGCGGGCGATGGCGGCGCGCTGCTTTTCTCCACCAGACAGGATCGACGGATAGGAGTGCATGCGGTCCCCGAGACCCACCCATTGGAGAAGGTCCGTCACGTCTTCCTTATAATCGGCGACTTGCTTGCCGACGACGCGTAACGGCAACGCGACGTTCTCCCAGGTGGTCAGGTGGTCGAGAAGTCGGAAGTCCTGGAACACGATCCCGATCCGGCGCCGCAACTCGGCCCGCTTGGCGGTTGGGATGCGGGTGATGTCCTGATTGAACATGAACAACTGGCCCCTCGTCGGCTGAAGGGACATGAACAGCAGCTTCAAGAGCGACGTTTTCCCGGCACCCGACGGGCCTGTCAGGAAATGAAAGGATCCGGGTAAAAGGTCGAAGTTTACGTCGTGTAGGGTTTCCGGTGAGTTCCCATACTTGAGCGCGACGTTGTTCATTCTGATCACGGGCGCCGTATTCCGATCGGTGATTGTGCATGTTGCGATGCGGGTGAATGTCCCGCGCCGTCGCCGCTATCGAACAGCAGCCTTATCTCGAACGTGGCATAGCGCGTGGACGCGGGTGCAATCAACCGCTGGAACCTGACGACCAAATGCCACGATGAATGTGGCACGCTCATGAGTGGGCCGTTGCAAGGGTGACGCAATCGGCCGATACCAGTAACCATGGTTCTGGATCGCGCTCCGGGAACGTCGACGCGAGGATACCTGAGGAATGGATACCTGAGGCAAGGATACCTGAGGCAAGGATACCTGAGGCAAGGATACCTGAGACATGGGCGATAGTTCGAGCGGCAAGCGGGTCGAGGTTGTGTTCTCAGCTGAGGTGATCGAAGCCCGGCTCGCTGAACTTGCACGCGAAATCGCAGATCGCGACATCGAGCGGCCGCTGGTCATCGCCGTGCTGAAAGGTAGCTTCGTATTCGCCGCCGACCTGATCCGTGCACTGTCACGCCGTGGGATGACGCCCGAAATCGATTTTCTGACCCTATCGAGTTACCGCAAAGGGCAGCAATCTTCCGGCCAAGTGACGATCCTTCGCGACCTCGATCTCGATGTGCGCGGGCGCAACGTCATTCTGATCGACGATATTCTCGAATCGGGTCGAACACTTGCCTTTGCCAAGGACCTGTTGGCAGCGCGCGGCGCGCAACGCATCTACACGTGTGTACTGCTCGAAAAAAAGGTCGAGCGTGCGGTCGACGTGACGGCGGATTTTTGTGCGTTCGAGTGCCCCCAGGTCTTTGTTGTCGGCTATGGCATGGATGTCGCGCACCGGTTCCGCGAACTCCCGTTCGTCGGACATGTCGCGCAAACATGATCCGCATCGAGCTGAGGCTTGGGCGGTACCGGACGTGAGAACAGAGAGGCGGAGCACATGGCTAGAATTTTGGTTGCGGACGACGATGCTGCCATGCGCGAAATCGTTGCGCGGACGCTCCAGACCTCAGGGCACACGGTCGACGCGGTCGGTGGCGGCGTAGAAGCGATCGAGGCGATGCAGGCCGCGCAGGATCGTTATGCGTTTCTCGTGACCGACGTGCAGATGCCGGGCGTCGATGGTCTCGAGCTGGCGCGGCGCGTGTTGGCGTTCGACTCTCAGATCAAGGTCATCGTGATGTCAGGGTTTCTCGATCAACTGGTGCGCGTGCAGGAGATTTCCGGTCCGCGCGTCGCCACGATCACAAAACCATTTTCGATCGAACAGATCCGCGCGGTCGTCGCTTCGCTGGCCTGAGGCGGGTATAGATAGCAGTGCACAAACACCATGAGCGCGGTTTTCGCATCGTGATGCGCGATGGCGCTAGCATTCGGTCTCAAATTAAGCCAAATTTCACCGTGTTGGGGGTAAGTGGGGACATCGGCGCTATCTTGCTCTTGCCGGCTAGGACCGGTCTTGAGCGGTTCAACGGAGTTCTCGTATGTCCTTTGCCTCCTCACTACGCCGGAGCGCTGTTGCTGCGAGCACGCTCCTCACGGTGGCATTCGCGCCTGCTACGGCCCATGCCCAGGACCTGATGTCGTTCCTTTGGGGTGGCAGCGAAGAGTACGGCGGTGGCAGCCAGACGGTGCGCTTCAGCCCGCAATACAAGCCCGGCCAAATCATCGTGAGCTTCGGCGACCGGCGACTCTATCTGGTCAATGGCCCAGGCCAGGCCATCAGCTATCCGATCGCGGTGCCACGCCAGCAAAGCCGTTGGGCCGGCACGACGATCGTGTCGGACAAGCGGGTCAATCCCGATTGGCGCCCGACCGCAGATATGCGCGCCGAAAACCCCAAATTGCCTGTTTTCGTTCCCGGCGGCCACCCGCAGAACCCGCTTGGCGTGCGCGCGCTCTATCTTGGGTCGAGCATGTACCGAATTCACGGCACCGATGCGCCGTGGACCATTGGCCAAGCCGTGTCGAAAGGCTGCATTCGACTGACAAACGCCGACGTGCTCGACCTCTATCCGCGCGTCGGAGTCGGCACGCGTGTCACCGTGACGTGGCAGCGCTTCACCACCGGCGCCGTCGCGTCGTACGACGATGAGCGTCCGCGGGCTAGCCAGCAGGTCTACCGCTACCGCGCCGCGCGACGCCCGGCGCAATCGATTTTCGAGTAGAGGGGCTGCCGGTGGGCAACACCTTTTGCCCCGGCCAAGTCAGTGCTTGACGATCTAGAATTCGGGGCCTTGCCAAGCGATTGGTCGGGCCCTTTTTCTTTTGTTTCATGTCCAGTCGGTCTGTAAGCCGGGTTCTGTTTGGCGTTACCGCCGCGACGGCCATTCCTCTCGAACGGCCGTTACCGGCCGTCTCTAGCAACCAACCCGGGCGGCAGCCTGGAAACACGCTTCGTGCCGAGATGTCGCCATCCCGCACGCGGCCGCCCCTATTCGGTCTTGCTCCCGGTGGGGTTTGCCCTGCCGCATCCGTTGCCGGACGCGCGGTGCGCTCTTACCGCACCTTTTCACCCTTACCAGCGGGCCGCGAGGCCCGTGCTGGCGGTTCGATCTCTGTGGCACTGTCCCTAGGGTCGCCCCCGGCGGCCGTTAGCCGCCACCGCGTTTCCATGGAGCCCGGACTTTCCTCTCCGTGTGACGGGAGCGGCCGCCCGACCGACTGGACACACCTCACTTCTGCGGGATCAGCGCGATCGTCAAGGCCGACGATTACCCGGCCAAGCCCGCAATTACGATCTGTGCACGGCACTTTCCGGCGAGCTTTGTGAAATTCTCGAGCATACAGGTCTTGACTGCGGAGACGGTCGATCCGTCACGAATGCAATAACGGCGGGCATCAGCCTCACACGCGGCACGCAAAGCCGGCGTAACCTCCGGCGGAAGCTTCAAATCGTCGGCCCACGCCTGAGAAGCGGCGAACGCGATTGCGGCCGCAGTGGCGATGGTCGAAGTGCTCATGGGTCCCTCCAGTCCTTGTATCGAGGGGGCGCGTGTGCCTTGCAGATGGGCGCGAAATCATGTCCGACGGTGCCACACTAACGCCGCAGGCGGCAATATCAATTTCCGGCATGGTAAATAAGCGTCACACCACGCCATAAACCCGAAGCAACGCTTCTTTCAGCCGTACGCTATCCACATCGTCTTTGTGGATAACCTCCGTGGCTCCGATGCCGATCAATTCGGCCTCACGCGACCGTGTGGCTTGACCACTTATCACGATCAAAGGACCGTCGTATTTCGCCCGACGGATGTAGGGAATAGAATTAACAGCCGTATCTGACGGTTTCAAGATGTCGTCGAGAAACACGAGATCGGGTACGTGGGCGAGTACCATATCGACGGCCGAACCCAATGTCTGAGCGCGCCGCATGGTAACTTCGTAACCGAGCGCGAGGCGCAGCGTGGCCCGAAGGCGGTCGGCATCGAAGGTCTCGTCCTCGACGATCAAAATGTTCGTAATGGCTGGCAGGCTCTTGCCGCGCCGTGTCACATCGCTTTTTTTGGCGAGAAAATCGCCACCCGAGCTCGAGGTTGTCATTGTGCGGTGCCGCGTTGCACGTGCTCGCCGGGCACTTGCCCGCGCGATTACATTCATTTCAAAGAAACTAATGTCTTGTCAGACAATAGAACATGATCTGTGACGTGGGAAGCATCAGCGCGCCGCAGACGACCACATGCGTCAGTGCAGCCTCATTCATGCCAAAAGCACGCTAGTGTCCAAAACCTTCGGCCACCGGACTTCGAACGCTGTGCCACGTTCGGCACGGTCATTCGGCATCAAACTGATCCGGCCGCCAGCGCTTTCGACCGCGCGCTGGACCAGCGCTAAGCCGAGGCCGATCCCCGATGTCGGACTGCCCGGTTGGCCAAGCGTCCGAAAGGGAAGAAACACGGCGGCGCGGTACTCGGGCGGGATCCCCGGCCCGTCGTCGGAGACGGTGATCACGAGGTCGGCGTCGGACACGGCGCAACGCAATTCGATGCGGCCGAAATCGCGGTCGTGATGCTTGACGGCATTGTCGACGAGGTTGCGCAGCACGAGATCGAGTGGCGCACCAAGCGTTCTGATCTTGGGCCAGTCGCCCGAAACGGCGGTTTGGATGCCGGTGCCAAAGGGGATCGAGAACGCGATCGCCTCGGCCAGGACGCGGGTATCGACCTCCTCGACCGCTATCGCTTTGCGGCCGACGCTCGAATATTCAAGCAACCCAGACAGCATCGACGACATGCGCTGCGCTTGCGCCCGGATCTGAGACAGGCGCGCACGGATCTCGTCTGCGTCGCCAACGTCGGCGGAAGCTTGCATGTCATCGGTGAGAAATTGAAGTGCGCGCATCGGCGCCTTCAGGTCGTGCGAGACGATCGCTGCGAACTGTTCGAGATCGCGGTTGGCGCGCAAGAGTTCGCGCGCTTTGAGGCTGGTGTCGGCTTCGGCAATCAGGCGCGCGCGTGCGTGGCGGACGATCTCGATCTCGAGTGTCGCGTCCAGCGTCGCGCGCGCAACGAGCAACAAGTAGCAACTCTGCTCGGTGTCGTAGAACAGGGAAAGGTTGACCCGGTTCTTACTGTCGGCCGAATTGACGATTGTGACGCCGGGGAGTTCGAACGACTGACCGGGATCGTTCCTGAAGGTCGCGATATGGTCTTCGGAGCCGACAAAGGCGACGACGGTTTCGGTCAATGGGCGGTTGACGCCGACGAACTCCGACAGGTGCCCGAAGGTCCGGCGGACGATCAGGTCATGGTCGATCCAGACCAAGCCGAACACGCCGCGGATGGCGAAAAAGCGGGTTGCCGCTGGCAGAGCCTCGAAACGGTAGGAGTCATGTGCCACGGCGCTCAATTGCCAGTGCGGTGTCGAGGAACGCTTGTTGGACGTTGGTGCCGTCCAAGGCGCTGGTTTGCGTCATCGGCGTATGGGGTGCAAGGCGACTGACGAGGTCGTCGATGCCGTCAGCCGACGGGAGGTCGCTTTTGTTGACGATAAAATGTACGGCGCGACCGGGCATCAACTGGGCGAAACCGTCGCCGAGCCGGATCATGGTCGAGACGGTCTCTGGCCGGGTGCGGTCAGCGATGATCATCGCGGCCGACGCCTGCTTGACATAAACATGACGGAGCACCGCATCGCCGAAATTCCCGTCGGTGTCCCAGAGGATCAACACCACGCCCGCGCTGCCCACATTCGGCAACCGGTGCTGATAAATTTCGACGCCAATGGTCGGCTTATATTCGCTGGTGAAATGGTCGAACGCAAGCCGACGGACGAGCGACGACTTCCCAACACCGATATCACCGAGCAGCATGACCTTATAGGCCCCGCCGCTCATTCCTCGTCGCCCTCACCAATAAATCCAACTTCGAACTCGACGCGGCGGTTCGAGCTACCGGCTCCAGAAACGGGGCTGACGTTGTTTTCTGGCGATGTCCGGCGCAGGACGATCAGCCGGGCGGACGCAACGCCACGGCGGGCGAGTTCAGCAGCCACGGCTTCGCTGCGGCCTTGACCGAGGGCGGAGTTCGTTGCTGGCGAGCCGGCATCGTCCGTGTATCCGACAATGCGCAGGCGGGCCGTATCGCGCAACATCAGAGCTGCAAGTTCGTCGAGCGTGCGACCTGTGGCTGCCGCGTTTCTAAAGGTGGTCCCCTCATTGAAGAACACCGCGTGGGACCTCGTGAACTGCACAAGCTGCTCGCGCGGGGTCAGGCCGCGAGCTGACAACGCTGCGATTTCAGACTTCAGCACTGTGGCTTCGGTTTTGAGAGCCGTGGTTTCTGCGTTAAGCGCCGCGGTTTCGTTCTTCAGTGCCGTGGTTTCTGCGTTGAGGGCTTTGGTTTCGGCTGCCAGACGACGCTTGACGGCACTGCGGTCGGCGAGGGCCTGTGCGGCTGCGGCCACGCGCTCGGCGCTGAGCAGGATATCGCCCCGGTTGTCAGCCGCCCCATCCGCGCCGACATCGACCCGGACGCCTCCTGGGACGCCTCCTGGGACGCCTCCTGGGGCATCTCTTTCGGGGCTGGTGTCGAGGACGTCGCGGGCGGCCGCTGCAAGGCTAAGTTCAAGCGCCTGCACCCTTGATGCAGCCTCGGCCAACTCAGAGGTGGCGCGCTCGAGGCTGGCCGAGAGCACGGCTGCTTCCTTGGAGAACCGGTTCAATAGGGCTGCGCTGTCGCCAACGGATACGGCGGCTTCGGCTTCGAGAACGCGGGCCGAACTGGCCAACATATTCGCGGCCCTGATGCGCAATCGGCGGTCGGTCGCGGTTCGCACCTGGGTTTCGAAAGCCGACTGGTCCTGCTTGATTTCGGCAAGCAACGGCCTGACGTCGGTTTTAGTCGGCAGCGCGTTCAGACGATCGATGACAGCGACATCGGGAAGGGCGGCTGAGATGCGCTTGACCAGCGAAGATTGGACGTCAGCCGACGGCGTCAGCCCAAGGA
>Ga0163154_10003472_pt1 | contig 21819 bp, 20 predicted proteins | sample OliLakLV19MP9P1_FD_148649 | JGI IMG/M metagenome (GOLD analysis project Ga0163154, IMG submission 148649) | Freshwater microbial mat bacterial communities from Lake Vanda, McMurdo Dry Valleys, Antarctica - Oligotrophic Lake LV.19.MP9.P1 | ecosystem: Environmental > Aquatic > Freshwater > Lake >... | reverse complement strand
GTTGCGCGCGCGTCCCCTTCAGCCTGGGTCGCGGTGGCGGCGTCGCTGGTCGCGTTTGCCCGTGTGGCAGCTTCAGCCTGGATCGCGGTGGCGGCGTCGCTGGTCGCGTTTGCACGTGCATCGAGCGTATTTTGCGCATTGGTGGTGGTTTCGGCTCTTTGTGTGCTGCGGGCGGACACTTCGGTACTTTGCACGGCATCCTGTGTATTTTGCACATCCGTCAAGACAGCGTCCGCGGTTGCCTGGTCTACGTTTAGCGTGTCGATTGCGCGTTGTGTCGTCTGTGCATCCGTCGTGCTTTGCACGTTCGCGGCATTGACCGCGCTGGTCGTCGAATCGGCGATTTGTGTTTGTGTCGCGTCTTGATCTTGTTGAGCGACGAATGTTTGGCTGGCATCGGCAATCGCGGTGCCACTTTCGGCGGCTTGCTGCGTCCCGATCACTGATGCAGCTTGATCGGTGGCGGCGATGGCAGTTCGCGCCGCATTGGTGATCTCGGCGAGCGCGGTTGATTGAATGACGGTCGCTGTCAGGCGTGTGTTGGCGGCTTGCGTGGATGCCGCCTGTGCGGTCGCGCTTGCGGCTGGCGCGCCGCCGACCGAGAACGGAATTTCGCGGGTCGCACTTTGTCCGCTCGTCGTATTCGCGGTGATTTGCAACACATGATCGCCTGGATCGTAATTCAATACTTCAAGCGTAAACGTGAACGGCTCGGTTGTTTCGACCGCCGCTTGAACGCCGTCGATGGTGAAGGTGATATCGGTGGCGGCAGTTTGCCCATTCAATGTGACGGTAATATCACGGTCGCTGTCTAATTCGTCGCCGTCCTGCAAGCCATCGACAATGATCTCTGGCGGCAGTGCGACGATGATGATATCGACTGATTGTTCGTCGGCGCGTTCATTTTCCAAGATCGCCGTCGCCGAGAACGTCCATTGACCGGGCGCAAACTGGAGCGGGTCGATTTGGAAGATCGGCACCTCTGGCGATGCGGGGATGAGTTCGATGCTTTCACCTGGGCGCGTCATGAATGCTGTCACCGCCATGAGCGAAACTTGTCCCTGTGCATCGATCACGACATCGGTTGGCAACTCGATTTGCTGTCCATCGGTCAAACCGACGATATTGACGCGCGGCGCGAGTGCGGCGACCTGGAACGGGAACTCGGTGGTGCTGGTGATGCCGCCTTCGTTCGTGACTTCGATGCTGAGTAAATTTTCGCCAGGAATGAAGTTTTGCGGGTCGAGCCGGAAGATTAACCCTGCATCCTGGGCGAAAGCTTCGGGTGGGAGCGGTGTGCCGTTATAGAACACTGTAAAGTCAGCGAGCGGCGTTTGTCCTTCCACCGTCGCCATGATACTTTGTGGGTCGGTGATGTCACCGAGCGTCGTAATATCCGGCTCGATGCTGACGCGCGACGGCAGCGCCGCAATTGTGATTGTCGCTGTAATCGTGGTGGGAGCGGTGTGCCGTTATAGAACACTGTAAAGTCAGCGAGCGGCGTTTGTCCTTCCACCGTCGCCATGATACTTTGTGGGTCGGTGATGTCACCGAGCGTCGTAATATCCGGCTCGATACTGACGCGCGACGGCAGCGCCGCAATTGTGATTGTCGCTGTAATCGTGCCAGAATCGCCGGTTTCGTCGGTCGCCGTCACGATGAGTGGGATATCGCCGGGCGGCAGCGTTTCGGGGTCAATTGTCAGCGTGTAAGGTGCTTCGGTGAGCGGGATCGTGTCCACGTCACCGAGTTGGTAGGCGACTGCCGCAATCGCATCGTCGGCGCGCACATCGGCAAGAATCGTCGTCGGTTCTGTGATGGGGTCAGTCGGTAAATCGGGCAGCGTGACAATCGGCACGGGGATCGGCGCGCGTAAGCTGCTGCTGATGAGTGCTTCTCCGTCGGGTGTGGTCACAACCAGATCGAACGGATATTCGGTGCCATCGAGCGCGACGGGGATATTGAGCGTGATCACATACTGACTGCGTAAAGCAGTTGCCAGATTATCGAAAATTGCCACCAATTGATCGGGTCCCGGCGCGAGATAAAACTCGGCGTTGGTCGCGTTCGCCAGATTCTGCATATAGGCTTGATCGACCGAGCCGAACCCGACCGTGAACACCGAGACGCCCAGAACAGCGGCTTCTTCGGCGGCGGTCGAACGCAGCGCCGACTCGCTGCCACGATCTTCTTGTCCGTCGCTTAACAGCACGACGACACGGCGCGATGTCGGCGCGGTGGCGGCGAGCCGAATAGCTTCGGTGCTGGCGTCGTAAAGCGCGGTCGTGCCAGTTTCGGTCAAGCCATCAATCGCCGCTAACAGAGCGGCTTTATCGGTGGTGAAATCACTGACGACGCGCACATCACTGTTAAATTCAATCAACGCAATCGGGTCGGTATCGCGCAAATTTTCGACGAACACGGTTGCGGCTTCTTTGGCGCGCATGAGCGGCGTCCCTGACATGCTCGAACTGGTATCGATGACCAGTACAACCGAGAACGGAATACTATCATCACTCAGATTTTGTACATCGACGATCGTGCCAACATCCGCCAGCGCACCGCGCAGCGCGAAGTTGTCGGCGGTCAAGCCGGAAAACGGCGTCCGCAGTCGGTCGAACACGTTGGCGGTGACCACCGCGAGTGGAAGTTGAGTCGCGTCTACACCGGTGATTTCAACGGTGAGCGGAATAGAGTCCTGTGCGATCAGCGGTGCGATGATCACAAACGCGATCATGATGACGCTGATCACGACGGCAAACGGGCGAACGATGGACAAACGGTTCACAATCAGTCCCTCTGGAGGTGAAAAAACGTAAATAATTTAGCGGATGTGCCGCCATCTTACGCGGAATCGAGGGCGCGTGCAATAAATCCTCCATCTCTTAACTATTTCGGCGCGCGTTTTGTGATGTTATAATACGGTTAGCCTGTAATGCCGATGGGTGTGCTGCTTAACGCATTGAAGGATATAGTGTGAATCTTTCCCACGATGAAGTCCGCAAAATCGCGGAACTTGCCAAACTCGATTTAACCAACGACGAAGTGACCTTGTACGCAGCGCAATTGAGCAATATCCTCAATTATTTTCGGGAACTGCAAGCGGTCGATACGAGCGATATTGCGCCGACCGCGAGTGTGCTGCCGCTCAAAAACGTGTTCCGTGAGGATGTAGCGGGGGCGACATTGACGCCAGAAGAATCGCTGCGAAACGCATACGATTCACTAGGAAACCAATTCAAAGTCAGTGCAGTTCTCGACGACTAGGCGTGCAGGCGGCACAATGAAGAAACGACTGCTGATTATCGAAGACGATTACGATGTCGCTGAAATGCTCCTTATGTACTTCGGCGATCACCATTATGAAGTGCTGCACGCTGAAAACGGGCGTCTGGGCATCGACCTGGCGCGGATCAAGTTCCCGCATTTAATCTTGCTCGATGTCATGCTGCCCGATATGGATGGGTACGGCATTTTTCATACGCTGCGCGAAACCGCATTCACGCGCTATATCCCGATCATTTTCCTGACACAGCGCGACGAAGCGATTTATCGGCTGCACGGCTTGGAGATGGGTGCGGATGATTATGTGACCAAGCCTTTCGACATTGAAGAATTACGCTTGCGTGTGCAGGGTTCGATTATGCGCGCGACGCGCCAGGCACTACACGAGCCGCGCACCGGACTGCCGACCGGACACCTGATCGACGAAGAAGCAGTACGGCGGCGCTACGAGCGCAGTTCGTATCTGTCGCTTGGCTTCGCGCTCGAAGGCTATGATACGTTTCGGGATGTGTACGGCTTCATCGCTGCCAATCAGGTCTTTGAATTCGCGGCACGCATCATCCACGATAACGTAGCGACTCGCGGGACGCCGGACGATTTTGTCGGCATCGATGGCGAACGTTTCATCGTGTTCACGCATACGCACGATCCGCGCCCGCTGCTGGGCGATATTCAGGCAGCATTTACCGATGGTGTGCGCGCATTCTACTCGTTTCAGGATGCAGAGCGCGGCGGTATTTTGGTGCGCAGCGTTGGACATGAACGTTTGGTGCCCTTGTTGTCGCTTTCGGGGACTCGGCTGTAACGCGCGCCTATAGACTAAAGTCCGTTGGCACGATCTTTCAAATTAGGTTATCAATAGGGCGTTCACCGTGTGTGAATGCCTTTTTTATTCCCGAAAATCATGCTCAGTGGGAACGTGATTATGGATGGTGCACCGCTCCCTTCCGAAAAAAGCAGGCTTATTTTTCAACGTGACATCAAGCGCGGGCGCTCGGTTCGTCGCTTTTTTCGCCAGGTGTTAGGTTTCGCCGCCACGCTTGGCGCGTATTTTGCGATTAGCGAAGGGGCGGCGCGCGGGTTGATCGACGGTCTGGCGCTGGATGTTGGGCGGCTGGCGGCGATTTTGCTCGGCGCGTTGTTCGTTGTACGCGCGGTCGTGTATCTGTTTTATGCGCTGACGCGGCGCAGCGAAGAACTGCGTTTTTATACCAAAGGCTTTGTCTGGGTGCGCGGCGACGAGTCGTTCAAGTACCCGTACCCCGAAGTAATCCGTTACCGAGAAGGGGGGCGCGGCGTTTATATCGGGATGCGCCCGCTGTTGCAGTGGGGCGCGCATACGCTGGAGATGCGCGACGGGACAATCTTCAAGGTCAAGCCGTATCATGGCAGTTTGAAACGCTTCGCCGACCGCGTGCGCCCGCATACCGCGTATGTCACGGCGATCCAGATCGGGCAAACGCTGCGGTCGGGTCAGCCGGTGCAGTTACACCCCGATTTGACGGTGTATCCGGGTGGCGTACAAATCGGTAAGCGTGAGGTTCGTTGGATTGAGATGGCGGTGATCATGCGGCGTCAGTCGCTGATCATTAAAAGCTACAACCCGAAGCGCAAAAAATTTCAGCGCGTCAAGCGCTACTGGATTCCACGTGTGGATAATGTCGGCGGATTTTATGATCTGGCGCAAGGCACGATTCGCAATCACCGCGAGCGGAAAGTCGCGCCCGCGCAAAGACCAGCGGTACAGAAGATTTAATCATTGCAAAAGTGGCACATTACATATTGCGTAGTTTAGCGATCAATTTTTGGATCAGCGTGCGATCGCCTTTGATCAGGGTTTGGCGCTGCGACATATCGCGTAAGCGCGAGATTTCTTCGATGAGGGTGCCGCGATGCACGGTTTCGCCGTTGACATAATACCAGTGGTTGCCCATGTAACGTACCATCGGGTCGCGTTTATGTACGCCGTGATATGCCTTACGGAAGTGTTCGACAATATAGCGCGGGGGTAGTGTTGGGTCGTCTGCCACCATCATCATGTTTGTGCTCCGCACCAGCTTGAGTCTCTATGGGTAAGCGATAGTATAATCAGGATGTGCAGGTTCAACCGTAAGACTTTAGACCTATAGTTGATTATGGCGATTGGTATTAACTGTCTCCTTCAGTTTGCACAGGTTCTGACAGAAAAAATTCCCCAACACCAAAACATCCATTTTTGTACAGAGGTAACAGTCAACTGCTTCATTTGGATTGCAGATGATGGGTTCGTTCTCGTTGAAACTTGTGTTGATGAGAATAGGGATGCCTGTGATCTTGTCAAGTACCGATTCCGTATCAATCGACTCCACCATTACTGTAAGCGGCCATAACCAGTTCACCCAATTGAAGGTACAAGCACTCGAATATGATGTCAATTCATGCTTCAGGCGATGTCGCTTCGAGACATTTCTCAAAGATAATTACGTTGTCAGATCGCCCGATCTCGCACCAGACTTCGTTAGGAACGCTGAATTGCGTGATTGGTGTCATGATCGCATCATAGTTCGGCATCTCAAAATAGACAAGAATTTCCTCAGAAGCAGTATCAATAGTTTCCGCGCTTGCTGTAAAGGTTGACGGTATCCTCCCAAGAACTCCGAGCAAACGGTCTGCATTACTGAATATCGAGTATCCGCCTTCTGGTAATAATGGAACAGCGGTCGCTACTGCTTCATTGTATCGGGGGTCGTTTAGACCATATGAATTGTGAACAGAAGAATTGTAGACAAATAGCGCTAGCGTGCCAGCAGCATACACCGACCACAGGATTGAGTGAACCCGCCGAGGCTGAAAACTAACAACCATGAGTACAAGTCCATATCCAAGAAGCCGAGAATCCATGTAGAAGGTTCTTACAAATGACAACCCCCATGACAGGAGAAAAACAGCCAGTCCCAGCATTAAGATTGTCCGGTTTTCTTTTTTGTATCGAAGGGTTATGAAGCATCCGAAAGCAACAAGAATTAGGGTGCCAAACGCAATTAAGTACTGAGGACTATTCAGCGTGCCGTACCATGTAGCAAAGAACTCGCGAGGCAACGAGAACGCAAACTGCTTTAGCGAATTTGCTAAGCTTTGGACGCTTGGTATTCCGTGGCTGCTCGGAATACCGCTCCCTGTTGTTGCGTAATTGAACAAGACCACAGATGTTATTGCCAGTGCCAAAACCGCCAACCCTACCAAGTATTCATAGATAGCAGGCTGTAAGGACTTTCTTCGCAAGAATACAACTATCAATGCGGCTGGGATAAACACGACTGAAATCAGCTTTAGGGGTACAAGCAATGCAAACAAACCGTAGCTAACCATTCGAGTCATTGGTCGTGAACTAAGAAAAAGATAGGCGGCAAATAGAAACAAGGCATACGTCAGAATGTCTGGTTTTGCGGAGATTGCCACAGACCGAAAAAACCCCAACCCTAGTATGAGCGCCAAAGCAGTACGCGCTACAAGATTCCAGTCTTGTGCCGCTGCCATAATCCAGACTGCGGCCACCGACGCGCCAAGCGCGATCATGTTAACCAAGTATGCACCATCAAGAGGATCAGGAAACTGCGCTAACACTGTTGAGTAACCTGGGGGCCAATGAGTAATTGGTATACCTTCTAGTGATTCATATTGTCCGCGCTGCTGAATCGAATACGCTCCCTCTATGTAGTTAATCGCATCAATATCCGTGACAGCAATTCTGCCGCGCAGGATCATGAATGCACTGACAACTACAAGTATTGTTGCCGCCAGCACCACTATATCGCGCCGAGAGATGGTCATGGTTACACTCCTGAACTTACTATTGCTGAAATCTCAGGTATATTTAGTGCATTTGGGCGATGGTACTGGTACGTATCACTGACTTTTTGACAACCTCAATTTGGAGTCTACAGTAGGTTTTCCCGGTTCTGAGAATAGATTGATCCATACCGCTTTGAGGTGCCTCTGACGACAGCGATCCCGCACCCATATCTTCTCCGAGGGTGCCGCGATGCACGGTTTCGCCGTTGACATAATACCAGTGGTTGCCCATGTAACGTACCATCGGGTCGCGTTTATGTACGCCGTGATATGCCTTACGGAAGTGTTCGACAATATAGCGCGGGGGTAGTGTTGGGTCGTCTGCCACCATCATCATGTTTGTGCTCCGCACCAGCTTGAGTCTCTATGGGTAAGCGATAGTATAATCAGGATGTGCAGGTTCAACCGTAAGACTTTAGACCTATAGTTGATTATGGCGCTACGCAGAATCGATGCGTCACCATGCATATCATTCGGATTATACTCAATTTTTGCGATGGGATTCGTGAAGAAATAACGAATTTGTAACTATTGAAGCGTGCGCGCCCTTGAAAGGATCATGAGATTTGACTCTTCGACGCCTGATTTATTCGATTTTCAGCGTGATAGCGCTGTTGATGCTGATGTTGACGCCGACAATCGCACAAGCGCCGCAAGACGCCGAACCGATCTTTTTGTGGGTGCGCGGCGATTTGTGGCAGTTTGATCCGCTCACGCTGGCTATGCCGCCTGTGCAGATTACGACGCTCGGCACGATCTCAGCGCCGTCGCTCTCGCCCGATAGCACGCACATCGCCTATAAAGCGGCGGCACAAGTTGGCTTGGATGCGCTCGACCGTGTGCAGACCGACGGCTTGATCGCGGATTTCGACCTGCCCGCCGATATTTATCTGTACGAGATTGCAACGGGCGAGACAACCCAGCTTGCGGCGCAGCCGGATAATGCGTCGCTGCTGGTCGAAGGCGCGGCGGATACCGCACTGATCCGGTCTGCGCCTGCCTGGTCGCCTAATTTTATCGCATTAGCATGGGTCGAGTTCGCTTTTGGCGCGACGCAAGCGCAGTTAGTGATTTATGAGCTGGGTGTCGGCGTGAGCGGCGCGATTCCGCTCGATTCGTCTCTGCCGATCACGGGCTACCCGCCGCGTGTCGCGTGGGGCAGCGGCGGGATCATGGTATGGATCACAGGGGCGGATGGCGCGACGCTGTTCAACTTTTATGACGGCAGCGATGGCGTATTGATCGCGCGTCAGTTCGTGCCGCCGAGCGAGTCGGTCATCGAAGAAGCGGTGTGGGTCGAGCAAGGCGGCGAGTCGTTTCCGGCGTTGTTGTATTCGTCGGGCGAATGGGCGCTGTTCGACGAACTGGACGCCGCGCCGATCACCACTGCGCTGCTGCCACAGCGCACCGCGCAGCGTTTGCCCGATATCAGTTTCGCACTGGCATTCGGGCGGCTGGACGACACTGGATTTTTCTGGGAGGCGTTCGATCCGATGCAGCCCGACGCGGCATCGGTCGCGTTTCCGGGCGCGCCATCACGGGTGACGCTCTCACCGAGTGGACGCGCGATTGCATTTCTGGGGTTCCCTGCTGACGCTCTCACCGAGTGGACGCGCGATTGCATTTCTGGGGTTCCCTGCATTCGGGGCGGCGGCGCTGTATCGAGATAGCGAACTGATCGCTATCCCCGGCACAGGGTCGGCGGTGGATGAACTGAACGTCGGCGCGATTTTGTGGGGCGCGACGTACTGGCGCGTTGGATGAGGGCGCAAAGAAAAATATAAAGATGCAAAGGGTTTTGTAGCGGCGCGACTCAGACCCGCCCGTTGATCTCCATAACTCGCCTTACGCAGATTGCCATCATCCTAAGTCCTTCTCTCCCAGGGAGAAGGACTTCCCCTACCGCGAAGATTTTTCACCCCCGACCCCTTCTCTGAGGAGAGGACAGGTTTCAAGTCAAGCGCTTGGTTCGCTAACCACCGTCGCCAGCTTCGCGCCGCGCTCTCCACCCGCTCCCCGCAATTCACCACCCGGGCGATGGCTCCTCGTTTGTAGGAAAAGGGGTTGAGGGGTGAGGTTGAACTGGCTTGCTAAATTTCCTCATACGTCAGCCCCCACAACAGCAGTGCTTCGCCAACCACAGGCTGCGCCGCCGCGATCAGGATTGTGCCTGCTGCACCGCTCAAGGTGCGCGCGCGTTCGATGGCGTGCATCAAATCGTCGGCATATTCGACATGTGCATGATATTTTTGTGCTGTCGCCAGCGCCGCCGCCCGTTCTGGAAAACGGACTTTCGGGTTGATGGTGTTATCGGTTAAAATCACATGATCACTAACGCGGCTCATCGTCCGATACACGCCGTCATAATCGCGGTCTTCGGGTGTGGCGATAATGCTCACCAACGGCTGCGTGAGCGCACCTTCCAGACTTTCGATGAACGACTGGGCGGCAATCATGGTCGTCGCGCCGTCGATATAGATCGCGGGGTCAGCCGCCAATTTTTGCAGCCGTCCCGCCCATGTGACATCGCCCAAACCAGCGCGGATCGAGTCAACATATTCTGGCGATCCGTGCGCGATGCCAGCAAGACGCCCATGCAAATTGCCCGCGCCCTGCACTGCCAAGGTCGCGTTTTCGACCTGATACTTGCCTGTCAGCGAGAGTTCCACATCGCCATACCGACCAAGCCGCATCATCAACCCGCGGTCGGTTCGCCCTAAATATTCGCCCATGTCGGTCGGGGCGATCCACGCGAATTCGGCGTCGAGCGCATCAGACTCACTCTGAATCACACTCAAGACTTCGGTCGCTTGCGGCACGCTGTAGACATAACTATACGACTTGATGATACCCGCTTTGTGCCATGCGATCCGTTCCAGAGTCGCGCCCAACTGATAGGGATGCTCGATCATAATCGGCGTGAACAGCGACAGCTTGTTCGGTACGACGGCGATGTCGTCAAAACGTCCGCCGCGCCCGACTTCCAGCACAGCGACATCGACCCCCATCTCATCGAACCAGCGCAGCCCGACCGCCAAAAATATCCCCTGCGGCGAAAAATACCGTTTCGCTGGCAGGGCCGCTTCGACGCGGTCGATGAACGGCGCAAGGTCGCTTAAAATCCGCAGTAATTCGCTTTCGGGGATCGCGCGCCCGTTGACGCGGATGCGCTCGCGATAGCTGACCATATGCGGGCTGCTGATCATGCCGACCGTATGCCCCAGATGCCGGAGCAGTTTGGCAGTGATGGCGGTCGTCGAGCCTTTGCCCTTGCTGCCCGTGATCACGGCGTATTCGCGCGGGTGCGCCAATAAATCGGCTTCGCGCAGCAGTTCGCGCGTAGGCGTCACATCGCGCGTGATCTCGTCCGGCTGCCGTTCAATCGTCGGGTCGGCGGCGCGCGCCGCTGCCAACGAGCGAAAAACGTAGGTAATCGCGGCGGCTTCGTCTTCAAAACGCATGGGCGTCTCTTTCTCGTCGGTCAAACGTCGTGTGATCGTGCGGTTATAAACGCGCGACCCCAGCTACAATCATGATCATTCATCACAGGATGCACTTCATCATGAAATTCATTCGCTTGATCTTGCTCTTTTTTATCGTCGCTGCCAATGCCCATGTGAACCATGCCGCACCCTTGATCGACATGTGTCCGCTCGCGCCGACTGCCCGCTTGCGCGTCGGCATGGTCGCGGTCGTGTACGCCGACGGCTTGAACCTGCGCGCACTCCCGGCGGTCGATACGGGCGTCAACGCCCAGTTGTACAACGGCAACGCGCTGACCATCGTTGGAGGTCCGAGCTGTAACGGGCATTATAACTGGTGGCGCGTCGAACTCCCGAACGGGCGGCGCGGCTGGATCGCAGAAGCGACGTGGGAAACGTTCTATGTGATCCCGCAAGCGCGCCAAAACGTGCGCGTGCCGACACCGCTTGAATGGTCGTGTTTACCACAGTTTAGGACGCGCTTATGCTACACCGCAAATTGACAAATTTTGAGGGCGTGGTGAATATGCTGGTGTTTTTTGGACAAGGCGTGCCTTGTCGCCAGGAAAGATGTCCACTCGATTCAGCACGCCCCATATTCGACAAATCCCTTAAACATTAGCCCGGCGGCGTAAAGTAGCGCGCGTCCCAATTCCAAATCGGAAAAGCGGACGCGCCCTGCGCCGCGATAATATCGAGGGTATAGGTGACATACGTGCAGTCGTCAACGTCCTCGTCGTGGAGCGGGTTGAACACCATCAGATAAAAGAAATCGTAGTTATCGGTGTTCGTGTCACCTCAATCCGTGATTCACTGAAATTCAATGTTTGTCTTGAGCGCCGCACATAAAGCCGCTACCATAGAGCGCTTATGAGACAACTAACAAGCTTGCCCGATTTTCACTTTTTGTTGGTCGCGCCGAATTTGGGCGCGGAATGGCTGTTTGATGCGGCGCGTGCGTATTGGGATCGGTTTCGCCCGACGATCATCAGTGATACGCGCTTGATCGAACTTATTCCCCCCAATCGATTAGTCACCGTGACGGTCGTCGCGCGCCGCGATTTGATCAATGAATTGGGTGTGCAGGTTGGTCAAGCGTCACCGCTGGCGGCGTTCGATCCGGTTGTATACGAGACGGTTGAAGAGACGCGCGCCGCGCTCAATGCCCGCGTGGATCGCAATCAGCCGTTCGGGGTCGCATTGGCGACTCCGTTCCCAACGGTCGATGTCAACGCTATCGTTGGCACGCCCGCCGCGATTCCCACCGCCAATTTACCGACCCTACGCCCACCTGCCGGGTTTGTCACGGCGACGCCCGCTGTGCCCGCGCAAACAACGGATGACTCGGCGGCGACACCGATTATTGCAACGCCAGGTCCCGTCACGGGAGGATAAAGAACGATGCGACTCGATGAATATCAATGGTCGCGCAACCCGCGCGGCTTGCATGTATACAGCATTTACCAAACACCGCTGGAAATCGACCGTTACAGCGCGCCGCGTTTTGGCTGGGCGAAACTGCTGGCGGCGGGAACAGAATATGTCGATGATTCGGTGGAACTACTCGCACGCGGCATCACGCCGATCGTCCGCTTGTATCTGGGACGATGGGGCGCTGCGCCCGCCAACCGTCGTTTGCTCGATATCATGCAGGCGTTTCGCAGTGTCGGCGTCAAGTGGTTCGAGTTCTATAACGAGCCCAATCTGGACGTCGAATGGCAGGAAGGCTTTGATCCAAGCTGGCAGGACACCGACAATGTGATTCGCCCACTCATGGATAATTGGCTGTCGTGGGCAGAGTTCACCATCAGCATTGGTGGCTATCCGGGTTTTATTCCGCTTGCCGAAAGCGATAATTTCCGCTATGCGTCGGTGCGCTGGATGGACGCGTTTCTGAATTATCTGGCATCGGCGCATTACGAGCGGTTTCGGAATGTGCTGGCAAACGGCATGTACTGCGCGACGCACCCGTATATTTTGAATCATTTTTATCAAGAGATTCCTGGACGCGGTGCGACCAGTGCGCGTCAACCGAGCGAGCAGCGCGCGCGCGAAGGCGGTTGGCATTTCGAGTATCCGTATGACCCGATCAGCCAGCGTGACGATCCCGGTCGCACGATTTACGGCGGCACAGCGCTGACACCGAACGGCGACCCGGTGGGGTTACTGGCGATGGGGCAGATGTTCAATGAGCGCTGCGCGACGATCTGGGGTTCACAGGCGATCCCGGTTGTTGGCACAGAAGGGGGGATTTTTCCGTTTCGCGGCACGCAAACCGTTTATCAACAGGATAACCGCTATCCGCCATACAACGGCGACAGCCAAGCCGAAGCGACCGTCGCCATGTATGAATGGATCGCCGCCCAAGCGCCGCCCTGGTTTTTTGGCGTCACATTGTGGAAAGAAGATGATTATTTTGTGCCGACGCGCGCGCGCGCCATCGATCTGCTCGAACAGACCGCGCCGATTTTGCGTCAGGTGCCACCGCTCGAAACAATGGGCGCACTGCCGCAAGCACAACCGACGGCAGTTCCAACGGGTCCTGGACCCATTCATGGGCAAGCGGATTATCATATCGTGATTTTGAGCGCGGGTTTAAGTGTCGAATGGTTCTTTGATACAGCGCAGTCGTATTACCAGACATTTCGCCCGATTGTCACCATGCAGAGCGAGCTGTTCAACTTCATCCCCTATACGCAAAGTTTGGGCGCAACCGTAATTGCGCCGCCCGATCTCGTCAATGTGATGGAAACGAGCATCCGACAGGCGTACCCCAACGTGTATTTCGATTTGATTGTCGCGGATGATGTGGCGCGCGTGCGTGCGTTGTTCGAAACACGTGTGCGCACCAACCGGCGGTTTGGCTAGGGCGAACTTTTCAGTTTCTCATCTAAAGCGGTGAACCTGAAAGTGGTATTTTGGGCATTTAGAAAGTGCGCGCATACCACTCGCTTACACGTAGTCAGTTGAGGAATGTTCAGCCATGAAGTTATCGCCACGCCGCATCGCGTATCGCGCTGCCGGGTTGTTTTTGCTGTTCGTGTTTCCGATCTTGAGCATCTCTGCTCAAACCATTACCACCGATGAAGCCCTTTTTATTTTAGAAAGTGACGGCGAAGTCGTGCCGACGGTCGCGTTTTCGTCCGATGGCACACGGTTGTTAACTTCAAATCTGATGGGTGATGCGACGTTGTGGGATGCTGCGACGGGCGAAGTGACCGACGAACCTTAGAAACACACCTTACGCATGACTCTCGTTTTCAGCCCTCACCCCCTGCCCCTCAGCCCTCAGAGGCGAGGGGTGAAAAACCATCGCGATAGGGGAAGTCCTTCTCCCTGAGGGAGAAGGATTTAGGATGAGGGCTATGTGCGTAAGGTAAGTTAGAAACACAAAGAAAAACAAAAAGACGCAGGATAGTTTAATTCTTCCTGCGTCTTTTTGTGCGTGTGCGTAAAAGCGTCGGCTATTCCAGAGAACTTACAGCGGCTTCGACAATCGGAATTAAGGCATCACGTTCGCCTTTCGCGCCAATGCCCGCAATCACGGCAAAGCGTGTCATCGGTTCGAGTTCAACCAGATACAACACAGCATCGAATGACTCGCCGCCGAACGTCAAACGTCCGACCGTACGATCGGCGACGGTCACTGTTTCGGGCGTGCCGATTTCGGGGTAAGTCCGCTCGAATGTGCCAATAAAGTAACCGAGCATTTCTTCGAGCGTCGCCTGATTAAGTTCAAAATTGGTCAAATCATCGCCTGTCCCGACGATAATCTGCAACCCTTGCTGACCAGTCGTCATCACCGGTGACTGTGTGTTGATCGCCGTCAGCGATTCGGCGGTGCTGCCAATAGTCACCGCGCCGTTGTTGGGCGGGAGTGGCAAAAAGTCACTCGCGATCCATTCGGGCGGGTAGTTGATCGTGAACGCGCCGTTGGAAGCGACGAATACGCCCGGCACGCTGATGGCTACGGTCGCTTCTGGCGTGACCTCGGTCACGGTGACCGCGCCAGGGTCGGTTGCCATCGCGCCTGAGAGCGATGCCTCACAGCGATCCGCCAAAATCGTCAGCGCTTCCGCCGCCGCGCGCAATACCGGCAGCGCGCCCGCCGGTTCGCCGCTCGATGCTGCCGCTTGTGCTTCAACCAATCCGGCGACCAACTGACTGAGGTTGAAACGACACGGATCGTCTTGCTGCGCCAGAATACGGGTGTAACCTATCAACGGGAACGCGATCAAGATTAACGCGATTACGGGAAACAGACGTTTACGCAGCATAATACTCCTTCACTTAAATCACGGTTGAGTTTGGTTCAAATAGCGTTGACTGTGCCGTTCGGTTCAAATTTCCACCAACCAGCGATAACCATGCGGCTCCAGCATGACGGTGTTTTCGACGATACCGAGATCGCTCAGCGCACCCGCAAAGCGCGCGCCGTCGGGCAACGTAACCGCAATCGAGGCGGCGCTCAGGTTATGGAGCGCGAGCAATCGTCCGGTGGGAAGCGCGCTGGAGGGGTTTCCAGTACGCCAGAAGCCTAACAGCGCATTCGAGTCGGTGTCGAACCATGTCAGCGCGCCATCCCCCAGGGTGGGAAGCAGCTTACGTGCCACGATCATGGCACGCACGGTATGAATAAGCGCGTCGGGGTCGGCGCGCTGTGCCGCGACGTTGACTGAGATAAAGCCGTGTTCGGCATCACGGATGATCGGCGTTTCGGGGTCGGGGTGCGTCGTAAAACCACCGTTAGCATTTGCATCCCACTGCATCGCGGTGCGTACAGGATACCGATCATCGAGCGTCAAATCGTCCCACATGCCGATTTCATCGCCGTAATACAGCACGGGTGTGCCGGGCAGCGTAAACAACAGCGAGTGCATGAGTTCGATTTTGGCGCGGTCATTACCCATCAATGACGCAAGCCGCCGCCGAATGCCGACCCCATATTGATCGCGCGTCGGGTCGGTTACATAGGCGGCGTACATGGCGGCGCGTTCAGCGTCATTGACACGGTGCAGCGACAATTCATCATGATTACGCAGAAAATTAGCGAATGCTGCGCCTTCGGGGAGCGCGGGCATCGCATCGATGGCACGCTGGATTGGCGTTTTGTCGGCGGTCGCCATGCCCAAAAACAGGCGCGGCATCAGCGGAAAATTAAAGTTGGTGTGCATGATGTCGCCGTAATCGGGGTGGTGAAAATAGTGCAGCACGTCGGCGGCGGGCATATCGGTTTCCGCCAGCATAATGCGATCCGCGCCATAGTGCGTGTCGATCAAGGCGCGAATCTGACGCAAATACGCGAACGTACGCGGGTGATTGGCGCAAATGACGCGCGTCGTGCCGTCAGGCTGTGTGATTTCTTCTTCAAATAAAAAGGGCACCGCGTCGAGTCGAAAGCCGTCGATTCCCAGATCGAGCCAGAAGCGCACCGCGTCGAGCATCGCCGTTTGTACCGCTGGATTATCGTAGTTCAAATCGGGCTGGGTTTTGTAAAATCGATGCCAAAAATAGTCACCCGTCGTCGGGTCAAGTTCCCAGTTCGATTTTTCCATGCTTGCAGAAATGACATCGCAGTCGGGCGAATTATAGGTGCTATTGGTCGCGCTCCACACGTAATAATCGCGGAGCGGCGAGTCTTTACTTATGCGCGATTGGAGAAACCACTCGTGCTGATCGGACGTGTGATTCAGGACCAGATCGGTGATGACTTTCATGCCGCGCGCATGAATCGCGGCAAGGGTCGCCTTGAAATCTTCCAGCGAGCCGTATTCAGGCGCGATCTTGAAGTAATCATCCACGTCGTAGCCGTCATCGGTGCGGTGCGACGGGTAAAACGGCATGATCCAGATCACATCGACGCCGAGCCATTGCAGATAATCGAGGCGCATTCGCAAGCCTTCAAAATCACCGATGCCGTCGCCGTCGCCATCTTGAAACGCCCGTAAGCGGAGTTCGTAGAAAATCGCGTTTTTATGCCAGTTCATCACCAATGCACCAGCTTAAATTTCAGGTTAAATCTTTGAACGAGCGCATCGAGCTGCACTTCAGTTACACAGCCGATGAGGATTTCCGTGTCATGGCGAATATAACGTTTTGATGTCGGTTGTTCTTTCAAAAGTTGCGCGAATTTACCAATAATATCCCGATCCAGCCAATCATTGTTATATTTCAATTTCCAATAATAGTCTTTTCCAGACAGCGAAAACGCGATCCACGCTATTTGTGCGTCATGATCGACATGACTATGAAGATTTTCAACGACCAAATCGCCTTCGGTCAATTCTATCAGTCGTCGTGCCAACGATGTATACGAGTTGTTATCCTCAATCATTTCAGTGTCATCGAGATAGAAAAATTGGTCGCTCAGTTCTGCATATTCGCCCATTGTACGCAGCAATCGCAGATAAGGCTCGTCTTCATAAGCATATTGCGAGTGAAAATCGAGCAGATCGTCAACGCTGATGTCGGACTTCAAATGAATCCCGATTTCGCCTAAATCAGCGATCTGTGTTTTCAAATCGGGCATGTATTTGACCTCGTTAGCGAGCAAACCCTATACGTAAATCGTAATACAAACCGCACCCAAAGTCCTTCTCCTATGGAGAAGGACTTTACGCGCTGCTCGCACATGTTTTTGCTCCGCCTTTACCCAACGGAGATGGGGTTGGGGAGTGAGGTTCGAGTAAACAACCCCATTTGATGGTACTCACCACCTATGACTCACGACTGCTTTTTACCCCTTGACCGCGCCCGCCGTCAATCCTTCGACGATACGGCGCTGGAAGATCAACACCAGCACGATCAACGGGATCGTAACGACAATCGACGCCGCCATGATCTGCGGTAGTGGGTCTTGCCGCTGTACCACGCCCGTGAACAGCGCGATGGCGACAGGAACCGTGCGTGCTTGCGGCTGCACGAGCGTGAACGTGAGCGCGAACAGATACTCGTTCCATGCGCTGATGAACGCCAGCAAACCGGTCGTGACCAGCGCGGGCGCGGTGAGCGGGAGTAAAATCATATAGAACGTCTGAAACGTATTTGCGCCGTCTACGAGTGCGGCTTGTTCGAGTTCGGCGGGCAAGCCTTTGAAGAAACTGGTCAGTGTCCACACCGTGAACGGCAGTGTGATGATCGGGTAGGTCAAGATCATCGCGCCCGCCGTGCCATCGAGTTCAAGCTCGCGGACGATTGTGAAGATGCCCGATAACACGCTGATCTGCGGGAACATGGTCATTGCCAGCACCGCATACAGCATGAACGAGCGCCCGCGAAATTGCATTCGTCCGAGCGCATACGCCGCAAACGCGCCGACCACCAGCGCGAGCAGGGTGCTTGTGCCAGCCACGACGGTACTGTTGCCCAGACTGCGAATAAAGTCGGGGCTGCCCAAAACGGCTTCGTAATTGGCGGTCGTCGGCTGCTGTGGGATATACGTCGTTCCGGCGAAGATTTCATCTTCGGTCTTAAGCGACAAGTTGATCGCCCAATAAAACGGGAACAGCGTGTACACGAGTACCATGATGACAAGAAACCAGAAACCAGCGCGCCCAAGCCGGAAGCGCCAATCGCGCGGTTTTTCGGCGTCGCGGGCGACAAATGTTGTCGATTTAGTCGCTTGAGCGGTCATTCTCGGTTCACTCCTAAAATCCGTACATACGCGATCGCAAACACCAGAATGATCACGAAAATGATCACGCCGACGGCAGATGCATAGCCAAAGTCTTGCTGGCGGATCAAAACATTATAATTGTAAGTCGCCATCGAGTAGCGCCCGTTGAGCAACACCTGAAACAAGTCGAAGACGCGGATCGCATCCAGCGTGCGAAAGACAAGCGCGACTGCGATCGTCGGACGCAGCAAGGGCAGGGTGATGCTGAAGAACTGGCGCACTTTACTCGCGCCGTCCACATCCGCCGCTTCGTAGATGTCGCCCGAAATCACTTGCAGACCCGCGAGCAAAATCAGCGCCATGAACGGCGTGGTTTTCCACACGTCGATAGCGATCAAGGCGGGGAGCTGCAATTCAGCGCTCGCCAACCATGCTTGCGAACGGTCGAAGACAGGGATCACGTTGACGAAAAAGTGATTGATCACGCCTGTTTGATCGGGGCGCAGCATAATATCCCATAAGCGCGCGCTCACCACCGTCGGTATCGCCCACGGCACGAGCATCGCAGTCCGCAGCAATCCACGCCCAGAGAACTTGGAATTGATGATCATGGCGATGCCCAAGCCAAGGATCAATTCGATGATCACCGAAAAAATCGTGAACGTGAGGGTATCCCCGACCGAATCGGCAAAGTTGGCATCGCGCGCGCTAAAGACGAGTTGATTGTCACCTATCGTCACGCGATTAACCGGGTCGAAACCGAGCGCGCGATAATTAGGGTCAGCGCCGACATCTTCAAAATAACTGCGCGGCGACGGAAAATCGGTCTCGCCGTTGCGGTCGAGCGCACACGCGCCGGCAGCGTCGCGCGCGCAAGGAATCGTATCGATCCGAAAACCGAGCAGTCGTGCGTAATTATCGAAGCCGACGAAATTCGGTTCGCGCGCGCTGGCAAATTCGCGGTCGGTCAGGCTGGCGACGAACGTGGCTTCGAGCGGACGCAGCGCGACGACGACCAGTACAGCGATGGTCGGCAGCAGCAAGTTCCATGCGGTGCGCGAACTGGTTGCTGCCAGCGTCTCACTACCACGATACAACGTTTGATTATTGTTCATCCACCACATAGCGATGCCGAATACGAATGCTGCGATTACAAAAGGAAGTGCCAATTGAATGCCACGTCCGGCTGTGCCGTCGATGCCGCTTGTGCCTGAATTGTAGGCTTGCAAAAATAAAACCGATGCGACGACGAGCAGCCATAATAACAACTGCTTGCCCCATGCCGCCGCTGACGCTTCCATTCGAAACAGGCGTAAGCCCAACCCCAAAAAATAAATTCCCAAGCCGCCAAGGATCATCGGGACGATGATGCCGTAGTTGTTCAAGAAGCGCAGCACGGTTGTGCCAACGGCTTCGTCTTCTCCACGCGCGGTAATGGCGGCGTTGACATTGGTGACGATGACGAGCAGTGCGCCAATCGCTATGATGACGAACAGCGCTGCGACCAACATAGCGATGATATTGTTCAACCCGTCTTGTGTTTCGTTTCGTTGGGGCGTAATACTTTGTGCTTGTGCTGCCATAAGCCAACCTCTTTTTAATAAGTAAGGGCGGGTCGCAGACCCGCCCCCACACTAGCTGTATTTGTGTCTGACACCAAGAGCGATTACATCAAGCCCATTTCGGTCAGCAAATCTTGCAGGTCGGCTTCGAGTTCTTCCATCGCTTCATTCGCTTCGGCTTCGCCCGTCAACACGCTGTGAACCGACGAATAGAACAGTTCCGATACCACTGCGTAACGATCCGCCGTGACGCCCGACGGACGCGGGAACGCGGTCGTCAGGATGGGACCCATCGCCTGGAACAACGGGCTTGCCGAGAGTTCTTCGGTTTCATACAGCGCCGGAACCGTCGGGTTGGCACCTTGTGGGCTGAGCGCGCGCGTCAGTTGTTCGGCGGGCGAGGCGAGGAATTTGGCGACGCTGGCGGCGGCGTCAACATTTTCGCTGTACGTGCTGACAGCAATCTGCCAACCACCGAGGCACGCTGCGGCTGCACCACTTGCACCCATCGGGAGCGGGGCGTAACCGAAGTTGCCAGCGACGGCGCTGTCATCACCATTGCCCAAACCGTAAGCATACGGCCAGTTGCGCATGAACGCGGCGTTGCCCGACTGCCAAACCGCACGGCTGTCTTCTTCACCAAACGTGGTCACGGCTTCGGGGCTGATCGTGCCGACCCAACCCGCTGCGCGATCCAACGCTGCCAGCCAGTTTTCATCGAGCACATTGACGGTGGCGTCGGGCGTAACGAACGAAGTGCCCGTCTCGCTGACCAACCACTCGTGCGCGTCACAGGTCAAGCCTTCGTAGCTGTTGCCCTGCCACACGTAACCATAGAATTCGCTCATGCCTTCGGCACGTTCGCCTTCTTGGATCGTCGTCGCGGCGACAGTCAATTCATCCCACGTCGTGGGGACTTCGACGCCATATTTTTCCAACAAGTCGGTGCGATAGTACAGACCCGCCGCATCGGTAAACCACGGAATGGCGACCAGCTTGCCCGCGATGGTTTGACCTTCAATCATTGCCGGGAAGTATGCCGCGACTTCATCTTCGGTCAGGTAGTCGTTCATATCGACGACATGTTCGGCGATGATGCCCGCCCAGATCACGTCGGTCTGGTAAATATCGATGTCACCGCTCTGCTGCTCCCACAATTGTTGGTAGGTGCCGAGACGGTCATCCGCCAGGTCGGGGGTTTCGACGGTTTCAATCGTGATGTTCGGGCAGGCTGCCATGTAACGCGCGCCTTGTTCCTGCACAACTTCCAATTCGACACCGACTGCACCGGCTGCAACGCGGATGGTTGCTTCGCCTTCGGGGCATTCCATCATCATTTCTTGCGCCGTCACTGCGAAGCCGCCGAATGCAGCTACGAGCAGTGCCGTCAATGCGAGAACACTAAACCACTTCTTCATTGTTAAAGCCTCCAATGTTTTCTTAAACGATTTATGACAGAGACGTGCGCTATGAAGAATACGCATCTACACGATGAAACGCAAGCAGGTGTGGTGAAAACCGTTGTGTAAAATGCCCGAAATGCACGCGCTTCATAAATATTAATCAGGTGCGCCTTTTGAGCCTATCCGGTGGCGCGGCAGCCACGTCGTCGCGTAATCGATCAGCGTGCGCTGCTTGATCATCCACCCCATCGCGGCTGCCCGCGCCCGCGCCGCGGATGCACTCGGATTTCTTCTTTCGCCCCGATGCACCTCTCTTGTGTTAAAACTGTCCTGTCCTGTACCCTGAGGGCGAGGGGCAGGGGGTGAGGGCTGAAAACAAGAGGCTTGCGTAAGGTGAGCTTATAACTCACGTTACGCAGCGGAATGAGATAAACCCAGTAAATCACGAAAGTTGAAGCGGACTTGACAAGAGTTCATCTGCGCTTTTCGTGCGGTAATGACAGTAAACTTCGGTCTATATGCAGCTTCGTTGTGAGTTAACCCAAAAAATGGCAAGCGGCTTTGCTTTCATGCACGCTCCCGCGCGCTTGTGGGATGCTTTTGTCAACTGCCAGTCCGTTGCTTATCTTGCTCCCCTTATC
>Ga0163154_10003471_pt1 | contig 21822 bp, 23 predicted proteins | sample OliLakLV19MP9P1_FD_148649 | JGI IMG/M metagenome (GOLD analysis project Ga0163154, IMG submission 148649) | Freshwater microbial mat bacterial communities from Lake Vanda, McMurdo Dry Valleys, Antarctica - Oligotrophic Lake LV.19.MP9.P1 | ecosystem: Environmental > Aquatic > Freshwater > Lake >... | reverse complement strand
CTACCCTCACCCTAAATCCCTCTCCCTAGGGAGAGGGACTTCAATCCGGCTCCCCTTCTCCCTAGGGAGAAGGGGCTGGGGGATGAGGGCGGCTCGACATTGAGTTAGCAGCCTGAGTAGTTACCTTTCAGGTTAGCCAAGTTAGATCGGAAGTCAACGCTACAGTATTTTTCCTTCAAAACTCAGTAACTATGATCATTTCACCCCAACGTGGACTCGTTCTAGGCGCAACCGCTTTTGTGCTGTCTTCGATTACGTTTACCGGAGCCGGGATCAATCTTTCGAGAAGCCAAGCGTTTCTGCAAAACAGCCCCAAAGAAGTCATTGACGAAGTGTGGCAAATTGTTTCCCGCAACTATGTCGATGGCACCTTCAATAAAACAGATTGGAAGGCAACGCGTACTAAGTACTTAAATCGGAAATACAGCAGTAAGCCAGAGGCTTACAAAGCAATTCAGGAGATGCTGAAGACGCTGAACGACCCCTACACTCGCTTCATGAACCCGGACGAGTTCAGGAATATGCAGATTGATACATCTGGAGAATTAACAGGGGTCGGAATTCAGCTTGCCCAAGACGAAAAAACGAAGAAGCTGGTAGTGATTGCGCCGATCGAAGGCACGCCTGCTGACAAAGCCGGAATTTTGGCTAAGGACATTATCCTGAAAATCGACAGCCAGGGAACGGAGGGTATGGGCGTAGACAAGGCCGTCACCCTGATTCGGGGTCCGGTCAATACGGGAGTCAAACTGATTGTGTTACGGGGCAAGCAGGAGTTGGAGTTTCAACTCAAGCGGGAAAAAATTGAGATCCATCCCGTCAAGTATTCCTACCAAAACAGTCCGGCGGGAGGAGTGGGTTACATTCGCCTCGTGCAATTCAGCGCCAATGCAACGAACGACATGCGGAAGGCCATCAAAGACTTGGAATCAAAGCAGGTAACCGGGTACATTCTGGATCTGCGCTCCAATCCAGGCGGATTGCTCTACGCTAGTGTGGAAATTGCCCGGATGTGGTTGAACGATGGCAAGATCGTTTCAACAAAGAACCGAGAAGGGGTGACTGATTTGGAGGGGGCCAATCGCAAGGCTCTGACCAATAAGCCAATGGTGGTGCTGGTGGATGGCGGGTCAGCGAGTGCTAGTGAGATTCTCTCAGGGGCGCTTCAGGATAATAAACGGGCGACGCTGGTGGGAACCAAGACCTTTGGTAAGGGCTTGGTGCAGTCGGTGCGACCGCTGGGGGATGGCTCTGGGATGGCGGTGACGATCGCCAAATACTACACCCCCAATGGTCGAGACATCAACAAGCACGGCATCGACCCCGATGTGAAGGTTCAACTGACGGATGCCCAGCGAGAGGCGCTCTCTAAGGATCGAGACAAAATCGGTACGAAGGATGATCCCCAATATGCCAAGGCGCTGGAAATTCTGACGCAAAAGATTGCAGGCACGGCGGCTAAGTAAGGCAGTTATCAGCGCGTGGTTTTACCGATCGCTCTTCGTTAAACCTTGAGGAGCGATCGGTTTTTGCGTCTCGCTTGAGCAGAACGATCTCAAGCACCCCCCTTTAGGTTTACTATCAATGACACAGTTCAAACTCAACCCTTAACACTTTATGGAATATTTCGAGTACAGCTTTCCAGAACCACCCTACTTTTTGCTGGTTGCTGGACTCTTGGCAAGCATCGCTTCTGGACTTGCCTTCAGTGCCACACTTCAGCAAGCTGTGAAAGAGTGGTCAAAAAGCCGCTCCACTCGTACCTTGGCTACCTTGCAAGGATCTCAACTTTTGATTCCCTTCCTGGGCATTTCGATCGGAGTGTGCGTGTTTCTAGCGTCGGGACTGGAAATTTTCGGGTTGCCCGCCAAGTTTACCTATGGGGTTTCTCTCCCGATGACGCTGTTGATTGGGGGTCTCATTTGGTATCAATTGGGTCAATTGTTAGTGGAGTTGGAACGGGGCGGTTCCAAGGCGATCGATCTGGATTCTTGGGGATAGGAGCTAAGGGTGGGGTTGAATTTAAGCATTGCGCTAACTTAGCGATCGTGAATTTACAGCACTTTTCAAGTGGATGAGGTACAAAAAATGGGGTGCAGGGGTTCCACCCCTGGCTGGGGGCGAAGCCCCCACACTCCCTTGTACTTCACTGATCTGCAATACGCTGTAATATTGCCCTAGACGGAGGAGCGATCGTTTTGTTGTGTTTGCAAAGATTAACTGCTATCGCTGAACTTAGTTTTTAGCTTGCTAAGCTTGGCTAGAATCGTACTTCAATATTGTCGGTAAAGCAGAATCACCTCGTTCAAAAAATGACAGTAACCTATGATGCTGTCTGTTGCAGCCAAATTATTAATCCATGCAGTCAAGTCAATCAAACCCTCCTCAAATTGTCATAATCTACAAAGCTCCTCAAAAGGGTAAGGGTCAAAGATTGCTGAATGAGGGGTTTCAACCCGTCGATTTTCCCTACAATCCTCCTTACCTTGATGGCAGTTGCTACTTCAGCAGCCCCAATGACCGCAGTATTGCTGAGGAGTTCAACCAGAGTTATAAAGAAGGGATTCTTGAGGTTTCGATCGATCGGGCAATCTACGATCAGGATTTTAAGCCGCTTGAGTATCGCTATGATGAAAAGAACGATCGTGAGCGCATTGAGGTGGTCGTTCCTCAGCAATTGTTTCCTGTCCTCAACCAATTTCTACGAGTCCTCAAGCCACAATGAACAGCATAGATAGTATAAGTTGGGAACATATCAAATCTAAGTACAAGCTAAGTCAGTTTGTCCAGGGCACTGTTGAGTTTCATACACCCTTTGGAGTTTTTGTAAAAATTGATGAATCTTTAGTCAAAGGACTGATCAAAATCCCTGACTTCTTGGATGAAGGAGAGATGACTGAGAACATGTATCCTGAAGTTGGTATAACTATAGGGGCTGTTGTGGTTGGATATAACGAGAGCAATTGTCGTGAAATATATTTGAATGCAAAGCCTAGTGTGCTGCACAAAGCGCTTGTTCCCTTGAAAATTCCGGCTTTAGCTAGTTAGATTACTTTTCGTATGGTGCGATTGCAACCATCAGTGTATGATGACTGCTATCCAAACCGTGAATGAAGCATTAATCCTTTCACCCAACAAGGCATTTCGCTTGTAAAGCTAGAAGATACTTTGGCAATTCTAGCAGAGGTTTTGTCACTGATTTTGGAGCTAATAAGAATGTTTGAGAATGTAAACTTAAGCCTTCAACTATACATTCCGAATTACTTCTATGGAAATACCTAATATGTCTGCAATTTCCTCATCATTGAAGTCACGCTGCCGTAATTTATTTACTGTAGCTTTTATGCTTACCAGGCTAGCATTAAGACCAGAAGCTTCTGACTGACTCTGGTTTGAACTATTCTCAGTACGATCAGAACCAAAATTGCAGCCAATAATATGACTATATATGACACTCCTATCGCCAAAAGAAAGGTTTAGGCTACCCTGCCGTTCTAACACTGATTGAAGATTGCTTTTACTAACGGGTTCATTGAAAGTATTAGACAGCATTTGCAGAAGCTCATAGCCAACATCTTTGATATGTCCTTCACTAAGGTCATAAGAGTCTGCAATGTCAGCATATTTTTGATGGTTTAGCACTCCCTTGATAATCTTGCGATGCAAATCATTAAGGCGTTTTCCTGTCTTAGCGTACATAGCTTCATCTACAAACTGCAAAAGTTCACTGGTATCCATGTATAGAACAATGGTGTAAGCGTTCTTATCATAACCGACTTTTTCCGCTTTACGATTTTGAGAAGGTCAGATATAGGGCTGTTTCATTCTAAATTCCGACATCTTATACATCTACGAGAATGTGACTTTACAGGCTTCAGGAATTTTATCTCTCGATGGTTGAAACGACTTGAACTTGTTGCCTAAATCTAGAATGAAATGACCCTGGTCAGATAGCCTAATGAGGACACGATCGTATTGTCTTGAACTTGTTATGGGTGTGATGGCAATCTGTGCGATCGAATGTGCTGCGTTGGATGCAGGGGCGATCGTTTGCTACGCTGAGAGGGCGTAGCAAACGATCGCTTTTGGGATAACCAATCAGCTTATTACCTCAAGACGAATAAATAAAAGTCCGCAAATTCAAGAAAATATTCTGCAATCCTTAAGGAGACGATAGCAATCTATGGCAATTGATGTTGAATTCGCCGATAATCCAGAACCCCGTTGTCCTGTAATACTATTACTAGACACTTCAGGCTCAATGTCAGGTAATCCAATTGCCCAACTCAATGCTGGTGTAGCTACTTTTAAGCAAGAAATACAGCAAGATACAACAGCCTCCCTACGGGTAGAGGTTGCTATCATCACATTTGAGAGTTCCACCCGACTAGTTCAAGATTTTGTCACAGTTGATCAGTTCAATCCACCCATCCTAACTACTGGAGGTTCAACCTCAATGGGGCAGGGTATTCAAATGGCATTAAGTAAGGTCGAAAGTCGTAAGGCAGAATACAAGAGTAGTGGGACACAGTACTATCAGCCTTGGATTTTTATGATTACTGATGGTGCCCCAACAGATGACTGGCAATCAGCAGCACAACAGGTTAGACAAGCTGATGCCGATCGCAAAATTAGCTTTTTTGCCGTTGGTGTCCAAGGTGCCGATTTAGGTGTTCTCAGCCAAATCACTCCCCCCAATACACCGCCAATTATGTTGGATGGACTTAAATTCACTCAATTATTCCGGTGGTTATCTGATTCAATGAAACGGGTTTCCAGTAGTAAGGTTGGTAGCGGTATGGTTTCCCTACCTCCAACTAGCGGATGGTCAACCACTAATACTTGAAGGGAGGACTAGCCGATGGAATGGCAAGCGGTTGCGAAAAGTGCAATAGGTACTAAACATCTTAAAGTGGAAAAACCATGTCAAGATTCTTGTGCCTACTCTCTTGAAGAAAAGGGACAAGTCATAGTTGGCGCTGTCTCAGATGGTATGGGAAGCGCAGAATATTCAAACATTGGCTCTAAGTTAGCTGTTGACAAGGCTATCGCAATTCTCAAAGCCAATAAAGCAGTTTGGACTCTAGAAGCAGATAAAAGCAAGTTGAAGCATGTTTTTGAAAATCTTCTACAACGTGTCAGAGAGGATCTTGCCTCGCAAGCTCAAGCTAATCACTACTCAATCGATGAATTAGCTTGCACACTCTTAGCATTCGTAGCAACACCCAAATGGCTTGCAGCCATGCAAATTGGTGATGGCTTAATTGTAGTCCGTCCCAAGGATCAAGAAGAATATCAACTTTTATTCAAGCCTGATAAGGGCGAATTTACTAATATCACAACTTCTGTAACCTCTGCGGAGGCTAAACAGGAAATGCTTTTTGATGTTTGGAATTTTTCTGCTTATTTTATTTGTGCTGCCACGGATGGTATTGAAAGGATCTCATTAGAAATACAAAATTGGAGTCCATTTGATAAGTTCTTCCTTGGACTAGAAAAGGCAATGCTTTCAAGTGAAACAGACTTATCGTCAAAGGGTGAAGAGATTGAAGATTTTCTTAATGGTGAAAAAATTAATTCTGAGACTGATGATAAGACTTTATTATTGTATACATACTCTACTTTAATTAACGATGATACGAGACCCGTTTCTCCTGAAAGTTCAGAAGCCTCAAAAAGTACTGACCTTCGTTCGGGTGGAAACGTAAGATTATCTGATACGCGTCCACACATCTCTTCTCTTAAGAGAGGGAACAAAACTCAGAGCGGATCCCCTCGCCTTTTAAGAAAGGGGGGAAAGACTGAGACAACCTTAAATAGCAGCAGTCGTTTACATACTTCCTTCTTCATAAGTTTTTTCATTAACATTGTTCTTTCTATCCATACTCTGAGTTTATGGACTCAAAGTATTTCATCAACACCCTTAAATCCACCACCTTTTGTTTCTGTCTATTATGCCAATAGCCGGAATCCTGCTGCATACCTAATTGAGCCTTCAAAGAGTCCTTTATTCGAGGTTTGGGTATTTACTCCTTTACGTCTTTTAGATACAGCTAGTAATAAGCTTGATATCCCTCAAGGTGAAAAACTAAATCTCTACAGTAGTGAGCTTCAGCCAGTACAAATTACTTTTTCCAATCAGCCAATTGGCTATTTAGCAGCAGGTTCTTATGCTTATTCCACTGGAACACTTGTTAAGGATCACTCAGATTTTCGGTGGGTTAAAGTTCAACTTCAGATTCAGCAATGAAACATGGTATTTCTTCTTGGTTTGATAATGATCAGTTTTTATCTTGTTTCATTGCAAATCCATGACTGAGAGGAACTTTCATTAAACCTATGATTTACCTCAAGTGTGAGAGTACTGCTGAATCAGTTAAATTGTTAAGGAAGCTTAACAGTAGTGGTGAAGGAGAAATTTATACCACGAGTAAATCTGGCTTCTTAGCAAAGATTTATCATGACCCCACATCCGAAAGAGTTGAGAAACTTCGGATTATGATTAATAACCAGCCTAACGATCCTACTCAGTCTCAGGGACATATTTCTATTGCTTGGCCAAAGCACATATTAAGAGATAATTACGGTAAACCCTTGGGTTTTTTAATGCCAGAAATTAAAAACGCTCAAACCTTAATTAATGTCTATAACCCTAAACTAAGAAAGCAGAAAGCTACTGGATTTAATTGGGAATATCTCCATGCTACTGCACTGAACCCAGGGTCATTTCATTCTAGATTTAGGCAACAAGTTCAAGTCGTTTCAACCATCGAGAGATAAAATTCCTGAAGCCTGTAAAGTCACATTCTCGTAGATGTATAAGATGTCGGAATTTAGAATGAAACAGCCCTGCACTGAACCTTGCCTATATCGTTCATTCATTGCACATGAAAAATTATGTGATCGGTGATATAAAGCAACAGAATTTATTAGTTAATCCAAGTGGTCTTGTTTCAATTATTGATACAGACTCATTTCAAATCCGTGATCCAATAACAGGTAAAATCTATCGCGGTCATGTTGGTTCAGCAGAGTACACTCCGCCTGAAATGTTCAATGTTGATTTTAGTCAGGTGGATCGTTCAGAGCTACACGATCGGTTCGGCTTAGCTATTGTCATTTGGCAACTCTTGTTTGCTACTCATCCCTTTACAGGTCAATGGACAGGTGGGGGGAACCAACCCAATATTGATAAGTTAATTCATCAGGGGGATTGGATATATGGACGAAATTCAAATTTACGCGCAACACAACAGTCTATTCCCCTAAACGTTGTTCATCCAGAACTTGAGGGTCTTTTTCGTAAGTGCTTTGATGACGGCTGTAATGCACCTTATGCTCGTCCTACTGCATCTGAATGGCAAGAAAGTCTAAAAGCAGCAATTTCAAATTTAGTTCAATGTACGAAAGAAGTCGGACATTACTATGCTCAGCATTATGGTAAGTGTTACTGGTGTGAACGGAAAAATCAGGGTCACGATGCTTTCCCATCAACTCCCCGTACAGCAACTACAACTCCCATACCAGTTCTACAACCACCCTCAGTAATAGTTACCCCACCCTCCCCTGTATTACGATGGAAATCCAAACCCATTTCTGTGCTTGCTGGTCTCGGTGGTCTCGCTATTGGAGCTTTTGCTCTGACTACAGGCTACTACTGGGTCTTGATTATTGCTGGTATATTAGTAATCATTAGTTGGAGTATTTAATAAAGTTTATAAGCCGTTTTTGTAGAACAGACAGTGCCGCTATCACTCACCTACCAGTAGCATAGCCACGTCCATCCCACCAACTCTGGGTTACGATCGAGATGGTTTACAGGAGGTTATAAGTATGCCTGTAGTACCTAATCGCTTTAGTAGAGATACCAGCTATCGCAGTCAATGTGCCGATCGTATGATTGAGATTGTGCTTGATATTGAGAACTATATCGGAGTTGGACGTATCTTTATCCCTAGTTACAGCCCTATAACGCTTGATACCTGCATGAGCATGTACCCTTCGGGAAGCAAGCTACACATTTTACGCGTTGACGGCTAAATTCTCGATTTTCTTGGTTCTGTTGCTCACTTAACGGATTGCCTTTTGGCTTTTTATGGGGTAACCGCACATTCACAAACTCGGTTTGCAATCGCTGAAATCCTAAATCTTCCTCAATAACCACCGCATCAGGAATATTCTCAATCCATTGCTCTTCATCTAGTTGCCGCTTGTCATGCACTTTTCCCGCTCTTGCCTGACTCAACAAAATGACTCACTTTTTTCGAGTACTACCCGTGGTGTGTTTGCGCGTAGATTGTTTCTTTTTCCCTCAGTAGTTACGTAAAACCAATGTAAAGCCAGATTGCTAATTTTTAGTGACGCGCTGAGTGCATCACTAAAAATTAGATTTTATTTAATCCTCAATCCTTACGATCGTCAAGACGAAAAATAGGTATATCCCCGCAAGCTCTGCTCGTAGTTTCGCATCAGCAGTTGGGATTCCTCCAAGGTAATGCGTTTTTCCTGGAGAGCGTGTTCTGTCTGCTGGCGAATATTTTCCACTAGGTCTTCGGAGTCGTACTGCATATAGGCCAAGACTTCATTGATCGTATCGCCCTTAACAATATGTTCGATTTTGTAGCCGTTGGGCGTGAGGCTAATGTGTACGGCGTTGCTGTCGCCAAACAAATTGTGCAAATTGCCCATGATCTCTTGGTAAGCTCCTGTGAGGAAAATCGCCAGGTAGTAGGGTTGTGGGGTGTAGGTTTCTGCGTCAGGCTTAGCTTGGAGCGGATGGAGTTCTAGAACCGATTTCACGTCCCGCAGGTCAATGAATTTGTCGATCTTGCCGTCGCTGTCACAGGTTAAATCTGCAAGGGTGCCCCGTTGGGTTGGTTCTTCGTCTAAGCGATGGATGGGCATGATGGGGAACAGTTGATCGATCGCCCAACTATCCGGTACTGACTGGAAGACGGAAAGATTGATGTAGTAAATTGAGGCCATAATCTTTTCCAGATCTTCTAAGTCATCTGGCACATACTCTTGCTGGCGCACGATCGTCAAAATCTTTTCACAGCACGCCCAGTAGAGACGTTCGGCCCGCGCTCGTTCGGTAAGCCGCAAGTAGCCAAAGTTGAAGAGGCTGAGCGCTTCTTCCTTAAACTGGGTGGCATCGTGGTAGGCCTCCTGGTAGTTTTCTGCGGTAATCGATTCGTAGGTTTCCCACAGATTCCGCACGATCAAGTGTTCGCCCTCTTGCAACAGCGAGGGAGGGCCAGAGGGGGTTTCACTGGTGCCCAGGACATCAAACACGAGAACGGCCTGATGGGACGCGATCGCCCGCCCACTTTCACTAATCAAGGTGGGCACTGGAATTTGCCGCTCGGCACAGGCTTCTTTGGTCTCCGCCACGATGTCGTTGGCGTAGTTCTGAATGTTGTAATTTTTTGAGGCGTAGAAATTGGTTTTGGAGCCGTCATAATCCACGCCTAAGCCGCCTCCTACGTCTAGGTACTTCATGTCTGCCCCTAGCTTGGACAATTCCACATAGATCTGGCTGGCTTCACGAATGGCATCCTTGACAACTCCGATCGAAGAAATTTGGGAGCCGATGTGAAAATGCAGGAGTTGCAGGCAGTTCAACATATCGGCGGCGCGTAGTTGTTCTACGGCTGTGATCATTTCGGGAATGGTGAGGCCAAACTTGGCCCGATCGCCCGCCGAGTTGCCCCAGTGCCCCATGCCCTTACAGTTCAGCTTGGCCCGCACGCCTAAAATGGGTCGGATGCCCAATCGCCGCCCCGCCGCAATGGCCACTTCCACTTCTTCCACTTGCTCCAGCACGATGATGGGAATTTGCCCCAGCCGTTGCGCCAAGATCGCGGTTTCAATGTAGCTTCTGTCCTTGTACCCGTTGCAAATCAGAAGCGCTCCGGGTGTATTGAGGGTAGCGAGGGCAATGAGCAGCTCTGGCTTGGAGCCAGCCTCTAAGCCAAACTGGTGCAGCTTGCCAAATTTCACTAAGCTCTCGACGAGGTGGCGCTGTTGGTTGCATTTGACGGGGAATACGCCTCGGTAAACTCCGTCGTAGTTGTAGCGGGCGATCGCCTTGGCAAAGGCTGCGTTTAGCCGCTCAATGCGGTCTTCCAAAATATCAGAGAAGCGAATTAGCAAGGGCAAGCCCAGATTGCGTTGCTTGAGGGCGTTGACCAAATCAAATAAGTCCAAGGAACCGCCCCGATCGCCTTTGGGGGAGACGGTGACATGCCCTGCCTCGTTGATGGAAAAATATGGCTCTCCCCAGCCTAAAATCCGGTAGAGTTCCTCGCTGTCTTCGATCGTCCACGGTTTGGGTGAAGTGGCAGCCGGAGGAACTGGCTTAGTCCGGTGAGACGGGTGAGAATCTAACGGCCCTTCGTTCTGCTCTTTCAGGAGCTTTTCCCCTCTGTCCTTCGCTACGACTGATCCTTCACCCATGTTCCCTTGCCTTGTAATAAACGATAGTTGAGCAGATTGATGTATGGATCTCTAGTGTTGGTGAACTTATGAGATCGAACTTTTACAATTATCGCAAATAAATCCGTGCCGATCGTCAGTCTATCGTATTAAAAACCCTGAAGTTACAACGATTCAAAGGAGCATCAACATTGCCCCACTTCTGTATTTGCGCAAGTGGCTCAGGGATTACTCTGTGTCCTTGGTATCCTTGCTGAGGTCTACGGGTTTAACCTGTTCAATCAACTCTCGCAAGTACGTGAGTGCTTGGTTGGGCGGGAGCATGACTACTTGGTCACGGCAGAGGATTTCGTACTGCCCGGCCCGATACCCATGACCCACAATGAGTCCTAGGTCACAGGCTTGATTGCCCAAGCTATTCAGTTCGTTAATGAACATGCCTTCGAGTTCTACTCTGACTTGCTGCTGTCTGACATCTTCGTCCATTGTGTTCTCCTGGTGTAACCCCTATGCATCATAAGCCAGGGATCGCTGGTTGAGAGGAGTGCTAGATCACTAAGGAGATTTATGAGAAAAATGGTAACTACTCAGGCTGCTAGCTCAATGTCGAGCCTGCCCTCATCCCCCAGCCCCTTCTCCCAGCGGGAGTCGGATTGAAGTCCCTCTCCCCAGGGAGAGGGATTTAGGGTGAGGGCAGGCTGAGTAGTCACGAAAAATGTTACCGCTGCACGGGCGAAGCAGTCGGCAGATAAAACCCTGACTTGACCAGAAGGTCATTGCTCAACTGCTAAGTACAAAGCACACGCTACGCGAACGCCCATACGTTCGCTTTCTGGAAATCCCCTAACCTCCAGCGGGAAGCATCTCAGTTTTGTAGAGGATACGCCAAAACCCCCTCATCCCCCAGCCCCTTCTCCCAGGTGGGGAGAAGGGGAGCAAGATCCAAGTCCCTCTCCCCACCTGGGAGAGAGATTTAGGCTTCGACGTGAGCGCTCGGACGAACGGTGAGGGTTGCAAAAGTGAGATGCTCCCCCTCCAGCGTTCCTTAATTCAGCTTCCTTAGAAAATTAAATGCTTTACCGCGCACACTCATGGGCAGCAGGGAGAGAGCCAGTCCTGCCAACGCTTTGGGGGGTGAGGAGGCTTGAGCCGATCGCAACAATGCTTGCCCCTTCTGCGTTTCGCCCTTTTCCACCAGCCGCAGCCCCAACAGCAACTTGGTTTCAGCAATGCGCCCTTGCTGGACAGCGGTCAACTCGTCTGACTCAAACTGATAGCTCTCCAGATACTGGAGTTTGTCGGCTAGGTAGCGAGCGGCTCGGTCTAAGCTATGTTGCTCAGCGTGAAAGCGGTATTCCATCAGGCGCTCTGGCAGGTAGTAGCCCTTGGCTCCAGCGAGGGCTAGGCGCACAAACAGATCGTTATCTTCGCAATTTTGCAGGTTGGGACGCATGTAACCCACGGTTTGCAGGGTTTGCCGCCGAAACAGGGTGGCTCCAATTTGCATGGGCTGCTTGATGAAGGCGAGTTCCAGGAGATTGGCGATCGTCCCGGCTGGCAAGTCCGCCCTGCCCCACCGCTGGGAGTTTGCATCGGTTTTGGCCAAATCTCGCTCGTTATCGATATCAATCACCCAATGGTCGGTGCTGACAAAATCAATGGTGTCATCGGCTAGGACGGCGCAGGTGCGGGTGAGAAATTCTGGGGTGAGGCGATCGTCGTCATCGAATTTGATGAAATACTCGCCGCTGGCTGCTTCAAAGCCAGAGATCATGTTGTTGCTTTTTCCGATGTTTTGCGGGTGGCGCAGGTAACGAATGCGGCGATCGGTGAGCGTTGCCATCATCTCTGCGGTGTCGTCTGTTGAGCCATCATCACAAACGATGACTTCCCAATCGGTGTAGGTCTGTTGGAGAACGCTGTCGATCGCGCCTGACAGTAGGTTGACCCGATTAAAGGTGGGAATGCAAACACTAACGTTGGGCAAAGCGCACTCCTTTTAGTCTGTAGTTTTAGCAAATTCCCTAACCCACTGACGGAAGGCTTTCAGAATCTGGCTACGTCCTTCAGTTCGGCTGCGATCGATGCACTGAGAAATGCTATCCACGATGGGAAAGTTGGGAAAGTGGGGACTGGCACTGGCATCGTGATATTGTCCCTGCTGTAACAAACTAATTCGCAATTGCCCATCTTCAAATCGCCACAATTCTGGCACACCAAAGGACTGGTAGGCATCCAGCCCCGTTTTGGAGGTGACATCAACTTCGATCGCCAAATCTGGAGGGGGATCGATCGTCAAATCCAGCCGCCGCTTCCCAATCATTTGAGCAGCATTTTCAATATAAAAACACTGGCCAGGTTCAATTCCTTTAGAAAGTGTTTGTAAATTAGCGTACAGTCTTGCACTCGCCCCCCAACCCCCCAATTCTGGGGGGCTTTCGAGCCGTTTTTGTTCAAAGTCCCCCAATTCTGGGGGATTTAGGGGGCGGATCGGGGTGCAATTTGTGTTTACAAACATTTTCTTAGCAATGTCCTGTCGCTTGAATGTTGTGGAGCCAAAACACTCGTTGTCGATATCCAATTCTTCCAGAAGGATTTTTACCATATCCCCAATCAAAACCTTGGCTTTTTCGTGTTTTAGCAATGGTTGCCGAATTTCTAAAACTCCGTCACTATAGGCAATTCGAGCAGCACGTTTATGTCCTAACTCCTTGAGAATGGCTTCAAATTCGCTCCAACTTACCCCCTGAAGCTGGATGCGTTGACCAGGATGAACAACAAGTTGTTGAAACTGAAGCGTGACCATGACGAGTTGCAAGGGGAGAGTAATTTTAGTATACCGATCGCGCCCGACTCGCTTTACAGAATGGCTTAGCCGATACCCCCACCAAAAACCCCATCATCCCCGTTTCCGTGGAGTGATAGGATCGATCGGATTTGAGAGCGCGCAGGAATTTTGCATGAACGAACCACAGAATGGGCAGCGATTGAGTGGGCAGGTGGCGATCGTCACTGGGGCTTCGCGGGGCATTGGGCGGGCCGTGGCGTTGGCGTTGGCGGCAGAGGGCGCAAAGGTTGTCGTTAACTACGCCAGTTCCAGTGCCGCAGCCGAGGCGGTGGTGGCTGAGATCGGTGCGATGGGCAGTGAGGCGATCGGGTTCCAAGCCGATGTGTCCCAGCCAGACCAAGTGGAGGCTTTGCTAAGTGCCACGATCGCCCAGTGGAGCCGCGTTGATGTGTTGGTGAACAATGCTGGCATTACCCGCGATACGTTGCTGCTGCGGATGAAGCTGGAAGACTGGCAAGCCGTGATTGATTTAAACCTGACTGGCGTATTTCTCTGCACCAAAGCGGTCAGTAAGGTGATGCTGAAGCAGCGATCGGGACGGATGATCAACATTGCCTCTGTGAGCGGACAAATGGGCAACCCCGGTCAGGCAAATTACAGCGCTGCGAAAGCTGGGGTCATTGGGTTCACCAAAACGGTGGCGAAGGAACTGGCGAGTCGTGGGATCACAGTCAATGCGGTGGCTCCTGGTTTCATCGTCACCGACATGACCCATGATGTGCAAACCGAGGAGCTATTGAAGTACATTCCCCTCGGTCGCTATGGACAGCCGGAAGAGGTGGCTGGCTTGGTGCGGTTTCTAGCCGCCGATCCTGCCGCTGCCTACATTACAGGGCAGGTGATGAATATTGATGGCGGGATGGTGATGGCTTAGAAAATGTTTGTAAACACAAATTGCGCCCCGATCCGCCCCCTTTTCATGTATGCCTGAAAGGCTTTAAGGCCCCAATTCTGGGGGACTTTGAACCAGAATGGCTCGAAAGCCCCCCAGAATTGGGGGGTTGGGGGCGAGTGCAAAACTACACGCTAGTGGAGAGTCAACGCTTAATTTTGGGGTTGACGCATCTGAAAAGAACTGTGTGGTTTAAGGCTTCCAGAAATTGCCAACCCTAATTCTCAGTTGTGACGCTGCACTAGTTTACAAACACTTTCTAAGTACTCAGTTATTTCCGCTAGCCTCCACTAGTCACAAGTTTCTACGTGAGAATCGCGCCCCCCATGAGACGCTGATAGCGGTAATCCAGTTCAGCTTGCATCAGCGACCAACGGCTGAGGGTTTCATCTTTTTCGATCACCTTTTCAGCCGCTTCCCGTGCGAGTTGCAGCACATCCTGGTCTTCCACCAGACTCGCTAGGGCAAAATCTGGTAATCCCGACTGGCGAGTCCCCAGAACTTCCCCCGGCCCGCGAAACCGCATGTCCATTTCTGAGATTACAAAGCCGTCTTGAGATTGTTCCAGGACTTTGAGGCGTTGTCGAGCGGTTTCAGTTTTGGAACTGCTCATTAGTAGGCAGAACGATTGCTCAGTGCCGCGTCCGACGCGCCCCCGGAGTTGGTGGAGTTGGGAGAGTCCAAACCGTTCCGCGTGTTCAATCATCATTACCGTAGCGTTGGGCACATCTACGCCCACTTCCACCACGGTTGTTGAGACAAGAATCTGAATCTGGTTAGTGCGAAAGTGGGTGATAGCTACATCTTTTTCCCCAGAGGTCATGCGACCGTGGAGCAAGCCGACCTGAAATTCAGGAAAGATGGTGTCTTGCAAGCGCTGGTGTTCGTCGATCGCCGATCGCAAGTCCAGCTTCTCCGACTCCTCCACCAGCGGCAATACCACATAGCACTGCTGACCTTGGGCAACTTGACGGCGCATCAGATCATAGGCGTGGTTTCGATCGCTCCCCGTCAGCACTGTAGTTTGAATCGCCTGCCGACCCGGTGGCAACTCATCAATTTGGCTCACATCCAAATCGCCATGTAAGGTCAGCGCCAGGGTGCGAGGGATCGGCGTTGCTGTCATCGTCAACACATGGGGATGCTCACCTTTTTGTTGCAATCGTGCCCGTTGCTGCACCCCAAACCGATGCTGCTCGTCAATCACCACCAATCCCAACCGCTGAAAGACTACGGAATCTTCAATCAGGGCATGGGTGCCCACCAGCAACGGCAACTCCCCAGTTTGCAATTGGGCATGAATTTGGCGACGCTTCACCACCTTCGTGGAACCCGTCAGCAACTCCACGGGCAGGTGCAACAGGTTGAACCAACTGACTAACTTGCGGTAGTGCTGCTCTGCCAACACCTCTGTGGGAGCCATGAGCGCCGCTTGGTAGCCCGACTGGATCGCTGCCAAAATTGCCACGACTGCGACAACGGTTTTCCCTGAACCCACATCGCCTTGAATCAAGCGATTCATGGGAGCCGATTGTTGGATGTCGTTAAGAACGTCGTTAATCACGCGCTCTTGGGCCCCCGTGAGTTGAAAGGGCAGAACCTCGTAGAAGCGATCGATCAACTGGCCACTAGGAGCCAAGGTCGCGGCAATCTGAGCCTGGCGCTGGGTTTGGCGACGCTTGAGTAAGCCCAATTGCAGATAGAAAAATTCGTCAAACACCAGTCGATGACGCGCCGATGCTAGGGCAGCCGCATCGGGGGGAAAGTGGATGTGACCGATCGCCTCTGCCAATCCCACCAACCCGTACTGGTCGCGCAGAGCTTGGGGCAGGGCATCTTGGAGGTGCTGGGCAGCGGGTAAGGCAGCTACGATCGCCCGTCTCACCAACTCTGCCCCAACACCTTCAGTTAAGGGATAAATCGGCACAATTCGCCCCACTGTGAGGGAGTCGATCGCCTCTCCTGGATGGCTCAACACTTCAATATCTGGGTCTTCCAGGGTCATGCCATACTTGGTTTGCTTAACCAAACCTGATGCCGCGATCGTCGCTCCAGTGGGATACAACCGCTTTTGCTGCTCCTGCCAACCGCGATTGCTGTAGCGAGTCCCCGCGTAAAAACGACTCAATTTCATCTGCCCGCTGCGGTCTCTAACCACCAGTTCCAGGATCGTCAGCTTCTTATTCCGGGGGCTGCTGAAACAGGTGCAGCGTTTGACCGTCGCCACCAGCGTCACCGTTTCCCCCGCTTCCAAGTCTTGGATGTTGACCTGATGGGCGTAGTCGATGTGATCGCGGGGATAGTAGTAGAGCAAATCCCGCACGGTGTAAAGTCCCAGTTTCGCCAGACGTTCAGCACTTTTAGCACCGATGCCACCCAAGCTGGCTAAATCCTGGTCGAGGGTGAGATCCTTTGGGGGCTTGGCGTGTAGAGTTTGAGTTCCGGGCCGTTCCTCAGTGGCAGGGGCTTCAGTTTTCTCGCACGCTTGCTTCATTTGATAGAGAAATCGGCGCGACTCAGCCACCAAGTGCTGGCGCTGGGAAACGCTCATGACCGGATAACTCGCAAACTGAGTCGCAATGTTGGACCAACGGGAGCGATCGTCCAGCGACACGGTTTCTGGTGGCAGCTTCAGGCTTAGTTCCAGAAACTCACTAAAGCGATACTGCTTCCCCACCAAATCGCTGAACCCGCCCTCGGCTTCGATCGTCAATGCTTTTTGTAGGCGTACCCAATCCATAGTTAATAGTTACCGATCGTCCCTAGCAATCTGTCTTAGCCTAACAATTAACCTAAAGTACGATGCTTCCAAACCAGTTGTATGGTCAGTTTAGGAGATTTCCGAGAAAGATGTTACTCCTGTAGGGGCGTTCGTGTAGCGTGTGCTTTGCACTTAGCATCCGGCAAACAGAGCTTTGAATCGACCAGAAGGTCATAGCCCGGATGCTTCGCCCTTCCGGTGCCTGGTATAAACTTTTCTGGGAACTCGCCTTACGTTCTCTTAAATGCCGAACTTACTACCTTAGGGTCGGATTGCCGCACTCAGCGATCGGCAGCGAATCCACTACAATAGCACTCAAAGGATATTAGTGAACTCAAAATATCCTGAACAAAGCAATCTGGGTATTTGATGCAGTCCGATTCCCCAAAAGACAATTATCTAAAGGACAACTGTCCAATGGGCAGGGACTAACTAGCCATTTGATATCATTCACCTAATATATAAAAAGTATCAGGCAATGGGATTTTTTGACTCTGAAATTGTGCAACACGAAGCCAAGCAGCTATTCGAGGATTACCAATCTCTCGTACAACTTGGCGGCAGCTATGGCAAGTTTGATTTAGAAGGTAAGAAGCTGTTCATTGAACAGATGGAAACCTTGATGGAGCGGTATAAGATTTTCATGAAGCGCTTTGAATTGTCAGAAGACTTTATGGCGCAGATGACGGTGCAGCAACTGAAAACACAATTGGATCAGTTTGGCATTACGCCGCAACAAATGTTTGACCAAATGAACTTCACCCTGACTCGGATGCGATCGGAGTTGGAAAAGCAGGCGTAAGGGAAGTTTCCCTACAATCGTTCCTCTAACCAATCAACTCACTCCTTGAGTTGCAACTCCTCAATATTCCATAGCCCCCAACTGGGAAGACCGGAGTATTTTAAGCCTTGTACCCGATCGCGCACCGCAACCAAGGCAACCTCATTTATAAGATGGATCACAGGTAATTGTTCCTGAACAATTTTTTGGAACTCACCATAGATCAATTTACGTTTCGCTTCATCTTGCTCTCGCGCTCCAGCAACGAAGAGGCGATCGATTTCCCGCTCCCAATCTAGAGGTTTCCAGCCCACGATCGGGGGCTGTCCTGGCTGCGGGGACAGGTTGAAGCTATGGGAACCCCCCTGACTCACCCAAAGATTAGCGCTACTATTTGGTTCCACGCCTCCTGTGAAACCAATCATGTGGGCATCCCAATCACGGGAGCCATTGATCTTATTGACCAGCGTATTGAAATTGATGGCGTTGAAGTCCACTTGCATCCCGATTTGGGCCAAGTCCTGCTTGATCTGAGCGCCCATCGCCTCTCGGTTTTTGTTCCCCGCATTAGTAAGCAAAGTGAAGCGCACTCGGTTGCCGTAGCTGTCGAGCAGTTGCTCTTGGGCATTGTAGGTGAAGCCTGCCTTCAGCAGCAATGTCTTGGCTTGGGCTGGATTGTAGGTGTAGGTTTTGAGTCCATTCTGGGGAGTCAGGTAGAACGGGCTTTGCACCGAGATGGGGGAATCTTGTAGGGTGCCAATGCCTCGCAGGACGTTGTTGTTCATGCGGGGCCGATCGATCGCATAGGCCACCGCTTGACGAAACTCCAGAGTATTGAACCAACGCGACTTCATTGGCTCAACTAAAGGCTTTCCCTTCTGATTTCTGGCTCGATTTAAATTGAACGTCAGATAGGTCGTACCTGACCAAGCTCCCCCGTTCTCAATTCTGAACTTGCCCCTGCGCTCCTCTCGTTTCAGTAAAGAAAAATACTCTGGCCGTAGTGGGCGCACATCTCCAATCACATCCAGGTCACCAGAGCGAAACTTCAGCAGTTGGGTATCGGTGGATTCCACCAGCTTCCAGAAGATGCGATCGATGTAGGGCAAGGGTTGACCTTGGGCATCCCGCCGCCAGTAATAGGGATTGCGCCGAAACAAAATGCGCTCCCCATTCACATATTGCTCAATTTGGTAGGGGCCATTCACCACTAGATCTTCTGGTGCAGTGCCTGTTCCCCACAGAGAAATAAACTGGAGGTTGCCATCATTTCCTTTTGTGTGAATTGATTTTTCCAAGGCGTGCTTGGGCAAAATGGTGACACCATCGGGGCCAGCGGTGGCGCGAAGAAATGGGGCAAATGGCTCTGGTAAAGAGAATTCCACGCGGCGCAGGTCTAGCTGCTTCACGATCGGGAAGACTCCCTTCGCTCCAATGCGTAAGCTGTCCTTCAAATCCGTGGGAATGGCGGGGTTGAAAATGACATCTCGATAGGTAAACACAACATCCGCTGCCGTCAAAGGCTGTCCGTCTGACCACTCCAGCCCCTCGCGTAGGGTAAACCTGATGTTGAGTTTATCCTCCGAAAGCTCCCAGGACTCTGCTAGCGCCGGTTCCACGGCACCTGTCACCCCATTTTCACTGGTCAAGCCTTGAGCCGTAAACAGAAAAACATTAGGAAATTCTTGGTTCAAAGCGGGGTTGAAGGTCTTCGGGTCTTGCAGAGTACTCAGCACCAGTTGGGAGCCTTGGGCAGCTTGCGTTTTCAGCGTAGCCGGGTGGCAACTCGTGAGGGTTAGGAGGAAAAGGCCGATCGCCATCCAGCGGCATAGAGCAAGAACCATAGGTTGAAAAACAGAGGATTCACGAGGGATAGGGTAGAAGAGAATTTAGTCCGAGGAGTCAGATTCCTTTCTCACGCCTCTCTGAGTCGCGTTGGCATCCCTGACCTGCGGAGCCTCTTCCAGCACCACAATGATGCCAGTGCGCCCCGTTTCCAAGGTTGCGTCACTGAGCAAATCAACCACGGAACCATCTAAAATCTCCTCAATGAGAGCCTTAAGCTGCCGTCGGATCACCTCATCTAAATCAGACCGAACCTGTTTTGCCAAGTCTGCCTTGCCATTTTCAGCGAGCAACTGCTCAGCAGCAGTCAGAGAGTTCTCCAGGATGATCATCACCTTTTGATCAAAAATTTGGCAACTCACTTGGCTAGGACGCTGACCTAACTGCTCTCGATAAAGCGCTTGAATCCGTTGAGATAAAGTTCTTTCTAACTGACCACGGGTAGGATTTAATGTCATAACAATAAGGGTAATCGCTGTAAGAATAAGCAAATAGATGTTCCAATTGAAAAATACTCCCTTTTGGAGATGTGAAACAGTTTTGAGTTGCGTCACTGGCTCCAGTAATTCAAGTTAGGATGCCCAAATTATAGGGAAGTAGTTTGTCTTCTTAAATTCTTCTGGAATATCTAAATAGGGTGAGCAGTTGAATGGTCTAATTGAGCTACTTAACTTAAGTAGGCGATGTGCAACTTTCCTGAACTACCCTCACCGTTCGGCTGAGCGCTCACGTCGAAGCCCCAACCCCTCTCCCAGAAGGGGAGAGGGGCTAAAACTGGGTCGGCTCCCCTTTTCCCCATTGGGAGAAGGGGCTGAGGGATGAGGGCAGACTCTAAGTTGCACATCGCCTTTAAGTCTAAATTATCAAATTCCATTTTCATACCTATACAAAGATAGGGAATTGCAGGGGAAGCTAGCTAAATTTCTCCCCCGATCGCAAACCAAATCGTTCCCTGAGTCCCCACCTCCCCAAATCGATGAATCACCCCGCTGAGACTGAGCTAATTATTGAAGCAGGCCGTGCTGAAAAGCAATATTGGAGAGATTTGTGGCGCTATCGAGAGCTATTTTACTTCCTAGCATGGCGAGATATTCTGGTGCGCTATAAGCAAACGGCGATCGGGCTAGCTTGGGCGTTAATTCGGCCGCTTTTAACCACGCTCGTGTTTACCTTTGTCTTTAGTAAGGTGGCGAAACTGCCGTCAGGAGGCGTACCCTATGCCATTTTGGTCTTCGCGGCCATGCTGCCCTGGCAGTTCTTCTCCAATGCCCTTTCTGAGTGCAGTAACAGCTTAATTGGCAACGCCAACCTCATTTCCAAGGTTTACTTCCCGCGCCTGATTGTGCCGGCCAGTGCCGTTATTGTGAGCTTTGTGGATTTTTTAATCTCAGGGATGATTCTGCTGGGGATGATGATCTGGTACAACTATGTCCCAGATTGGCACCTGCTCAGCCTCCCGATCTTTATCGTCATTGCGTTTGCTGCGGCCATGGGAGCCGGGCTGTGGTTGGCGGCCCTCAACGTCAAGTACCGGGATTTTCGCTACATTGTGCCGTTCATTGTGCAATTTGGGTTGTATGTTTCCCCCGTCGGATTCAGTAGCAGTGTAGTCCCCGATCGCTGGCGACTTCTCTACTCCCTCAATCCGATGGTGGGAGTTATTGATGGCTTCCGCTGGGCCATCCTCCGAGGCAATGTTCAAATTGACTGGACAGGCTTTTCTATTTCGATGGCACTGGTATTTTTGCTGTTTGTCAGCGGTATTTGGTACTTTCGGAAGACCGAGCGTACCTTTGCTGACGTGATTTAGCGTCGGTTGCTCAAGCTAGCTTCCACTCTAGTAAAATATCCTGCGTTGGGTTGTTCAACCTCACTGTTACAGTATCTAAGGCAGGCTAAATTAAACTCAAATAGACCTAGGAACCACGCTAATTCGGCCCACCTGAGAGATAGGGCTATCAATGGGATTACGGCAAGAACATTAAGGCAAGAACGTTAAATCATGTCTGAGATTGCAATTCGCGCTGAGAACTTAAGTAAGCAGTATATCCTCGGTCAACAGCAAAAGACTTATAAAACCCTGCGAGAGTCGATCGCCCAGACTGCAAGTGCTGTGGGTCAGGGTCTCATGCAATCCCTTGGCAAAAAGCCTCCTCATGCCAGGGCTATTTCATTCTAAATAAGTTCATTAACGTGTTAAGACTAAAGCTATCGAGACGTTGAGCTTGAGCCATGTTCGAGAACCCATGATGACGATA
>Ga0163154_10003470_pt1 | contig 21836 bp, 19 predicted proteins | sample OliLakLV19MP9P1_FD_148649 | JGI IMG/M metagenome (GOLD analysis project Ga0163154, IMG submission 148649) | Freshwater microbial mat bacterial communities from Lake Vanda, McMurdo Dry Valleys, Antarctica - Oligotrophic Lake LV.19.MP9.P1 | ecosystem: Environmental > Aquatic > Freshwater > Lake >... | reverse complement strand
TGGAGCTTGGACTGTTCGGTGGGCGACAGCTTGTGGAAGTCGGCCGATAACGCGATCCACTTGCGTTTGCGGTTCACGTTGATCTGAGTCCAGATCGGCGCCAGGGGTTGCAATGCAGCCTTTTGCGCAGCGCTCAGCTTTGCCCAGGCCAGCGCGCCATCGGACGTTGCCGCCGCAGGTTTTGCTGAACTGATGCTGCCGGGTGTCTGGCCGATGACTGGCAAGCCCGGGTAGACAAAGGCCAGGGAAACGAGGTACGGGATCAGCCGTAGACGGCTGAATGGCGGGTGGACAAGCATCGTTGGCTGTGTTGCTACCGCGTCGAGCCGACGTTGAGACGCAGGAACTGTGCAAAGCCCGGATCCGTGTAGGCGACCGGTGGCAGGTCATCCATGAGCAGCGCCGCATCCACCTTGGCCATCTCCTTCGCCGCCCGGTCGTCCAGCACCCTGTCGATGGCCACCAGGCCGATGACGAGGACCAAAACCGGCAATACCATGACCAGACGCAGCCACCAGCTCGACTCCTGACCAGGGCCGCCCAGTGCAGCGGCGTGGCCCAGGGGCAAAACGGCTTCGGCCGCTGCGTTTCGGGGCTGCTTGCGTCGCGCCACCGCCTGCATGCGGGCATGGCGCAGACGCTCACCAACGTCGTGCGGCACCGCATCGCAGGCTTCGGACAGCCGGGCGGCGATCTTCAGGCCCAGGCGCTCCTCGACAAGCGCCAATTGGTGGTGATGTGAATTGCTCATATTGTGATCCCCTTGACGCGAAGCGCCCGGGCGAGCGCCTGCACGGCTCGTGAACAATGCGTCTTGACGCTCCCTTGCGAGCAGCCCATGGCTTCGGCTGTCTCGGCGACGTCCATCTCTTCCCAATAACGCATCATGAAGGCTTCTCGTTGACGCAGTGGAAGCAGTTGTATCTCAGTTTCGATTTCCCGCAAGGTCTGGGCCCTTTGCGTGGCGTCCTGCGCGCTCTCCGTGTGCAGCGTCGTCTCGTTGTCGGACAGGAATTCGAGCAGGTCGAAATCGCCATCGTCGTCCGGTGACTCGAAATCGCCGATGTTGGAGAACAGGGCATTGCGGGTCTTGTTGCGACGGAACCAGTCCAGTGTGCAGTTGGCCAGGATGCGCTGGAACAGCATGGGCAGCTCGCAGGCGGGCTTGTCGCCGTAACTCTCGGCCAGCCGCATCATGCTATCTTGCACGATATCGAGGGCCGACTCCTCGTTGCGCACATGGTAGAGCGAACGCTTGAAAGCCCGCTTCTCGACGCTGCGCAGAAAATCGGACAATTCTTGTTCTGTTGCCAATGGGAACGGGGTGCTGTGGAGGGATCGGGGCGGTTGAAGTCGCCACCCCATCGGGCCTGCCTGCGCGATCGTCGCGGGGAATTATGGCACTGTCAAAGCCACATATTCGTGCCGCGACGCGCAATCGGGATTTTTGCAGTGCGATAATCCGCGCTGCAATTCAAACAGCAAACGGGTCATGGTCTGGCGCATTATTGGTTGCGCCTATGGCTTTGGCCTCAAGTTTCGATGCGACGCCACAAGCGTTTGCGAAGAGGCACCCAAGGTCTTTCGTCAGAGAAATTCACAAAGGTTCATCACCATGGAAATATCCAAGGCCGAAATCAGTTCGGCGGCGGCCGCAAGCGCCGCAACCCGCAAATCCCCTACCGAACCGGCAGCCCTTGAGCTGCGCGGAGCCGAAATCCTGATCAAGGCCCTGCAGGCCGAAGACGTCAAGTTCATCTGGGGTTACCCGGGCGGGGCGGTGCTGCACATCTACGACGCCCTCTACAAGCAGGACACCATCCAGCACGTCCTGGTGCGCCACGAGCAGGCCGCGGTCCATGCGGCTGACGGTTATGCCCGCGCTACCGGCGATGTCGGCGTGTCCTTGGTGACTTCGGGCCCTGGCGTGACGAATGCCGTGACCGGTATCGCAACTGCCTACATGGACAGCATTCCCATGGTGATCATCACCGGGCAGGTGCCGACCGCGGCGATCGGCCTCGATGCATTCCAGGAGTGCGACACCGTGGGCATCACCCGGCCGATCGTCAAGCACAACTTCCTGGTCAAGGATGCACGCGATATCGCAGACGTGATGAAGAAGGCGTTTCACATAGCGCGCACCGGTCGCCCGGGCCCGGTGGTGGTGGATATCCCGAAAGACGTCTCTTACAAGATGGTGCCGTACCACGGCTACCCCAAGACCGTCGAGATGCGCTCGTACAACCCGGTGCGCAAGGGACACGGCGGCCAGATCCGCAAGGCGCTGCAGCTGCTGCTGACGGCCAAACGTCCCTATATCTATTCTGGCGGCGGCGTGTTGCTGAGCAACGCCTCGGCCGAACTGCGCACGCTGGTCGACATGCTGGGGTACCCGGTGACCAACACGCTGATGGGCCTGGGCGCCTATCCGGCCAGCGACCGCAAATTTCTCGGCATGCTGGGCATGCATGGCACCATCGAGGCCAACAACGCGATGCAGAATTGCGACGTGTTGCTGGCGGTGGGGGCACGCTTCGATGACCGGGTGATCGGCAACCCGAAACATTTTGCGCAGAACGAGCGCAAGATCATCCATATCGACATCGACCCCTCGAGCATCTCCAAGCGCGTCAAGGTCGACATCCCGATCGTCGGCGACGTCAAGGACGTGCTGAACGAGATGCTGGCCATGATCCGCGAGAGCCCGCTGCGTCCCGATGCGGATGCACTGGCCGCCTGGTGGAACACCATCGAGGAGTGGCGCGCGCGCGATTGCCTGCGCTTCGACATGGGCAAGGGTGACGTCATCAAGCCGCAGCATGTGGTGCGGACCTTGTGGGGCATGACCAAGGACAGCGAGACCTACATCACCTCCGATGTCGGCCAGCACCAGATGTGGGCGGCGCAGTATTACCGCTTCGACGAACCGCGGCGCTGGATCAACTCCGGGGGGCTGGGCACGATGGGCGTTGGCATTCCCTACGCGATGGGCATCAAGCTGGCCAAGCCCGATGCCGAGGTGTTCTGCATCACCGGTGAAGGTTCGGTGCAGATGTGCATCCAGGAGTTGTCCACCTGCTTGCAATACAACACGCCGATCAAGATCGTGTCGCTGAACAACCGCTACCTGGGCATGGTGCGCCAGTGGCAGGAATTCGATTACGAAGGCCGCTACAGCCACAGCTACATGGACGCACTGCCCAATTTCGTCAAACTGGCGGAGGCCTATGGCCACGTGGGCATGCTGATTGAAAAGCCGGGCGACGTCGAGGGAGCGCTGAGAGAAGCACGCAAACTCAAGGACCGCACGGTCTTCATGGATTTTCGTACCGACCCGACCGAGAACGTGTTTCCGATGGTCAAGGCCGGCATGGGCATCACCGAAATGCTGCTGGGATCCGAGGAGCTCTAACCACCCTGCTATCCCGACGCGCCTGCCCCCGGCATCGAGCCGGCCCGCAGGGCGCGTTTCCCACTTGTCGATGCGTCTATTGCTTGCCGAGCCCGGTTGTTACCGCAACCGGGGGAGGGCGGCGAAAAGAGGAATCCATTCATGAAACATATCATTGCCGTCCTGCTCGAAAACACGCCTGGGGCCTTGTCCCGCGTGGTCGGGCTTTTTTCCGCACGCGGCTACAACATCGAATCGTTGACTGTCGCACCAACCGAGGATCCCAGCCTGTCGCGCATGACGATTCAGACGACGGGCTCCGACGACGTGATCGAACAGATCACCAAACACCTGAACCGCCTGATCGAGGTGGTCAAGGTGGTGGACCTGACGGAGGGCGCTTATACCGAGCGCGAACTGATGATGGTCAAGGTACGCGCGGTTGGCAAGGAGCGCGAGGAAATGAAACGCATGGCCGACATCTTCCGTGGGCGCATCATCGACGTCACCGAGAAGAGCTACACCATCGAGTTGACTGGTGTGCAATCGAAGAACGACGCCTTCCTGGAGGCGCTCGAGCGCAGTGCGATTCTGGAAACGGTGAGGACCGGATCGAGCGGGATTGGCCGCGGCGAACGGATTTTGCGGGTCTGAGCGACCACTTTTGGAGAAACGAAATGAAAGTCTATTACGACAAGGATTGCGATCTGAGCCTGATCAAGGGCAAGACCGTGGCCATCATCGGTTATGGCAGCCAGGGCCATGCCCATGCGCAGAATCTGAACGACAGCGGTGTCAAGGTGATCGTCGGTCTGCGCAAGGGCGGCGCCTCGTGGCCCAAGGTCGAGAAAGCCGGCCTCAAGGTCGCCGAGGTGGCCGAGGCGGTCAAGGCGGCCGACGTGGTCATGATCCTGCTGCCCGACGAACAGATCGGCTCCGTGTACACGACCGAAGTCGAGCCCAACATCAAGTCGGGCGCCTCGCTGGTGTTCGCGCACGGATTCAACGTCCACTACGGCCTGGTCACGCCGCGCGCCGACCTCGACGTCTGGATGGTGGCGCCCAAGGCGCCCGGCCATACGGTGCGCGGCACCTACGCGCAGGGCGGCGGCGTGCCGCATCTGATCGCGATCGCGCAGGACCAGTCGGGCCGCACGCGCGAGCTGGCGCTGAGTTATGCGATGGCCAACGGTGGCGGCAAGGCCGGCATCATCGAGACCAACTTCCGCGAGGAGACCGAGACCGATCTGTTCGGCGAGCAGGCCGTGTTGTGCGGCGGCACGGTCGAGCTGATCAAGGCCGGTTTCGAGACGCTGGTCGAAGCTGGATACGCGCCCGAGATGGCCTATTTCGAATGCCTGCACGAACTCAAGCTGATCGTCGACATGATCTATGAAGGCGGCATTGCCAACATGAATTACTCGATCTCGAACAACGCCGAGTACGGCGAGTACGTGACCGGGCCTCGCATCGTCACCGACGAGACGAAGAAGGTGATGAAGCAGGTTCTCAAGGACATCCAGAGCGGCGACTATGCCAAGAGTTTCATCCTGGAGAACAAGGCTGGCGCACCGACGCTGCTCAGCCGCCGCCGCCTGATGGGCGAGCACCAGATTGAGGTCGTGGGTGAGAAGCTGCGCGCGATGATGCCCTGGATCAAGAAGAACAAGCTGGTCGACCAGACCCGCAACTGATTGGTCGACCAGACCCGCAACTGATCGGCTTGCCCTGCGTTTTGCAAAGGCCACTTCGGTGGCCTTTTTCGGTGCGCCCAGCATGGGCGCACTTCTACGGGTGGTCCGCCGTGGGCCGTTTCGTCAGCGCGCGGCGTGTCTTACACTGAACGCCCGCTGGCGCTTTGAACGCACTGGAGATCAAGACTATGCCTGATGGCGCAGATTCGGAATTGGTGGAGCGTGAGACCGTCGTCGTGCCCAGGCGCCGCAAGGGTTTGTACATCCTGCCCAACATGGTGACGCTGGCGGCCTTGTTCGCGGGCTTTTATTCGATCGTCATGGCGATGAACGGCCGCTTCGACATGGCGGCCATCGGCGTGTACTGCGCCATGGTGCTCGACAGCCTGGATGGTCGCGTGGCGCGCATGACGAACACGCAAAGCGCGTTCGGCGAACAGATGGACTCGTTGTCCGACATGGTGTCGTTTGGCGCCGCGCCGGCACTGATCTCGTATGAATGGGCCTTGCGGGGCCTGGGACGCTGGGGCTGGATTGCAGCCTTCGTCTATTGCGCCTGCGCCGCTTTGCGACTGGCGCGGTTCAATGTCAACACCGGGGTCGTGGATAAGCGCTTTTTCCAGGGTCTTCCGTCGCCGGCCGCCGCCGCGCTGATCGCCGGCTTCATCCTGGTGATGGCCGAACTCGGCGTCAAGGGCCCGCAGGTCGCCTGGCCCATGTTCGCGCTGGCCTTGTACGCGGGCCTGACGATGGTCACCAATGTGCCGTTCTACAGCTTCAAGGACGTCAGCGCGCGCAGGAGCGTGCCGTTTCCGGTGATCGTGCTGGTGGCACTGGCCATCGGCGCGATCAGCATCGATCCGGCCAAGGCGCTGCTGGGCTTGTTTGGTGCCTATGGCATCAGCGGTTATGCGGTCTATGTCTGGCGCCGCTACAAGGGCCAGCAGACCAGCGTCATCAGCACCTCGACCGAGGATCCCGACGAGCGCGGTTTGCACTGAGCCGCAACCTGCCTGCGCGCTTGTGCTACATTTCCGGCATGCAAAAGATTGTGCTGGCACTACTACCGGGAACCCGATACGGGCGACGACGGTAACCTGCGCTTATCGATCAAACGGCTCGTATGCACCAGCAACGAGCCGTTTTTGCATGTTGGAGCGTTGCTGGTTTCGATCACAAAAGGAACCACGATGTTGAAGCAACCCAGCACCAAATACCGGGCGTTTGCCCCGGTCAGCCTCGCCAACCGAACCTGGCCCGACGCCGTCCTGACGCGCGCTCCGCTGTGGTGCAGCGTCGATCTGCGCGACGGCAACCAGGCGCTGATCGAGCCGATGGATATCGAGCGCAAGTTACGCATGTTCCAGGCGCTGGTGCGCATCGGTTTCACCGAGATCGAGGTCGGTTTCCCCTCCGCGTCCCAGGTGGAATTCGACTTCGTGCGCAAAATCATCGACGAAGACCTGGTGCCGGACAACGTCACCATCCAGGTGCTGACACAAGCACGCGCACACCTCATCGAGCGTACCTTTGAGTCCCTGGCCGGTGCCCGGCGCGCCATCGTGCACGTGTATAACGCCACGTCGCCCGTCATGCGGCGAGTGGCATTGGGCATGGACGAAGCGCAGATTGTGCAACTGGCGGTCGATAGTGCCCGGTTGATCGCGCTGCTGGCGGCCCGCCAGCCTGGCACCCACTGGACGTTCCAGTATTCACCGGAGCATTTTTCCGGTACCGAACTGGAGTTCTCGCGCCGGGTCGTCGATGCGGTGACCGAGGTCTGGCAGCCGACGCCGGCACACAAGTGCATCGTCAATCTGCCATCGACGGTGGAATACGCGACGCCCAACGTGTTCGCCGACATGATGGAGTGGATGCACACGCACCTGGCGCGACGTGACAGCATCGTATTGTCGGTTCATCCGCACAATGACCGGGGTACCGGCACCGCGGCCGGTGAACTGGCCTTGATGGCGGGGGCCGAGCGCATCGAAGGCTGTCTGTTCGGCAATGGCGAACGCACCGGCAACGTGGACCTGGTCAACATCGCGCTCAACCTCTACACCCAGGGTGTCTCGCCCGGACTCGATTTCTCCGATATCGACGAGATCAGGCGTGTCGTCGAATACTGCAACCAGTTGCCGGTTCATCCACGCCACCCGTATGTTGGCGACCTGGTCTACACCTCGTTCTCCGGTTCGCACCAGGACGCGATCAAGAAAGCGCTGGCCGCGCGGCGCGACGCGGGCACGGGCGCGTCGACCTGGGACATCCCCTACCTGCCGATCGATCCGCAGGACCTCGGCCGCAGCTACGAGGCGGTCATCCGGGTCAACAGCCAGTCTGGCAAGGGGGGTATCGCCTACCTGCTGGAGACACATTACGGCGTCGAACTGCCGCGTCGGCTGCAGATCGAGTTCAGCCAGGTCGTGCAGCGGGTCATGGATGCCGGGGGCAAGGAATTGACAGCGCAAGACATCTGGCGGCTGTTCGAACGCGAATACCTCTTGAAGGCCCAGATGATCGGCAGCCACCATGTGGGGGAGGACAACGACGCGCCAGAGCATGAACGGGTCGCGATCAGTGCACGCGTGCAGCTCGCAGGCGAGACGATGACCGTTCAGGGGCGCGGCAATGGTCCGATCGAGGCATTTGTGCGGGGCATCAACCACGCGACGGGTCGCACGGTGCGGGTGCTGGACTACCATGAACATGCGCTGGGATCGGGCGCCGACGCGCGCGCCATCGCGTACCTGGAACTGCGCGTCGATGAACAACGGACCCTCTTTGGCGTCGGCGTCGACGCCAACATCGTCGCTGCGTCGCTCAAGGCGGTTGCCAGCGCGCTGACACGTGCAAAAATCAAAGGCCTGACGACGGCGTCGGCCGCGCCATCGGCGCCCGGCGAGGCGGTGGTTGCCGCCATTTGCCCGTGAACGACCCTGACGCTTCCCATTCGAACACCCAGGAGATTGCCATGACCGACAAGCTGATCATTTTCGATACCACCCTTCGGGATGGCGAGCAGTCGCCCGGCGCATCCATGACACGTGACGAGAAGCTGCGTATCGCGCGCCAGCTCGAGCGCTTGCGGGTGGACGTGATCGAGGCCGGCTTTGCCGCCAGCTCCAATGGCGATTTCGAGGCCGTGCAGGCCATTGCCCATGCGATCAAGGACGCTACAGTGTGCTCGTTGTCGCGCGCCAACGACCGCGACATCTCCCGTGCGGCGCAGGCGCTCAAGGGGGCCAGCAACGCGCGTATCCACACCTTCATCGCGACCTCGCCGTTGCACATGGAGAAGAAGCTGCGCATGACGCCCGATCAGGTGTTCGAGCAGGCCAGGCAGTCGGTGCGGTTCGCGCGCAACCTGGTGGGCGACGTCGAGTTCAGCCCGGAGGATGGCTACCGCAGCGAGCTTGATTTCCTGTGCAGGGTACTCGAGGCCGCCATCACCGAAGGTGCAACCACGATCAACGTCCCCGACACCGTCGGTTACGCCATTCCCGAGTTGTACGGCAACTTCATCAAGACGTTGCGCGAACGTATCCCGAACAGCGACAAGGCGATCTGGTCAGTGCATTGCCACAACGACTTGGGCATGGCGGTGGCCAATTCGCTGGCAGGTGTCAAGCTCGGTGGTGCGCGACAGGTCGAGTGCACCATCAACGGCCTGGGAGAACGCGCGGGGAACTGCTCGCTGGAAGAAGTCGTGATGGCGGTGAAGACCCGCAAGGATTATTTCGGTCTGGAAATGAACATCGACGCGCAACACATTTTGGCGGCCAGCCGCATGGTCAGCCAGACCACCGGTTTCGTGGTGCAGCCAAACAAGGCGGTGGTGGGTGCAAATGCGTTCGCCCACGCCTCGGGCATCCACCAGGACGGCGTGCTTAAGGCGCGCGACACCTACGAGATCATGCGCGCCGAGGACGTGGGCTGGACCGCCAATAAGATCGTGCTGGGCAAACTCAGTGGTCGCAATGCGTTCAAGCAAAGGCTGATCGAACTCGGTGTGCAGATGGAAAGTGAGGCCGACATCAACACCGCATTTGCCCGCTTCAAGGAACTGGCCGATCGCAAGGCCGACATCTTCGACGAGGACATCCTGGCGCTGGTCAGCGACGAGAGCGTCACGCACGAAAACGAGCATTACGGCTTTGTGTCTTTATCGCAACACAGCGAGACCGGCGAGCGCCCCCATGCCCATGTTGTGTTCACGGTCGACGGCAAGGAGTTCGCCGCCTCGGCGCTGGGCAACGGGCCGGTAGACGCGTCGCTCAAGGCTATCGAATCGCATGTCCGCAGCGGGGCCGAAATGGTGCTGTATTCGGTCAACGCCATCAGCGGTTCGACCGAAAGCCAGGGCGAGGTGACGGTGCGGCTGCAAAACAGCGGCCGGGTGGTCAACGGTGTCGGCGCCGACCCCGACATCATCGTGGCCTCCGCCAAGGCTTACTTGAGTGCGCTCAACAAGTTACACAGCAAAGCTGAACGAGTGCCTGCACAAGGGTAAATCAAGCCCTGATTTGCTGAAAAAGATGAAATAAGTGCCGCAAGTGGTTGATCTTGCGCCACTTTTCTGCTTAAACTCGTTTCCCAGGCGGTTCGACGCTTCACGGCACCGGCAGTGCCACTCACGAATCCGAGGTGATAGATGAATCAGGTTGTGCGTTTCCTCGTGTTGTGCGGGTTCTTTCTGGCGCTGCTGGTGCCGGCCTCCCATGCCGCAGGCAGCAAGACTTCGGCGGCCAAATCGGTCAAATCGGTCAAATCGGTTAAATCGGTCAAATCGGTCAAATCGGTCAAGAAGGCACAGATCGTCAAGCGCGGCGCGAGCAAACGTCCAGTGTCGATGGTGGCCAAACGCAAGCAGATTGTGGTTGCGCCGCAGTCCATCGCGAAGCCCTCGTATGGCTTGTCGGCCGGACTGCACGACACCCATGACCCGCTCGACCTCGCCTCCAGCGTGGCCTACGTGATTGACCAGGATACGCGCGAGGTGCTGGTGCGCAAGAACGACCAGGCCGTCTTGCCGATCGCGTCTCTCACCAAATTGATGACAGCGCTCATCGTCAAGGAGTCGAACCTGCCGATGGACGACACGATCGTCATCACCCAGGACGACGTGGATACCGAAAAAGGCAGCCGCTCGCGCCTGCGGGTGGGTACCGAACTGAGCCGTACCGAACTGCTGCACCTGGCGTTGATGTCGAGCGAGAACCGTGCGGCCCATGCCCTGGCGCGCAGCGCGCCGGGCGGCCTGGTGGTTTTTGTCGCCCAGATGAACAACAAGGCGCGTGAACTCGGCATGAAAGACACCCGCTTCGTCGAGCCGACCGGTTTGTCGAGCAAGAACCAGTCGAGCGCGCAGGACCTGGCCAAACTGGTCAACATCGCGCATGCGGATGCGACCCTGCGTGAGTATTCGACCTGGTCAAAATACGAGGTGGCGGTCGGTGAACGCACGCTGCAGTTCAACAACACCAACCGGCTGGTGAACAACCCGCGCTGGGAGATCGGACTGCAAAAGACCGGCTACATCTCGGAGGCGGGCCGTTGCCTGGTCATGCAGACCACGATTGCCGGTCGCAATCTGATCATGGTGTTTCTCGACTCCGCTGGCAAGCTGAGCCGCCTGGGCGATGCTGAGCGGGTACGCACCTGGGTGGAGTCCGTGGCAACCGCGCGCAGTGCGCTGCGCTGATCGTCCGTCAGTGCCCGTCGCACCGGAGCGGACCGGGCGTCGTGCAGCCCCAGGTGCTTGTGTCCGTCCCAGCCGAAGCTCCGGGCCCGGTTCAGGCGTGTCGCGGGCCTTCAGGCGTGTGGCCGAGCGTGCGCGAGATCTGCAGCACGGTATCTTGTAGCGGTACCAGCCAACTCTCCTCCAGCCGGCTGGCTGGCGCCGAGATCGACAAACCTGCAACCAGTTTGCCCTGGTCGTCGTAGATGCCGGCCGCCATGCACCGAACCCCGAGTTCGAGTTCTTCGTTGTCCTGCGCGTAATTGAGCTGGCGCACCTTGGCCAGCTCGCGCTCCAGCGCCGCCAGCTCGGTGATGCTGTTACGCGTCTGCCCATGCAAGCCGGTTCGGCCGGCGTAGGCTCGGATGCGCGGAGCATCGTCGGCCGCCAGGAACAGCTTGCCCACCGATGTCAGGTGCAGCGGCGCACGCCCGCCAATGGCGCGCACCACCTGCATGCCGGAGCGTTCGCTGAAGGCACGCTCGACGTAGACGATCTCGTCTGCCTGGCGCATGCTCAGGTTGACCGGCTGTTGTATGCGTTTGTGCAATTCGCGCATCGGCCCCAAGGCGGCGTCGCGCACATTGAGCCGATCCTTGACCAGGTTGCCTAGCTCCAAGAGCCGCATGCCGAGCCGGTAACTGCCGGGCTGCGGCCGTTCGACATATCGTCCGATCGCCAGATCGTTCAAGATCCGGTGCGCCGTCGACGGATGCAGGCCGGTCTTCTCGCTGATGTCCTTGAGCGAAATTGCATCGTCGCGCGACGCCAGTACGTCGATCAGCGCAAACATGCGCTCGATGACCTGTACCGTTGGCTTGGCACCCTGGGACCGATCGTCCTTCATCATGCGATTTGCTGCGGCGGGTGCATTGCGCCTTCCATGGCTGCGGGTGTCTGCCAGGCGCCGTTGACGCGAATCTGCAATGGCCGAAAACGCGACTTGTAGTTCATCTTGGCGCTTTGCGCGATCCAGTATCCGAGATACAGGTGGGGCAGAGCCATGGTGCGTGCCTGCTCGATCTGCCACAAAACGCAATAGGTGCCATAACTGGCGCCAGGCTCGGGTTCGTAGAAGGTATAGACCGCCGAAATGCCATCCTCCAGCACATCGACGATGGAGACGATCTTCAGTGTTCCAGGTCGGCCGTCCTGGCCTGGCTCGCGGAACTCGACCAGGCGCGAATTGACTCGGCTTTGCAGCAGAAATTGCGTGTATTGCTCAATGCTGTCGTGGTCCATGCCGCCGCCGGCATGGCGTCCATTTTGATAACGCAGGTATAGCTGATAGTGCTCGGGCGCGAAACACAGCTTGATTACACGCGCCTGCAGGTGCGCATGCTGGCGCCAGGCGCGGCGCTGGCTGCGATCGGCCTTGAAGGGCTGCGCCAGCACGCGCAGCGGTGTGCAGGCGTCGCAGCCGTCACAGTACGGGCGGTAAGTGAACAGGCCGCTGCGCCGGAAACCTTGGCTGACCAGCTCCGAATAGGTCGCATTGTTGATCAGGTGGCTCGGTGTGGCCACCTGCGAACGCGCCTGTTTGCCGCTCAGGTAGCTGCACGGATACGGCGCAGTCGCATAGAACTGCAGCGTCTGGAGCGGTAGATCCTTGAGGTGGGTCACTGGTTTGCGTCCCGGTCAGGCAGGAGTTGATGCCAGTATAGAGGCTCGAAAATCCACCGTGGCCCCGGCAGGGGGATCGCGCGACTGCAGTGCTGAACGAACGCCGCGCGCGGCATTTCCGCGGCGCCCAGCGACGCCAGGTGCCGGGTGTTCTGTTGGCAATCGATGGCCCGGATGCCGTGAAAGCGGCAGAATGCGACCAGGGCCGAGAGTGCGATCTTGGACGCATCGCTGGCGCGGCTGAACATGGATTCGCCGAACACCGCCTGCCCGATGGCCACGCAATACAGGCCGCCGACCAATTCATCATCGACCCAGACCTCGACACTGTGCGCCAGGCCGGCGCTGTGCAGCTGCCGGTAGGCAAGCTGCATGTCGGCCACGATCCAGGTTCCACCGCCGCCGTCGCGGGGTTGGCTGGCGCAATGCCCGATCACCCGGGCGAAGTCGGAGTCGATGCGTATTTCGCATCCTGGCGACCGGACGAATCGGCGCAGGGTCTTGCGCATCGACGGATGCAGCCGGAACCGGTCCACCTGCAGCACCATGCGCGGATCGGGGCTCCACCACAGGATGGGCTGCCCATCGCTATACCAGGGGAAGATGCCATGGCTGTAGGCGGCATGCAGGCTGTGCACGTCCAGGCGGCCGCCGGCCGCAATCAGACCGGGCGCGTCCGTATCCTGCCCGAGCGCGCGCTCAGCTGGCGGGAAAGCCGCGCCGGCTTCGAGCCAGGGAATCGTCGGTTGTTGCATCGCGGCCATGGCGTTCACTGTAGCCCAAGCTTTATCTGCACATCCGTTGCGCTTGCGCCGCAACAGGGGCACCCGAGCGATTAGAATACAGGCTCGTCGGGGCGTAGCGCAGCCTGGTAGCGCATCTGGTTTGGGACCAGAGGGTCGAAGGTTCGAATCCTTTCGCCCCGACCATTTTTCAAGGGTTAGCAGGTTAGGAGCCGCTAACCCTTTCTCTTTTGCGCGACTTTCTGCGCGACTTTTCCCCCTATCTCACCCGTTCGCCACGCGCAGCACCATCGTGCGATCGCGGGTTTTGAGCACGGCGTTGGCCGCCTCAAGCAGTCTGGCCACGGTCGCAGCGGCGTAGTGCTGCGGCATTCCGTTGCCCGCATGTCCAAGCAGCAGTGCACGGTCTTCTTCACTCACGCCAGCGTCTCGTAAACGCTGACCATAGGTGTGGCGCAGATCGTGCACCCTCACTTGGCTCAAGCCGACATCGTCACGGGCCTTCTGGAAGGCGGAGTTGTTCTGCGTCTCTACGCGGCGGTGCGCCTTGGCGGGCATGCCCTCCTTAGCCACCGGCTGGTACGTGAAGACGAATTTGCAGTCCACACCCCGCCGGCGCTGCACGATGGCCCATGCCACGTCGTTAAGCACCATCACGTGCCGGCGCTTCGTCTTGAAGAACTCCGCTGGCACCACGAACACACTGCGCTTGATCTCGGGCACGTCGACCTCCCACGCCCACTGCAGTCCACATACGTTTTCATCTCTCGCGCCGGTGTTCACGCTGAACTCCACCGTGTCCTGTAGATGCGCCGGCAGTCGCATCAGCAACTTCGCCTGCTCAGCCCAGGTGATCGGATAGGGTTCGCGCTTTTGCGCAGCCTCGTCCAACATCTCGATCAAAGGCGCCGTCGCCAACCAAGGCCGTCCGTTGTCGCGCCACACCCGCGCGGCTCGGATCAGTGTGGTACGCACGACTTCCAGGCTGCGGTTGATGGTGGCGTGCTTTACGCCATCATCTAGCCGGTCCAGCTTGAAATCCTCCAGAGCATCGTTGCACACGTCCTGCATTGGCACGCTGCCAATATAGGGCAATAGATCAGTCACATGCCGGCTGATCATCTCCAGTGTGCGCACTTTGCGCTGGGCGCACTCCTTCAAGTACTTTGTTGCAGCAGACGCCCACATGCGTTCATCGCCACGTCGAAGGCTGTTTGCCCGCTCGGTATCGATGTCTGCCTGTTGCTGTCTGAGCCAGGTCTCAGCTTCGCCCTGACTGGCCGCGCCGAGGCGCTGGAAGATCCGCTGCCCTTTGTACTGCTTGTTGACGATCCGCTCGGCACCTGCGAGTTGGATCCCCTTTGTTCGGGTTCGCATATTTCATTCCTTCCTTTGTTGCGACCCGGACGCCCACAGGCAGCAATATACGCTTCCGCCCAGGCGTCGAGTTCCAGACGGTCGAAGCCGACTCCCCGCGCGCCGATCGGTATCTCGGTCAGACCAGGCCGAACCTCAACGTCGAAGATGTCGCGCGACATGCCAAGGTAAGCTGCGGCGTCTCGCGCGCGGATGATTCGGGGAAGGATCTGGACAGTCATGGTCGGTAGCCTCATCCGTGCCGTGCGTTTGGGTTCATGAAGCAGATCCGCGTAGAGGGGTTTGCAGTCCCTGGGACGTCGGCGCCTGGGAAGTGAGCCGGGTGACACAAGAAGCCGTGGTTGGTGAATCGGGATCCGTAGAGGTGATGAACAATCTCTTTTGGTCCATGATTTGCCCTTAGACGACCGATCAATGCTTTGTCCGATTGGCACCGGTCCAGTGGCGCAGCGTGATCGTTTGTCCTTCGTCCATGACCGGTTGCAACTGGGGAGCTGCATGCCCTGTGGAAACTTGGTGCCTTCACCCGATCGCAAATGGCCCCTCGAATCCGGTTACGGAATCCGTGTGAAAAATGTCGGATCCGTTTGGCCTACGTGCTCAAAGTTGTTGATGCGCAACAGGCTTTGTGCTTTTTTGACGCCTTTCTGAGTTCATCTTTCTGCCCCGTCGTGACTGATGAGAAGCGAAATCGCTCGAAGGCCTGCGACTCCCGACAAGCGGGAAACTGCCGTCAAGGAAAAAAAGTGGTGGGTGGATCGAGAAAGCGATCGCCACTATGTTGGCCGCAGGATGTCGTCGATGTAGTCCAGGATTGGCTGCTGGACTAGATAGTGGTGCGCCGAAAATTGGCACCGGCCTCCGTCTGCCTGGCGGTGGCCTACATTGCGCAGGTCCTGCGCAACGGGATCACCGAATTGATGCGCGAGTAGGGGGGGAAGAATCGTGCCAAATGCCTGGAGGTTGCCTACGTGGATCCCTTCGGCGATGGCTCCGAGGACGGGATGATGCTGGCTGAGTCGCTTCACGATGGCTGACCCAAACTGTTCTACCTTTGGCCAGTCAAACTACTGCAGGACGAGTTCCGGTAGCGCAGGTCAACCATGGCAGCCAGGCAACGCGCGGCGATGTGTTCGCCAGTCCTGGCCGACGTGCTGATCCACTGCAATCGTAGGTTGGCACCAACTGAGGCCGGGGCGCGATGTTGGTCGCAAGGCACCTTGGCGCGTTACGCTTCGACGCGATTGGCATCACTTCCATGCAAAGTTGCGTGGTCCATCGCGACGATGGGATAGGCGGAGAACTCGTGAAAGGTTTTCTGAAACTCGGCGCGCAGCATACTTCAGGTCGTGACACTGATTCCGAGGAGGATGTGGACGGACAGGAGGAGGGTGATGGATGTCTTGCCAGGCTTTGACAGGTGATTTTTCTTTTCCATGGCAAAGGCGTCAAGGGTCTGTGTGAACATGGCATCGCCGTGCGCCGGTCAAAACCGGCAAAGTGTTGTGAATGAAAGTTTCATACGTTGAAAGCCTAGCCCGCTACGGCGGCTCCGAGTCATGCGTGCACATTCGTAAGGGTGTGGGCGAAGCGTTGACAGGGGTACGTGCAGGCCGGGTATTGAGCCGCGTAATACATGCCCCGTGGCGAAAGCTACGGGTGGTCCGGGGTGCCGAGGCTGTGGAGATAAGCCGAAGGTCACACCGGGGCTGCCGCTTTGGCAAGGCAGCACCGGACCCCGCGCGGTCCCAGACCCCGTGCATGCACGGAAGCACTTTGCTCGGGAACCGGGAGGTCCCAGGGTCTTCTGCAACATTGAGTGCAGAGCGCATTGGGAAGCCTTCGGGCGTACGCCGATGAGCCATGGCGCTGGGAAGTCGGACTGCTGCGTAGTACCGAAGAAGCCGCCGAACAAAGCTGGGTCTGAAATGGCCTGGCAGCGGAGGTGGTGGAGGGAAGGCGGCGGGCCAAGGGAAATTCGTCTGACGGCAACGCGTACCGGACACCGAGCCGGGTTCACGCGACAAGGGTCCGCGGGCGGATACGACAGGTCGCATTCTGCTGGCCTGATCGTCATGACCCAAGGCAGGAGCCGTATGCGGTAGTTCCGCACGTACGGATCTGTGGAGGGGGTGCTGGGTGACTGGCATTCCTACTCCTACGGTGGGGTTAAATAGGTGACGGACGAAGTCTCCGTCCAGCGTCCCCGGAAATCTACGAATCAGTTCGAAGTGCCACCAGGGTGGACTTTGGATACTGGAAAACGATACTTTTGCTTCAGCACCAGGCTGTGTGGCTGATCCCAGCCTCGGTGATTTGCCAACTGGATTAACGCCTCTGGCCGGCTGGGCATGTTGCGCTGAACGGCACCGCCGCCATGGTCGAGTCGGTGTTGTCAAGGCGGGTGTTCAACCCGGCAGCTGAATTTCGGCCGAAAGGCTTGACCCACCCACGGGCCGCTCGTTTTGGTACAGTCTTGGATATTATTGGTTGTTAATAGTTATTCTGGAGATCGCCATGCCAACCAGCGTCGCCCTCGGCACCCATTTCGAATCCTTCGTCAAGGAGCAGCTCAGCGCCGGACGGTTCAACAACGCCAGCGAAGTGATACGCGCCGGGTTGCGTCTGCTGGAGGAGCACGAGCAGTTGCAGGCCTTGAAGCTACAGGAGTTGCGCTCGGCCATTGCGGCGGGTGCTGCCAGTGGGCGAGGGCGCAATTCCGATGCGGTGTTTGACCGCCTGAACAAGAAGTACAAGGACAACGCCGCTGCCGTGAAGGGCAGGGGTTGATGCTGTTGCAGTTTTCGCCTGCGGCAGAGGATGACCTGGAAGCGATTGCAGACTACATCGCCGAGGACAGCCTGGCCAATGCGATCCGGTTCATAGACCAAATGCGCGTGCAGTGCCTGCGGCTGGTGAAGGCGCCGATGGCCTACGTGGCTCGGCCGGAATTGGGGGAGGGCCTTCGCAGTTGTGCGCATGGTCGTTATGTGATCTTCTTTCGGCCGAGTCAAACGGTGGTGCGGATCGAGCGCATCCTTCATGGTGCGCGAGATATGTCGGCACAGTTCGAGCCGCCGTTGAAAGAGTAGCCCAACACCACTGACCCGAGCCATGCTGCCCGCTCTCGTCGTACCAGAAATCCTGCAACCGGCCAACCCGTTAAGGTTGCGGCCACTCGGCCATAGCCTTTATAGCCGAGGCGAGGTGAACGAACTGTCCAAGTCCGATGAAGTTGCCAAGCTTGATCAAGTCTTGCACCGATATTGCGGCAGTAGCGCGCTGTTCGGCAATCGATGGCGGGACTTGAGCTTTGGGACTTGAACATGTTCCGACGGCGGGTCTGGCATGCCAGACCCGCGTCGTGGACTGCGCGACTTTTGCGCGAGTTCTGTTTGCGCCCATAGGCACCAATGCGCGACTTCAAGGAATTGGGCGTCCGTAAGTCGTTGATTTAAAATATACCTGATAACTTCACCATGGTTTGGGACCAGAGGGTCGAAGGTTCGAATCCTTTCGCCCCGACCAATAATTTGTCAATTAGATCAATGGGTCAGCGCCCCCTGCCGTGCTGTCGAAGGTTCTCACTTTCCAACGGCGGCCAATTCTTCTGACGGACTCAGCGTATTGCCTCGGTCTGCATGGCCTCTTTGTGGTGCACGTAGTCTGCGGTCTGGGCCTGTGTAGAGTGCCCGCCCGTGCGCTGGGCCTGGCCAATTCCCCGGTCTTCGTCTACGTCCGCGATCGCCTTTGGACGCAGATCGTGGAACTTTCCGTTCTCAATGTCAGCCCTTGCGGTGGCCTGCTTCGCTCTGGATGTTGTCGGCGGCCTCGGTGCGAGGGCGATCGGACTGCTGATGGTCAGGCACATTCTGGGCTGGTCACGATGGTGATGATCACTCATGCATGAAGTAGGACTGAGCGCTACACTTTGACATGCCAAACAAGGCGTCCTCACGAGCTTTCAAGACGGCCTGGTTCGGCAAGGCTGCCAAGAAGGCGCGCATTGGCGACCAGGCTTTGAGGGCTTCGATTCTGGAGGTCATTCAGGGTCAGGCTGACGATCTGGGTGGGGGCGTGTTCATGAAGCGACTCGACGACAACATGGACCGCTCTATCGTCTTGTCAAAGGTTGGTCGCCATTGGGTGTTCGCATACCTCTTTGCCAGAAGGACCGCGCCAATATCGACGCCGACGAGCTGGCTGCTTTCAAGAAGCTCGCGCAGGCCTACGGTCGCATGACGGAAGCCGAAGTGGCATCCGCATTGGATCAAGGTGACTTCCAGGAGCTGTTCCATGATGAACAAAGCCAAATTCAAGAGTGACGCCTTCGAGGCTATCTATAGCGCTGCGCAGGGCCTGCACCGTGCCGGCACGATTGACAAGGCGACGATGCGTGATTTCGACCAGTCTTGCCTCGCGGTGCTGGTGGGGATCGCTCCGCAAGAGATTAAGCGCATTCGAGAGGGGGCGCACGTCAGCCAGCCGGTGTTTGCCCGTTTCCTGAACACCAGTGAATCCACGGTGCAGAAATGGGAAGCAGGGACCAAGCGGCCGAGCGGCATGGCGTTGAAGCTGCTGGCCGTTGTGGAGAAGCACGGTCTCAAAATGCTGGCCTGAGTGCCAGCCGGTCACACCAATGCATAGCAAGTGTTGACGGCGGCAGGTGCGCACCCGGTTGGGTCGTTTGCCGTTGCCGAGGACTTATCGTGAGTTCCTTCGGCGGCGCCAACGAGTTGCACATTGCCTGGCCGAAGTGATCCGGAAGATCTTCTAACTTTCTGCGCACATTCAAGAGCTTGAAGCGCGTATGGGGCGCTTCGGGCAGGCTTTGCTGGCCGGCTTGTCTCCCTGGATGCCCCAGTTGGCGTTGCTGCAGACCATCGCCGGCATTGATGTCATGGGAGCGGCCATGCTTTTGGTGAAGATCAGCGCGGACATGCACAGCTTTGGCACGAGCCAGCGTTCGCGCAAGGCCTTGAAACCACCCCATCGGTTGTGCGGGCGCAGCGCGACGGCGAAGATGTCGCCGCGCTCGCGGCAGTATCGTGCAAGCCGCGCTGCGCGAGATCGCATTCGAGGCGCCACAGCTGGCTCGGCGGGCTCACTTTGAGGCATCATGTACGGACCATGCATTCTTCTGAATCTCCCCCGAGTGGAACGACCCGAGGCGCGCCGGGCAGCGACGCGACACTTGCGGCGCAGGCCTGCTGGCTGCTGGCCCCTGGCCACGCCGAGTTGCGCGAAGAACGGGTGGCACCTGCGGGCCCCGACGCGGTTCTGGTGCGGACCTTGCACAGCGCCATCAGCCGCGGCACGGAGTCGCGGGTATTCCGGGGTGAAGTGCCCAGCAGCGAATACGCACGCATGCGCGCGCCGTTCCAGTCCGGCAATTTCCCGGCGCCGGTGAAATACGGCTACAGCAACGTCGGCCTGGTCGAGCAAGGCCCGCCCGAACTGCTGGGCAGGCCGGTGTTCTGCCTGTTTCCGCACCAGTCGCTGTACCGGGTGCCGGTGCAGGCCGTGTATCTGCTGCCCGAGGGCGTGCCGCCTGTACGCGCCGTGCTGGCCGCCAACATGGAGACCGCCGTCAATGCGTTGTGGGATGCCGGGCCGCGCATCGGCGACCACATTGCCGTCGTGGGGGGCGGCGTGCTCGGGCTGCTGGTTGCGTATCTGGCGGCCCGCATACCGGGCTGTACCGTACAACTGGTCGATACGCAGGCCGCTCGCCAGGACGTGGCAAACGCCCTGGGCGCGCAATTCGCATTGCCCGACGATGCCGGCAAAGACGCTGACCTGGTGATCCATGCCAGTGGCCAAAGCGCGGGGCTGGCGACGGCACTGCGCCTGGCCGGCATGGAAGCGACGGTGCTCGAATTGAGCTGGTACGGCGACCAACCCGTCACACTGGCGCTTGGCGAGGCCTTCCACACGCGGCGGCTCGTGCTCAGGAGTTCACAAGTGGGCCAGGTCGCCAACGCACAGCGCGCGCGCTGGGACCATCGCCGCCGGCTCGCCCTGGCACTCTGCCTGCTGGCCGATTCCCGGCTCGACATCCTGGTCAATGCCAGCGTGCCGTTTGCGCAGTTGCCGTCGGCGTTGGCCCGCCTCGCCTGCACCGGGCCAGATGCCACCTTGTGTTGTCGTGTCGATTACCCTTGAACCCGAAAGCCCCCCATGTACAGTGTCAACGTCCGGGACCATTTCATGATTGCGCACAGCTTCCAGGGGGCGGTGTTTGGCCTTGCCCAGCGCCTGCACGGTGCAACCTATGTCGTCGATCTCGAAATGCGGCGTGCGCAACTCGACCCGGATGGCATCGTCGTCGACATCGGCCTGGCGACGCAGTTGTTGCGCGACGTGCTGGCCGCGATCAACTTCCGCAACCTCGATGACGAGCCCGATTTCCACGGCCGCAACACGACGACGGAGTTCATGGCCAGGGTCGTCTTCGACCGGGTGGCCGCACGTATCCGGGACGGCGCGCTCGGCCCACATGCCAGCGCTTTGGCCCAGTTGCGCGTGACGCTGCACGAATCGCATGTGGCGTGGGCAGCCTACGAAGGCTCGCTGCCCGCGTGATGATCCAGCCCCCGTCAGCACGCCGAGTCGTGTTCATGTTGCCCGGCCCACTGGAGGCCTTGAGCGGCGGCACCATCTACGACCGCCAGATCGTCGAAGGTCTGCGCCGCATGCACTGGCAGGTCGACCTGCTCTCGCTGGCGGGCGGATTTCCCTGGCCCGATGCCGCGGCCCTTGACGAAGCGGCTGACCGCGTCGCGCAGTTGCCGGATGGTGCCTGCGTGGTCGCCGACGCACTGGCCTTCGGCGCGATGCCCGATATCGTCCAGCGCCATGGCCAGCGCCTGCGCTGGGTGGCGCTGGTGCACCATCCGCTGGCGCTGGAAACCGGGCTCACAGCGGCGCAGCGGCAACAGTTGTTCGTCAGCGAGCGCCGCGCGCTGGCGGCGGCGTGCGGTGTGATCGTGACCAGCGCCACCACCGCCGCGGCGCTGGCAGATTACGGCGTACCGCCGGCGCAGGCGTATGTCGTCGAACCCGGCACGCGCCCGGCATTGGTGGCCACGGGTTCGCCCGATACCGGCCACGGCTCAGCGTGCTCGCTGCTGTGCGTGGCCACGCTGACGCCGCGCAAGGGCCATGCGGTGCTGCTCGACGCGCTAGCCGGCCTGCAGGACCGTAACTGGACCCTGCACTGCGTGGGCGACACCCACCGCGACGCCGTGACGACCATTGAC
>Ga0163154_10003468_pt1 | contig 21839 bp, 18 predicted proteins | sample OliLakLV19MP9P1_FD_148649 | JGI IMG/M metagenome (GOLD analysis project Ga0163154, IMG submission 148649) | Freshwater microbial mat bacterial communities from Lake Vanda, McMurdo Dry Valleys, Antarctica - Oligotrophic Lake LV.19.MP9.P1 | ecosystem: Environmental > Aquatic > Freshwater > Lake >... | reverse complement strand
GGCCAACCGCGACACGACCCGCGACCGCGATTGGCCGAGCAACGCCACGAGCCGGTCGGCCTGCGCGTAACAAGCCCCGACAATGACGGCGACGGAAATGGCGGCAATCGATGCCCCGATCAGGAACGACGCGCTGGTGCTGCCCGCCGCTGGCCCGTTCGCGCTCAATGCGATGGCGACCGCAATCGTGCCCGGCCCCGTGGTGAACGGCAGCGTCAGCGGAAAGAACGCGACGTCCTCTTTGGTGCTCGCTGGCGCCGCCTGCTCCTGCTTGCGGTCCTCCTGTTGCTGCGGCCCGAGCAACAGTTCCCACGCCCGCGCGGCGACGACGAGCCCACCAGCGATCCGTAAAGCCGCCAGCGAAATCCCAAAGAACCCGAGTATCGGCGCGCCAGCCCACAGCGCCACCAGCATGACGATTGCCGAATACAAGGCGACCCGCCACGCCAGCGCGACGCGCTCATCGTGCGTCCGATTGGCTGTGACTTGGCTGTAGATGATCGCTCCACCAAGCGGATTTACGATCGAGAACAGCGCGGAAAACGCCAGCAGAAAGCTCGCCAAGGCATCATATGTCATGACGCATCACGCGAGCAGGATCGCTGGTTGGAAACGCGAAGGAAAAGCCTGGACATAGCGGCCGTGGTCCGATCGGAGTGGCGACGTTTTTGTTTAACAGCGCGAACGCAGCGCGCAAGCAGAGCGTCCCATTCCACCTCATATGGCACGCCGTGACACCGCGCCCGGGCAGAATCGGTTCGGACAGCTTGGACAGCCCGGGCAACTGACTTAATCCCCATGACGACACGCGGCCCCGGGCCGCCGGACCGCGCGCAATATGGGATGAGACTGCATGATCCGGCTCGACAACATCAGCAAACAAAACGGCCACCAGATCGTCTTCATCGAGGCCTCCGCCGTCCTCAATCGCGGCGAAAAGGTCGGCCTCGTCGGGCCCAATGGCTCCGGTAAAACCACGCTATTCCGCTTGATCACCGGCGAGGATCAGCCCGACGAGGGCCAAGTCTCGGCCGATCGCGGCATCACGATCGGCTACTTCAGCCAAGATGTCGGCGAAATGAGCGGCCGAAGCGCTGTTGCCGAGGTGATGGACGGCGCCGGCCCGGTTAGTTCCGTCGCAGCCGAGTTGGCCGAACTCGAAGCTGCGATGGGCGATCCAGCCCAGGCCGACGATATGGAGAACCTGATCGAGCGCTACGGCGAGGTCCAGGGCCGCTATGAGGAACTCGGCGGCTACGCGCTCGACGGCCGCGCCCGCGAGGTGCTGTCCGGCCTGTCGTTCAGCCAGGAAATGATGGATGGCGATGTCGGCAGCCTGTCGGGTGGCTGGAAGATGCGCGTGGCGCTCGCCCGCATTCTGCTGATGCGGCCCGACGTGATGCTGCTCGACGAACCGAGCAACCACCTCGATCTCGAAAGCCTGATCTGGCTGGAGCAGTTCCTCAAGGACTACGAGGGCGCGTTGATGATGACCTCGCACGACCGCGAATTCATGGATCGCATCGTACGGAAAATCGTCGAAATCGACGGCGGCACGCTGACGACCTATGGCGGCGGCTACGAGTTTTATGTCGCCCAACGCGCGCAATCCGAAAAGCAGCAGCAGGCGCAGTTCGAACGTCAGCAGGCGATGTTGGCGAAGGAAATGAAGTTCATCGAACGCTTCAAGGCCCGGGCGTCACACGCAGCTCAGGTCCAAAGCCGCGTCAAGACGCTGGAAAAGATCGAGCGGGTCGAGCCGCCAAAGCGCCGCCAAACGGTCGTGTTCGAATTTCCGCCCGCGCCGCGCTCGGGCGAAGATGTGGCAAGCCTCAAGAACGTCCACAAACGCTACGGTAATCGCACCATCTACGACGGGCTCAACTTCCAGGTCCGCCGCAAGGAACGCTGGTGCGTGATGGGCATCAATGGTGCTGGAAAATCAACATTGCTCAAGCTGATCACCGGCTCGACCCAGCCAGACGATGGCACGGTTGCGGTCGGCGCCAGCGTCAAGATGGGATACTTCGCTCAGCACGCTATGGACCTGCTCGACGGCGAGCGCACGGTGTTCCAAGCGCTTGACGATCAATTCCCGCAAGCCGGGCAAGGCGCGTTGCGGGCGCTCGCTGGATGCTTCGGTTTTTCTGGCGACGATGTCGAGAATCGATGCCGGGTGTTGTCGGGCGGCGAGAAGGCTCGGCTGGTGATGGCCAAGATGCTGTTCGATCCACCGAACTTCCTGGTGCTCGACGAGCCGACCAACCACCTCGATCTGATGACCAAGGAGATGCTGATCACGGCGTTGGCGCAGTACGAGGGCTCGATGCTGTTCGTCAGCCACGACCGGCATTTTCTGGCTGCACTGTCAAATCGTGTGCTCGAACTGACGCCAGAAGGCATCCACCAATATGGCGGCGGCTACACCGAATATGTCGCCCGTACAGGTCAAGAAGCCCCCGGCCTGCACAGCTAAGCGGCCTGCACAGCTAAGCAGCATGAACCAGCCGTGCTTATCGCTGGCCGCGTGTGAGGCGGGGCACACGCGCTGGAACCATGGCGGGCACAACGTTGGGCGCTGGTACATCCGGCGTCGCCGCACGCGCAGCCCGCCAAGCGTGGCCGATGAACACCGGATTGCCGATCAGATAGCGATGCGCCATGCGTCGCGGTTCCATCGCCAGCCGCCATGCCCACTCGCAACCGAGCGAGCGCAAGATCTTGGGCGAGCGCGACACAGCGCCGGAGAAAAAGTCGAACAGCCCGCCAACGCCTGCAACGACGCTGGCGTCGAGGCGCGGCGCCACCCGCTCCGCCCATTGGTCCTGTAGCGGCACGCCGAACCCGACGAGAACGATCGCAGCGCCACTTGCGTTGATGGCGCCGATCACGCGGTCCTCCTCGTCGGAGCCGCGTTTGAAATAGCCATGATGCGTGCCAGCGATCGCCGCGCCCATGCCGAAATCGGCCATCGTCCGAGCCGCGGCTGCGGCGACACCGGGCTTGCCGCCGATTAGAAAAATCGTGACACTGCGGGCGATTGCCTTGCGGCAAAGCACTGGAAACAGGTCGGTCCCGTTGACGTTGTCAGCGAGCGGCGTGCCGGAAATTCGCGCAGCTAGCGCCATGCCGCTGCCATCGGCGAATATGAGGTCGGCCCGCGCCACGGTCCGGCGGTAGTCGTCGTCCTCGTGGCGTGTGTTGATGGCGTGCGCATTGGCAAACACGACGCGCAGGCGTCGGCCCTGCCGCGCCGCTTCCGTCAAGTCGCCAGCCGCAAGGTCAAGGCTCGTGTTCTCGATCGCAAGCCCGAACAGCGAAATTCGGCGCGGCGCACCAGGAGTGCCCCGCCATAATGTCCCCGATGGCCGAGCTGCGCCCAATAGGCTGCGCGCCAAAACGTCATTGGCGGCCCGATTGCCAACCCGATTGCCAACCCGGCTACCGGGCGGGCGATGTGCCAAAGTCGCGACAGCCGCCGTGCTGCCCACCGCGACCTCGGTCGCGATCCCAGGTGTCTGACCCATAGTGTCCTACGCAAAACTGCTCCCGGAAGCATGCTTTGCGCAGCCGCGCTCAACGCTGGCTTTAAAGAATTCCCCGCATTTTACGGATGCGCCGCATCTCCTCGATAAAAATCGAGAAATCAGATTTGCGATAAATCAATCGTAAATATTACCGCGTCTTAGCCTTCCCGCAACGATTGTCGGTTAGCTCTTCGTGTGCAGTCGCCCGACGCTTGTGGATCCCATCTCGTTGGGGGCCAGGTTCGGTGAAACCGGGCGCGACAAGTCTTTAGAGCAAAGGTTTGCGCCAATGGCGTGCGTAAGCGTTGTCATCCCGCTTTATGAAACTGAGCGCTACGTCGCGGAAGCAATCCGTTCGGTGCTGGCGCAGACCTACACAGATTTCGAAGTTATCGTTGTCGACGATGGCTCGAAGGATAACGGCCCCGCCATTGCTCGCAGTTTTGATGACCCGCGAATTCGCGTCGTCTCGCAGACCAACCGCGGCCTCGCTGGCGCGCGCAACACCGGCATTCGCGAGGCCCACGGCCGGTACATCGCCCTGCTGGACGCGGACGATGCCTGGCATCCAACGAAACTTGAAAAGCTCGTTGCCGTTTTGGAGCACGACGGCGGGGCTGGTATCGTCTTCGCGGCCTCCAACTTTATTGATGACGACGGTGCTCCACTTGGCCTCGTCCAGAAGCCCCAGCGGACGAACTACACCCCTGCCGACGTGTTCTGCCGCAATCCCGTCGGCAACGGGTCGTCGCCGATCATCCGCCGCGAGACCCTCGACGCAATCGCATTTGACGACGACCGTTATGACCGCACGTGCTGGTTTGACGAGAGTTTCCGCCAGTCCGAGGATATCGAGTGCTGGACGCGTATTGCGGCACTCACGTCCTGGCGCTTTGCCTATGTCGATGAGGCGTTGACCAACTATCGCGTCAACAGCACCGGGCTGTCCGCCAACACCGGGCGCCAGCTCGAAACGTGGCGACGGTTTCGCGCCAAGGTCCGCTCTTACGCTCCCGACCTCGAAGCGCGCCACGGCAACCTCGCCGAAGCCTACCAGCTCCGCTATCTCGCCCGCCGGGCCGTTCGCGGGCAATCGGGTGCAGCTGCTTTGCGCATGTCGCTGCAAGCCGTCGCATTGTCGCCCCGCATCCTCCTGGAGGAACCAGCCCGGACCGTCACCACGGTAGCCGCAGCCGCGCTGCAAGCTGTCCTGCCGGCCCGTCTGTTTGCGACGATCGAGGCGTTGGCGATCGGCCGGTCAGCGCGCCCCTCGGTTGGGATCGCTAGCAATGCCGCGCCTGTTCCGGCGCCCGGCAGCGCGGTCCGGACCTGAAGCATGGACACACCAGCCGACGCATCGATTCGCGCGACGTCGTCAGCGACCATGGCCGGCCCGGCTTGGCTGCCTGACCGGTGGCGCCAGTTGCTTGGCGACCGGCTGATGCGCAACGTCGGCTGGTATTCTCTTGCAGAAGCCGCCAACCGCATCACGAGGCTCATTACCGCGATCGTCCTTGCGCGCGCCTTGATGCCGGACGAATTCGGCATCGCCGCCATCGCGATCACCACGTTCGAAATCGTCAGCGTGTTGTGCATGAACGGCATTGGTCAGGCCGTTGTCCGCGCCCGCGATGACGAATTGCCAGCGCTGTTGAACACGGCGCGACGCGCCAGCTGGATCGTGTGCCTCGGCGCTTTCGTGCTCCAGGCTGTCATCGGCTTTATCGCGGCCTGGGCCGTCGGCCGCCCCGATGTGTTCTGGATGATCCTGTGCCTTGGCCTCGTCTATCTGACACTTCCCTTCGGCCAAATTCACGCCCACCTGATCGTCCGCGACAATCGCCTTCACGTACTCGCCGGCATTGCCGTTGTGCAGGTCGCCGCCGATAATATCCTGACGGCAATTTTCGCTTTTTCCGGCTTCGGCGCCTGGGCGATCGTCCTGCCCAAGCTTTTGACGGCGCCGATCTGGGTCATAGGCATGCGCCGCGCGCAATCCTGGAAGCCCGACCGGTCGGCAGGCTTTGCCCCGTGGCGGCCACTCGTCCGCTTCTCGTCAGCCGTCATCGCCAGTGAATTGCTCGTCGCCGCCCGCTTCAACCTCGACAAGGTTCTGGTCGGTGCGATCCTCGGCCTCGAGGCACTCGGCATCTACTATTTCATCTTCAACGCCGGCATCGGCTTCAGCCTGTCGTTGACGAACTCACTCGCCGCCTCCGTTTATCCCCATCTGGCCGAACTCGCGTCACGGCCGCGCGCCATGCTGGCCCGTTACGACCAGCTGATGATCCGGGCCGCGATCCCGGTGGCTGCGATCATAACAATCCAGGGCTGTCTTGCCGTCTGGTATGTGCCGGTGGTGTTTGGTGAACGCTGGCAGCCGTACGCGGTACTCGTCGCCTGCCTGTGTTTCTCCGCCGTGGCCAAGCCGGTGTTCGATAGCGCCTGCCAGCTGTTGCGCGCCTTCGGACGCCCGCGCCTCGAGGTTTACGCCTCGGCGACCCTGACCGTGCTCGCCCTGACCGCGCTGGCCGGTGGTCTGCAATTCGGGCTCGCCGCCGGCGTCGTGACCTACATGGCGACTGTCATGGTCGCACAATTCGCAGCCGCAGTGGCGATCCGTAAATGGTTCGGCGTGCAGTATCCAAAAGCGAAGGGTTCTGGCCAAGAGGTTGCCTACGCCCTGACTGGAACGAGGGCAACGGTGCCGTGATGAAGATCGCACATCTGATCGAGACCATCGAACTCGGCGGCGTCCTGCGCAATCTCGAGACGCTGATGGCGCACATGCCCGACGTCGAGCACTCGCGTTTCGAGGTCGCCCCGCGCCGGAGCCTGCCGCCGGTGGTCCCCGCCGACCGGCTGGCAGTCATCCACTTCACGGCGTCGTGGTCGAAAATGCCGTTCCTGTTCGCATTGCGGGCCATGCGCGGCCGGGCACCGATCGTCATCGTCGAGCATAGTTATACGGAAAACTATGAGCGCTTTTGCGTGACGAACGTCGAACGCTTCCGCACGATGTTGAAGCTGATCTATGGCACGGCCGACCGCGTTGTCGCCGTGTCCGAACGCCAAGCCAGTTGGCTTGTCGGCATCGGCGCCGTCTCGCGTGACAAGGTGTTCGTGATACAATCATCGACCGAACTGACGCGCTTCCACAGCCTCGCCCCGCCGGCGCCACGCGAAAGCGGCATGCCCCTGCGCCTCGGCAGCCTCGGGCGCTATCACGAGCAGAAGGGCTACGCCAACCTGATCCGCGCGATCGCCAAACTGGCCGATGGCTTCGCCACGTTGCGCCTCGCCGGCCTCGGCCCCTACGACGAAATGCTGCGCGCGATGGCCGCCGGTATGCCCAACGTCGCCATCGAAGGTCCAACCACGGACGTCCCCGGCTTTCTATCGTCGATTGACGTGGTCGCCATGCCGTCGCGCTGGGAAAGCTTCGGCCAGGTCGCCCTCGAAGGTCGCGCCGCCGCCCGGCCATTGATCGCATCGGCCTGCGACGGATTGGTCGACCAAACGCATCCGTCGTGGGGCTGGAGCGTGCCGTGCGATGACATCACTGCCCTGGCCGACGCCATCATCGCGGCCTCGAAAGCCGATCTCACCACTATGGGCGTTGCCGCCCGCGCTTCAACGCACCGTCATCTCGAAAACAGCATCGATCGCTGGCGCGCCTTGACCCACGAACTGATGCCACAGGCAGCCGATCAGAAGCGCGCGGCCTGAGGCGGACGGCTCGATTCAGCAGGCCGCAGGCAGCGGCACAGGCACGATCCGTTCGCGTGCGATCTCAGCAGCATACGCAATAGCCGCACGGATATCTTCGGCCTGGAGGACAGGATAGGCAGCCAGAATATCGGCCTCGGTGTCACCGCTCGCTAAAAAGTCGAGGATCAGGGACACCCAAATCCGAGTCCCCTTAATGCAAGGTTTCCCGAAACAAATATCAGGGTTTATCGAAATGCGTTGAAGCAGCGGGTCCATAACGTAATCATAGCAAAATTCACGATGACAGGATAGTGTCACAATATGTAACGACTAACGAGCCTCCTCGGCCCGTGGCTCGGCGCTTCCGTGCAGCAGATTGCGCCGTTCCGCAGCCGTGCCATCGGTATAGAGCCGGTAGACGATCGGCGCAGCCGTCGCCAATTCGCGGGCCAGAATTTGCTCACCGGTCAATTGTTCGAGCCGCATGATCAGCGCCCGCAGGGAGTTTCCGTGCGCGGCGACGATGACGCTGCCACCGTCTCGTACCATCGGCCAGATATTGGCGTCGTAGTACGGCAGAACGCGCGATGCGGTATCCTTGAGGCTTTCGCCGCCCGGCGGTGGGATGTCGAACGACCGCCGCCAGATCATGATCTGCTCGTCGCCCCACCGGGTCCGGGCTTCGTCCTTGTTGAGCCCCGACAAGTCGCCGTAATCCCGCTCGTTGAGCGCAATGTCCCGGACCACCGGAATGCCTTGCTGGTCGAGCTCCGACAATACGATGTCGAGGGTATTCTGCGCCCGCTTCAACCCGCTGGTAAAGCCGGCGCCAAACCGGATCCCTTGCGTTCGCAGCAACCGGCCAGCCCAACGCGCCTCGATCAAACCGCGCTCGGTGAGGTCCGGGTCGCGCCATCCTGTGAACAGGTTGAGCTTGTTCCACTCGCTCTGGCCGTGCCGCAACAGCACGAGGACGCCCGGAAGAACATCGGCCGCCCGCTCGGGGTCGATCTCCAGGATGGGTGTCGTTTTCGCCATGGCGTTCACTACCGCTACTCCGCCGTCCGAGTTTGCGCCATGCCGAGCACGTCGAGCATCGAGTAAACGCCTGGCGGCTGGTTTCGGCCCCAAAGCGCCGCCTTGACCGCGCCTCGCGCAAATACACCTCGGTCCGTTGCCACATGGGTCAGTTCGATCCGTTCGCCATCAGCGGCAAACATCACCGTATGCTCGCCAACGACCGACCCGCCGCGCAACGACTGAAACCCGATATCGCCGCGCCGCCGCGCTCCGGTGTGCCCGTCACGCGACCGCACACTGGCCGTACTGAGCCGGATGCCACGGCCGTCTGCCGCGGCTTGGCCCAGCATCAGCGCCGTTCCCGATGGCGCATCGACCTTGTGCCGGTGATGCATCTCGACGATCTCGATATCGAAATCTGGGTCGAGGGCCGCTGCAACAAGCCGCGTGATCGCCGTCAGCAAGTTGACGCCGAGGCTCATATTGCCGGCTTTGACGATGACCGCGTGACGCCCGGCGGCCAGGATTGCAGCCTCGTCGTCTAGCGAAAACCCGGTCGTGCCGATGACGTGAACGATCCGCGCGTTGGCGGCCAGCCCGGCGAAGTCGACCGTTGCAGCCGGCGTCGTGAAATCGAGGATGGCGTCGCACCGGGCGATCAATTCGAGCGCATCGTCGGTGATCGGCACGCCGATCGGCTGCAATCCGGCGACAACGCCAGCATCCCGGCCGAGAATTGGCGAGCCGGGCCGCTCGATCGCGCCCGCCAAGCTGCACCCGCCCGCAATTGCAGCGCGTATGAGTTCGCCACCCATGCGGCCGCCAGCGCCCATCACAGCGACCCTCAATCCCGACGGCGGCCCGCCTACTGACGGCGAGCCCTCGGACGTTGAGTTCGGCGAAGGAACGGCTGCGTCTGCCATGGCTGGGTTCACGCCTTTTGTGCGTCAGCGTAGGCTTTGATCGATGCCATCACGATCTTTTCGGCATAAGCGACATCGCCCCAGCCCTTGATCTTGACCCACTTGCCGGGTTCGAGATCCTTATAGTGGGCAAAGAAATGCTCGATCTGCTCGAGCGTTATCTTTGGCAGGTCAGCGGTCGTCTTGACGTTGTCATACCGTTTGGTCAGCTTGGTCGACGGAACCGCCAGCACCTTCTCGTCGCCGCCGCCATCGTCTTCCATGATCAGCACGCCAACCGGACGGCAGCTGATGACAGCGCCAGGGACGATCGCGCGCGTGTTGCAAACCAGGACGTCGAGCGGGTCGCCGTCGTCAGCTAAAGTATGCGGCACGAACCCGTAGTTTCCAGGGTACCGCATCGCCGTGTAAAGAAAGCGGTCGACGAACAGCGTGCCTGACGCCTTGTCCATCTCGTATTTAATAGGTTCACCGCCGACCGGCACCTCGATGATCACGTTGAGTTCGTGCGGCGGATTATTGCCGATGGGGATAGCATCGATGCGCATAGTGGGCTCCAAAGTCTCGGGCAGGCGGTGACGACCGGTAGTATCCGACGCTATCAACCTTTGCTACTGCGACCAAAGGGGAGCCCAGTTGGGTTTTTGATACGTATCGCGTGAATGCTGATGATCGTTGGTAATTTGGCCCTGCCAGTACGGCACGGCCGATACTTTAGCGTACAGTTACACAACTGGGCGTGCATCGCTGAGGAGTATTCATGCGGACACCGATACGACCGCCCCATGCTCATCGAATTCGGCCAACGGCATGCCATCCGGTGGCCGGCCTCGCGGCGGTTGGTTTACCGACAGCGGCCGTGTTGTCGGCCGCATGGGCAATCACCGCGGCAGTGGATCTGGGCCGCAGCCAAGACACCAGCTGGGCAAGCGGCCAAGGCGTCACGGTGTTCCAGCGCAGCGCCTACACCACGGCAGACCTCAAGGATTGCAAAAAAACCAAAATTGGCACCAGCGACCAGTATGTCTGCAAAGGGCTGCCGGGTCACGGCGTGTCGATCACTGAAACTGGCCAGCGCGCGTTTATAGGGTTCGGCGCATCCCCGCTGAAAACCCAAGCGGCGGAACAGACGTTGAGCCCGTTCAATACCCCGTTCAAGAGCAACACGGCCCGTTTTCCCGTCGAGTGGCGGATCGCTATTCGCGACGCCAAGCCGGTGCCGTATGCGGCGATCGTCAAGTACTACACGCGCGGCAACGGCGGTAGCAGCGAAGTTCTGGTTGTCATCAAAGTCGCTGGCGGAATGGCCTGTCATGTCGCGCACATCGATGCGGTCGCGACCGTTGACGCAATCGTGCTCGCCCGTCAGATTGCAGACGATCGCGCCGCTGGCTTTGACTGCAAAACTGCCCCAGCTGTGTATGGAGGGCGTGGCCAAGCTTCGCCCTGACGCCGTCGGCGAGATAAGCCCGAAGCAGCCAGCGAAAAGTTGCGCCGCGCCGCCTAGGCCCAGCCAAGCGCGATTTTGTCGAGCTTGGCGCTGCCAAACCGCTCGCTATTGCGGCCCACCTGACGGCCACCCCTCCGCGCATAAAAATCGAGTGCTGGTTCGTTGGCCGCCAAGGCCCACACGATGAGGCCCGGCAGTCGCCGCTGGTCGAGGCGGTAACGGGCCGCTTCGAACAAATATTCACCGAGCCCCAGCCCCTGAAACGACGGGACCATGTAAAGCTCGTAGATCTCGCCTTGATAAGCGCCCCGTGACCGCGCAGGGCCAGCCGTCGCGCAGCCGCCGATCGTTCCGCCGACTTCGACCACCAGCACCTGCTCGCCAGCCTTGACGCGTGAGCGCCACCATAAGCTGTCGCGTCGGGCGAGGACATTGATGAGGTCGCTATGCGGGATCACCCCCGCGTAGGCGTGGTGCCAGCTTTCTCGGCACACGGCCGCAAGACGGGTGGCATCCCGCAGCTTCGCACTACGAACGACGACCCCAGACATCGAGCTGATCATGGCTCCCTCCTGCCTTATCTCAGCCGGTCCGGGTGACCCCGAAACTACGGTGAGTTCGGACAAAGCGAAGCCTAGGCGCGTGACGCTTTGATGGCCACAGCAAGTTCGAGTTGCGCAGCATTGCAGGCGACCAATGCCGGCACAAAAAAGCGCGGCACCCTGGTGGGTACCGCGCTGCGGACGCCGACCGGCCGGAGCCGTCGATGATTATGGCTTGCGAACCTGTTCCATCGAGCGCGTCGCAGCCTGGTTCATCATCTCGAAGTTCTGCTTCGTGACCTTGGTCGACAGCTCGAACAGCTCCTTCGTCTGGGCGCTGGCGAGCGCCATCTGCTGCTGCATGAACTTGGCTTGGATCTGGAACGCTTCTGGAAGCGTCTTGGCGCGGGCCATTGCCTGGGCTGCGTCGAAAGCAGCTTCAGTGTTGGTGATCGTGTTCTGGAGCAGCTTCTCGCTGATCGCCTTGTTGCCGGCGGTCGAAGCAAGGATCAGGTCTTCGGCGACCTTGACGTTGTCCTTGGCAGCGACGCTGAACTTTTGGAAGGCTTCGCGCGACTTCGTGACCGACTCTTCGGCCATGTGCTGCATGTTCTCGGGGATGCGGGCATCCTTGGCAGCGGCGAACATGTCCTGGGCCTGGCGGGTGAAATCGTCTTGGATCGACATGATAGACTCCTTAAGTTGGGGTGGCGGTCGTGAAACTGGGCTCGGAACGTTTGATCCGGCTTCGAGTTGATCAAGTATTCAACTCGCTTGCCCGCACCATAGTGCAGGTATTATTGCAGCGCAACATGTTTTTGCACTGCGGCATTGGACGATCGTCAAGTGCCTGAAAAACCGGCAGTTTCTGCCGCGATACCGATCTGAAGTGACTGATCCAGACTGCTGGCGGCGTTTCGACCACTTAAGCCAACAGCGGGAATCGCTCGCGATAGCCGAGAGCAGCAGGGTCGAAGATGATGTCACGTGGCATCAACGCGCGATCAAGCACGAGGCCTTCGAGCGTGCGAGACCGCGACAGCGCGACATAGGCTTGCCCGTGTGCAAACGTTCCACGCCCGAGGTTGAGGTAAACTTTGTCGAGCGTCAACCCCTGCGCCTTGTGGATCGTCAGGGCCCAAGCCAACCGGACAGGATACTGCTTGAAGGTCCCCGCAACCCTTTCGACGATTTTGCCCTCTGTCTCGTCGAATGCGTAGCGGCGGTTTTCCCATGCGACGGGCTCGATCTCGAGTTCATCCCCGTCGATGTCGAGATACACCCGTTTTTCTTCGAGCCGCGAAACCCGGGCGATCGTGCCATTGACCCACCGCCGCTCGCTGTCGTTGCGCAAAAGAATGACCTTTGCGCCAGCTTTGAGCGTCAGAGCCGCGTCGGTCGGATGCGCTGAATCCGAAAACTCGCCGGTCACACCGGCCGCATAGGTGAACGGCGTCCCCTCCAACGCGTTGAGGTATGCGATGTTGATGCGCTGGGCGGCCGCGTTGGTTGGCGTCAAGATCACATAAGGGTCGCCCTCGCGCAGGGTACGCAGCGGATTGACGCGCTTGTTCAGCAGCTTGAGGCCGTCCGTCGTGGCGAGGCCATCGCGGATGGTATTCAGTATCTCGATCAGTTCCGGGTCGGTCTGCCGGAACACCTCTGTCAGTTCCAGAAGGTGCGTACCGGCCCCCTCGACCAGCGCCTCGATGGTGAAGAAAAATGGCCCGCCATGGGCCGCCTCGAGATGGCTCGCGATATCGCCTTCCGGCACCACTGGCGCAAGCTGATGGAGATCACCGAACATCACCAGCCGGACGCCTCCGAACGGTTCGCGCAACCGCCCGCGGTTGACCCGCAACATCTGATCGATGCCCCACATCAGGTCCGACCGCACCATCGACACCTCGTCGATGATCAACACCTTGAGCCGCCGCATCAGCGCGCCGTTGCGAATCCGCTTGATGTCCCGCGGCCCGATCAACCGCGGCGGCAGCCCGAAAAACGAGTGGATCGTCTGTCCCCCGACACTGACCGCAGCCAGTCCGGTCGGCGCAACGACGACCATGTCGTCGGTGATCATGCCGGCAAGCGCCCTGAGCAGCGTCGATTTTCCTGTGCCAGCCCGCCCGGTGACGAACAGGTGTCCTTCGTTTTCGGCAAGAAATCGGCGCGCGGCCTGATACTCAGCCGTTGGTTTGATGCCAGCAGGCCATCCGCGCATTGTCTGACGCCCTCCGCCGATTGCCGCCGCGATGCGCGCCACGATGCCCGACATTCGGCCGTCCCTGTTTCACGAGAATCGCACGCGCCCGGAATCGCACGCACGTTGATACGGCACCCAGCCAACGGGTGCGCGCAAGGCCACCCGTTGTCAAAGCCGAACTGACGCGACCCGACCCATGTCCGAAACGTGACCATGTCTCACCAAATCTGGCGCGCGTAACGAGCATTGCATTTTTTGCATGGCAGACTACATGCTAGGAAACGCGCGCAGCCGAGTTGACCGCCGCGTGGATAGGGACCGCCGATGGATTGGGACAAGCTTCGCATCTTCCACGCTGCCGCAGAGGCGGGCAGCTTCACCCACGCCGGCGACACGCTCCACATGAGCCAATCGGCGGTAAGCCGACAGGTCTCGGCGCTCGAGCGTGAGCTTAAAGTTCCGCTTTTCCACCGCCACGCCCGTGGGCTGCAACTGACCGAGCAAGGGGAGATGCTCTACCAGACCGCCGCCGACGTTCTCGCCAAATTGCAGACCGCCGAGATGCTGCTCACCGATGCCACCTCGAAACCGCAGGGCGAAATCCGGATTTCGGCCCCCGTCGGCCTCGGTACGGTTTGGGTCACGCAACGACTGCGCGAGTTCATGGATCTGTACCCCGACATTCGCATCGACCTGATCTTGAATGACGATCAGGTCGATCTGACGATGCGCGCCGCCGACGTCGGCATCTGGCTCCACGAGCCGACGCAAACGGACTTGATCCGCAAGCCGCTGGCGACAATGAACGTCAAAGCGTATGCGTCGACGACCTATGTTCGCCGCTACGGCGTTCCGACCTCGGTCGAAGACCTCGATAAACATCGCCTGATTTCTTACAGCGGTAACCCACAGCTCTATTCCAACCTTGGTTGGCTCGAGACAATCGGCCGACAGGGCCAACCGCCGCGAACGCCCGCGTTCAAGGCGAATAGTGTCGTGGCGCTCAAATATGCTGTCCAGGCCGGCATCGGCATCGGCATGATCCCCGACTACATGACCGAAGAGGCTTCCGAGCTGGTCAGCGTCTTGGCCGACGCCGCGCAGCCGACGCTACCGATCCTGTTCGTCTATCCCGAAGAGCTCAAATCGTCGAAGCGCGTCCAGGTTCTCCGCGACTTTCTCGTCGCCCAGGCGCGTCAGTGGAAGTACTGAAGTGACTGTAAATGTTCGAATATTTGGCGTAGAACGAAATTGCCACCGCCGTCATCACGCGTTATCCCCGGGCGCTAAAAATTATTTAGGTCAAGGGGTGGTCGGCGACTAACGACTTTCGTATAAGACTCCATCCCGACAGCGAGGGGCGCTGGGTTTTTTTGCCATCACCCGCCGGACTTCGCCGGTTAGGACAAGACCTTTGACTTGGGGCCAGCACTGCGCAAGCAGGCTGGCCTTTTTTCGTTGCATTGCCGACGCATCGTAGTGGCGCTATCTGTGCAAGCGGAACCGCCAGATCCGAGCTGCGAGCTCCAGTCGAAGCCGCCAACAATCCCCGCGAAACCCTAGAAAGACGCTGACCGATGTCCGCTGCCGGCACCCCGAAGACCCTCTACGACAAAATATTCGGCGACCGCCAGCCGGACGGAACCTGCCTGCTCTATATCGATCGACACCTGATCCATGAGGTCACGAGCCCCCAGGCTTTCGAAGGCCTGCGCATGTCAGGCCGCAAAGTCCGCGCGCCCGGCAAAACGCTCGCGGTCGTCGATCACAATGTGCCGACGTCGGACCGCAGCCAAGGCATCGCCGACGACGACAGCCGCATTCAAGTGGAGACACTGGCCAAGAACGCCGCCGATTTTGGCATCGAATACTTCAACGAGCGTGACCGTCGCCAGGGAATCGTCCACGTCGTTGGTCCCGAGCAGGGCTTTACCCTGCCCGGAACGACGATCGTCTGCGGCGACAGCCATACGTCGACGCACGGCGCTTTTGGCGCGTTGGCCCATGGCATCGGCACCAGCGAGGTCGAACATGTGCTTGCGACGCAGACGCTGATCCAGTCGAAGGCCAAGAACATGCGCGTCACGGTTGATGGCGCGCTGCCCTCCGGCGTTGGCGCCAAGGACGTAATACTTGCGATCATCGGCGAGATCGGGACCGCAGGTGGAACCGGCTCGGTGATCGAATATGCGGGAGAAGCGATCCGCTCGCTGTCGATGGAAGGCCGCATGACGGTCTGCAATATGTCGATCGAGGGCGGCGCCCGCGCTGGCATGATCGCCCCCGACGACAAGGCGTACGAGTTCCTCAAGGATCGCCCCAAAGCGCCGAAAGGCGACCATTGGGACAAAGCGCTGGCCTACTGGGCGACGCTGCACACCGACGACGGCGCCCACTTCGACCGCGAGGTTCGCCTCGACGCCGCCAGCCTGCCGCCGATCATCACCTGGGGCACCAGCCCGGAAGATGTCGTGTCGATCACAGGCGCCGTTCCCGATCCAGCCAGCGTCGCAGATGAAAACAAGCGCGCCTCGATGGAGCGCGCGTTGGCCTACATGGGTCTCGCCCCGGGCACCAGAATTACCGACATCGGCCTCGACGTCGTCTGGATCGGTTCCTGCACCAACGGGCGCATCGAAGATCTGCGCGCGGTGGCAAAGGTCGTCGAGGGCAAGATGGTGTCCGAGCGCCTCGCCTACGCGATGATCGTACCGGGGTCTGGCCTCGTGAAGGCCCAGGCTGAAGCCGAGGGTCTCGACAAGATCTTCCTCGCCAGCGGCTTCCAATGGCGCGAGCCGGGCTGCTCGATGTGCCTCGGCATGAACCCGGATCAGTTGAAGCCCGGCCAGCGCTGCGCCTCGACATCGAACCGCAATTTCGAGGGCCGCCAGGGTCGCCAGGGCCGCACCCATCTCCTGTCACCGATCATGGCGGCCGCTGCTGCGTTGGAAGGCCATTTCGTCGATATTCGAACCTACGACGTTCCAACCTACGACGCTTGATCGTTCTTGACGCCTGTCTGCGCTGGGCTCAGTTTTCGAACAGGGCTTGGCCCGCTGGCGGGCTCCCGGCGAAATGGAAACACCAACTGGCGAAACAACCCCTCGGGCACCGGCGTGTCCGTCCCGAACGTCTGCAGCATCCCGAGCGTAAACCGCGCAAACAGGCAAAAATATTGGTCGCATTAGTAAAAGATCATCGACAACAGCTAAGGCGCTGGATACCAGCATTTCTTGCCGAACACGGAACAATACCCACACGCCGGGAGGATCGTGCTTGAGCGCGGATCGTCAAGCGCCCGTTTATCGTGGCGACATCGAAGGCCTCCGCGCTCTCGCTGTCGTGCCGATCCTGCTGTTTCATCTCAAACCGTCGTGGTGCCCTGGTGGCTACATCGGCGTCGATATCTTCTTCGTGATCTCCGGCTACCTGATCACCCGCATGATCCTCGCCGAGGGAGAAGCATTCCGCTTCGGTCGCTTTTGCATCCGCCGTTTCTATCGTTTGTTTCCCGCCCTCGTCGTGACACTCGCAGTGACGCTCATTGCCGGTTGGAAACTCCTCCCGCCCTCGGACTACGCCGCACTCGCCAAGTCGGCGGTCGCCGCCTTCTTCGGCGTTTCCAATACCTATTTCTGGACGACGATCGACTACTTCGATGCTGGCAGCTACCTCCACCCGCTGCTACACACCTGGTCGCTCGGCGTGGAGGCCCAGTTCTACCTGGTATGGCCTACGCTCATCATCCTCGCCTACCGTGCGTCGCTTCCCCTGGCCGCGACCGCGCTCGCCGTTGCCGCTATATCGATCGCAGCAACGGTTCTGTTCCGCGATTACGCCGCCGAGGCCGCTTTTTACCTGATGCCGTTTCGCATGTTCGAGTTCGCCGTTGGTGCGCTTGCCGTGTCTCTTGGTGGCCGCGCGGCGCGTCTCCCAAATTGGGCGACGGTGGCCCTCGGCGCCATTGGCCTTGCGGTCATCGTGACGGCGTTTGCCGCCCTCGACAACCACACGCCTTGGCCCGGCGCGTGGACCGTGGCCGTATCGTTCGCCACGGCTGCGCTGATCATTGCAGGCAGCGGACCAGTGTGGGGCCGAGCATTCAGCGTGGCGCCAGCCCGGTATCTTGGCCGCATTTCGTATTCGCTGTATCTCGTTCACTGGCCGATTATCACGCTCTACCGGCATCACGCGGTAACCGACCCGAGCCTTCCAGAACTCGTCGCTGTTGGCCTTGCTTCACTCGCTGCCGGCGCCGCTCTGCACGCGCTGGTCGAGCACCCGTTCCGGTCCTTCGGGCAGCAGAAGCTGTTGCATGCCGACAGTGCAACGTCTTCGCGACCTCAGCTGGCACGATCCCTACGTCAGTCTGCGCTCTACCTTGTTTCTGCGGCAACGCTGGCCGGAAGCGCCGCGATTGCAGCAACCGGCGGCGTGCCGTCGCGCATCGATCGCGAACGGGTAGCGACGCTCGACGGCGGCCTGTCGTTTGGCGGCGACCTGTGCAGCACGCGCGCATCGCGCTGCGCCATCGGCGATCCATCCGCGACGCAGACTGTCTATCTCGTCGGCGACAGCCATGCGCTCAACCTCGTGCACGGTCTCGATCGAATGCTTCGCAATCATGGGATGAAGGGCATCGTGCTCTATGACCATGGTTGCCCATATCTCGTCGGCACCGTGCGATTTTCTAAAGGTATTGTTGACAAGAAGTGCCGCAATAACGTGGCAGACGCCTTTTCGATCCTCGCCGCCAACCAGCACCCTGTCATCCTGGCGGGAGCCTTCGCGGGCTACCTCTCCGTCGTTGGTAACTCCGATGCCGCTGCGCCGTTGCGCCAAACCGAAACCGAATATGCCGCGTGGTTAGGGTCAAAGCTGGTTGCAACTCTAGACAAGCTGGATACCGCGAATAGAACTGTTGTCGTCATCAAGCAAGCCTATACGGCCGGCATCGACCTACCGAAGTGCCGCTATTCGCCAACGGTCGACGGTCGCAGCCCAAGCTGTCGGACGTTCGCCCGACAAGACGTCGACCGCGTCTACGGCCACGCCGATCGGGCTGTCGACGCTGCGGCGGCGCAGTTCCCGGGCGTTCGAACGCTCGACCCGAAGGATGCGTTCTGCACGGGGCCGGACGGGACATGCATAACCGAGGTCCAAGGCGAACTCCTGTTGCGGGACGCAACACACCTGACAAAAGCTGGCTCGGAATTCCTGGCCTCGGCGTTGCAGCCGAGTTTGCTAGATGCCATACGCGATCGCCATCGGGCTCGTCCAAAGCGCAGCCGCCCCGACCTCGAACCGAGATAGCAACGGGCACTCTAGCCTATGCGACCATCTGGATCAGCTTGCGGTCGGTAAGCACCCGCAAGATCACGGCTGCACCACACTGGTTCGATACGGCGTTGCCGTCCCAGACGTTGTCGGCGACGAACTTGCCCTTGGTATAGTGGTTGGAGAAGCTCCACAGATAGGGCGAGTTGATGCCGTAGATTTCGCGAGACCGGAAACCGTTGAACCGCTCGATGCGGTAAAGGGTGCTGGCGAGGTGCCAGTCGGTCCGGTTGTTCCACTTCTTGATGTCGAGCGCGTCTTTGGCGCTCTCCGCCCACGTGAACGGCGGCGAGCCGGTCTTTGGGTAGCCAGCGGGCACATGGTAGGTTCGAGCGGTCAGCGGGTCGCCATTGTGCAGGTGCGTATCGAAGTTGAACGTCGCTTCCAGGGCATGCAGCACGCCGATCACCCACCACGGCACGCAGATGTCGTCTTCGAGCTTTTCGTACTGGGTCCGGTATTTCGCGCTCGTAATCTTGTTGACGTACCACTCGATCTGGTTCGCGCGGTCGGGCCGCACTTTGCAGGTTTCAAACAGCTTGGGATAGCTGTCCTTGTATTTGAGATACCGTTCCTCGGTCTCGCGGTCCTGAGCGTTTGCGGCCGTGATGAAAGCAGCAAGCCAGCCATATGGCTCGGCGTCGGCCCGGCGCGGCACACGCTCGCGGCGGCTGAGATCTTCGAGTAGCTTTTTGGCCCGCGCCTTGATCGGCTGGGCCTTGGCCTTGAGAGCATCAGGAGCCTCGTCGATATCGTCGATCAGATCGACCGCGGCCGGCAGGATTTCGTCGAAACGCGCATCGCCTTTGGGCGGAGCCGTCACCAGCGGTGTATTGATGCCGAGTTTGCGCGCCTCATCGACCATCTGCGCGAGTTGCTGCCAATCCTCGACCTTGACCAACTGCGCGATAGCATTTGTCGGCATGCCTGCGAGCCCGAGACCGAGCCCAGCCGTGGCGGCAAGACCAGTTGCGGCGGCCCCGGCGACAAATGTCCGGCGGGATGAACTTGGGCGTATCGGACGCAAGTGATCAGACATCTGAGGCACTCCTTCAACACATGGGGCCGACGGGGGGGGGGCGACGGGAGCCGACGGACACCCCTTTGCGCGATGATAGACCGGGAACGGAACACTCGGAAGCCGTGTTCAAGTCACGCCGACCAATAATTCGCAAGCCCTGTTGCGTTTTTTGCCTCCCGCCAACCGCGCTGCCGCTATAAAACGTGCAGCAGAAATCGGTCTAGTTTTGCTTCCAGATTTATCGGGTGGATCATGCTGGCGTTGCACGGGTACTGGCATCAGACGTTTCGCGCTGTCGTCCTGGCCATGCTGACCGCGTGCGCAGCCACGGCGGCGGCAGCTGACACTGTCGTCAACGGCGTGACGATCCGCTCGTGGGGTTATCAGCTGCAAAACGACAGTATCGCGCCGCTCGTCAATTCGCCTTATGACGTCATCGTGATTGATTACGCCAAGCAGAACAAGCCAATTACGGCTGCTGAAGTCGCGGCGATGAAAAAGAAGCCGGACGGCTCGCGGCGGCTGGTCATCAGCTACATCTCCATCGGCGAAGCTGAAGATTATCGCTATTACTGGGGCGACCGCGCTTGGCAGGACAAGCGCAACCGATTGCCCCCGGTAGCGGCAGAAAACCCGGAGTGGAAGGGCAACTACGCCGTTCAATTCTGGGAACAGGAATGGCAAAACCTGATCCTGTTCGACCGCGACAGCTACATCAACCGCATTATCGACGCCGGGTTCGACGGCATCTATTTGGACAAGGTTGATGTTGTCGACGATCTCAAAGGCAAAACGCCTGCCGGCACCGAGGCGAGTGACCTGATGATCCAATTCATCCGCAAAATGTCGATTGTCACAAAGCGGCGTAACCCGCAGTTCCTGATCATCCCGCAGAACGCCGAGGGCCTTCTCGAGGACGAGGGCTATCGCGCGTCGATCGACGGGGTCGGCAAGGAGGAGCTGTTCTACACCACCGGATTCGACGACCCGGCTAAACCCGCCAACACGCCAAAACGGCTCTCCAGCGCCGACATAAAGTGGAGCACCGATCTGCTGTCGAAGCTGAAAAAGGACGGCAAGCTCGTGATGGTCGTCGAGTATGTCAAGCAGCCAGAATTGATAGAGCGCGCGTTGAAAGATCTCGCGGCTCTCGATTTTGTACCCTACTTCGGCCCGCGCGACCTTTCGTATTTGTCCTATATCAAAGAGACCACCAACAACTGACGTCGTTCAAGTTGCGTTCAAGCGGGCGCGGCTAACCCAAGACACAGCAAGAATTTTTCATTGCGCCAACGGAGGCCGAAGTGACGAAATCGCCCACCTTGATCGCCATCGTGGCAGCCTTCGCTGTCACCGCAACCGCCGCCATCGCTCAGACACCGCCGTCCGGGGGCCGCACGTCCGACAAGCCGGCCGAAGCCGATGTCTGCGCCAAGCTTCCAGAAGCCGATTGCGGGGCAAAGGCTGGCTGCTCGTGGCTGCCCGGCTTCAAAGTCGCTGGCGGCGCGGAAGTTCCCGGCTACTGCCGCCCGGCTCCACGCTCGATCAAAGCGCGCCGCCCGAGCGAGCAGTAAGCGCTGCGTGTGGTCGATAAATCCGAAGCGATTTCGATCGTCGGGGCTGGGGCATGGGGATGTGCGCTCGCCCAATCCCATGCACGCGCCCAATCCCTTCCAAGCACCCAATCCCTTCTAAGCGCCCCGCCCCAGTCGCATGCCGACAGGCCAGTATGGCTCTGGGCCCGCAGCCAGGACGTGGTCGACGAGATCAATACGCGCCGGACGAACGCCCGCCGTCTCGCAGGTATCGCGATCGCCCCGAACGTTACGGCCACCACGGAACTCGAAACGGCGCTTTCAGCCAACGTCATCCTACTCGCGACGCCCGCCCAGCAGGCACGCACGATCGCCAGGCGCATGGCCCCACTGCTCGGCGCCCGTCACATAGTCATCAATTGCGCCAAGGGCCTCGAACAATCGACCGGCCACCTCGTCGGCGACGTCCTTGCCGAGGAACTGCCCACGATCCGGATTGCCACACTGTCGGGTCCGGGCTTCGCCGACGACCTCGCCCGCGGTCTCCCCGCTGCCTTGACGCTGGGA
>Ga0163154_10003467_pt1 | contig 21843 bp, 15 predicted proteins | sample OliLakLV19MP9P1_FD_148649 | JGI IMG/M metagenome (GOLD analysis project Ga0163154, IMG submission 148649) | Freshwater microbial mat bacterial communities from Lake Vanda, McMurdo Dry Valleys, Antarctica - Oligotrophic Lake LV.19.MP9.P1 | ecosystem: Environmental > Aquatic > Freshwater > Lake >... | reverse complement strand
GTAGAGCACCACGATTTTTCCAAACGCGGTGCTCTACGAGAACACGATCGTGGGCGCGAGGTGCATCATCCACGCGTGCGCCGTGCTCGGTGCCAACGGCTTCGGCTACAAGGTGGCCGACGATCGCTACGTCCTTTCCGCTCAGCTTGGTCAGGTCGAGCTTGGCGATGATGTCGAGGTGGGGGCCGCCACCACCATCGACCGCGGCACCTACGGTCCGACACGCATTGGCGATGGCACCAAGCTCGACAACCTGGTGATGATTGCCCACAACTGCCGCCTCGGACGGCACAACATGATCTGCTCGCAGGTGGGTGTCGCGGGGAGTACGACCACGGGCGATTGGGTTGTGATGGCCGGCCAGGTGGGGGTTCGCGACCATGTTCACATCGGAGACAAGGCTGTGCTCGGGGCTCGCTCGGGGGTCTCGTGTGACATCGAGCCAGGGAGAACAGTCCTCGGCGAGCCAGCTATCGACGTCCGCGATCGCAAGCTCCAGCTGGCAACGATCTCGAAGCTGCCCGAGATGCGGAAGGAGCTCAAGGAGCTCGGCTTCCGGATCCAGGCGCTCGAGCGGGCATCGGCCGGGCCCGCCACGCTTCCCGATGCCGCGTGACGCTTCGCATCTATGGACGTTTGCCATCCGCTCTCCGACGCGCCGTCCCTTGACGGTGAAATGATCGGCCTCATCGCCGGCTGGGGACGATTTCCGGTTCTCGTTGCTGAGGCGATCCGACGGCGGGGCGGCCGAACAGCGATCCTCGCGATCCGCGATCACGCCGATGCGGCCCTCGCACCGCTTTCCGATGTCGCCGGGGAAGTGGGCGTGGCGAAGCTCGGGCATGCGATCGAGTTCTTCAGGCGGCATGGCGTTCGCCGGGTCACGATGGCCGGCAAGATCCATAAGGCGAAGCTCTTTGCGAGAGCCGCCTGGCTGCGTCATCTCCCGGATTGGACCGGGCTCACGACGTTTTGGCCGCATATCGTGAGCGGCCGCCGCGACAATCGCGATGATTCGCTCCTGGGGGCGATCGCAGATGCCTTTGATGTTCGAGGAATCGCCATTTGCCCGGCCACCGAGTTTGCTCCCGAGCTTCTGGCTGGAGAAGGGCTCCTTGCCGGCCGCCCGCTCTCGCGAAAGCAGCTCGCCGATGTCGCGTTTGGCTGGAAGCTTGCCAAGGAGCTTGGCCGGCTCGACATTGGGCAGACCGTCGTGGTGAAAAACCAGGCGCCGTTCGCGCTCGAGGCGATCGAGGGCACCGACGAATGCATCCGCAGGGCCGGTCAGCTCTGCCCGGCTGGCGGAATGACGGTCGTGAAGGTGGCAAAGCCTCAGCAGGATCTCCGATTCGACATGCCGACGATCGGCATCGGCACGCTCGAATCGATCCATGCCGCCGGGGCGCGAGTGCTGGCCATTGAAGCCGGGCGAACAATCCTCGTGGACCGTCCGCGCCTTGCCGACTTTGCCTGGGCCAATGGCATCACGATCGCGAGCTTTTGTGATGCCGGAGGCCAAGCCGCCATCGATTCCGCCGCCGCGGCGTGACACGGCTTATACTGCCGGCATGAAATTCTCGCGCTTGCTGCTCGCGGCAGTCTTCATCGCGTGGTCTTGGATCGGCACGACCACCGCGCGAGCCCAGGACTCGGCCGGCGCCGCGCCTGCCCCACCGTCGAAGTCGCGGCCCTCGCCCTTGGCCATCGACATGGATGTCGATACTGCGGCCGTGATTCCGCCAGCCGCAACGCATCACATGGGCCGCGAGATCGCCCAGACCATGCACTACACGGGAGCCCCCTGGCTCGTGCGCGAGAGTCGCCAGCGGGAGGAAGATTGCCGGCTTCTCCTCGAGGCACTCGAGATCAAAAAGGGTCAGAGGATCTGTGACCTGGGATGTGGCAACGGCTTTTACACGCTCGAGCTTGCCCGCCGCGTTGGGCCCGACGGCGTGGTGTATGCCGTGGATATCCAGCCGGAGATGCTCCGCATGCTCGCTCGCCTGGCGGCGGAGGAGGGGCTCACGAACATCAGGCCGATCCTCGGAACCTTTGTCGATCCCCGGCTGCCGAAGGGCGAGGTTGATGTCGTCTTGTGCGTGGACGTCTATCACGAGTTCTCCCATCCGGAGCAGATGCTTGCCCGCATGCGGGAAAGCCTCGCGAAAGGGGGGCAGGTCGTCTTGGCCGAGTTTCGCGGCGAGGATCCAGCCGTGCCAATCAAGCCACTTCACAAAATGTCCAAGGCACAGATCCGGGCTGAACTCGAGCCGGCTGGGTTCCGGGTGGCTCGGGAATTCGACCGTCTGCCCTGGCAGCACCTTGTGTTTCTGGAAGCAAAACCGGGCCCCTGACGCCATTTTTTCCAAAAAAGGCGTTTTTCTGGGGGTGTGAAAAATCGGTTTTGGTTCGTGCGCCTCTGTTGCATCGGTTAGAGAATCGAACGATACTGACACATGTCAGGGCAACAGCCACCGGCCCCCATTTCGATGGGGATCGGGGGGCTCAGAATTACGAGGTTGCGCTCCATGTCGATCCGGCCCATGAGCTTCCGTGCGGCTGATTGCGCCGGTCGTAATCCGCGTGGCGGTTCGCTCGACCCCGCCATCGTTGCGGATTTGACCGCGGCCCCGCGCGGCGCCTCAGGCGAGATCGACACGAACTGGGTGCTTGGCTCGAATCCTGCCATGCGGCGGATCGCCAAGTCGATCCAGCGTGCCGCTGAAGTGGAATGTACGGTGCTCGTCTGCGGCGAAACCGGCACCGGCAAGGAGCTCTGGGCAAGGCTGCTCCACCGCAGCGGGCCGCGTCGGAACAAGGCCTTTGTGCCAGTCAACTGCGCGGCGCTCACGCCATCGCTGGCCGAGAGCCAGCTGTTCGGTCACGAGAAGGGTGCCTTTACCGGTGCGGCCGGGAAGGCGCTTGGTATCTTCCGGGCGGCCGAGGGAGGCTTGGTCTTTCTCGACGAGATTGGCGAGATGCCCGCGGAACTCCAGCCGAAGCTGCTCCGTGTGCTTCAGCAACGCGAAGTGCTCCCCGTGGGCGCGAGCGAACCGGTGCCGATCGATGTCCAAATCGTGGCTGCTACGAATCGCGATCTCGAGAAGGACGTTGAGAAGGGCACGTTCCGCGAGGATCTTTACTACCGGCTCAACATGATCGAGTTGCGGGTGCCTCCGCTTCGCGAGCGGCCCGAAGATATCCCGTCGTTCTTGGAATTTTTCTCGCAGAAGTTTGCCGACCGCTACCACCAGTCGGTCTGGGTTCCCTCTGCCGAGCAGCTCGCCGCATTTTGCTCGTTCGAATGGCCTGGCAATGTGCGTCAGCTCGAGCATGCGATCGAACAGGCGTACGTGCTTCAGACAGAGCCGGCGGTTCCTGTGCTGGGTTCATCACGTGCGGCTGGGTCAGGGCGGCTGCCCTGCCTCGACCTTGCGAAGCTTCGGGAGCGTGCCATCCGCGAGGCGCTCGAGGTTACCCGCGGCCACAAGGCGAACGCCGCCAAGCTGCTCGGTGTTCACGCCAACACAATGACCCGTCTGCTCAAGGAGCTTGACGGTGAGGCTGCCGCCGGCACAGCCGAGTGATTGGTCGGCCGCGATTCAGTGGGGGCGGCAGGTGCCGTCGTCACACGTTCCAGCGATCCGGTAGCGATTGCGGGCGATGAGGCGGTAGAGCCAACTCCACACCGGTAGGCTGCCTGGCAGGTGCAAGGGGATCGCCAGCGGCCAGAGGAGCGGGAGCCGCCGCGAGAGCAGTCGGAGCGATCGGACGCCTCGATAGACCTGCCCGCTCCGGTCGACCACGATCATTTCCTGCATGAGGTCTTCCAGTGGAATCTCAGGGAAGTCTTGCGCCACCCGCGGGTCGTGGAGCGAGACAAGCTCGAGACGACCAGTGACATCGAGCCGCCTGAGGATCGCGATCTGACTACGGCAGAACCGGCACTTTCCGTCGTAGAGCACGACGTCGCGATGGGGTTTGGTCGACGTCGTGAGAGTCGCGGTCATGGGAGCCAAGTCCTCGAGCCTGCCCGCTTTCAACCGCAGCCGTGGACGTGGACCAACGAGACATCCCTGGCGGCCGAGTGTCCAGCCTACTCCGACGTCTGGCCCGTCGTGGCAGGGAGGTGGCAGAAGTGCAGGATCGTCGCCGCGCCCACCGAGAGGAGTGTCCACGGCATCCAATCGGGAGCTCGAAAGACCGACTCACCTCCGCTCATGCCCACGACGACGGCCGAGTCGATGAGCAGCATCTCGACACCGACCACGCAGGCAAAGATGCCCGAGGCCAGAAAGAAGCTCTTCCACATGGTGCAGTCTGCCGGGATGCGCAGTCGGGGAAGGGTCGGAATCACCAGGCTTGCCGCCAGGGCAGGCCGAGCCTTGTCTACGGGGAGCATCGGCTTGTCAGTGGCAAAACGAGAGCGGGATGGCTGGGCGTGCGGATTGTGACGGCGCGGGTCATTCTCCGTGGCCCTTACGCTTCGGCGGCGCCCGCCGCATCGTGATCGTCGTTGGCGATGGGACGTGGAGGCCGCCGCTCGGTTGCGGTGCCAGGCACGATCTGGGGCGCGGCTGTGGACCCCTCGACCAGCCCGCGCAACTCCGACCCGTCGATGACCTCGCACTCGATCAGCCGTCGAGCGACCGCCTCGAGGGCACCTCGGCGAGCCGCGAGGATCCCACGCACGCTCTCGATCGCGGCGTCGATGATCCGCCGCACCTCTTGGTCGATCTCGCGGGCGGTCTCCTCGCTGTGGCTGCGGGCGGCCGGGAGGTCGGCACCGCCTGAGGCGAGGAACGGAGACCTCGTACTCTCCCGGTAGTTCACGCGGCCGAGCCTACTCATGCCGTAGTCCATCACCATGGCCCGAGCGAGATCGCTTGCCCGTTCGAGGTCGTTCTGAGCCCCGGTGGAGATGTCCGCATAGACCAGCTCCTCGGCGATCGTGCCCGCGAGGAGCACCTGGATGCGGCTTTCAAGCTCGCTCTGCGTGAGCAAGTAGCGATCGTCCTCGGGCCGCTGCATCGTGTAGCCGAGCGCCGCCAGTCCGCGAGGAATGATCGACACCTTGTGGACGGGATCGGTGTTGGGCAGCGAGAAGGCCACGAGCGCATGGGCCGATTCGTGGTAAGCCACGCGCTTCTTTTCGTCTTCGTGGATCACCCGTTTCTTTTTCTCGAGCCCCGCCGTCACCCGCTCGACGCCCTCGTTGAAGTCCTCCATGCCCACGGACGACTTGTTGTTGCGGGCCGCCAGCAGGGCCGCCTCGTTGACGAGGCTGGCAAGATCCGCGCCGACGAAGCCGGACGTAATACGGGCAATCTGCCCGAGCTCGACGGCCGGGTTGAGTTTGACGTTGGCCACATGCACCCGGAGGATTGCCTCCCGGCCACGAACATCGGGACGGTCGACGAGGACGTGCCGGTCGAACCGGCCGGGCCGCAGGAGTGCCGGATCGAGCGTCTCGGGGCGGTTCGTGGCCGCGAGCACGATCACGCCCGAGTTGCTGCCGAAGCCGTCCATCTCGACAAGCAGGGCGTTGAGTGTCTGCTCGCGTTCGTCATTGCCACCGACCATGCTCGAGCCTCGTGTCTTGCCGAGCGCGTCGAGCTCGTCGATGAAGATGATGCAGGGCGCCTTGGCCGTCGCCTGCTGGAACATGTCCCGCACCCGCGCGGCGCCCACGCCCACGAACATTTCGACAAAGTCACTTCCCGAAAGGCCGAAGAAGGGAACGCCCGCCTCACCGGCGATCGCCTTGGCGAGAAGCGTCTTCCCGGTTCCCGGAGGGCCGACAAGCAGAACTCCCTTGGGAATGTGGCCGCCGAGAACCTGATACTTCTCCGGGCTTCGCAGGAACTCGACGACCTCCCGCAATTCCTCGACAGCCTCGTCGATCCCGGCAACATCGTCGAAGGTGATGCCAAGATCCTCTTGGGCATACATCTTGCCGCGGCTGCGGCCGAAGGCCATTGGGCTGCCGGCGCCGCCCAGCCGGCGAAGCATCAGGTAGAAGAAGACGCCAAAGAGGCCGGTCAGCACGAGCATCGGCATCCAGCTTCGCCACGGGCTCGGCGGGTCTTCGTAGCGGAAGGGCACGTTGTTTTCGTTGAGTAGCCGCTTCAGCTCCGACTCCGATGTCTCACTCGGAAGTTTTGCCGTGCGAAACCGGCGATCGACGCCGCCAGCAGGCGGAGGTGTCTCAGTGCCGACGGTGTCGTCGGTTGGGTCGCGTTCGACCGCAAGCTCGCGCAACCTCCCCGAGACTTCAAAGGCCCCAATCACTACATCACGGAGGTCGCCGAACGGAGCCGCCCGCGAAGGATCGTCCCCGGGAGTGACCGTCAGGAAGCGATCCTGACCCGTTGCCGACGTCGCGCGGACGAGCTTCTGGAGGTCGCTGTACGAGATTCTCAGCTCTGGCGTGGTGCCAACGAGACTGATGGCGAACAAGCCGGCAACGCCAACGGCCAAGAGCGACCAGACGAGGTTGCCACCCAGGGAAGGCTTCCGATCGTTCGGCCGCCGCGACGGCTCCCGCTTCTTGGTCATGCCTGTCGTCCTGAGAGAAACTTGATCAGGGTCCAAGCGAGGGGCTAGCACCCGACAAGAAACCAATCGTATGCCGAGCCTATTCCGCAGACAAACGGGGTGCTTGTGGTAGGCATGATCCGATGGGGGGCAGCTGGCAGTCCGTTATCCGCATTGGAAGTTCCCCCTTCCGTTCGACTAAACTATTGCGGTTTCGTCAGCCCTCGGCCTGCCTCCCTTATGCCCGTTTCCCCACGCGAGCCGACCGACGGGCATGGTCTGCACCGTCCGGATGGTGGTTCAGGGGGGCGTGGCGACGTTCTGCGGGTCGCCGTCCTCGGCTCGACTGGCAGCATCGGCACGAACACCCTCGATGTCATTGCCTCATCGGGGGGCCGGCTCGTGCCCTATCTGCTCGCGGCCCACTCGCGCATCGCGGCCCTGCTCGAGCAGGCCTGGCGGCTGCGGCCGCGCTGGGTCGTGGTCACTGATCCTCTCGCGGCCAATGAGATCGGGCCTGGGAGTCTGCCGGAAGGCACTCGGCTGGCGACGGGGCCTGAGGCCCTCGACGACCTCGTCGCCGACCCTGCGATTGATCGCGTGGTGTCCGCGATCGTAGGAGCCGCCGGACTTCGGAGTACGTGGGCAGCCATCGGAGCCGGCAAGACGGTAGCGCTTGCCAACAAGGAGACGCTCGTGATGGCCGGGCCGCTCGTCATGCGGCGGGCCGCCGAGACGGGTGCTCAGATCATCCCGGTCGACAGCGAACACTCGGCCATCCATCAGGCGATCCAGTGCGGCCGGCCAGAGGAAGTCCGCCGGATCGTGCTCACCGCCAGCGGCGGCCCGTTTCGCACGACACCACGCGAGTTGCTCGCGGCCGTCACGCCGGCCGATGCGCTCCGCCATCCCACCTGGTCGATGGGCCAGAAGATCACGATTGACTCCGCCACGATGATGAACAAGGCGCTCGAGCTCATCGAGGCCCGGTGGCTCTTCGGCCTCCCGGCCGACAAGCTCGCTGTCGTCGTCCATCCGCAGTCGATCGTTCACTCGCTGGTGGAATTCATTGACGGCGCCGTGATCGCGCAGTTAAGTCCACCCGACATGCGGCTGCCGATTCAGTATGCGCTGCTCTATCCGGAGCGGTGCCCATGTCCAGCGAGGCGGCTCGATTTCACCGAGACGATGCGACTCGACTTCGAGCCTCCCGACTTCGAGCGGTTTCCCGCGGTGCGTCTCGGCCTCGAGGCGGCGGCCCGCGGTGGCACCGCCGGTGCTGTGCTCAACGCGGCGAATGAAGAGGCGGTACGCGGGTTTTTGGCCGGTGAGCTACGGTTTACCGACATTGCGGAGATCTGTGAGCGGCTCTTGGATGAACATCCTTATCACGAGGCTCCTACGCTCGATGACGTCCGCCGTCTCGACGCCTGGGCCAGGCAGGAGGTTGGAAAGTGGGCGTGTGTATGACAGGTTGTGGGTTGCTTGCAGCGACGACGTGGTGGATTCTCCAACCATCGAGTTGGCTCGTGATTCTTCAGGTGGCCGGCGGCCTGGGATTTGTGATCTTCGTCCACGAGCTTGGGCACTTTCTTGTGGCCAAGGCTTGCGGCGTGAAGTGCGAGAAGTTTTTCCTCGGCTTTGATGTGGGGGGACTCAAGCTCCTCTCCTTCAAGTGGGGCGAGACGGAGTACGGCATCGGCGCGCTGCCGCTGGGCGGCTACGTGAAAATGCTCGGCCAGGATGACAACCCGGCCGCGGCCGCCACCGAAGCCGAGCGAGCCCGGGCCGCAGGGCCTGGAAACGCGATATCGTCTGGCGACTTGCCGCCAGAGCCGACCGGCGGCCCGCATCCCGCATGGGATCCGCGGAGTTATCCCGCCCAGAGCGTGCCGAAGCGCATGGCGATCATCTCGGCGGGCGTGATTATGAACGTGATTTTTGCGTTCCTGATGGCGTCACTCGCCTTTGGCCTGGGCGTTCGCGAGATGACCTGCACGATCTCGAGCGTGCGCACCGGGGGAGCGGCCTGGCGGGCTGGCCTGCGGACGGGCGACGAGATAGTGAAAATCGGTGACCGGGACAATCCGATCTTCAACGACCTCCGGCACGGAGTGACCGTCGGCAACGCGACCAAGGGCATCGATTTCACGATCCGCCGCCCGCCAGCTGTTGAAACACGGACGGTCACCCTTCGCCCCGACACCGACTTGGGTGCGCCGACGATTGGCGTCACGAGCCCCTTTTCACTGACTCTCCCGGCTGACTTCGGGAAAGGTCTGCCGGGTGCAGCGGGCCAAGCGGAGCCACCCTTTGAGTCAGGAGACACGGTTCACTCGATCGACGGCGTCACGATCGACACCTACGCCGAACTGCTCGCGGCACTTTCGCGCAAGGCGAGCGAGTCTGTCACGCTCGGGGTGGAGCGGCGAGGCAAGGAATCGAAGAAACCTGAGCGTCTCGAGATCGTCGTGCCGCCACAGCGACGGCGAGGGATAGGGCTTGGGCTTGTCGCCGGAGTCATTGCGGCAGTCCAGGAGGATTCTCCCGCCGCCGATGCCGGCATCACGACCGACGACGAGATTCGCCTTGTCGATGGCGAGCCCACAGCAGATCCGCTTACGCTCGACGCTCGGCTTGCACCGCGTGCCGGTGAGTCGGTCGTGCTCACCATTGCCCATGAGGGGAAGGCCGACCGCGACGTAAGCGTTGTGCCGCGCGAAGTGAACTGGCGAGATGATGAGACAACCGGCATCGGCTGCCCGGTGTCAATTCCCTCCATCGGCGTGGCCATCACCGTGCTGCCCACGGTGGCTGAGGTTGCCGCTGGCAGCCCTGCTGCCGGCTTGGGCATCAAGCCCGGCGACCGGCTCGCACGTGCGACGTTTCTTCCACCTGGAGGCGAAAAGCCAGGAGATGGGGTGCCCCTCACGAATGCGGAACCGAACTGGCCGGCGGTGATGGCCGTGCTCCAGGACGTGCCGAAGGAGACCAAGCTCCGTCTCGATGTAGTGACCGAACACGACGGGTCGCGTCAGATCGACATCGCCCCTGTGGAAGCCGAAGACTTGTTCGTCACGGACCGAGGGCTCGTCTTCGAGCCGGTCTACCGCGTTGTGAAGGCGGGCTCACTCGGCGAGGCCTTCCGCCGCGGCCTCCGGAAGACGGGCGAAGACCTCCTGCTTGTCTACAGCTTCCTGGGAAAACTCACGAGCAATGAAATCAGCCCGCGGCTTCTTGGCGGCCCGATCGAGATCGCGAAGCAGGCGGGCAAGTCGGCCGAGGAGGGGTTTGGCCGGCTCTTGCTGTTCTTGACGATGCTCTCGGCGAACCTGGCCGTCGTCAACTTCCTGCCGATCCCCGTCCTCGACGGCGGTCACATGGTGTTTCTGCTGTACGAAATGGTCTTCCGAAAGCCACCGAGCGAAACGGTGGTCGCAGCGCTTTCCTACCTCGGGCTTGGCCTCATCCTGTCGCTCATGCTGTTTGTCTTCGGGCTCGACCTTGGGCTGATCCCGCGGCGGTAGTCCGTGGCGTGGCTCGGGCAACCCCTCGTGGGTTCCACCCTAGTGTGTCCGAGAGCGGGCTTACCTGCGGCTTACCTGCGGGTAGTCGTCGCGGGGTGGTGCGTTTACTGCCGATCGACGCCCGTATCGAGGACCGCAAGAAAAGCCTTTTGCGGGATGTCGACGCTGCCGACGCTCTTCATCCGCTTCTTGCCTTCCTTCTGCTTGGCCCAGAGTTTTTTCTTGCGCGAGATGTCGCCGCCGTAGCACTTGGCCGTCACGTTCTTCCGCATAGCCGAAATCGTCTCACGGGCGATGATCTTGGTGCCGATCGCTGCCTGGATGGCGATCTCGAACATGTGCCGGTCGATCTCGGTCCGCAGCTTCTTGACGATGGACCGACCGCGACGGTCAGCATCTCGCCGATCACAGATGATCGACAGGGCATCGACCGACTTGCTCGCCACCAGGATATCGAGCCGCACGAGATCGGCCTGAAAATACCCGACCAGCTCGTAATCCATCGTGCCATAGCCGCGGGTCACACTCTTGAGCTTGTCGTGGAGGTCGTAGATCACGTCGCCCAGCGGCAAGTCATAGGTGAGCATCGCGCGGGTAGGGGAGAGGTATTCGGTCTTTAGGAACGTGCCTCGCCGGTCGGTGCAGAGCTGCATCACCGGGCCGATGTGCTCGACGGGCACGAGGAAGTTGGTCCGCACGATCGGCTGCCGGAACTCCTCAATCTGGCCGGAGTCGGGGACGTCCTGCGGATTGGTGATGTTGATCGTCGTGCCGTCAGATTTCAGGATCTGGTAGGTGACGTTGGGGGCCGTCTGCACAAGGTCGAGATCAGCCTCCTGCTCGAGTCGCTGCTGGATGATCTCCATGTGAAGAAGCCCGAGGAAACCACATCGGAATCCGAATCCGAGGGCCTCGCTGCTCTCCGGAGCGTATTCGAACGAGGGGTCGTTGATCGCGAGCTTCTCGAGCGCGTCCCGCAGTTCCTCGAAGTTCTCGCCGTCGCTCGGGTAGAGACCGCAGTACACCATTCGCTGCGGCGGCTTGTAGCCGGCCAGGGCCGGCGCCGCCGCGTCACCCGGGATCGTCACCGTATCACCAACGTGGACTTCCTTGACGTCCTTGATGTTGCAGACGAGATAGCCGACCTGCCCTGCGACGAGCTCTTCGCAGGGCCGTCGGTGGGGCACGAACTGCCCGAGTTCGAGCACTTCGAACGTTGTTCCCATGCGCAGGAAGCGAATTTTCTGCCCCTTGCGAACCGTGCCGTCTACCAGCCGCACATACGTGATCGCGCCACGGTAGCTGTCGTAGTGGCTGTCGAAGATCATCGCCCTCAGCACCGCGTCGGGATCGCCCTGTGGGATTGGAATCCGCTCGATGATCGCAGCGAGGAGGTCATCGACTCCGAGGCCGGTTTTGGCGCTGACCTTGAGCACCTCGGCTGAGTCGATAGCCAGGCTCTGCTCCATCTCGGCGAGCACCTCATCCACCCGAGCATGGACGAGATCGACCTTATTGATGACCGGCACGATCGTGAGATTCTGGCTGGTGGCCGCGTAGGCGTTGGCCATCGTCTGGGCCTCGACGCCTTGGAAGGCGTCCACGAGCAGAAGCGCTCCCTCGCAGCAGGCCAGGCTCCGTGACACTTCGTAGTGGAAATCGACGTGGCCAGGGGTATCGATCAGGTTGAGCTCGTAGGTTTCGCCGCCGAGCCGGTATTCCATCCGCACGGCTCGGGCCTTGATCGTGATGCCTCGCTGCCGCTCGAGATCCATGTCGTCGAGCATCTGCTCCTTGAGCTGCCGCCTCTCGACCGTTCCGGTGGCTTCGAGCAGGCGATCGGCAAGCGTGCTCTTGCCGTGGTCGATGTGGGCGATGATCGAGAAATTACGAATGTGGCGGCAGTCGATAGGCATAGACGACGATTGTAGGTGCTTGTCGCAGCTGGTGTAACGGGCGCGCGCCGCGGTGGGCGGGGAGGTGGGTCAACGCGGTTGGTGGGGGCGAGGGGCTTGTATGCGGTCGAGAAAACCTGGCGCCACACCCAACCACATCCACGCTAGCGATGCTGACGGGCCAAGCGAGCCAGGCCGGCGGCGCCGATCGAGCCGGCGTCGCCACCAAGACTCGCGTAGCCAATGACCGTCTTGGCCGCGAGTGTTGGGAACGCTCGCTGGCGCACTTCATCGTGAATGCGAGCTAGAAATGCACGCCCCACGGGAGCTGTGTTGCCACCAAACGTCATCGCGCCGCCGATCATGACGGCCGCGGGATCGATCACGTGGAGGAGCGTCACGATCCCGATTCCCAACCACCGAGCTGTCTCCATGACGAGCTCGGTGGCAAGTGGATCACCGGCCTCAGCTTCGCGGCCTATGAGGATCGGCGTGAGGGATTCCCCGCTGGAGAGCGCTTTCGTGAGTGATCCTGTGGCACCCGCAGCGACCGCCTCGGTTGCCCGCGCGACAAGCGACTTGGCACTCGAGTACGCCTCGAGATGGCCGCGTTGCCCGCAGGGGCACAGACGGGCTGATGGCGACGGGTCCACGATCATGTGGCCGCACTCCGAGCCGTGGCTATGCGCGCCCTCGACGTTGGTATCTCCGATGATGATTCCGCCGCCAACGCCGGTGCCGAGGGTGAGGAGCACGAGCGAGTCGAAGTCGCGGCCTGACCCGACCCAAAACTCGCCGTAGGCGGCGGCGTTGGCGTCGTTGGCGAATGTCACCGGCAGACCGCAATGGGCAGCCACCCGATCCCGAAGTGGAAAGTCGTCCCAGCCGACAAGGTTGCCAGCTCGGACAATCGTGCCCGCAGTGAGATCAAGCGGGCCCGGCGAGCCGACTCCGACTGCTGCGATGTCGGTCGTGGCCAATCCCACCTGCCGTGCTAGGCGATGGACGGCCTCTCCCATGCGGGCCGCGGCGTCCTCCGGGCCGCGATCGGCGTGGGTCTTCTCGGTGTGGTACTTGAGCAACTGGCCACGATCGTCCACGAGGGCCGATTTAATGTTCGTGCCGCCGAGGTCGACGCCCGCGAAGAATGGACGAACGGCCTCGGCAATGGGCGTGAGCGTGCGCGAGGGGTTCATGGGTTGGCCGCCATCGGCAGTCGGTCCGTCTCGACCGGCGGGGTGTCGCTCGTGCAGGCCTTCATGAACTCCACGAGATCGGCTCGCTCCTGCTCAGTCAGATTCAGCGGTTTGATCTTGTCGCTCAACGATGGATTCGGATGGCCCCCTTTGTCGTACCACGCCACCACCTCTTCGAGCGTGGCCAGGGAGCCGTCATGCATGTAGGGTGGGCTGAGGGTGACATTCCGCACCGTCGGTGTCTTGAAGGCGCCCGTATCCTTTTCGTCTTTTGTGATGGCGAAGCGGCCGAGATCGGGCGCATCGACGGCCATCCCGACACCGAGGTTGTGATACTTCTCGTCGGCCAGATTGGCCCCGACATGGCATGCGGAGCAGTTGGCCTTGCCGAAGAAAAGGTCGCGGCCGCGGATTGCCAACTCGCTCATGGGGTGAGCCTCGGCGGCCGCCTTCGCCTCGGCATACTTGGCCGCAAGCTCTTCGTCATCGGCGATGTCGTCTTCGTCCATCCTCGTGAAGGGGAGGAGCTGTTCGTAAAAATCGAACGAGGATGGTTGGGTCACGATCACCCGCTCGAACGATGCGAGTGCCTGGCCGACGCGATCGATCGTGAGCTCACCGAAGATCGCCTCGAACTGCCTGGTGTAGACCGGAGTCCCGGCCAGCCGCTCGGTGCGAGGTAGCAGCAGTGCCCCTTTGTCACGGCTTTCTCTTGTTTGTTTCAGCAGACTCACCGCCTGAAGAATTGAACTCTTGCCAGCACTGTTCTCCCCGAAAATGAGCGTGATCGGCGCGAACTCAATGCGGTTGCGTTCCCCAAATGCCTTGAAGTTTTCGAGTTCTATTGCCTTGAGCATTGCTCATCCTTATGTTCTACCAGCCTCAAGGGCCATCAGTTGATACCAACATCATCGTCATCGTCATCTTTCTGAAGGCAGTCGCGTATGTCTCCGAGATGCGTGTGATTGAATTTCAAGGTAGTATCTTTGTGATCTCTACGAACGGTCTCGTCACATACTCGAAAATCGTCTTCATTTCCGCTCAGGATATGGTGGAACAGAACATTCTGTTTTTCAACATCGTTTTGCACGTAGTCGCGATAGATCTCACTGCACACCGGGCACAAAACAAGCTTTAGCGGCGTCATTACTTTGAGTTCGTAATTCGTGGCATCAGCCCACTTTTTCGAAAGTAAATCGACGCATTCAGCAGAGTCCTCGCCGTTACTCCTCACGAAGGGCATCGGGTCACAGCATATTTGACAGATCACGACTTCTTCTTCGTCATCATGGTAAAAGGCGAATAGAGCCTGACGATCAATCTCTGATCCATAGGGCGCTGCTACGGAACGGACCTTCAATACCGTTTTTTTTGTGGGAGCATCTGGCTTGCGTTCCCGAAGCTTTTGTCGCCGTCGTTCTCGATTACCAACGGGAGACTCTTCGATTTTTGTCTTGTTTGCTTCACGATTCTCAAGTAGTTGACGCAATTGTTCAATTTCATCAGGGTATTTGCGAATGAACTCCACCATCTCGATTGGTATGGCTAAGATTTCAGCTGCGTCCTGTTTCGTCGCCGATGCTCCTTCATCCAGAATCGCCAAAAGGCCATCGTCCTTTGTGAGCAGATCATGCAATTTCTCGACGCAGCCGACTTCTTTCGCTTTCTGAAAGCCTCCATCGACATCAGGAACCCAAGCGTATTCGCGCAGGAAGTTTCCTCCTATTGATACCTGCACCGATTGCTTTGTGGAGTTGGCGGGAAACTCTTGTCTTGTTGACGTTTGGATGCTACCGCTGATCCGGTTGGCCGACTTCTGAACCAGTACGTTCCAAATGTATGCCGACCTGAAAACAGAGGGATTCTGAACTGCAAACTCAAGGCCGTCGATGGTCCATTGTGGGTGAAAGCCGTTCAAGCCTCTCTCATGCCAGCCGTGTTGATGCACTGAGTAAGATTTGTTCTCAAACTCTTCACGTGGGTAGCCATCCCTGACTCCGAGTTGCGTGAACAGCGGCTTTACAACGCTTTCATATGTGTCGTGTTCTTCGTAATCGGGTGCAATGAACCATGACTCGTCGTTGCCCTCAAAGTAGTGCTGTAGTCCATCGCCGCGGAAGTAAACCTCTGTTGCCTTTCTGAATTCGGTTACCGCCGTACCAATGTTGGTGCAAAACACCAGAGAGGTGCCTTTTAAGATACTAAGCACGCGGAGCAAGAAATCCTGATCTTTGAGTGTCTCGCTGATTTTTTTCAGGTCATCCAGATGTTCATCAAACGACGTCAATACAGAGTCGGTCTTGTACTTTGGCAGTACATGTTCAATCACCTCCGCTGTCAGATCAGGTTCGCGAAAGCCAAGTGACTTCAAATACTCAATTGCCTCCGGTTTCTGGAGTACGTCTTGCGAAACAATTCGGTATTTCGACGACGCTGAAGCAACCGGCAGATATGCGCTTGGTAGTCCATTCGTCTTAATTGAAACGTGCGTTCCATTCGACAACCGAATCAGCGGGCACGCTTCCGCGCTTGTTCTAGCCGACTGTGGAGCAGTTTTGAGTGCGCAGTACAGTGAACATATCCACGAATCATCTTGGTATTCGAGAAACAGACTGGACATCTTAGAGAAGATGTTTTCAGGGCGCACCACAAAATCCGACACAAGACCAGACGCGCCGGTTTGGTTTCCGTAGATGTTGCGGCCACTTCCGGCCAGCGCTCGATACAAACGAGGAGTGCTGGTCTCCGTTAAGTCTTTGCTGGCCCACTGCTGTGGTTCAGCTGATTCATAAATGTCAGTTAGCTGTTCGTCACTGAATAGCTCAGCAATGTATTGACCTCGTGCCATCCTTGCACTACTTCCGCATACATACCCCCCGAACGCGGCTGGTACCAGTGCTTCATCGACGAGCAATTGTCTGACACCGCTATGAATGGAGCTGAAGAACTCGGGGCAGTCTGAACGACTACTGTCGAGCGGGAGAATCTCCAACAGCTTTAGGGATAATCTGCCTGTGTCACGTTCAGTCAATATCATTTCGCAAAGAAGTGTGGCTGTCTCCTGAACGAGATACTCATTAAACGGATCACTCTCGCCAACTGTCTCGCGAGCAGGTGTTGTTCGATACGGTCCGTTTAGGATGATCCCCATGCCGGTAGAAATGGACGTGGGAAACGTGACGACTAGATGCTCGTAAGATGGTACAGGTAATCCTTCTTCATCGAGGCGAATTGCAATTTGCACTGGCCGGTGTGTCGCATCCTTCCACGTTATGTTTCTTTGACTTAAGCGGAAGTGACTGGTTTGATTTGGCGACCGAATCGATACCGTCCCATTAGCGTTGTCAGTACGGCCCCACGAGTATCTTACATCGTCGCTGAAGCAACGAATTGACCGAAGTGAGCGTGTAAAGAGCAGTGTGATGTCCTCAAGGGCTTCGAACTTTTCTAAGATGATCTCAACCGCTCTCTCAGCGGATTTCATGTCGTCTTCAAAAATGAATTCAGGGCTGGCTTCAAGATGATTGAACGGAAGCTCGAATCGGGTCGCGCTAGACGGTAGATCACGGGGCGGCTCAAGGCTACGAAGCCGAAAAAGGTCGTATATCTCGAAGCTAACGGCACCGCAGTAGATTCGAGGCGTTGCGGTAAGTGCAAACACACTTTTGAAACCAAGCCCGAATTTACCGGTCTTCAGCAACTCGCCCTGACTCGTACTCTCCTCAAATGACGTGATCGCTCGAATGTGGCGATCCTCGAACCTTTCCTTAGCGTTGTGTTGTACAATCAATCGATCAGATTGCAGATGAAACGTAATCTCGGTCGCACCATGATCGTCGGCGTTTTGCAAGAGTTCGTAGACGAGATGTGCAGGGTCAGCATAAAGCGCAATCTGCGTACGTCGAGACTTGGGCTTTTGGAGATCTTCGGCAACCTGTTGTTCAATCGCGTTATAGTCAATTGGCATTTCTACTATCCCCTTTTGATTTCAATCGTGCCGACAATTATGCGTTCCGTCGTAATATCGGCCTGCTCAGAACTTCGCTTCAGTTCTAATGATCGCTCGTTGAATTCACGGACAGCACGATCAATTTCGGACTGCCTCATGCGACGAATCCTGTCCTCTGTGGACGACGCCAATCTGTCGCCAAGCATCGCCATGCGCCCTTGATGACTTGCGTTCAAGCTAGTTTCTTTGAACTTGGCCAAATCAACGATCCGGCGGCGATAGGCAGTTAAGGCGTCCTTCCACATTGCGTAATGACGAGATTCCAATTCATCGATATCAACTGACGAAACAGATCGAGCTTCGCTTGATTCGCAATCTGTGGCATCTTGGAGAAGATCGAGTAGCTTGGAGTCAATTGCCTCCTCCTTTGCGATCACTCGGATGTCCAGATCACGCCGTAAGCCAATCAACTCCCACTGGAAGACGGCGAATGGGTGTATGCCTGCTGGAAGATCTAAGTCTGTTACACAAAGGTGAACTTCGACGTTGCCGACTGAGTCCAGTGCATTCGCGGCCTGACGAATGAGTGGATGGACTGGAGTCAACAATTGCGCCGTGCGATTATCGTTCGCACACTGACCATCAAAGGTGATTGCCAAGTGCGGATCGTTACCCTTTAACCAACGCTCCCAATCTCGTCCCAATGTACTGTTCTTACCGGACAGTTGCCGAGCGTCCAGTAACATCTGGCTACGGATATCTTGGTTAGTTCGCAGTGTCTTGAGCGGACTGTCGCCGAGAATTGCTGCGGTCCCATTCAGTGAGCTGAGATAATTCTCAATCAGGTTGTTCATGGCCGAAGGCTCCAGCCAATAACTGGAAGCATTCTGAACCTCTTCTGCGAATCGCTGTTGCGATGGCAAGTCGATACCAAACAACTCAGACTGCTGGGCTTCGAATTTCTCGTCTTCCTGAAGCTGACGGATCTCGTTGTCTGCCAGTTGTTGGAGCTGTTCCCGTCGTTCTTCGTCTGACAGGTTTGGATTGATCGCGATCTGTTGGATATCACGAGTGATTCGCCCAAGGATCTCTTCACTCTCACCAAGAGCTTGCTCAAACACGCCAATCCGCAAGAGGCATCGTTCGTAAATGTCTGCATCAACCGTGTCAGGTGTGATCAAATTGTAGATGCTGATGAATTCGCTCTTTTGTCCATTGCGATCGATTCGTCCGATTCGCTGTTCAACTCGCATGGGATTCCAAGGCAGGTCGTAATTGATCATGCAATCGCAAAACTGATAGTCCAGACCTTCGCAACCGACTTCCGAAAAGAGCAATACGTCAACAGCTTGCGGATCAACGTTGTCTTTTTCAAAACGTTCACGCAAAGCCGTTCGTTCTTCATCGGGAACGCCACCGTGTACCATGCCCGCTCGAATCCCAGCCTTCAACAGACCATTGTGAACATAACGCAGGGTGTGCCGAAAAGAACTGAAGAGCATCACGCGATGATTATCGTGTTCTTCTGAGTTTTGCTTTTGTTCAACCAATGACACCACTGCGTCAAGCTTTGGATCGACCGGATCAAGGTTCTTTGCCATTGCGACAACGACCTTGACCTTTTCGGCAATCGTTTCCAGTTCATCTGGATCGGTGTCAAATTCGTCGAGGTCAACCTCCGAAAGTTCTTCTTCGCTGACATATCGAGAAAGAATATCTTCGATGAACGGAGCCAGTCCAAATAGACAGCTTGCGGCCTGCCGACGAATAGTGGTCATCATGAACTTCACATGTAATGACCCGTGCAACTCCATGAAGATTTCAGCCTGCACTTTCAACAATGCATCGTGCAGCAGGCGTTGTTGCGGCGTGAATTCGATTTCGACCGTTTCTGATCGCCGCACAGTAAAAGCCCCAATGTCGCGCCGGCGAGTTCGGTTGATGATGCCGGAGAATGTGTTCAGATTGTCAAGTTGAGTGAGTATGCGGATGCGATCATGTTCGGACACGGATCGCTCACTCAATTTAGACTTGATCGCTTCCACATCAGGATTCGACCTCAGCATGTTCTGCCCCCATGCCGTGGCCTGAGCCAGTTCCAACTGCGTGAGAGCTTCCGATTGCCAGTTCTCCGTTGCTCGTCGGGTAAGAGTTGCTGCCGCGTTGATCATCGGATTCGGTTCAGACATATGCTGAAAACTGTCGCGATCAATGACCACATCGGGTCGGAGCAGATTCAGCAGGCTGAACAGATCATTGTTGCCGAGCTGCAATGGTGTTGCCGTTAAAAACAGAACGGCCTCAGCGTTGTCGCAGAAATACCGAACAACGCTGTGTGCCTGATTTTCGTTGGCAATGCGGTGTGCTTCATCGACAATCACAAGGTCGAAACGAGGAGCCGGATCGAGATCAATCAAGCAGGGCTTGCCAGTTTTGCGTCCGTTTTGTGTTCCCGTCAGCAATTGCTCGTTGAGAATGGAATACGGAACGATGCCATAGCGATGATTTTCAGGCCAAACCCCATCCAGATCACATTCCGAAATGCAATGGCGCAGCTTCGCCCCATCGAAATGTTCAAAATTCTGGTCGAATCGCCTCATCTCCTTCTGCCACTTCTTTTCCGTAATCAACGGTCGCGGGCAGATGATCAGAACCGAGTTGATTTCCTGACGAGCCTGTAGCTCTCTCAGAATCAGTCCCGCTTCAATCGTCTTTCCCACACCAACGCCGTCCGCGATCAGCAGGCGAGGACGATCTGCTCGAATGAATCGAAGGACCGGACGGAACTGGTACGCGACGAAGTTCACGCGTGCCGCATTCAACGAATACAGTGTGGAGGTTCCGGGATGGTTGATATAACGTGCGGTCAGCAGCGCTCGGCACTGATCCGCTGACAACTTCTCCGTTGCGTCAACAGGCTGCTCATCAACGACCAACTGCGACGCAAAGAAAGTACGAGGCTTACCATCGAGCAACACAAGGTATTGCAACTCCGGCCCGGACTCGTTCGCAGAGAGCACCGCTCCGCAGGAATCTGGCTGCGATTTTAGACGGACAAGTTGGCCGGGTTCAAATGTTTGTTTGTCAGTCATGATTGCATCTATTTCCTAAAGCAATGTGTGTGTCTTGCAAAGCTTCCATGATCTACGTCAACTCGTTTGCCAAACGATCCAGCAGTGCCAGACACGTCATTATGGTTGCTACGGCCACGCTCTCGCTTACTGGCTGGCCACCGGGGTGTTCCTTGCGATTGCGAAGACCATGAATCGCGCTAATCATCTCGTACGTATCTTTGGACACCGATTTTGCCTTGCTCTCCAAGCCGGGGGCTCCCCCAGTAAGTAATTGAAGTAAGCCAATTTGAAGAGCACGGTCACTTGGGATTCTTAACGAGTGTTGTCCACGAATTGCTGAAATGACTTTGTTGTTGCTTTTCTGAAGCCTGCACTCCCAATAATTGAATTTGTCTTGAGGTACGCAAAAGTCTGAGCCAAATTCGTGCTGCATAACAAGATGAAGCGCCCTGTCGCGGATGTCAGTGAGATTTGTAAAGCAATCGTCGGGGTGATCGGGCATTGCCAGAATCGACTGCCCAACCCAACGCTGAAGGTCGTTGTCCACGGTCGGGATCTGTTCGAGTTGTATCCGCATCACTTCACGAATGTTGGAACGAAAATCATCAGGAGCTTTGAACAGCCTAGCAAGACCGCCAGAGTCATCGGACGTGTTCCGCAAATGCTCACGCAAAAGGTTGCAGCTCGGCTTTACCTTATTGCGATTTGCAACAGCAAACTTTCGATCCTTCAACGAATCCACCTGCGGTGAACCCAAGTCTTGCACGTTTACTTCTCCGTTTTGAAGCAACGTCTGATATGCTTCCTGTCCTGCCTGAGGACATTCAATCCAAATAGAACGTAGCCAGCTTCTGACATCGCGTGTCATTCCTGTCGCCGCTGCGACAACGCAGTTGTTGTCGATTGGAGTTGAATAGTCGCCTGCAGCCAAACGATTTAACAATTCGAGCAAGAGTCGTGGATGCCCGCCCGTCCAATTCGACAACTCCGTCTTGCCTCCGCTGGTCAGCTCAAGGCGAGCTAGTCCTAGCAACTCATCAACATTGGATTCATCAAACGGTTTGATGTAGACCTCGTCAAAGATGTTCCAGAACTCACTCGTACTGGCCTGTTCGTTGCGGATTAGCTCATCCAAAGGGGCACGAGTGGCGGTGACGATTTTGTGTTTCCTCCCGTCGATGAGGCTCCGCATTTGATCCCAAAGGTCGATCGTCAGGTTTTCCTGCCCCAGCGGTTTGTCCAGCCCATCCCACAACATCAAGATCGTCTCGCCTGCGTCATCAAGAAGGTCGGTGATCTCTTTTAGATGAGAGTAGGAACCTTCCAGCAGATAATCTTGATAGTCTGAGAAGTCTTTCGGGTGATTCAGCATAACCTGCCGCAGTTGCTTGCACAAAGGATAGGACGGCCAATGGCACTTCCGCAAGCGTCTTCCGGTCGGTGAACGGCCGATGAGCGAGGGTGGGTCCGGCTGTGGGCGCTTACGGCCACGGGAATCAGTCCGTTTGGGCCGCCTCGCCCCCCTCCCGAGAGCCTTTGTTCGCCCTCGGCGCAGACCTTCTCCGCATCGGGCCATCGGCCGGCTGATCGCGTCGGCCCTCACAGCGAGTGGATGTCGATCACGGGCAACTCGTCTGGCGACGATTGGAATATGTCGCGGTCGTC
>Ga0163154_10003466_pt1 | contig 21844 bp, 16 predicted proteins | sample OliLakLV19MP9P1_FD_148649 | JGI IMG/M metagenome (GOLD analysis project Ga0163154, IMG submission 148649) | Freshwater microbial mat bacterial communities from Lake Vanda, McMurdo Dry Valleys, Antarctica - Oligotrophic Lake LV.19.MP9.P1 | ecosystem: Environmental > Aquatic > Freshwater > Lake >... | reverse complement strand
CTCGCGCAGTTTGCGCCCACGTAATTCGTCCGGGATGTTCTCATCCGCGCGGGTCTCGGACTTTTCAACGGCGATCCACCAATCGGTCACGGTCTTTTTATCGTCTTTGTCCACCCGAATCGTCACGCTCATATCGACGGGCAGCGGGACATACACCGATGTGAGCGGCACACCGCGTACCGGGGCATCGTCAGAAATATCTGACAGCGACACCCGGCAGAACTCTGGTCGAAAGAAAGTATTCAAATACCGCCGATGGAGTCGTTCATACTCATCTTCCAAACGGCGAATGTCACGGGGCAGCGGGGGTTTGATCATGCTGCGGTCATGGAGCAGGCGTTCCCAGTTGCGTTTATTGTCAGCGTCTGCCCAATCGATGAACTGCTTATCGCTCAATCCCACCTGTGCTAAAGCATCATCCGGCATTTTGCTGTTAATGCGAACCGGGATTACATGAATGCGGTGCTTCAGCGCGTGGCTGATTTCGCCTTGACAGTATTCGCTGGCGCATGATTCCGGCGACATAAAAAACAGCACCCGTTGGGCAATCTGGATGCCTTTGGCAATTTCACGCTTCCAATCTTCGCCACCGGGAATATCGCGTTTATCAAACCACACTTCAAAATAAGCATCTTCTAGCAGTTGAATGATGCTGGCGACTTGCGCTAGATTGGCGCGGGAATAAGAGACGAACAGGCGCGGTTTAACGCCAGCGGGGGGGAGTTCGGATGCTTCAATGTCAGGAAGCGTAAAAACCATTGTCAATTCCTCTGCTGCGTTGACCTAGCACGGATAATATAGCGGTTACTTTGTCGAGGTGCTACTTGTTTTGTCCACTTTGCTTGATCCACCCGCCCAACAATCTGCCGATTTCCTCAATCAGCTTGCTGACGTGTTCGTACTGCCCGCTGTCCAAGCACCCCATAAGCGCACATCGCGGTCGAAGCGCAGCCGTTTGGGGAGTCCGCACGTGTCAAACAAACGCACCACCGCTTCGAGCGCGGTCTCCGCGTTGTACCCTGAACCGCCTTCGAGATACACCAACCGCGATGTGCCACGGTCGACCACGACAAAAGACTCAAAGACGCCATCGTCTTCTCCTAAGAAGATTTCCCCGAAATCCATCTCCCATTCTTCCATTGGTGGGGGGAGGTCGAGCGGCTCGTGCCACACGGAGCGGGGCGGCGTAATCCAACCCAAGTCGTGCAGAATGCGGGTGATGGTGCTGCACGCTTTCGGTAAAGCAAAGGGCAAGCGCTGGGTCTGCCCATACTTCTGCAACCCGTAGAGGATGGTTTTGGCACCCGCCTTGCGATGAAACTGTTCGGTTAATTCGCGGCGCAGTTCCCCAACCATTTTCTTCACTTCCTCAGCGATGCGCGGTGGAGGATGATACGGGGCACGCGAACGACTGCGAAACGTTTCGAGAGTCAGTACAGGAGCGGACCTGATGCGGGCAGCCCAGCGTCGCACCCATTGTAAATCATGCTTCAGTTCCCGCGCATACCGGCGGAGACTCCAGTCAGGCTGCTGTTTCATCAGTTCGTACAGCTTGACGCGTTCTAACACCCATGCGTTTTCGCTGTCCATCTGGCTCTCCTTTCGTTTCATTCTGGTTAAAGAAAGGATAGCGATATTTGTTATGAGTGAGGTCGATGTTCTCGGTTGAAAACGCGGTTCATCTTCTCGGTTAGGTCACCAGAGATGGTCGGTGAGGTCGAGCGCCATCGCCGGAGAATGCGAACGAAAGCGCCGCTTCAGACCGGGACCCTCGAGTGCCAGCGATTCGTGATCCCGGGCGAAATGGTAGTACAGGCGAAACCACTCACAGTGCAGCAGCAGGTGCCGCTCGGTCGGCGCATACGCCCACGTGCGTCGAGAGAGGGCAGCGACCGACTGACGAAAGGTCAGGTTGACGCGCTCGACGAAAGCCGTTTGGATGAGGGGACGGAGTCCCGCCTCGCGTAAACGCGCAAAAAGCGCATGGCGTTTGCCCCAGAGCATCCGCGTATGCGTGAAGGTGACATGGCGCTTGTTTTTGCGTTTGACGAACTGCCCATAATGCAGGTCAGCGCTCGGTTGCCAGTGGTCAGTGCGCGCTTTGGGCGGACGAAACCACGACCCAAAGTGAGCGGTGAGGGCATAGAAGTAACTGCGTAACCCGTCGGTCGTGGCTGCGGGGATGCAGTCGGGTGAGAGACGGAGCTGGAAGTCATGCACGAGGGCGAAGGCATCATCTTTCGTGCGACCGCCAATATGGAGTGACGGAATCGCTTTGCTAACCGGGTCGAAAGCGAGCCAGAGCCAAGCAGCGGAAGCGGTCGTGCGGATGCGGGTGTAGAGTTCGTCCATCTGCACGAGCGTGAGGATAAGGTTACGAAAGAGGAGATTGTGCCAGCCCTGACTATGACTGCCCATGCGTTCGAGCCAACGGGCGAGGGTAGCATCCGCGTGACCGGTGAAGCGAACGAGCACCGAGACATCGACGCCTTCCGCAAGGAACCAGAGCACAAACTCGACCTGTTTCGGGTCAGTTTTGAGGTAGTACAGCGGGGTGTTGACCCGACTGGTGAAGACTTTGGCACAGGCTTGGCACTTGAAACGCTGAATATCGTTGTGTGAACCATAACCAACGAGGGCGTGAAGCTGGTCGTCGGTCACGCCGCAATACGTGCAGTGCGGATTGGGGCAAGCAAATCCGCGTCGGCTTTTGCGTTCGCTGTAAGGGCGAAGGTTGGTTTTGGAGCGCAGCACGTGTAGTTTCAGTCCAGCTTGGCAGTGCGGACAGTCGTGTGGGGACTGGGGTTTCCAGCGCCTTGGACGATGTTGCTGCCACGTGATCCACAGTTGTTTGAGCCACTGTTGAAGCGTACGGCGCTGAAAGAAGAGAATGCACAGCAGCAGGACAACGTTGAGGAGCAGGGAAAGGTTGAAGACAGGCACGTTGGACTCGGAAACTTGAGTGATTCAGCCTCCGAATCCTATGGATGTGGCTTTGATGGTCAAGTCTGAATTCTCAACGGTTTATCTCAGCAGTACAGCCCGCGTCAATTCTTTACATCCAGTTCTAGCATGGATGGCCGTCTAAGTTTGTTTAGTTTTCGCGCCCGCATGACTAATTATTACTTGAAAATGATCCGGCGGCAAGGTAGTTGAGCATATGCAGTAGCAAATGCCGCCCAGCAACATTGGCTTCCAGTCCGCATACTTGATCACCTGCCTCACCCGCAAAACGGAGGGTTGAAGCTATCGCCACTCCTGTACCAATTCGCAGTTCTATCATATAGTCTCTTATCGTGAACTGACGAGCATCCAGTCGGCGGAGGATCGGAAATGCCATTTTAAGATCGGGAAGTGCTGCCTTTAGCTCTGTAGTATTCAGGACATAATCCGCCGCTAAATGATAAAACTGGAGATCGGTATAACCCCTGTGCGGGAAATCTGCCCAAACCGGATGGTCATAAAACAGCTTGATCGCCTCGCGCCAGAAAGGGCGCGGCACGGTAGGCAAAAAACCTTGACCGCTTTGGAGGATGACTGCTCGTCCCCCTTTCCGCACGAAGTCAATCACGGTTTCGTCTGCGGCATTCGTTAGCAGAATGTAGTCTGTAAGCGATTCAAAATCGGCGCTTCGACTGATGATACGGGCATTCTTGCGTAAACTCTCCAGCCCATCTAAGTTACCGCTCGGATCGTACCAAGCAAGTTGTCCAGACCAGTTCAACGCCGGGTAAACCCACAACGCCCACTGGTTATGCACCGTGCCAAAATCGACGCTTAGTGTGTACGCCCCACTGGTTTCCGGTGCGACGAATCCAATCGCCGCGATTTCACGCGGCGCACCGCCTAACAGCGGACCCTCGACCGTAGCCGTACCTTCTTTCAACACGATGCCGTTCGCATCCAGCACTTGCCAGCGCAATTTACCGCCCCGGAGTGGTTGCCCGGCATGGGCAATAACGATGCGATAATCGACTAAGCTGTTGGCTGTTAAATTGAAGGGGTCAACCGGGGAGGGGCGGTCACCACCTCGCTTCCAAACACGCTTACGCCCCTGCTCCAGAATAAGCACGGTGTCAGCGTTAAAAGCACGAAAGGCATCTGAATCGTATTTGCTTCGTCCCTGATCATCGAACATGGATGAAGTCGCCAGCGGTGTATCGCGGATACCCGTCACCACATAACCACTCATTGAAGCACGGGCGCGCACTTTTTCCAGTATTGTCTTGCGGACGATGAACGACTGCTGACGGGAAATGCGTTGAATATCTTGACCGCTGAATCCCAAATCAGACAGTTGCGCCATGCGTTCTGTCTGCTTCGAAAAAGCAATTGCCGTAAGGGCGTGTACCGGATTCTGTTCGGTCAGCCACCAGGGCAGCACTCCACCATAGGCAGCGGCTATCTCCTCCAGATCACGATAATCGTCTGCATCGCAGAATTCCCCAAAAATCCACGGACGTGCGGGACGCCAGTCACGCCAAAAGTGATCGACAAGTGGTTCGAAGTAGTGCAAGTCACAGTAAAAATGATAGTCATTGAAATCAGCGTAATCGAACGCCAGTCCGCCATAAGCTTCGCCAGAACCACTGTTATCGCAAGCCAGCACACCGCTGGTTCGACTGCGAAGCAACCCATTCAGACGGCTCAGGAGTTCGGCATTTACAGCGGCATCCAGTTCGCAGCCTAGACTGTAAATCACGACGGAGGGGTGAGTGTGAACCTGTGCCAGGATGTCCGAATATTCAATCGGTGCCTGTTGGCTCAGTCGTTCTGTAACCTGCGGCAGCCACATGGGTAGTTCCAACCACAGTAACATGCCTTCCTCGTCAGCGATCTCAAAGTAGCGTGGCGAAGGGACGTATAGGCAGAGCTTGATAAAGTTGTATCCCAGAGAACGCACACGACGGAACTCATCACGGATGGTCGCTTCGTCTGGGGCGGGGCAGAGGATTTCGGGATACCAGCCCCAATTCAGGATGCCGCGTAGGAAAACTGACTCGCCGTTGAAAAGGAGGCGCTCACCCTCGCTAGAGAGCTTCCGAAAGCCGAACTTGCGCCTGACAAGCAGCCGATTCTCCCGCTCCGATTCTAGGCGAATCTCAACGGTATACAGCGTTGGCGTTTGAGGAGACCATTTACGGGGATTATTTATCGTCAACGTTGTACGCACATAGCCGGACTCAACCGTTCCATACCAGATGGCGCTTTCCCGTCCGTCTGGATCGAGAAGTCGCACGACTGCTATCATATCCTGAGCATGATGCAGAGAGGCTTCGACCTGCACGCTGCCCGACTCGGCGTCAGGCAGAAGCCATAAATCGCTCAATGCTGCGTCAGTGAATGCAACCAACCGCGCTTGCTGCCAGATGCCGCCGAAAGGAATACAAACATCCGGCAAGAACCCGGCAAGCGACTCGCGCATTGGAAATCGCTCCCCGGGCTTGTAGACAACCAACTCTATCGTGTTGCCCTCCCCCGAACGGATTGCATCTGTGACATCGAAAGCGAAAGCAGTCCAAAGTCCGGTATGCTCACCTATCCAGATACCGTTGATCTGCACTTCGACATGGTAGCTCAGCGCATCAAACTGAATCTGCACCTGTTTTCCTTGCCAGTCAGCAGGGATAGCCAGTGTGCGTCGGAAGAACGCGGGACCGTCCACGCGATGCGCGTACCCCTGTGCTTCCCAAACTCCGGGCGTCCGGATCGAACCGGACTGACCGTCGAGGGAAAACTCCCACTCGCCATCCAATATTAACGTTGATGACATCATCTCGTTGTGCCACTGATTCATAGGCTTAATCCTGATCGAGGCTCGTCAAGGACGGGGCAGCCGATCTTTGATCGAAAGCATGGGCGGGAATGGTCGGTGCGGCTCTGTCTGATACCAGTAAGCGGTTGATGCGTAATCTTTTGTCAATTTATTGGCGTGTCCATGTTCAATCGTCACCTTGATCGAGCGCTCGAAAAAGATCGGGTCTTCAATGTGGTATCGGTAGATGGTGTTTTTTCCGCGCCAGGGCCAGTCATCTGTTCCCTGATAAAGGATAAGCCCGTGATACGGGGCGCTGTACTCCTGTTTGGGACAAAAAGCGGTGTTGAAGTAATCTTCTGTGCCAGTTCCATGCAAACCGGGCCAGGGTGCGCCATCGATGAAGATCATGTCGTCGCCTTCGCCGTACCAATCATTTGCCTGCCGCGAGAAACAGTCAATATCCATATGGCAGCCGACGTAATGCCCCTGTCCTTCTGCATCAAGAATCACATAGTTATTGTCTCCAGTTGTGTTCGGGGTACGCCACGCTTCCCGCATCTTTTCGCGGTTGTCCTCCCACCGCACAGCAGGATCACTCCAACCGGGTGTGGGATTCACACGCCGCCACTGAGCATGAAACCGCCCGTGATCCGCTAGACTCGTCCCGTCTGGATAGGATTCATAGTCGATATAGAAGTAGAAGTTCAGTTTATGGCTGGCTTCGTTGAGTACCTCAATTCGTGCTGAGGTTTGGAACGGCATCGCAAACCAGCAGTTGAAGGCACGTCCATTTTCAGGACTCATTTGCAACGGAAGCGAGACAAAATTGCGGCACATACTGTGTCCCATGCCGAAAAAGTCGCCAATGGGCGTTTCGACGCTGGGATCACTTTCACCATCCCAATACATCCGCAGTAGTACTTTACGAAACGTGTACTTATCGTCTGACCACATCGTCATCCAGATGTGTTTGATACATCCCGCTCCCGTGAGTTCTGCTATATTCCGCGCCTGTCCCGGCTCGAATTCCCACCAATCGCTGTTGCCGCCAGCGGGATCATAACTTGAGGCACGCAGTCGACGCACTCCCGGTCGCAGGAGCGATAATCCAGCAAGGGTACCCATACCGAGAACCATGCTTTTATCCTTTCATACCAGTGAGTTGGATTCCTTCTATGAAGTAACGCTGGGCAAAGAAGAACAGTAGAATCATAGGAACCATGCTCAATACCGAAGCTGCGATTAGCCGATCATAGAAGATCGAACCATATTGATCTCGGAAGAAGTTTAACCCGACTGACACGGGAAACAACTCAGGACTGCTTAGATAGATGAACGGCTCGAGGAAACTGTTCCATGTCCACCAGAATGTAAAAATCACAACGGTGGCGATAGCTGGTCTGCTCAGCGGCACGATTACATTACGGATGATTTGCAGTACATTTGCGCCATCAATTCGTGCCGCTTCCTCAAGCTCACGAGGGATCGCCATGAAGAACTGTCGCAGCATGAATATCAAGAAGGCATTGCCGAAAAACGAACGCAGAAAAAGAGGCACGAGCGTATTGACCATTCCCATGTCGCTGAAAAGTTCATAGACGGGGACGAGCGTCACGGGATAGGGGAGCATCATAGTGCCGAGCAGGATAACAAAAAAGAAGTTCTTCCCCGGCGCACGTAGACGAGCAAAAGCATAACCGACGACGATACATGACAGAAGATGTCCGATGGTATTCATTGCTACCAACACGAACGAATTGCGAAAGAAGGTCGTGAAGTAGGATTCTCCAACCTTTGTTTGCAGTACCTCTCGATAGCCGTCGAATCGGAAGTTGGTATACATGGCACGCTGCATGGATTCGGGTGGAACATCAAAGGCTTCATTCACTGTAGAGGAGGGGACGATCAGCGTCATTTGCCGGGGTTCGCCAACCAACGCTACAGATAGAGTTTGGCTGCCTTCGTTATAGCCGTCCTGTACCCGATAGGGGATTCGAAGGAGTTGGTCACCACGCGCACTGGTCAAGCCGCCAAGCTGCGCTAGATGGAGAGACGCAGCCCGGTTTACCGGAATAACGACGCTCTGAGCCGTACCGCTCAACAGAATAACGACCTCTATCGCCTCGCCATCTTCCGGGGTGTAGGTCGTTCCTTGCATATCCACACCATTGACCGACACAACCGAGATTTCGCCAAGATTCTCACGTCGAGCGACAAACGCATTCATGTCAAATTCCACTTCATCGATCACCGGTTGCCATGACTCAGCCACCAGCGGAATGAATTCACCTTCCATGCCCGCTACCGTTATCAGGGGCAGTTCGGTATCGCCTACATCCATAAATCCAGCATCGGTCAGGCTTTCGGCAGTAACGAGAATAGCTGACGCTGCGATTTCTGGCGATCCAACCACTGAAAGCTGAGACTCCGGTCCGATAGGGATCACCTGTAGGGTTGTGTCATCGATGATGATCTCTCGCCCGCGAAACTCGACACCATTAATCTCAAGGCTCACACGAGCCCCTCCGTTGACGACATCCAGAGGAACCCGTCGCGCCGCAGTTTGCACATCGGTCATATCGGCTACCACGAGGGTATCGCCATCGCCACGTGCCAGCGCGACCACCTGCCGGGTTTCACCATTCGTCGACCAGTCCCGAATGTTCAACGTGAAGCCGCCGGCGGTCACTGCAACGGCATCTCCAACCTCGTTGCTAGGAATAGTCTGCAAATTCTGAAGAAGATTAGCGTCTAGCACTGTTGTATAACGCCTTATACCGAGTTCCATCACGTTCTGTTGCTGACCATCTATCTCCACCTGCCACAGGTTGATCAAACGGTTTGTGTTTCCTGCACGAACTTCTTCCCAATGTTGAGGTATCCAGATCGGAGGCTGCGTAAAAATCTGCCAACTAGGCTTGAAACTGGAAGAGATCATCCAGATCATCGGGAACAGCATGAACAGCGATCCGATCAGCAAAACCACATAGCTGATGAAGAGGCGTACACTGTCCTGCCAACGTCTCGAGGTACGAAGTAGTTCCCAGCGAGTCATACGATGTGAAGGCGATGGTTTGCTAGCTGAAACATCCATAGCCCTAATGCCCTTCCGATTCGTAAAACACCCACAACGCTGATGAACGTACAACCAGCAGGGTGATAACCATGATGATCACAAAAAGTATCCATGCCAGAGCCGAAGCATAGCCCATCTGCACAAATTCAAATGCTCGTTCAAAAAGATTGATCATATAAAACAGTGTGGCGTCGTTAGGACCGCCGCGTGTAAGTACCCAACCCACATCAAAGACCTGAAGTGCGCCGATAATCGCCAGCACAACGTTGAAGAAAATTGTCGGGCTGAGCATTGGCAGAGTTACAAAACGGAATTTAGCGAGGTTATTGGCGCCGTCAATTTCAGCAGCTTCATATAGGGATTCCGGAATGCCCTTGAGCCCGGCTAGATAGATCACGATTTGCCCACCAACACTCCACCAGCTCATCAAAATCAATGCTGGCAGCGCCCACTGCTCACTCAAAAGCCAATCAGGACCCTGGATGCCCACCCAACTGAGCAGTACATTCAATATGCCGCCCTCTGGGCGAAAGATGTACAACCACAGGATAGCCACCGCAATACTGCTGAGGATAGATGGCATGAAGAAGATTGTGCGCCAAATATTTACACCACGTAGTTTTTGGGAGAGAACCATCGCCAGAGCCAGCGCTATGATCGTGCCGCCGGGTACGCTTCCCAGCGCATACAACAACGTGACCTTCAACGACTGCCAGAATACAGGATCGCTGAAAATACGCTGATAGTTTTGCAGACCTATCCATTGTGGCGGAGAGAGCAAGTTATACGATGTGAAAGACAGGTACAGCGACCGCAGCATAGGATAGGCTAGGAATGCTAGGAATCCAATCAGCCAGGGCAGAATAAGCATGTAAAAACTGAGGGCTTCACGACGCGCTAAGGGGCTACCTAGGCTAAATCTACGGGTAAGCTTGCTCATATTTCTTCTTCCTCAAGAAAGCACAAAGGCGCTGCATGCGATCAGGACACACAAACGCCCATGTTCTGGAGAGCTATATTGGAAGGGGCAGGTTCTCACTGCCCCTCAAAAAATGATGTTACTTTTTCAGACCTGAGCTACTGCCCACCATCGGCAATGCACTGATCAGCGTCAGCCGCCAGAGTATCCAGTTCAGCCTGAATATCGATTTGATCCCCGCCTTCGGAGAGCATCCGTATCATCAAGTCTGAAGCTGGTGTCGCCACGCACGGGCTGTAATACGGTGTACGCAGTTCTTCTAACGGACCCAAGAAGCTGGTCTCAGCGATATACACGCCCCAGTACGGGTCGGTATCACGCTGCATTTCCTGCGAGACAATCGGGTTACCGCTGAGCGCCTTCAGAGCGAATACACGCTGACCGGGTTCCGTGGTGAGCCATTTGAGCAGTTGCCACGCTTCTTCGGGGTGCTGCGACTGACCGGAAATACCCCAGCCCAACCACATCAGAACGCTCGAATGTCCTGCGGGACCAGCGGGAACTGGCACGACTGACCACTCCAGATTTGGCGTCTCATTGAAGACATCCTGCCACCATGGACCATGGAAGGTTACGCCCATTGCGATCCTGCCGTCCTGGAACAACTGCACACGTCCACCCTCGACAGCGCCGATTTCCCCTGCCGACGGCGCGACGTGATGTTCAAAGACCAGGTCTCGATACCATTCCAGTGCCGCGACCGATTCCTCGCTGTTCAGCAGCCCTGATGTCGTCGTGCCGTCCTCGGTAACAGTGAGAACGCCCCACGATTGCAGATAGCTCTGGAAGCCGCGCCACCAACCATCGTTGATAATGTCGATGCCCCACTGCACAACATTGTCCGGGTCAAAATCGGGGCTGGTCGCGTTGTTGCCACTGGAGTCTATCGTCATTTCGAGCGCAATCTCCAGCGCTTCTTCCCATGTCCAACCTTCTGTGGGGTAATCAATACCAGCCGCGTCAAACAGTGCGGTATTGATGTAGAACGAACTGGTGCTGTAGTCCTTTGGCAATGCGACAGGGTAACCATCGTAGAAGCCCTGCTCATAAATCCCTTCATAGACATCCACACCGATTTCGATGCCATCTTCGCCATTGACGTAGGGAGTCAGGTCAATGTAAGCCTGCCCTTCAGATGCCTCCATGTACAGTGCTGCCCATTCCGGTGGATACGCCATCAAGTCGGGGCTGGTACCGGCAGCCAACCAGGTCAAACGACGGGTGTTCTGTTCGTCACCGATGTTCGGTTCCAGCACTGCATCGATGCAGGGATTTTCCGCCTCAAAAGCTTCGATCACCTGATTCATGTATTCGACACGGTCACCGCTCGACCAGTCATCGACCCGTAGGGTGACGACTCCGTCAGGGCAGTCCTGTGCCGCCGTAAGTGTTACCGAAAATGAAAGCGTGAAGATCGACAGTAAACAAAAAACGACGAGCCGTTTGCGTAACATAAGCTTCCTCCTAGTAGTTTTTCGGATTAGTTTTAATGAGGCGCGAATTGCTATTCTGATCTCGGCTGCCCTCCTGACTCATTTCCTGTTTTGTGCTTCAAAGGTCTGAAGCTTGTACAAGGTAATGTCTATACAATTCATTATGAGTTTAGTGTCAGTTGAACGAGATGTCAAGCAAATCAGTTGTCGTCTGCTTGACATCCTCACTTGTTGCCCTATATACTTATTCAAATAATGTCCATAACATGTACAGTCTTTTTAGTCTTGATAAGGTGCTTATAGTGAAGGTTTTACCCGCCAGCCGATCTGAACATGCTGATGTTCGTGTCGAAAACGCCTCCCGGTATCTCATATACTGTTATACTATCGAACGTCAATTGATGCGTATAATGGCGGCAAAATTCGTTGATACCAGCCAGTGGGATTTCAAACGTCAGCTTGCTCAGGACATGTGGGAAACCTCTCGCCATGCAGACGCGCTGCGGACTCGTGCGCTGGAACTGAGATTTCCCCGCCGTGATGTCGATAAGAAACCCAATGCCGACAGATTGACGCTGATGGCGGAGTACGCCAAGAGTAAGGACACAGAAGAATTCATCGGCGGTGTGTACGGTGCGCTTCTCCCGGAACTATTGCGTACTTATCAAAACTATCTAGAGCAAACCGATCAGCTAGACGACGCGCCGACCGTGTTCATCCTGCGGCATATTGCCGCCGACAAAGAGGGGCAGATCGAGCATATGCGCTCGCTGACTGAACAAATCAGTCCGAACTTGTTCGCTGACACCTCCGACTGGCAGGACTACCTGCGTCAGTTGAGCGCCAGCATAGGCGGGATTTCGGGGTTGGAAACATTTGTCCCTAAGCCTTCTGATCACCCGCTGGCTGGACGCCCGGCTTATGCGGTTGGTCGCAGCGTCCAACGTGATGCACGCTGGCGTCCGGCGCTGTTCCATCTCCCTCACGAGAACAAATTCGATGTGGAAGGTCGTAAAGCGTGGCAGCGAATTGAGTCCCTCGACAAACGAGTCGCCATGCAGGTGTGGTCTGCCATCAGTCACTTCAATGAAATTTGGGCGGCTGAAGTGGTTGCGGCATCGATATGGGATTTTGACAATCAACCGTGGGACTTCTATCTTGACCTGGCACGATGGGCTTGGGATGAAACCCGTCACAGCACAATGGGCTACCGCGCCCTTCAAGGATGGGGCTGGGATGTGCCGGAATTGATCCCATGGGGAAACGCCCTCTACAACGCGATGGGACCTATGCCGCCAATCCAACGTCTTGCCCTGCTCTACTTTTATGAGGATAGTCTGCTGCGCGCTGGGGTTAAACAGATCGAAATCAAAATTCTGGAGTCGGCTCAGGATGACGGTGGTGTTCAGGATATGGACTTTGATTGGGCGGACGAAGCCATCCACGTCAGCTACGGTTATACATGGCTGCGGCATCTCTTGGGGGACAGTAACGCCGGGAAAACAGAACTTACCCGACTGACCGATGAAGCACGCGATCCGGTCGCTCGTTTTGTAGCCGACCACAAAGACAAACCGGAAGCCAAACTCGCACCCTATTTCGACCGCCTCTACGATGTGATCTCCGCCATGTTGAAGGAAATCCCGGACGATCATCTGGAGTTCCAATGGGCACCCGTTGTGGCGGATGACGAGGTATTGAAGGCGTTATAGCCGTGCCAGATTACATCGTTTCTCTCGTGAAAAGCGGCGTTCAGTTCACTGTCAAGCCAGACGAAACTATCCTTGAAGCCGCCGAAAGAGCGGGCGTTTTCATGGCGCATAGCTGTCTCAGCGGAACCTGTCGTTCCTGCATCACGCGGGTGATTTCTGGCTGCGCCGAGCATGACCCGGACTATGCCGACGAGTTGCACATCGACTCAGATGAGTTAGCCGACAATTACCGTCTGCTGTGCAGCGCCCTCGTCTACTCTGACCTCAACTTGGAGAAATAATCGTGCAGCTACTCGTCTTTCGTGCGTTGTGGGGAATGACTGGTTCGTTCCACGAGCAAATCAAACAGGTCGCAGCGGCACAATTTGACGGCTTTGAGTTTTGGCCAAGCCAGTGGACGATTTCGCGTCAGGAAATGATGACACTGGCTGCCGATCATGGACAGAAGATGATCGTTGGCGCACTGGTCACAAACCAATCTGACCTTGAGCGGATACTGAATGACTTAGCAACCTTCAACCCGGTCAGGATTAACCTCCACAGTGGGCGCGACAAGATGTCTGTCCGTGAAGCCAGCGCCTTTTTTGAAGAAGCCCTTCGCGTCGAGGCACAAATCGGCACGCCAGTGGGTCACGAGACGCATAGGGGACGTATCCTGTTTACGCCCTGGACAACTGCGGAATACCTCCGGCGGTATGAAGGTCTGAAAATCACCGCTGACTACAGTCATTGGGTGAACATTTGCGAACGGTTGCCAGATGACGAAGCGGAAGCGCTGGCGCTGGCGAGCCGACGCGCCATTCACATTCACGGACGAGTGGGTTATGAGCAAGGACCGCAAGTGCCTGATCCATCCGCGCCGGAGTATGCGGCACAGCTTGCCTGGCACGAACACCAGTGGCAGCAAATCCGGCACTTTCATCAAGAAGCGGGTGAGCCAGTCCTGACTTTCACGCCTGAGTATGGTCCCCCAGACTACCTGCACACGCTGCCACATACGCATGTTCCGGTCGCTGACCTATGGCGGGTTTGCCTTTGGAGCGCCCAGCGCGCCCGCGACCTATTGAGATGATTCCCCATTAAAGCATGAGAGATGACTGGCGCGGATTATAGAAAAGGATCTGAAATGCGTGACAATGTCATTCCCGTCGATGGTATGGTTATCACTGAAAATACCCGTTTCGCGCCGGGTGTTTATTCGCTGCAAGAAGGCTTGAAAGTCGCTGAAGACGGTATCGTTATAGAAGGCGAAGGCGTGCTGTTGATCAACCAAGTGCGCCGGGGAGTCGGCATTCATACTGAAAACAGACGGGGCGTTGTCGTCCGGGGATTAGCCTTTTCCGGCTTCTATCATGGGCTGCGCTTTGATCACTGCCGCGATATTCGCGTCGAAAATGTCCGTGTCCGAGATACCTATGAGATCGAAGGTATCAATACTTTCCTCTATCTCTGGACGCCAATCGAGGAAGTTCACGGCAGCGCGATCCTGCTGCACGATGTACAGGGTGGCGCGGTGCTTGGCTGTGATTTCCAGCATCAGATGAACGGCATCCTGATGTACCGTGCTTCTGACCTGACCATCGAGAACAACAATGCCTCTTTTAACAGCGGTTGGGGTGTCTATCTCAACGGATCAAGCGACAATCGGGTTCAGGATAATCGGTTCGATTTCTGCAATCGTATCTATCGTCGTCCTGAGAGTGGCGCAATCCGTGTCGAGGCGGATGCCTCTGGCATTGTATTGGTGGAAGGCTCCTGCCGCAACCAGCTTCTCCGCAATAGCTGTCTCTGCGGCGGTGATGGGATATTTATCACAGGTTATAACCATAAAGGCGGCAAAGCCACCTGCGACGACAACCTGATCGAAGACAACGACTGCCGCCTCAGCCCGAACAATGCCATCGAATCGACTTTTTGCAGGGGGAATATCTTCCGTCGCAACGATTGCAGTCGCTCTAATTACGGCTTCTGGATGGGTTATTCATGGGACAACGTGATGGAGGACAATATTATCGACTCCTGCCGCATGGTTGGCATCGCCGTCGAGCATGGGCATGGTTTCGTCATCCGCCGCAACCAGATACAGAACAACCGCGAGGGCGTGCGTGTGTTCACGCGCGGGGGTCCTGTATTGGATCACTGGCGCGAATGGGAGGTCTCTTACGACTTTACGCTGGAAGACAACGTGATTGAGCAGAACCGCATTGGGTTCAACAGTTACACGGGTCCAGAAATTCCGCTCGACAAGGTTTTTTACGATCTCCGACTGCGAGGAAACACCTTCCGCAGCAACCTGATAGGTACCCGTTTTCATCGCGTGCGACAGGTATCCTTGAGCGGCAACACCTTTCAGGGGAATCAGCAGGCAGCACTCCTCATTCAGGAACCGGGAGTGGAACTTGTCGATAATCAGTTCGTGGACAACGCTGAAGAGATCGCGCATACGACCGAAATAGCGCATAAAACTGAAAGTTCGGGTTGGGTGTAATAGCGCATGGTTCAGTAGGGTTGGGCGTCGCCCTCATCGGTGGAGCGGTGTGCCGCTGTCGCCATTTTTTGCTGCATCTTGACCGGTGTATTCTCCATCAACCATGCCTCTGTGCGTGCAGCGATCTCGGCAGGGGTCTCCTTGTAACCGTAGATCTTCAGCAGGACAGGAGTCCATTTCTTGCCCCATCGGACATGGAAATTCTCGTCGCTCCAGTCGTAGCTGACTGCCGCTGCTGAGATTTCGTCTTCGATCTCTTCCCAATGTTCGCGGTTAACGGTTTTTTCTGGCAGACCGTTCGGCTCGATCACAGTTGTCAACAGCGCGTACTGATCGACAGCGGGTAGGGTCATCATCACGTCGTAAATCTGTACCACCTGCGGTACTTCTTCGACCTTCAACCCAAGCTGCTGGATGCGTACCATGCCCAACTGACTGTGACGGATTTCGTCCCAGCAGTGGCGTGCTAGGTTGTGCTGAAACTCCCATATCATCTCTGGCGTCATCCACAGGATTGAACCCAACGTCTCCGCTGCCGTCATCTCGTTAAGGTAATGCTTGAAGCGCCACAAACGGTGGGCTTCCGGTTCGGCTTTGCGATCTGGCTCGAAATCGGCAGAGGGATCGAAGATAAGCCAGCCCGCCATGCGCTGGCAGTTCTTCCAGGGAAGCAGCAGCGGATGATCTTCAGGTTCTGTTGGCTCATCCGTCGGGGTATCCATGCCAGACACGCCACCATCTGCCGCCAGCAGCCCAGCGATGGTGTCGCGCCATGCCTGCCAACCGGGGTAACGCTCATTTACTTCGGGGAAAAATCGCTCTGCCCAAGCGACCTGCCGTTCGAGCGTGGGCAGCACCGTCTCCGCTAACTTGACAGTCGGAAGGTCGAATTCGCTCCAAGTCACCGCAGGGTGGTTGCGTAACGCTTCCAGCAGTTGTTTCTTGACCACAAGATAGATGGTGGCGATCAGTTCTGCACTGTTCTGCGCCCGATCAAGCATCTGCCCTAGTCGAATCATCCGTTCGCTCAAGTGGCGCTCGGGCTGATAACAGCGCAGTTCGCGCAGTCGTTGATAAAGGTGATCAGCCGAATCTGCGCTTTCCCATAGGTGCAAACCGATCTCGTTTTTCGCCTCCCATTCCGGCACACCCGCTAACCACCCGGACAGCGTACGCATACACGCTTTCTCTAAGAAGGCGTAGCGCTTTAAGACTTCGGTGTTCTGCTCAATCGTGATATGGGCTGGCGTACTGGTCATTTTCTCATTGGCTCCATTGAACTCGTATTATGCTCAGCGGGCTCGTTTAATGTTTTCATGGGCTTAACCCTTGCCAGTAATTATTTTTGCGCTGCTGCGAACCGTGCTACAATTAATTTGTCTAAACAAGTGATTCAAAATATATAGTCAACATGCCCCTTTGTCAAACTTATAGAGGCTGTTCTTATGGCTCAATTTCATGCAACATTAGTTAGTCATACGCACTGGGATCGCGCATGGTACTGTACCTTTCAGGAATTTCGTCTCCGACTGGTACAATTAGTCGACAACCTCCTTGAGATTTTAGAAGCTGATCCAGAATTTCGCTGCTTCATGCTCGACGGGCAGATGAGCGTTCTCGAAGATTACTTAGAAGCCCGTCCCAGCCAAGCAAAGGTACTGCGTACCCACTGCCAATCGGGGCGTATTCAGGTTGGTCCCTGGTTCGTGCTGGCGGATGAATTCCTCGTTAGCCCAGAATCCCTTATCAGGAATCTCCGATTAGGTCACCGCATGGGCGAAGATTATGGCGGAGTCGTCAAGATCGGTTACGTGCCGGACGGATTCGGACATATCGCTCAACTGCCACAGATACTGCGTGGCTTTGGCATCGACAATGCGTTCTTCTGGCGAGGCATGGGAGCGGAGGGAGACCTTCTCGGCACCGAGTTCCAATGGGAAGCGCCGGACGGCTCGGCAGTGACCACTATCCTCATGCCCTGGGGGTATCACAATGTCACCAACCTTGGCTACGGCATCCATTGGGGCGATACTTCACAAATGTCATTCGCCATGGAACTGGCACAGGACAAGATCGAACGCGCCGTCAAGAAGCTCACGCCGATGGCGAACACCGACGCGTTGCTGCTCATGAATGGCATCGACCACGCAGAACCGGAAACCCGTATCCCGAAGATCATCGCGCAGGCGAATGAACAACTGACGGACGTGGCAATCGTTCATGGCACGCTTGCCGAACATCTGGAGCGCGTGCGTGCTTCCGGCGTTTCGCTGCCCACTTTCAGCGGTGAATTCCGGTGGGGGCGTTACTCAGAAATCCTTCAAGGTGTCTATTCCACCCGCATTCATCTCAAACAGGCGAATCACGCCGGAGAAATACTGCTGGAGCGCTATGCCGAACCGTTGACGGCACTTTCGTGGCTGGCAGGTGCGGTTGTGCCGCCCGGCGTGCCTGATATGCTCGATCTCGCGTGGCACTGGCTCCTGCTCAATCACCCTCACGATGACATTTACGGCAGCGGCATCGACGAAGTGCATCATGAGATGGCGTTCCGTTTCAGCCAGTCCAGGCAAATTGGGGACGCGCTCGTGCGCGACAGCCTGCGCCGCCTCGCTCATCAGGTGGACTTCACTGCTCACCCCGGCTTACCGGTCATTGCCTACAATCCGCTTGGGTGGGCACGGCGCGAGATCGTCGAAGCCGAGATCGATTTCGACTTCGATGATCCCACCGCCGACTCTTTCCAAATCGTGAATGCGGGGGGGGGAATTATCCCTCATCAAGTCATCAACGATGAAACGCTGTTCTGGATGGAAGTCCTGAAGCCCAATCGCAAGCGGCGTGTCTGCGTCCTGTTTCCGGCGGAAGTGCCTTCTTGCGGCTACGCCGCTTTTTATATTCAGCCGCGCACGATCCAGCACATCACCACCGACCTCATCGTAAGCGAGCGCGGCGCGGAAAACACCTTCGTATCCCTTCGGATTGCTGATGACGGAGGCTTGACCCTGAGTGATAAGGTCACTGAGCGCGTATACAGTGGAATTGGTCACCTTTTCGATGTCGCCGACGCGGGAGACGAGTATACTTTTTGCCCCCTCATAGACGATCATCCCTTGACGACTGTGGGTACGCCAGCCGAGATCGTTTGCACTGAGTCTGGACCCTGCCGGGCAGCCTTTCGTATCATCCGCATCCTGAACCTGCCCGCACGCTTGAACGATGACCGTCAGAGTCGCAGCACCGAACAGGTTGAGACGTTAATCACTACCGACGTTCACTTATACGCCGGGCAGCCTGCACTGTACATTACCACCCACTTCATCAACCGGGCGCATGACCACAAACTAACCGCTGTTTTCCCCAGCGGTATCCGGGCGGAACATGTACATATCGACGAAGCGTTCATAGTCGCCGAACGCCCTCTTCGCCTACCGGACTCTATTGGTTGGGTGGAAGACCCGACCGCTTTGATGCATCAGCGCACGTTTGCCGATCTGAGCGCCGACGATGGTGGTCTGGCGGTGCTAAATCGTGGGTTGCCTTCGGTTGAAGTTCACGAAGATGGTACGATTGCCCTCACTCTGCTGCGAAGCGTCGGTTGGCTCTCTCGGGATGATCTCTGGGTACGGCGCATTGCTGCCGGTCCGCTGGTGCCTACGCCCGGCGCGCAATGTCTCGGCGACTACACCTATGAATATGCCATGCTGTCTCATGCGGGCGATTGGCGCAATGTCTATCAGACCGCCCATAACTACAATGTGCCAGTCATGGTACGACGAGCCGACACGCACCCCGGCTTGGAACTGCACGAAATGAACATCACACGCGATAATCCGGCGTTAGTGAGGAAGATTCCTTGGCCACGATCAGGTCACCTGCCACCTGTACTCAGCATCGTCGAGATTGATCCGCCAACGCTGGTTTTGAGTGCGTTCTATCGCAGCGACAACGCACTGATCATGCGCTGCTACAATCCAACTCAACAGGCGGTAAGCGGGACAATCACCTTGGGGCTGCCCGTCGCACGGGTAGAACATATTCGCTTGGATGAAACCGTGATGGACACCTTGACGATCATGGATGGACGGCGTATTCTGGTTGAGGTGCGTGCCGGAGAGGTCTTCACCATCCGCGTGATGCCATAGCAAGGATCCTGAAAGGCAACCACGATGAAGCAATTTGACAAAGAATTTGATGTGATGTAAATTGATAGGTATATACCTTTCTAGTGACTATTGTACAAGTTGAAATCTATGCCAATTGACCTTGATCGAAACCCCGATGCACCTCATCTACATATTCAGGTTGCGGCTATTCTCAAGAAGCGCATACACAATGGCACCTGGAGCAATGGAAGTAGCATCCCCTCGGAAAAAGAGTTGTGTGCTGAGTTTGATGTCGCTCGTGGCACGGTACGGCAAGCGCTCGCGAGTCTGACAGCGGAAGGGTATCTGAGTCGTGAACAGGGACGGGGAACCTTCGTTCAGTGGCACGAATTCAGCGCCAACCACAGTCGGTCGCAGCGCTTGGCTTTCGTAGTTCCGTATGTGCGCGATTCATCGGTGCCAGCCATCCTTATAGGATTCCAGCAGGTCGCTGAACAGTCTAACTATTCAGTCATATTCAATCATGTTAACAACGACGTTCAGCAGCAAGAACGGGTAATCCTCAAGCTGATTGACGAGAATGTGGCAGGGATCGCCCTCTACCCTATTAATTCGGAATACGTCTCTATCATCGAAAGTCTGTATAACGCGCGCTTTCCGCTCGTGTTGATCGACCGCTACTTGCGAACCTTTTCAACTGATTATGTGATGACCGACCATTTCGGAGGCGCGATTCGCGGCACACATTATCTGTTCAATCTAGGACATACAAGGGTGGGATTCATTACATGGCTGTCTCCCGCGGTCAGTATGGAACATCGGCTCTTAGGTTACAGTCAGGCGGTCGCTGAGCGAGGGATGCGTCTCGATGAGCGGATGATCTGCCAGGTCGAGGGGTATCCAATGATCGATCGGACACCGCTGCACGAATACTTGTCCGGTCCCGACCGTCCAACTGCCGTTTTCGCCGCCAATGACCAGATCGCCATCGCTATCTACCGTGCCGCGACCAGCCTAGGGCTCTCGATTCCCAATGACTTATCGGTGCTAGGCTTCGATGATCTCGACGTCTCGGCGCATCTTGATCCGCCGCTGACAACCATTGCCCAACCCTTCGTACAGATTGGCAGAACCGCCGCCGATCTGCTGCTCCATCGTATCAATGGCGAACGCGGCAATATCGAGCAATTTGCGCTCCAGGCATCATTGGTGCTGCGCGAATCTTGTCGGGCTCAGACCCGTGAAGAAACTGATGCAGCGCCATTGAGGATATAGCATGGTTATCAAAGTCCGATAAATTGGTTGTCCAAACTCATAAGCGACTAACATTCCCATAATTGGCTCGACAATTGTAGATCTCGGGGACTCACAGATGTTTTATGTCTTTGAGCAACTGCCATACCCGCGACCAATGCAAATCGACCTGTTGTGCGATTTCGCGTAGGCTGAAACCCTCGTCACGCAGCCGCCAGATGCGGTCTTTCAGTTCGCGTTTATGGATGTGTCTGGATGTGGCAATGACATAAGCTGATTCGAGGACGACAAATCGCCGCTTCTGACTAGGATACGGAACGACGCCCCTCGGGTCCAAGTTTCCAAAACTAGACATATACAGCTCATCCGTGAACGGGAACGTGTAGTACAACGTTCCCGTTCCGTTTTTGATCACAATCTTCGCCACGAACTGCTGAATCGTCCGCCGCGCAATCGCTCGATCCCCACCTTCCAGCGCCGCCCGCATGTGTTCAATCCACCCGTCCAACATCTGAATCGGTGATACGTGCGATCTTGTGCGGTTTGACGTGCAGCGCCTTCATGATCGAAAGTTCGGCGAGCAGCTCTTCCTCTTCGCGTTTGCGCGTGTCGTAGCGCTGCTGGAGATGGGTGGCATAGCCCATCTTCTCAATCGCATCGAGGACGTTTTCAATCGCTTTGCGTACCTCACACAACTGCCCCTCGATCACACTAATGCGTGTGACCGCATCCTGACTCCGCTCCGACAATGACTTGGCAAGTTCTTGCGCCAATGGGCGAAGATTATTCCGTGTGAGGACATGATCGACGAGTGTATCAATTACGGTCTGCTCAAGGTTGCGTAAACTGAGACGCTTTCGCTCGCAACTCACTCCCCGGCTGTTTTTCGCCGTCGTGCAGATGAAGAATACATACTTGCCCTGTTTGCCCTTCTTGGCTGGGAATGCTCTCGATATGCATCGGGTGTTCTTCACCGTCTTTCGCCCCGCAGAACACTAAGCCGGAGAGCAAATAGTCGTTTCCAACGCGGCGCGGTTC
>Ga0163154_10003463_pt1 | contig 21856 bp, 23 predicted proteins | sample OliLakLV19MP9P1_FD_148649 | JGI IMG/M metagenome (GOLD analysis project Ga0163154, IMG submission 148649) | Freshwater microbial mat bacterial communities from Lake Vanda, McMurdo Dry Valleys, Antarctica - Oligotrophic Lake LV.19.MP9.P1 | ecosystem: Environmental > Aquatic > Freshwater > Lake >... | reverse complement strand
GACTATATGGGCATGTTGGCAACAGTTATTAATGCGATGGCCTTGCAAAGTGCATTGGAACGAAATGGTATGTATACCCGATTAATGTCTGGAATAAAAATGGAGCAGGTATGTGAACCTTTTATCAGACGCAGAGCGATCCGCCACCTCGAAAAAGGAAGGATTGTAATTTTTGGAGCGGGCATCGGTAATCCATATTTCACAACGGATTCAACAGCAAGTTTACGGGCCATTGAACTTCAGGCCGGAGTTGTTTTAAAAGGAACTCGGGTGGATGGCGTGTATGATAAAGATCCTGAAAAGTTTACGGATGCCGTTCGATATAGTAAATTGAGTTTTCAGGAAGCGTACCAAAAGAAATTAAACATTATGGACATGACAGCTTTTACGCTGTGTCAGGAAAACAAATTGCCCATTATCGTTTTTGATATGAACAAAAAAGGCAACTTGTTGAAAATAGCCAAAGGTGAGGAAGCGGGAACCCTCATCAGCTAAACGGTATCATTAAAATCGTAAATATAAAATCGTCATTCGTAAATACGTAGCGTATGGAAGAGATTGAATTATTTCTGGAAGAAGCACAAGATCAAATGAATAAAGCTTTGAATCATGTTGGCAGTGAGCTGGCAAAAATTCGAGCTGGAAAAGCAAACCCTGCCATGCTGGATGGTATTCAGGTTTCTTATTACGGTGCCATGAGCCCGCTCAATCAGATTTCATCTATTACTTCACCCGATGCCCGCACCTTGTTTATCAAACCGTGGGAAAAAAGTCTTATCCAAGAAATTGAAAAGGCAATCATGATCGCCAACTTAGGCCTTACACCTCAAAATGATGGTCAGCAAATAATTATTAACATTCCCATGATGACAGAAGAACGCAGAAAGCAATTGGTGCGCCAGGCTAGTCAGGAATGTGAACACGGCAAAGTAAGCGTGCGCAGCATTCGCAAAGACACAAACGAACAGCTCAAAAAAATTAAAGGCGTATCGGAAGACGATGTTAAGAATGGAGAAGAAACCGTTCAAAAATTCACCGATGAATTCAATCTGAAGATTGATGCGCTTTTGAAAAAGAAAGAAGCGGAGATAATGACGGTTTAAATGTGATGATTTGGAAATGTGAAAATGTGATAATTTTATTCTCAAATTTTCAAATTGTATAATTTTTAAATCTGTGTACCCTATCTTATTCAAGCTCGGTTCAATCACCATCTACACCTACGGCTTTTGCATAGCACTGGGCGCCTTGCTTGGTTTTTCTTACATGTATTGGCAAGGCAAAAAACAATTCGGTCTTACATTCGATCAAGCCAATAGCCTTTTTATTTTGTTGGTATTAGCGGGAGTAATTGGCGGAAAGCTTTTTATGATTTTTGAGGATCCCGCTTTATATCTCTCTAATCCTAAGAAACTTATTTCTGGTAGCGGGTTTGTTTTTTATGGCTCCTTGTTGCTCACTATTCCAACCATGCTGTGGTATTTTAAAAAAATAAAAATCCCGGTGCTAGGTATGTTGGATATCATGGCGATTGTTACCTGCATCGTTCATGGGTCTGGAAGAATTGGTTGCTTTATGGCTGGTTGTTGTTATGGAATCCCTACCGATAGTTTTCTGGGTGTGATCTTTACGGATCCTGTTTGTCAGGCAGAACCATTAAATACTTCGCTTCATCCAACTCAATTGTATGAAGCTGCTTTTATCTTCAGTTTGCTGATTGGATTGAGTATTCTAAAGTCTAAAAAGAAATTTGATGGTCAGATCTTTTTGATTTACCTGATTGCTTATGCAGCTGGACGCGGGGTGCTGGAATTATTACGTGGAGATATTGAGCGCGGCTTCTTAATTGACAATATCCTTTCAAACTCCCAATTCATCTCCTTACTGGTTATTTCAATTACCATTTATTTCTACATAAGATTGAATAGAAAGAGTAACTTGCTCAACCAAAAGAAATGAGTATGGAATCAGAAAGTTTTGTCCAAAAGACCACGCGTACTACTTTAAAATTTGTGAAACGGCTGCTTATAATTGCCTTGTTACTGGGTATAGCAACACTTTGTTTTCTTTATTGGGGCGTTTATGAGGAAGGCGTGATGGCTGGAAAGGTTTTGCGCGTTACCGAGAAAGGCATGCTTTTCAAAACTCATGAAGGTAAAATAAGCCTTGATTCATTTGGGGCTTTGAAAGGCGTTAGTCCGATTTACGAAACGTTCGACTTCTCCATTGAAGGCGATCAAACCGAAGTGCTCCAAAAATTACAAGAAGTATCTCTAAGCGGTGAGCGTGTAAATCTCTATTTTGTAAAACGATATATGGCTTTTCCGTGGCGAGGTGATACAAAATATTTTGTTGAAAAAGTGGAGCGAACAAACATTAAGTAATATGCTAGCTCCTTTAGTTAAAGATAATTTAGATGAAATTACTAGGCTATTAAAAAAGCACAAGGTAAAACGGGCTTTTGCTTTTGGTTCTGTCTGCAGTAGTCAGTTTAGCGAAACCAGTGATATAGATATTTTACTCTCCTTTCATGATGAGAAAATTTCATTAGAAGACTATGCGGATAATTATTTTGACTTAGCCTATCAACTTGAAGATTTATTAGGTCGTGATGTTGACCTGGTAACAGAGAGAAGTATAAAAGACCCTAGGTTTATTAACGTATTGAATAAAACCAAGACAACCCTCTTCAATGAGTGAAGAAACCGTAAAATATTTAAACGATATTTTAAGGGCTATCGTTAGAATTGACGAGTATATAGGAACTCCAAAGGAACTCGACAAGTATGTTTCTAATTTCATGCTCAAGCATGCCGTTGAACGAAATCTTGAAATTATTGGTGAGGCTTTAAATAAAGTAATAAAGTTTGAGCCATTATTAGCTATCTCCAACTCAAGGAAAATAATTGACACTCGGAATAGAATTATTCATGGTTATGATGAAGTAGAAGACATAATTGTTTGGTCGATTATTATAAAACATCTCCCTATCCTTAAAGCAGAAATCAAAGATATCCTGACAAAAAAATGAACCCTATTATTCTATACGGCTCTTATGGCTACACAGGTAAACTGATAGCTAAAGAATGCAAAGCAAAAAATCTTAATATAATTCTTGCCGGTCGCAACAAGGAAGCGTTACAAAAACAAAGTACCGAAACCGGATTTCCATTCGAGGTAGTTGATGTTGCAGATGCAAATGCTCTTAAGGCCTTACTCTCCAAAGGAAAATTAGTTATTCATTGTGCGGGTCCATTTCGTCACACTGCGAAAGCCATGGCCGATGCGTGCTTGGAAACTAAAACTCACTACACAGATATCACCGGAGAGTATCAGGTATTTGAATTACTTGCTGGGTATGATCAAAAAGGAAAGACAGCAGGCATCACAATCATGCCAGGCACTGGTTTCGATGTAGTTCCGTCTGATTGCCTTGCCTTACATTTAAAAAATCAATTGCCTTCTGCAACACATTTACAACTTGCGTTCACCATGTCGAAAGGTGGGTTATCGCGAGGCACAAAGAAAAGTATGACCGAAGGCATGGGCGAAGGCGGGCAAATTAGAACCAACGGAAAGTTAACGCACCTGGCATTAGGCGAGAAAAGCATGGAAGTAGACTTTGGTTCTTTTAAAACCCTAACACTTTGTATACCGTGGGGTGATATTTCTACTGCCTGGCGCAGTACAGGTATTCCAAACATAGAAGTGTATACAGGTGCTACAGAAAGTATGATAAAAAATGCGAAGCGTACACGCTATATAAATTGGTTGCTGCGCATGGGTTGGGTCAAAAATTTTATGCTAAAGAAAATTGATAAACAAAAGCCCGGACCAAGCGATGAAAAAAGAGAAAGCGGGCGAAGCTTTTTATGGGGAAAAGTTTGGGATGGCAACGGAAACAATTTTGAAAGCAGACTTGAGACCGTGAGTGGTTATACGTTAACCGCTAAAACTTCTGTACTGATTGCCGAAAAAATTCTTTCAGGAAACTTCAAAGCGGGTTATCAAACTCCGGCTACGGCTTATGGTGCGGATTTAATTTTGGAAATCGCTGACACTAAAAGAACAGATCAACAATTATCTCGATCCTGAAACAAGTAAATTCTCCAACTCTTCTTTTTCCTTCATATTAATTCCTTTAGCAGGAGTTTCAGTAGTCAACGTCTCCAATTGTTTTACAGTTTTAGCAATCAAGGATCTCTCCCTATAAACAACCTGCTGAACAAAAATAGTGTCTGGCTTCGATGCTAAGTATACTGTATCATATAAAATGGTTGATGAATAGACCTGTTCTGCCGCTACTTGATTGGAAGATGATCCAATCCACCAACCCACAACGCAAAAGAAGGACGCGATTACACCTGTACTCCAGCCAGGCATTTTAACTTGCCACCAGTTTAATTGTGACACAGTTTGTTTTGCGCGCAACGTTGCTTTTAAGTGAGTGAGGATTTTTGGATCAGGCACAGCCTGGTTAGTACTTATCAGTTGCTCACTTATCTCCCTATTAGCTTTTCGCAGATTTGTATACTCAGTCTCCGATTCAATCCATTGGCTAACCCAAAGTTTTTCTTCGGTTGTTAATTCCGCGAAAGCTTTACTTTGCATCAACCTTTCTAATTTTTCCAATTCATCAACATGTATCATATCATTCCTTCTTTTAAAATGTTTTTGTATTCACTTAACTCCCGACTTAGTCCTTTTCGCAAATAAAAAAGTCGTGACTTTATTGTGCCAACGGGTATAGCCAGTATCTCGCTTATCTTTTCAAGATCAAATTCGTGCTCATACTTAAGTAAGAACAGTGTTTTGCTTTCATCGTCTAATGTTTCAAGTAGAAAATTCAGTCTGTTCTTAAAATCTCGTTCATCAATCAATTTATTTAAGTCTGTATGACTATGTCGCTCAATGGGTATAATTGCCGAATCCCGATGCTCCTTGTTTCTATATTCATTCTTACACATGTTGTGTGCTATAGAATATATCCATGTTGAAAATTTTCGGTTCGTATCGAATCGGCCCTGGTTATCAATAATTTTTAAAAACAAGTCCTGCAAGAAATCCTGAGCAACATCCGTATTATGCCAAAGCATGCGCGTGAAATAACGCAACAGCGGAGCGCTGTAGCGTTGGTAAATTTCTACCAGCGCAGCCTCGCTCCTCTGCTGAATCTCTTGCATTAACTCCTCATCAGTAAAATGAGTGAGTCGTTTTTTAAAAAACATTCGAAACTTTATTGCTCAATAATTTCCATGAAAACTCTAAACCCTACTGCCGCATCGGGATTCGAATAAGTGTTTACACTTCTTATAGTCGACTCAGCAGGCGAATGATTCCAACTTCCACCACATGCCTTTCCTTTTTCATCAATCATCTCTGCTACATTACCTACCACATCATAAAGCCCAGCTTCATTTGGAAAATATGCCTGGGTTGCACCCATGGTTGCGAAGCCATCTGCATTTGGTGGTTGTTGCCCTTTCATGCCAGGACAATTACAAATCTCAGATTTAAAATTACCCAAATAACAATCCTTATTGTTGCGCGGAGAGTTGCGCAATCCATAATATTTGAACCATGGATATAAAATTTCGGGGTTATCCAACGATACCACTTTCGCCTCTGCGTTCTTATCAAATTCAGAGCCTTTGGGAGTAATTTTTACTTCTGCCCTTTGCTCATTCAACTTCCAAGAACTAGGATTTTTTATACCTGCCGCGGCAATCTGCCATTCATCTAAGGTCGGAAGCCTAACCTTCACTTTCTTATACTTACGCTCTGTTGCGTTATTATATTGTTGCGTAAGCCACTCACAATAAGCATTTGCCGCGTCAAATGAAATATTGACAGCAGGATGACGATTAAAGAATTTACTTTTTTTTGTCTCAACTCTTGGCAATGCATAATTCGACATTAAAGAAAATGCCGGCTCTTCATATCTGCTAAAATCAAACTTATACTTTTCATGTAGTTCATTCAGCTTATTCTTCGTCAAGTACGCCAGAAACTCGTTGTACTGGTCATTTCTAACTTCTGATTCCCCAGCATAGATTCTTTCCGAAATAGGTTTGAATCTGCCCTCTAATGATTTTGCAGTTAGGTCACTGGGGAAATAAGGTATCTCAGCAAAATTATTCCGATTAAGAAAATTACTAACCAAATCCTCCTTGTTAGTATTCGCTGCAATTTTATTAATCAATTTAGTCAACTCAGTTTTCTTTTCGGTTTCATTATTCTCTACATAATGTTCGTACAGCAGTAATAGCGGCACCAAATAGTTTGCACTTAATACTCTCCCAGTTGCGGTCTCACTTTCTCCGTTGAAGTCAACAGTCAGGTAGTCCATTAAAAAGCGTTTCTCCAAATTATCTTTGATCACAGAAATGTTATCCATTCGTTGTGGACTTAATTGGGAAGCCAGTCCTACAACATACAATTGATCCTTCATTGAAGCCAAGTGCTCTTTCGAAAGAGTTAATGCATAATAAAATTTTCGATCTGGATTTTCAATTGGTAAAGCCGCACACAGAAGCTGCTTGAGGTTTTTATCAGTATCAGAAATTGTCTTTAACGCTAATTCAGAATTGCTCAATTTGGTTTTGCGATAGTCACTCTGAATAATCATGTCAAGATTAAGTATGGTAACATCGGGTCTTACTTTCCAAACATCTTGTAAAGCAATCAGAGGCAACGTTGTATTATCTCCTTCCGTAAAAAGCACTGACCCCGCTTCTACAGACATCAATACATTGTAACTGTAATTTAATAGCGATGCTGGCAACAAGCCCGCCTCATACATCTTCTTTCCAAAGCTCAACCGTTTCTGATCATCAAACTGAAATTCACTGGCCAAAAGCATTAAGCCGTAAGTGTTTGCATTAGTTGGATTTATCTCAAAAGCTTTGGAGAGTTCGCTAACGGCCTCGGTAGTAAATCCACCGTGCCAACCTTTAACAAGATGATTTTCATAGGTGTTGGGAACTTCCAGCGTCATTCGCTTTACAATACCATCAAGAATCTGAGCATCTTCTTGTGCATACCGGGCAGCTGAATAATAATTCAACCACGCGTCAGCACTTTTAGGATTATTATTTACAAAGGCACTCCATTCTATTTCCTGATTTGCATACCAGTAAACCGATTTTAATTCTTTTGTTTTAGGTAAGATCGTTTCTGGGTTTGTGGCCGATGCTCCAATGGAGATACAAAGTAGGGCGAGGATAAATTTCATAGAAGGTTTTTAATACGCTGTACACCCAAACCGAAAAAGGGTTCAAAAAAAATACAAATATTTTAAACGTTGATGAAATGTTAAATATGATACACCCAATCTTTATACTGGCCATCTAACGAGTTAAAATCCTTTTGAGGTTCGAAATGCCAATCCAGAATTTCTAGTTCGATTACGCGATCAAGTTGTAGATTTCGATAGCCTTCTTTACCACCTGCTTTTGTGAACCCCACTGTTTGCCAGCAAACCAAAACAACTTGATTTTTAGATGTACTTGCAATCCCATATGGACACACGGTGCGCGTCAACGGTTCGCCCGAAAGCAGTATGCGGCATGCAAGTCTATCTTCAGATGCTTGCCAGAATAATTGGGTGATCTCTTCCATATCCATCGCTACTTCTTAACTAAAATACAAAGTTCCTGTTTTGGAATCATCTTCCCTATTGGTTCCAATACATGTCCTTTAGTCTTACAAAAATATTCAAACTCATTGCCTAGATCTTTATCAACAGAAACTAATAGCCCACCACTTGTTTGCGGATCCGCTAAAATAACTTTTTGAATTTCAGTTAAGGATCCAATTTTATGGCCATAACTTTCCCAATTGCGTTGAGTGCCCCCCGGCATAGATTTTTGCGCGACATACTCATCCAAGAATTCAAACTTTGGGACTTTATTAAAATCAATCTCAGATGAAAGTCCGCTGCCTTCACATACTTCAGTAAGATGACCCAACAACCCAAAACCCGTTACATCGGTCATCGCATTTACGTATGGCAAGTGCCCGAAATCGGCACCAAGTTTATTTAAGGTTAACATGCTCTTGACAGCAATCTGTAAGTGTTCATCCTTCACAATTCCTTTTTTCTGAGCGGTCGTTATGATGCCAATACCAAGTGACTTAGTCAAATATAACAAGGAGCCTTCTTTAGCAGTATCATTTCTTTTTAGATGCTCTTTCTTTAGTTTACCCGAAACTGCTAAACCAAAAACTGGTTCAGGGCAATCAATACTATGACCACCGGCCAATGGTATTCCGGCTTCAGCGCAAATTTTTCTACTTCCTTCCAACACACTTTGCGCAACTTCTGCAGGGATTTTATTAATTGGCCATCCCAAAATAGCGATTGCCATGATAGGTTCACCTCCCATAGCATAAACATCACTAATTGCATTAACCGAGGCTATGGATCCAAATGTAAATGGATCATCTACAATCGGCATAAAAAAATCAGTAGTGCTAATAATGCAGGTTCCATCACCTAAATCAAAAACTGCGGCATCATCTTTGGAATCATTGCCTACCAATAGGTTTTGAAATTTTGCTTTCGGCAACTCTGAATGGAGCATCTTATCTAACACGGCAGGAGAGATTTTACATCCGCAACCAGCGCCATGAGAATATTGTGTGAGTTTTATTTCTGTCATAAATTCAAATTAAACACATAGGATCATAGAACACAAAAGTTAGTCAGGCATAATCTAAATTGAACAATTATGCTTCAAATATATTTCTGTTGTAAATCCAAAATTAAAACACAAAAGAAACATAGAACACATAGTTAATCAGGCAATAGTCTAAAGTACTCATTAACAAAAGTTTGTTGCCCTTCTTTAAAAATATTAGTACAATTAAAGTTAATTAGAATCCCCTTAGGTTTCTTTAACAATTTCATGTAGGTGAGCAATTGTGCTTCAAAAACAAGGGCCATCATGTCAACGGCTTTTAACTCAACTACGATAGCCTCTTCAACTAAAAAATCACAACGCAAATTAGCATCAAGATCAATTCCTTTATAATCAATAGGCACATTAAGTTCCGAGCGATATTGAATACCTCGTTGCTTAAATTCTTCCATTAAACATCTATGATAAACACTTTCAATAATACCCGCCCCTACATTCTTATGCACTTCAATGGCTGCACCAACTATTCGGTAAGTGAGATCATCAAAGTATGATTTAGTCATGAGATATTAGTATTTTAAAACACATAGGAACATAGAGCACATAGGCTTGAATTCACTATGTATCTTATGTGCCTATGTGTTTAATTAATTTCGAAGTAAAATCAGCTGCACTATTCCCATCCCACGGCAAAGAAAATTTCAATTGTTGCTTTCTTTTTTCAATGCTTCTAAGATAGGCCTTGTCATAATAGGTTAATAGAATATCGATTGTAGCATGCATGTCTCCTGCGCTTAGTCTTTCCTTTGCTTGATTATAATGTTGACCTCCTAATTTGGTCGTTATCTTTCCCATGATGTTCAAAAACTCATCCCGATCAGCTGGGCCATACTCATCCACTAATCGTTGGATGCGGACTTCTTTAGAAACATCCATTTGAACAAGGGGTGATTTGTTCATTCCTTTCCAAAACTCTGATGGAAGAAAAATTTTTCCGATTGCTATCGACTCATCTTCCACCCAAACTCTTTTGTTTCGATCCAACAGTAGAATCTCTTCAAATAATTCATTCTGAAATTGTTCCGTTGTGGGTTGCTCGGGCATAAGTAATCCTCCAAAAGCGGAACCTTTGTGCTTTGCTAAATCCTCAAGATCGAGCACCTGCTCGCCTTGTTCTTTTAATGATCGCAATGCCTCGCTCTTACCACTACCTGTGCAACCAGTAATCACAATAAAGTTGAAAGGTTGTTTAAATGATTCGGCTGCTTGCTGCCGATAGGCTTTGTAGCCACCTTTCAAAGCATGGCTTTTCATTCCGGCCATGCCAATAAACTGACAAAAATTATTTGAGCGCATGCCTCCGCGCCAGCAATGCACCAGCATCTCCTTATTAGGAATTAGCCTTTCAGTCTGCTTAATAATTTCTTCTAGGCGTGGCCCAACCAGTCGAAATCCGGTTTTAATTGCTGCCTGTTGACCGTTCTGTTTATAATCTGTACCAACAGCGATGCGCTCCTCATTATTAAGCAACGGAATGTTTAGTGCGCTTCTGACATGACCTTGTTGAAACTCGCCCTGCGAACGAACATCCACAATCGGCAATTCGTTTCGAAGCGCTAAGAATTCATCTAGGGTGACAGCCATCGCCTAAAGTTCGCGAACGGCTGTGACGTTAACCAATCTATGGTGACTAATCGCTAAAATTAATTGTGATGCTTGTGGCTACACCAACACGGAAGCCGTAGTTTAGGTATTGCCCATTTTGAAAGGCTGCGGCAGCTTCTAACCTAAAGATGCGGAGAATACCATCTATACCATAGCCAACCTCAGTATAATTTTGAGAAGTAGGTGTTGCCAGATAATTAACAAAAATATTCTCTGTAATTCCCGTAACGCGCACTAAAGGAATGCGCGTTACCAAAAATTTTCTAAAGTGATAATGCGCATTGGCAGAAAAATATTCTTTAGCTGTACTGAATTTGTAGTAGTCCATCAGGCGATAACTTCCAACTGGATCTGTAGTAACAAAGGGTGTTAGATTACCAAGGAAATGTTTGTAGTCCATAAAATACATTTGGTTGGCGTTAAAGAATGTGCCGGCCTGCCAAGCTAAATCCAACTTTCCACGAATACCAATTTTAAAACCATGCTTGAAGCCAAGTTCCACCTGATCAAAAGACACTTCACTATCTGCCACCCCTGTAAAACCCTTTCTGTAGTATAGAGAAAGCAGCGGTGATGATCCATCCACCCGCATTTTAAGCCCATTGCGAATCCGATATTTTTGCCACGGTCGTGCATCGAAGCTAACCGAACCTATAAAAGCTCGGTTAGGATTAAAACCAGTGCTGGGCAATTCAAGATTGACTGGTTCATTGCTGGTGTATTGATCGCGATTGGATTTAAAGAAAGTATAAGAACTGTTATTAAGTAATTCTGATCGCCTTGCCCAAGTCCAGTTTGTTCTAAACGTGTACTTATCATCAAACCGATGTGAATAATTTAAATCAACAAAATTGCGCTCATAAATTTTCATATAGCTATCGCCCATTAAAAGCGATGTGAACGTGTTTACAAGCGGATGGATGGGCTCTGCCGAATTGAATTGTTCTACATATTTGCCGCCTTCAATCGTGATGCGATCTTTCTTAGCCCTATAATCAATACGTAGTTTTCCAGTAAGTTTCTCTCGAGCAAATGCATAGCGTGCTATCGGACTTATTTCAAGTCTTGACGTTTGCGGCCGTTTATCCTTATTTAAAGAATCACGCTTAACCCAACGTTTATAAAAACTTACGCGATAAATTGCGTTGAATCCTTCCACTGAATTGAAACCACCGTAAGGTGTATGAATTCTGAAATCAGCAGTGTTGCCTATTCCGTAGGTATCACCCGTAAGTATATCCCACGGTTGAAATCCTTTTTTGTTTTTACTTGAATTACGAAGTGTGTCGCCTTCATCTTTCTTGCGTTGCACTTGCGTGAGGCTGTCATCAATGTGATAACCACGTTGTTCTTCGTTACTTAAAGGGGTTGGACGCATCTCAATCCAATAAGTAGAATCCTTTTTATAGGCCAATGAATCAATCGAATAATTAGATTCAGAAATTACTTCAGGCTCCTCCTTTTCACTCGTCTCTTGCTTTTCATACTCTTTCACCAACTGCTTTAATTCCTTACGCGTTACTTCCTTCCCCTCTTTTAGGCGCTCCTGCAAATCCTGACCCTTCTTGCTAAAAGTTTGTTCTACTTTTTTAGCTTCCTCTTTTTCAACCTTTTCGTCAATCACAGTCATCTCCAATTGAAGGTCGGGGTTAAGTGTAATCACATAATCTTTCATGGTTGCCAGATACTGACCTTCAAATTCAAACCCAAAGACTTTACCATCTACTTTAAATTGTTGCGACACGGGCAACCAAGCCTTATCTTCAATAGGTGTGTACAGTTGCTTAATCGCGAAATTGATACCCATCTTTGTTGTCTTCATATCCAAGCTATGGATAGTCCACCAGTCTTCAACTATGTAGATCAAGCCTTCAAAAACATTATCACCTTTTGAACGCGGAGTAACTCTTATCTTGCTGATTTCATATTCACGATCATGAAACGACCCAAGGTATTCAAATCGATAATAAGAAAACGATTTGGGTGAGAGTGGCGAAACGGTTTCGGCAATCTCTGGCTGATAAAAGCTACCAAAAATAAAAGAGTTGGGAGATGTATTTTTGCTGTCGCCATTGGTGTAAACGGCAATTACCTTTTCTTCAAATTTAGCGGGCCTCGTATATTTAATTTCGCTCACAGATTCTGAAATAAAGACGCGATCTTTAGTAATCCCTTCTTTCTCCAAAGCTTTCTTAGCTAACCATGGATAATCTGTTAATTGACCTTTGCCCTTTATATAAACTTTAGCAGAATAAGAATCAATCTGCTGGGTATGGTACTTTGCTTTGGCGATTGCTTTGCGCATGATTGTATAAGCGGGGTCTTCCTTACCAGCACGCACAATTACATTTTGTAAAACAATTACTTGCTGTTTTAGGGTCAGATTGATTTCTATAAAATCAGTACCAACATCCACTACGCGAGTTACTGCTTCGTAACCGAGATATTGAAACAACACATTATAACGACCGGGAGCTAATTGAACTTCGTACCTGCCATCAAAATCTGTTGCGCTACCTGTTCCGGTTTGCTTTACAAAAATGGTTGCATAAGCAAGTGGGCCGGTATCCTCGCTCTTTATAACACCACGGATACCGCCAGCATAAGAGGCAAATGAGGTTAGAGATAAAAAGAGGGTAAAAACAATTCTCATAAATCAGTAGACGCAATCAGTAGCATAATAGTTGTGCGAATTACAGACTCAGCGATAAAAATCCTTCATTCTTATCATCGCCTCAACTGGTTCTGGAACGAGATATCGAATAGATTTATTGTTTTTTATACATTGACGAATGTATGTAGCCGAGATATCCAGCAAAGGAGCGTCAATCATAATCACATTTGCATGACGTGTGAGGTCGGAATTTGTTACATGAGGCCTGCGATAAACATATAGCCCAAACTCGTTTAGAATGTGCTCGTGGTTTTTCCATTTAGTAAAATTGGTAAGATTATCTTCACCAATAATTACTTTAAATTCCTTGCCTGGAAATTTTTCAGTTAAATGTGCCAAGGTGTGGGCTGTATAACTTGGCTTCGGCAGGTTAAACTCTACATCAGAAACTTCCAGTTTATAATTATCGGCAACGGCAGCCTTCACCATATCATACCTATCAAACTCATGTAAAAGTCCTTTATTTGCCTTAAACGGATTTTGCGGAGAAACCACAAACCAAACTTTTTCCAGATCAGTATTTTCCGCCATGATGTTGGCGATGATCATGTGCCCAATGTGAATTGGGTTGAAGGAGCCAAAGAAGAGGCCGATTTTCAAAAAGTTATTATTTAGTGAAACTGTGAATTAAACTTGTCGTAAAGGTCTTGTGCTTCTTTCAAGGATTTATCCAAATCCTCATTTACTAATACTACATCAAACTTATCCTGAAAAGTCATTTCAAATTTTGCTTTGAACAACCTTCGTGAAAGACTCTCATCATTTTCCGTTCCCCTCTCCAGCAAACGAGCTTTCAGTATTTCGATCGATGGCACCTTGACAAAAATAGCAAGCGCTTTCTCGCCAAAGTATTTTTTTAGATTTATTCCGCCCTTTACGTCTACATCAAAAATCACATTTTTTCCCTGATTCCAAATCCGCCCAATTTCTGTTTTCAATGTGCCATAGAAATTACCGGCATAAACTTCTTCCCATTCAATAAATTCGCTTTGATCTATTTTTTGTTTGAATTGCTCTGGCGTAAGGAAATAATAATCCTTTCCATCTTTTTCAGTGCGCCCGCGCTTATCGCGCGTTGCCGCTGAAATAGAAAATCCTAAATCAGAATTAGTCTTTAAAAGATGTTGAACAATGGTTGTCTTTCCTGAGCCTGAGGGAGCAGAAAAGATGAGTGCTTTGCCTGCCATCAGGAAGCCTGATTTTGACTAATCTGATTTCTAATTTGTTCAATGAGCCCGGCAGGTACCGAATCTCCACAACAACGGGTTTTTAAAAGTTCTTTTATGGTATTGTCCAGATTGTATGACTTAAAACAAGGCGCGCATTTATCCATGTGCGTTCTAAAATACTCTTGCTGCCCCGCAGTGGCTTCGCCATCAAGAATTAATTGTAACATTTCCATACACGATGGCTTCTTTCCGTCTGCAAGAATAAAAGGATTCACTGAATTTGTCATGACTCGGTATTTTTATAACCCATAGATTTGGCGTATTGACTAAGTTTCTCTTTGAGCAGATTCCTGGCTCGATGAAGTCTGCTTCGCACAGTACCAATCGGTATATCCAAAATTTTTGCCATCTCTTCGTATTTAAACCCCTCCAGATCGCAAAGAATAATCACCGTGCGAAAATCAACATCCAGTGAATTCAATGCGTTCGAAATTTCATCTCCAATCATGTCCTTCAGCGAATCCACCCGCAAGTCGGGTGTAATCTGCCTATCTACATCTTCAGAATTATAATAACTCTCAACTTCTTGATAATCTACCTTTGAAGGCTCTTTGCTTTTCTTACGATAATCATTAATGAAACTGTTTTTCAAGATTCGAAACAGCCATGCTTTGGCATTAGTTCCCTTTTGAAATGATTCTATGAAACGATAGGCCTTTAAATAGGTATCCTGAACAAGGTCTTTGGCGTCATCCTGATCGAAAGTAAGCCTATACCCAAAGTTGTACATTGAAGTAATGTGAGGGAGAAACTCATTATTGAAAATGTCGTTCTTCTCTTGATTGGTGTATGAGTTTTTGGGTATTTCTTCTTCCATGAAACATCAAAAATAGCAAAAGAATAGTGATTTGAGAGGTTTGGTTTTCCTACTTAAAGATTCTCTTGAATTTCTTCCATCGAATTTTGGAAAGCGTTAAAAGCGTAGTAGCGTTTTCCGCGAAGGTTGGTGTCAATAACCCATTTTTAACATAAACAGTGTCGCTCCTATCCTTATACCAGGCTGTATAATTTTCCTTTACAAGCCAAGCTTCAATTTCCTTTATAAATGGATTTACATAATACTTGCCATGTGTTTCAATTGAAATAACCTTTGGTCGACTCTTTAAATGTTTAATCACATACCATTCCCCACCTTCAATATCTACACTTAACAAATCAATTGATCCATCATCAATTTCTGAAAACACTTTGCAGGCTACTTCAAACGTATTCTCCTCCTTCACCTGATACTTATCATTTATAATAGCTGGACTAGCTTCTAATTGAGTTACAAATGTAGAAGCTGCAGCCTTGGATAGCTTAATAATCCCTGAAGTGTCCCAGACTGCCACAGGAACAACCTCGATATTATAGCCTGAAAAGCATGCGCTGATCTTCTCCACGGTTTCCGGATCAGCCTCCACCAAGGTAGCGCGAACTCCATCTTTAATAAAGTTGATAATATTCGAGGTTTCGGGAAGATACACCCCAACCTCACAAACATGAGTAAATTGAAGAGACCGTTCTTTCAACCTTCTATAAATTAACTTGGTGTCTTTGGTGTTCATTTGACTAAATAATTTTATAGTTTTTATACTCACCAATCCGATATCCAAATAGAAAGCTGATTAAACGCTTTGTCCTTTCTTTTTTTGAATAGTGTTTCTTCGAAATATCGAAATCAAATTTCCAATTTTTTCTAGCAATACGATCTATCATAACTTGGGGATGTGAATCCTGATACAATTCCAAAGAACTAACTGCGCTATAATCAAACTCTTCTTGCTTATTAGCATTCTTCTTTATCCAATCTTCATCTCTGTAAAATCGATACCAGTTGTTTATTTTCTTTTGCATGTAAACAGGCTCCTTTACCCAACCATAATGATACATGTAAGCATCGATTAATTTTACACTTAATTTATCGTTCGGAAGTTTCCTAAAGCCCTGAGCATCTTTATAGGAAAAAATATTTTTGTTATTCCTTACAATCCTTATTTCTCTTCTATACCAGTTCCACGATTCACCTACGTAGTCGTAGCTACCATAAAAATGTTTGTAATTGAACAACAGGCCATCAACCAGTTTGTCATTCAAATGCTGCTGCATGGCATTTCTAACTGTTTGATGGTATTGCTCATGCAATACTTCATCCGCCTGAATATAAAAACACCAATCCGCATCTGCTGCCACAGCTTGAAAGGCTTTATCTGTCTCAGCAGCAAAGGTTCTGCCGCCTTCGCGCAATGTATCATCCCAAATAGTTTCTATTATTTTAATCTTCCCCGAGTCAATACCCTTGATTAAGTTTAGCGTGTCATCCTCTGAATTGCCAACAGCCACCACGAACTCATCGCACAACGGAAGAATAGAAGTAATTGCTTCTACAATCGGGTAATCATATTTAATTGCATTCCTTACTATTGTAAACCCACTTACTTTCATTAATACTTTTTCTATTTCAGAATTTAAGACTTGATGACCCTAATCTCATGAATTAAGGTAAGCGGCTTCCATTAAGGCTGCTGTTTTCTTTTTCAAAAACAGATCGAATTGATCTTTAACTTCATCAACCGTAATGGCTTGAATACAAGCGCAGTTTTTGCTCTTTCTACAATCACTACATTCCTTTTTTAAAACCAGATATTTTGCCTTATGTCCAATCGGCATCCACCGGCCCGGGTGAATAGCTTTCATAGGAGAATATAGTCCCAGTGCATAGATGCCTGATGCTGCAGCAAGGTGCAGCACACCGGTGCTGCAGGCTAATAATCCATCCGCTTGGCTGATAAACGTTGATAATTGGGTCAAATTGAATTTACCTGTAAGATCAGTAACATTTGGATGAGTCAGAAGATCTGGCCTTTCATTCCGAATTAAGTCGCCCTCTTGCCTTAAACCCGTTATAAAAATCTTATAGGATTCAGCCGGAAGCGATTGAACTAATTTAAAATAGCTATCAAGTGGCCATTCGCGTGCACTTCCTTTTGACTTAGGATGTAAAATTAAATTGAACCGGTGGTTTGATAATAAATCGGGATGTTCAAAACTTACAGGCTTAAGACCATAATAGGGTATTAATTCACTGGTATCAATGTCGCCATTGAGTTTGAAGGGTTTAAGAAGTTTGAAGTTCAACTGGCTTTCGTGAAGATTCGATTTGATTCTACTAAAATCCACCAGGTGATTGCAATACAGCCAATTATACCAGCGGTGGGCAGTAGATACCCGGTTCTTGATCTTTAGCTGTTTTGCCATTTTAGCTATTGCATAATCTGGGTAAATAAATATAATTGTATCGGCTCTTACTGCAGCGAGTATTTGAGGATCTTTCATCACCTCATCTCGATCCAAAAACTGGTCAACAAATATGCATTGATTAATTATTGGTTGAGTATACTTCTTCCCAACAAAAAAAATTTTTAAATCTGGAATGATAGATTTGAGATAACCGAGCAGGGGGAGGGTAAGAATAACATCGCCAAGGTTATCTGTGCGACTAACAACCAGCCGCTTGCCTAAAAGTGCTCTTCGATTAGCCTCGTATAACTTTGAATACTTATAAAAAACGTGATTACCTACGGCTCCAGCTACCATCAATCCCTCAAACCCATCTAAGAAGCCTCGCTTTAAAATGTAGCTCTTAAAAAAGCCAAACATTGACCTAAAAATAATCTTTGCGATTGAGCTTGTCTTTTTTCCAACATTCTCTTTCGCGAAAATTTCAGAATAGGCTTGTATTTTTTTTACCGTTTCTTCCGAGTCGGTATAAGCACGGTGAAGAATGTCGCCTTCAAGATGCTGAATTTTTATTCCACTATTAAGAATAATTTTGTCATGTGGATTTTCGCCACCCCACAGTCCAATCCTTCGGTTCCAAAGTCTAATCTTTTGATCTGGATACCAGTTTCCATGTCGAATCCATTTACCCCCGTAGTTGGAGAGACGGTTCATCCGATATGCATCAAAGGTCCATTTTTCTTTTACGGCAAGAATACACTCAACTAATTCGTCAGATAAATATTCATCCGCATCTAATGAAAGTACATGATCGTAATGTGCTTGAGTTACCGCAAAGTTTTTTTGATCAATGTGGCTGACGAATTCATGCTCGACAAGTTTCACGCGCTTCTCGAGGCAAATCTTTCGGGTTTTATCTTTAGAAAAAGAGTCGATAACAACAATCTCATCTGCCACTAAAGCCAATGAATCGATACATCTGCCGATGTTGCGCTCTTCATTGTAGGTAATTACAACCGCACTAATCTTAACCATAGGGATCTATTCGGCCTCAATTTCCTGTTAAATACCGTTGTTACCAAAGTGAAAGCCTAAAAACAACAAAAACCCGCGAATATTTCATTCTGCGGGTTTTTGTTAAAGCTTCTTTCGCTATCGTGCCGCCAGACTCTTAAGCGACTTTACCATGTTAATAAATTCTACCCGGTATCCATCCACATCCTTGCCTCTGGCGTTCTGCGCCAATTGTAGCACATCTTCGTACTTAAAATCCTTTACATATTCAGAGTCGCGAAGAAGCATGCCAAAACCCGCCACTGCAGCCGACCATCTGAAGTTTTCTGAAGTCTTGTCTATCGCAATGTTCTCATCTAACAACGGGTGAACAATTAACTTGCTTACCGTACCCGATGGCTTTTTGTAGCGAAATTTCACGGTCATTATTTCTTTTGAATCAGAGGCCTGCGGTTCGACTTTAGTTTTTTGATATTTCAAGTTATCGACTTTTGAAAACTCACTCTCTACTCCAACTGGAATGATTTCATAGAGTGCAGTAACGGAGTGACCGGAACCCAACTCACCTGCATCTTTGCGATCGTTGTTAAAGTCTTCATTGTTCAACAGTCTATTTTCATAGCCAATTAACCGATAAGCTTTCACGCGGGCCGGATTAAACTCGATTTGAAGTTTCACATCTTTTGCAATGGTAAATAAAGTTCCACCAAATTCATTCACCAATGCCTTTTGAGCTTCCAACATTGAATCGATATAGAAATAGTTTCCATTTCCCTTATCTGCCAATGTCTCCATTTTAGAATCCTTGTAGTTACCCATTCCGAAACCAAGTGCTGTTAAGAAAACGCCTTGTTCGCGCTTTGCTTCAATTAATCGCTCCATGCCACCATTACTTGATTCGCCTACATTAAAGTCTCCATCGGTTGCCAAAATCACCCTATTATTTCCGTTTTCTATAAAATTCTCTTTGGCTACTGCATAGGCTAACTGTATTCCCGCTCCGCCTGCAGTTGAACCGCCTGCTTCCAAGTTATTAAGCGCCTCCAGGATATTTTTCTTCTCTGCACCAGATGTAGATGGCAAAACTAATCCCGCTGCACCGGCATACACTACAATGGCTACCCGATCTTGTTCACGCAATTGCTCTACCAACATTTTAAAAGAAGTTTTAAGCAAGGGCAATTTGTTCTCATCACTCATGGAGCCCGAAACATCAATCAAGAAAACAAGATTGGATGGTGGCAAGCTCTCCTTCGGGATATTTTTGCCTTGCAGGCCAATATGAACCAGCTTATGTTTCTTATTCCAAGGCGCTAATGAAATTTCAGTATTGATTGAAAATGGATCTTCACCTTTTGGTTGGTCATAATCGTAATTAAAATAGTTGATCATCTCCTCAATGCGCACGGCATCTTTTGGCACCTGTTGGCCACTGGTTATAAAACGCCTTACGTTGCTATACGAAGCGGCATCCACATCAATAGAAAAAGTAGAAAGTGGATTTTTTAGTGCCTCATGGAAAATATTTTCAGTTATTCCATCATACTCTTCTGTGTTGTAACGAGGGGGGTTGGAATCATGAAAATCCTGCGTGCTATAAGGAATTGCTGAAGGTTTGCTTTCTCTTTTCATTGAATTTGTTCCGCGGATTCTTATCCCTTGAAATCTCGCATCTAAACCATAGCCTGTTACTACAACTTCATTTAATTGAGCAACATCACTGGCCATTTTTACATCAACTCTATTTGAAATTCCAATAGCAACTTCTTTGGTTGCGAGGCCAATAAACGAAAACACTAACGTGCCACCCTTAGAGGGAACATGAATCAGGTAATTTCCTTGAACATCCGTTACAACGCCTGTGGCTGTTCCCTTTAGCAAAACATTAACTCCGGGCAATGCGCTACCATCATCTAAGAAAGTAACCTTGCCACCAATTGTGCGATCTTGTGCTGAAAGGATACCTCCAACCAGAAGTAAAACCATCAGACTTAGTGTTATCTTTTTCATAAGCTTGTGTTTTTAATTTTGACGGTAGGATCCAGATATTACTCGAATTCCATAAAAAAGAATTAAAAATTTTAACTTAATGGCCTGAATACCCCAACTTGACCGACTTAGAATTATTAGATCGATATAAATCAGAAGCGGAACTATCCGCACTGGGCGAATTATTTTCGCGCCACCAGCCGCTGGTTTATGGGGTTTGCCTGAAGTATTTAAAAGATCGTGATGATGCAAAGGATGCAGTGATGCAGTTATTTGAAAAACTGGCGGATACGTTAAGAATTCATGATGTTGATAACTTTAAAAGTTGGTTGTATGTAACCACGCGCAATCATTGCCTGATGCAACTGCGAGCCCAAAAAGGTAAATTAAAGCAGCAATTTTCGCCCGAGCTTATGGAAAACCAACTGCTTTTGCATCCGGAAGAAGAGCCTGATCTGGAAGGAAATCTGAGCAAGCTTGAGAACTGTATAGAAACCTTAGTAAATGAGCAGAAAAAATGTGTTCAACTCTTTTATCTTGAAGAAAAGTGTTACAAAGATATCGCTGAGGGTACAGGGTTTGATTTGAATAAAGTGAAGAGTTTTATTCAAAACGGAAAGCGGAATTTGAAAATTTGTATGGAGCGAAATGAGTAAGTGGAAAAACGATATTAAGCGCTATCTGGCCGGTGAAATGACGTCCGAAGAGCAACATGCACTCGAGAAAAAAGCACTCAGCGATCCATTCTTATATGAGGCCCTTGAGGGTGTGAATTCACTCTCCGGGCAAGAATTGAATGCTGACCTGGATGAACTTACTTTCAGAATAAAGGAAAGATCTAGTGAGAAAATTCACGAACAGTTCGCTGCGGGTGCGGTTGCTTCTAAACGCTTCTCCAAAGCTCCAGTTGCAGAATCAATAGCAGCGGATTCAAGTCAAAAAGAAAAAAATAAAAAGAACTGGTTATGGCCACTACGCATTGCCGCATCGGTGGCTTTGCTTATTGTGGGTTACTTTGCCGTTACGCCATTCTTCGAAAAAGAAGTTCAGTTTGCAAGCAATGAGCAAAAACTTGACTCCGATTCGATACAAAATAACCGGTTGATTGACTCGGTAAACAAGACTGATGGTTTTATTGCTCTATCAGAAAAGAAGGAAGAGCAGTCTAACAAAAAATCTGCGAAAGCCACGAAGACGGTAAAGGAACAAAAACCAAAAGCAGAAGTAAATTCACAAGCAGGAGTTTCTCAGCCATTACCTGTAGAAAAATTGAATCCCGAAAAGGCTGACGAAATTTCTACCGAACAAATTGCAGAACTCATTACAGAAAGTGCGGTTGTGGAAGCACAGGATAAAAAAGCAGAAATTAAAAAGGAAGTCCCCCAAGTTGCGCGATCAAAGTCAATCGTACAAAGTTTTACAAC
>Ga0163154_10003462_pt1 | contig 21857 bp, 21 predicted proteins | sample OliLakLV19MP9P1_FD_148649 | JGI IMG/M metagenome (GOLD analysis project Ga0163154, IMG submission 148649) | Freshwater microbial mat bacterial communities from Lake Vanda, McMurdo Dry Valleys, Antarctica - Oligotrophic Lake LV.19.MP9.P1 | ecosystem: Environmental > Aquatic > Freshwater > Lake >... | reverse complement strand
CCCAAAAACAGACCCCTGCGCGCAAGTGGTTCCGGCTCCACGCAGGAAGAAAAACAAACGCCCGGAACTGACGCCCCGCATTCCTGAGCACCTCCCTGTTATTGAAGAAATCGTTGATCCTTTGGAGGTGCAGGCCAATCCGGAAGCTTGGCGTTTGATTGGCGAGGAAGTCACTGAACAAATCGATTACGATCCGGCCAAACTTTATCGACGCCGCATCATTCGGAGAAAATACGTTAAGAAAGACGATGCTTTTTTGCCTCTCGTTATTGCGCCATTACCGCCTCGGATTATTGAGGGTGGGATTGGCTCACCTTCATTACTTGCTTTTATTATTAGCAGTAAAGTCTGTTATCACCTTCCTTTATACCGGCTTGAAACCATGTTTAAAACTCAGCACGGCCTGAACCTTCCTCGCCAAACAATGGCACGGTGGGTTGGCATTGGCGCTCATTGGTTGAGTCTTATTTACAAGGAAATCTGTTCGCACGTTTTAAGCGGCAATTACTTTGAACTAGATGAAACGCCGATCCCCTATCTCTCCCCCGGGCACGGGAGAACCAAGCTCGGATATTTTTGGGTGGCGTGTCGACCGCGTGATGATACGGCATACTTTTGGTTCCCGAGTCGGGGGCCGAATGTCTTGAAAAAACTATACCTGAAGATTTTACCGGAACTATCCAATGTGATGGCTATGCGGCTTATCCAAGCTTTGCTGCAAAGCGAGGAATAACTCTAGCTGGGTGTTGGGCACATGTGCGTAGGAAGTTTTTTGAAGCCGTAGAGGAATCCCCGAAAACGGTTGGTTGGGTGATCCTTCAATTACAATTGCTGTATCAGGTGGAAGCACGGATGCGTGAATCCAAGAGCAGTCCGAAGTTGCGTCAGATTGCGAGGCTTCAGGAAAGTCAGGCCCTTATTAAGAGACTTGGGCACATGCTCCGACACTGGGAAGCCCAGCGGCGGTTTTTGCCACAAAGCGGAATTGGAAAAGCGATCCGGTATACGCTTTCACTTTGGAAAGAACTGACGGTGTTTTTAGAAGATGGGCTTGTGGAAATAGACAACAATCTGGTGGAAAACTCTATACGCCCAACAGCCGTCGGGAAGAAAAACTGGTTGTTCATTGGTGAAAAAATGGCGGGGAAAACCGCAGCCATCCTTTATACGGTGGTCGAATCCTGTCGCAGACATGGTCTCGATCCCGAGGAATATCTTAAAGAAGTTCTCACCATCTTGCCAACGGCGACGACATCCATGATCAAGGACCTCACCCCAAAGGCCATCGCCAAAGCCAAGGTAAGAGCCAGCAAAGTTAAAGCGGCGTAGTCATACTTTCATCAGAACTGTCATAGCGTATCTCTATGACAGTTCTCACCCCCCAAGTCATAATTATGGAAAAACAGCGTACAAAACTACGTTGTCAATAAGGTGAACCGCGTGACGCTTACGTTCAAGATCGCCATATTTGAGATTATCTTTGGCTCTTTCTAACCATTTTGGCTGATTATCATTTCGTTCCATTTTGTTTATATTCATTTTATTGGGTGTGTCTTCAGTGGTTGATGATAACGTTTTGCAGCTACAAGAAGTTGGCGATTTCGACTTGTGCTGACCGAAGCGTCAGTAAGCACAAAACTGTCTGCCACCACAAAATCCCGATAATAATCGGGACACAAAGCTTCATTTAATCCCGACTCTTCGGGAAACCGCCAATTTTTTGTAGGTGCTGTTATGTGCTGGTGCTATCTATTTCGTTTACTATCTTCTTGTTTATTTTTTGTTTTTTTGAGTTTTAATGTCGTTGTTAATTTCAATCTGGTCTAAATCAATTTTGAATTTTGAGGATAATTCGTTGAAAGAGTAATATTTATGATTTCCAATTTGGATATAATTACCTTCTTTTATTTGTGCTGAAAATGCAAAGTTTTTTGGTAATTCTGTTAATTTCGGAAAAATTAAATTTGCATTTATGGCACTACCTGCAAAACATCCCTTTCCCACTTTAATTAAAGAACTAAACTCTATATCATTCGTAAACGTACATTGTAGAAAACAGTATTCTGCAATTTCTTTTAATGATTCTAATTGTAATTTTCCAAAAGATTTTCCAACAAAAGACCAACTTCCACTTTTTTCTAATTTTGGTGCATTAATGTCCATATTTTATTTTATTTTATTTTCCAACTCTAACGGCTTTGTTGGTCTTGCCTTATTGTTTAAGTTTTTTCCCTAAATCTGTTTATTTTTAGGGTGTTCTAATGCACTTGCACCCAACGTTTTGCAGCTACAAGAAGTTGGCGATTTCGAAGCACTAAACTGTCTGCCACCACAAAACTTGATACGAAGCACAAAGCTTCATTTAACCACTGAACCGCCAATTTTTTGTAGCTGCTGTTGGCAGTAGTTTTAAGTCCCGTTATAAAAAGATATGCCACCATTTGTTTTCAATGTTTAAGCCATCAATGTTTTTTTCATCACTTCTAATTACGGTAAAAAATCTTTATTTTTATAGACTTTTAAACCATCAGAGAATATTTCAGAATTAACTATAAACTTATCGCCCTCGTTTTTGCCAATACCGCCTTTCCAAGCATCAAACATACCCTGAAAGAAAAATACTCTTGGGTGCATATGATTGGTTTGATATATATTCTTCCATGCAGTAAAAGAATCGCAAGCAATGAATAGTAAACTAAAAAAGTTGTTATCGTGTTCCCAAATACTCCAATTTGCTTTAAATCTGTCGGCATTATTGTATAACCATTCATCGTCAATAGCAAAATTATGTTCCTTGAAATACTCAATATCTAGATCAATATTGACACGTTTTTTATAATTATCATTCTTTAGTTGTGCTTTTACGCTTTCAAATTCAGTATCATAGCCCAAATTATATTTTGTATCTAAACAAAAGACATAAGAATGAATGTGTTTTTCAAAGAATTGTATTGGCTGAATATCATTGCCGCAACCACTATAATATAAACTGTTTTTCAAAATGGACTGAAAATCGGCATTTCGCATTTCCTCCTTAATTTTCAGTTTCATCTCCTCTTTCAACTTTAAATTCGGTTCATTACGATATAAATATGCAATGTGTTTGAGCCAATCGGGTATTATTTGAGGTGGAAAAAACGGGTTGGTTTTTTTTCCTTCCAATGGAAACCTTTTCAACTTCAGCGATAATAATTTTCGCATAATTTCATAAGTATTTTGAAAGGCAGAAATACTTATTGTTTCGTTAGCCGTATGAGCATTGGCATAACCAACACAAATATTTGCACCGCAAACATCTCTGCAAAGTTCCATAATATCAGTGTAACCGCTTTTATCATCATCAATAAAACCTGTGTTGCTTTCTATAAAATCACGAAATTCTTTGGTCACAGCCAACAAATAAGAAGTATAGTGCTCTTTGCGAACTCCATAAGCAAGACGTCTATCAAATTCAAACATGAACGAAGAAAGGTTCACGATTTGTGCAATATCACGATGTTCCTTCATCAAATATTTTGAGCCTACACAATTTCCAGATGCATCATTGTGAGTAGATTCTTCATAATCGCAAATCAAAAGATGATGACCCAAATCTCTAAGTAGCCAAAGCATAGCACAACCTGCACGGTCGTCCGCACCAATACCATAATCTGAACTGCCACTGCGAAAAATATCTCCATCTTCAATGATTTTATGTTTTCCGCTAACATCAAAAACAGTATCAGCGTGAGCCACTAAGGTTGCTGCATCGGGACGATTCCCTTTTATGAACAAAAACCTCTCGCCCGGATTCTTGCCTTGATAAAGTTCAGCATTAGGTAGAGCAAGGAACTTTTTAAAAATGCTGTCTGCTGAGTCAAGCGGCTGATTTAAAAAATTAAATAATATATCTTTTGTGTTCACTTATGGTCCTTTTTTTAATTTTTAGTTGCGGAACTTTACTTGATTTTTAGTAAACTGGCATCCAAAATTACTGCCAACGTTGAGTATTTGCGAAGGCAGGGAATTCATTGAACGTCAAGCCCGGAACAAATGCTGATTGAAAAACTGAAATTGAAGTTAACAACTAAAAGCCAAATTTATAAATGTCAGCCGGAACCACTGCTGATGCTTGCAATTAGCTGATGTTTCATTGTCCAGCCCTGCTTTTGCAAATACTGTTGTTGGCAGTAGTTTTGAGTTGAAAACTAAGGGACAGGCTGATAGTTGTAGACACGCCCGGATCTGTGGGGGCGCTAGTGTAGTCCTTCAAACAGAACGTAACTTATCAAGTTTTGTACGGCCTCGTTATTTCGATGAGGTTAATTGCAGGCACAATCTTTTGGCGCAACCCCTTTGGGGTTGTGCGTGAGCCGGGTTTTACCCAGAGTTTCTCGAGGACGAGCAACCCTGGGCTGTTCGACGGAATCCCTTTGGGATTCTTCTTTTAGAGCGTGAGCTCTGCAGCAACTCCCTTCGGGAGTATTTTCCGGTAATGGTAATGCCCATACCATTATAAGCCACGCTTGCGGATCAATTATTCCACTCATAATAAATGTGTGGGTTGTTCGCGAACCCTCGCGAACGAATCCCAAGGGGATTCCGTCACATAGCCCAGGGTTGCAAAGCTACCCTGGGTAAAAGTAAGCCCACACACAACCCCAAAGGGGTTGCGCACTCATAAGATTAAACCTCCAATTGATCTCAGGGAAAAACGAGGTCCGCTCGAAATTTATTTATTGCGTTCTGTTAGGCGGAAAATTTGCTCAAACTGGAGTGACAAGAACTTTGCGTTAATCAGAAGCAAAGGAAACGAGTGGATACATTGGTGACCCCAGCTGGAATCGAACCAGCAACCTGCGGATTAGAAATCCGCTGCTCTATCCGGTTGAGCTATGGGGTCAACGGGAAGAGGAACCTTAGCAGTGGTTTAATTTCAGGTCAATGCAGACGAGAATTAATACCTAAAGTCGTCATTCCGACGCTCGTAATAATATCCAGGCCGGGCGGATGAACGGTATTCGTAAACCCGAGTAGAAGGATAATAATAAACCGGCGCACGACGTACAATCACTACCGGGGCAGGATAATAAATTACCGGAGCAGGTTCACAATGGCTGTGGTAATGTCTACGAGGAGCATAATAGTCATGATGACGGTAGTGACGCTGCCCACCACCACTGCCGATGTAGACTTTAACGTCAGCCTTGGCTGGTGAATAAGAAAAGAAAGTGACAATCGTGGCAATTGCCAGCAACAATACGAGTGAGGAAGTTTTCATAATCATTTAACAGACGGTCCTATATGCAATTCATTCAAAATAATATCAATATGAAAAATCTACCCTTCGCTTGCATAGTCCTTCTATGTCTACTTTTTGTCGTTACCCCTTTATATTCAACACCTTCCCTTGGAATAGACGTCCTTCAGCAGGAATCCTTTCAAATTCTCAAAGGTAAAAGGATTGGCTTGGTCACCCACCCTGCCGGAGTGAACAATAAAGCCATTCCTACGGTATCCATCCTCTCGTCAGCCCCGGGAGTTAAGCTTGTCGCTCTTTATGGTCCTGAACACGGAGTCTATGGTGATGAACTGGCGGGTAAAAAAGTAGATAACGCCACGGACCCAAAAACGGGTTTACCGGTGTATTCGCTTTACGGGAAGACCCGCAAGCCCAGTCCGGAGATGCTGGCAGGTATCGATGCCCTTGTGGTTGACCTACAGGACATCGGATCCCGCAGCTACACCTATATCAGCACCCTGGCACTCGCAATGGAAGCGTGCGCGGAACAAGGTAAGGAAGTTATTGTCCTCGACCGACCCAACCCACTCGGTGGCCTGAGAGTCGAAGGCCCTATGTTGAATCCAAAATTTGTTTCGTTCGTTAGCCAAATTCCGGTCTCTTATGTCCATGGAATGACAATGGGCGAAATAGCTAAGTTCATCAATGCAGAGCAATTAAAAGGTCGATGCAAATTGACGGTTATCGAAATGAAAGACTGGAACCGTAATCAAACGTGGATGGACACAGGGCTCTTATGGATCCCAACATCCCCGCATATTCCGAAGGCAGAAACGTGCTTTTATTATGCGGCTACCGGCATTCTCGGAGAAATTGGAACAATTAATAACGGGGTTGGATACACCCTACCATTTGAACTTGCGGGCGAAGAATGGATTAACCATGAGGTTCTTGCCAAAGCGATGAATGCTAAATTCAACAGCATCTATTTCCGACCGGTCACCTACCGCCCCTTTTACGGAGACCAAAAAGGAAAAATTTGTCGTGGGGTCCAAATTATGATCAAGGACTATACCAACGCCCCCCTTACGGAATTGCCCATACACATATTCGCCCAAATCCAAAAACTGCATCCTGACAAGGACCTGTTTAAAGCTGGATCGGATAAAATTGAAATGTTCGACAAGGTGAACGGGTCTGATTGGACCCGTCAGATGTTAATCAAACGACGGTCTGCCGACGAAATTACTGCTCAATGGCGCAAGGATGCCCAAGCCTTTCAGGAGATCAGGAAAAAGTACCTCATCTATAAATAGGGTATTTTCCTTTATCCACCGAAAATAAAAAATGGTCGGGCTGGCGAGATTTGAACTCGCGACCTTTTGAACCCCATTCAAACGCGCTACCAAGCTGCGCTACAGCCCGAACCAAAACCCTTAAAAAGGGAAAGTAATAAAACGACAAGAAAGGACCCTTGTAAATCCTTTATTTGCAGATGCTATTTGATTTCTTCTCCTGAAACCGCATCGGTAATACGAAATTGCTCGAGAGCCAAAGCCGCATCTGACTTAAATGATAACCGGCCCATGTGCTTGCGTTCCAACTCGATGAGAAGTTCTTCATCCACCGTCTTAAGGCGACTCAAGATTTCTGGGTTCACAAAAATGCGTAAGTCACGCCCTGTACCACCACGACGAAGGGCCTCCCCGATTTTGCGTTGAAGCTCAACACTGACCGATTCAGCAGATTTAAGAATTCCTTTACCTTGGCAAGTAGGACATTCCGTATAGCTGGATGATTGAATACTTTCCGTGTGCCGTTGGCGCGTCATTTCCATCAAACCTAATTGAGAAATAGGGAGCACATGCGTCTTAGCTTTATCGCGCTTCAAACCATCGCGCATCCGGTTATAAACGGCCTGACGGTCTTTCGGCAATTTCATGTCAATGAAATCGAGAACAATGATCCCGCCGATATTACGCAAACGCAATTGCCTGCAAATTTCTTCGGCTGCGTCCAAATTAGTTTGGAGAATTGTTTTGTCCTGTTCCTTCGTCGCTTTCGCGCGCCCGGTGTTGACGTCTATAGCCACAAGTGCTTCTGTTTCGTCGATGACGATGTACCCACCACTCTTCAACCAAACTTGGCGACGGAAAGCATTTTCAATTTGTTTTTCCACCCCGAACTTTTCGAAAATCGGCACACTTTCATTGTGAACCTTAATCTTGCTCTTTGACCGGCGGGAGATTTGTGCAATTAGATCATTGATCCGATTAGCCTCCTCTTGGTTATCGATGTAAATGCGGTCAATGTCTTCTGTAAGGAAATCGCGGACGGTTCGTTCCACCAAGTCTGGCTCTTGATAAAGAGATGTAGCGGAATGCTGACTTTTCATTTTACGTTCAACTTCATTCCATTTTTCAACCAATAAAGCCAAGTCCCGTATAAAATACCGTTCCTTCTGGCCCACGCCTGCGGTACGAATGATCACCCCCATGTTGTCAGGAATAGTCAACTTCTCCAGAATCTTACGTAGTCGTTTACGTTCAACTGTATCTTCCACTTTGCGCGAAATGCCGCATTGATCATTAAACGGCATTAAAACCAAGAACCGCCCCGGCAAGCTTATGTTGGTTGTGACCCGAGGTCCCTTGGTGCTGATGGGGCCCTTGGTCACTTGAATCATAACATCCGACCCCGCAGGGTACATACTCGGAATGTCTTTTACGTTGATATTCTTCCGAGGTTTTTTTCGTCCACCTCGATCGACCAAATCCAACTCGTCGTCAAGAGCTGCGGGAAGCATATCCCAGTGATGAAGGAACGCATTTTTCTCCATTCCAATATCGACAAAGGCCGCTTTAAGACCCATTTCGTGGTTTTTAATCTTCCCCTTGAAGATGCTTCCCACGATACGTTCTTCATTGGTCCGCTCGATACTGAGTTCTTCCAATTGGTTTTTCTCGAGTAACGCCACCCTCGTTTCCAATTTTTCAACGTTAATAATGATTTCGCGCTCTGAGGCTTTGCGACGGCCCAGGGCAAGTATTTTTTTCACAGTTTCCATGAACATATTTGTAAGTTTAAACATTTGTAAGAGTGGCAGTTACGCCAACCTCTAAGGTTAAGTTAAATAAAGTTTTTCTGCGGTTTAGGATGGATATTCACACTCTGGATAATTCCTAACGCGCCCATGACAATAATCGCGAACGATCCGCCATTGCTTATTAAAGGTAAAGGAATACCAGTAATTGGCATAATGCCAAGTGCCATCCCAACATTTTCATAAACGTGCACAAACAAAATCACCACGATACCGGCACACACGAGTTTTCCCGTTTTCTCAACTGACCGAATTCCAATATTAATACCCACCAATAAAAGGATCGCATACACAATTAATAACGCCGTACATCCAAGAAAGCCAACCTCTTCTCCTACAACTGACACAATAGCGTCACTGTGCCTGATGGCCTTTGGCAGGTAACCCATCCGGGATTGGGTTCCCTTCATATACCCTTTTCCAAATACCCCTCCTGAACCCATCGCAATTTTGGTTTGCCTCAGTTGGTACCCGGTACCCTGCCAATCGCGATTGTGGTCGGTAAATGAGAGAATCCGATCCTTTTGGTACTGTTTCAATTTAACGCCTGGAATAAAATCATGCCACAAGAGAAGACTTAAAGTGAACCCAATGATGGCAATAATGAGCAAATGTGTTTTTTTAGCACCAGCCACATACATGATGGCGAACGCCACCGGGACCATGACAATGGCTGATCCGAAATCGGGTTGTAAAAAAACTAAACCCAAAGGAATAAGAAAAATCACTAATGCGACAATAATATTAAACACACGCGTGGGATCGATTTTTATGCTTCCCAAGAATGTAGCCATAAGAAGAGTCATCGCGAGCTTTGCGGGTTCTGCGGGCTGTATTCCAACACCAGCAATACGCAACCACCCTTTTGTGGTGTTCACTTCCTCTCCAACGACTAAAACAGCAACCAATAACACCATGCTGACAATATAAATCAGCCAGCTAAACCTAATGTACAAGCGATAGTCGATCATCATGACGATGAAATAAACGACCAAACCAATGCACATATAAACGGCTTGAGAAACCCAAACTCTCGAAAGCGCTCCTTCCTCACCCGCTTGCGCGCTACGGATAAAAAGGACGCCGGTCACACACAGCAAGATCATCATAATTGTGATGGTCCAGCTCATCCAGTCTTGCTTCCAAAATTTTCCCAAGTCCCAGTCCATAATAATCAATCGCCAACGTTTCCACGTCTAGAGGGGCCGCGCAAACCACGCGCGTTTTTAATAAAATCAGGAACATCCTCTTCCTGTTCAAGATTTTGTGGGGCATTCAGATCACGACCCCGGTTGTCTTGTTGGTTCCTCGGTTGTTCCGTTTCAAACTCATCTTCCTCATCTTCAAGGCCTGGCCCGATGGGACGGGAACCCGAAGGAGTCACCATAGCAGGTATGCCAATACCAATGCCACCTTCAAGGAACTCCTTGGTTAATGGCTCAACTTGACCACCTTCAGCGATCGGTGGGATAGCAAATATACCCTGCCATATTTGTCCGGCAAGCGGAGCGCATGTGGACCCACCGGAATCACCATTTTCGACCATGACCACCAATGCATATTGGGGTTTGTCGTAGGGCGCAAAGGAAATAAACCATGTTTTCTTTCCTGATCGGCCACGTGATTGGGACGTTCCGGTTTTACCCGAAACTTTTACTGTCGGATGCGCTGCCTTTTTGCCAGTCCCTTCTTCTACCACCGCGCGCATTCCCGCTTTAACGGCTTCAACATCCTCAGGTTTTAACGAGAGCCGGGCTTTGATTTCCCGTTTATCCTCATAAACAAGTTTGTCATCAGCATCAATGACTTTGTCCACCAAGCGTGGCCGGTGAACGACTCCACCATTGGCTATCACCGACGCAAACATGGCCATTTGAAGGGGCGTCACCATCACGAAACCTTCACCAATGGAGGTATTCGCTACATAACCCTCAGTCCACCGATCCTTCGGAAAATTGGCTTTTAACCAAGGCGGGCCCGGCATCACACCCGCTGTCTCGGATGTGAGTGGCACACCGGTCAGCTCCCCAAACCCAAAAACTTTCCCCATGTCATAAGTAGCTTGTCCCCCTGTTCGAATGCCCGCACGAAAGAAATAACCGTTACAGGAATTGGCGATTCCAGCTTTCATATCTACCGCGCCCCCATGTGATCCGCCCGATTGATTAAATATCCAACAATTAAATGAATGGTTTCCGAGTGTTAAAGTTGAACAGGGAAATGTGCTTTTACCGGTCAGCTTGCCATTGCCCAACCCAGCGAGTGCAATGACGGGTTTAAAAATAGACCCCGGCGGATATGAACTAATGGTTCGATTCAACATGGGCGTATCTGTGTCTTCTTTCAGACGTTTAAACTCTGCTTTAGAAATAGCAGGAACAAAGGAGTTTGGGTTATACGACGGCACGGATACCATGGACAAAATGTTCCCGTTATTCACATCGACGACAACCGCCGCACCACGCTTGATGGGTTGCATCACACTCTCAACAATCTGTTGAACGCGAACATCAATGGTCAGGTAAACGGTATCTCCCGGAATAGGTGATTTACTTTTAACTTCCTCCTGAATCATTCCTTTGGTGTCCACCCGCACTAATCGTTCCCCATCTTCCCCAAGAAGATATTCGTTCATCGTTTTTTCAACCCCTTGTTTCCCAAGATACGCGGGACCATAAGCATAGGGATTATTAGGATCAGTTTTTTGAACTTCTACTTTGCCTATATGACCCAGCAAATGAGCCGCAAGATTTCCGAATGGGTATGAACGAGTGGCCACCACACCAATGTCTGCGCCAGAAATAATGGGGCTTTTTTCGTAGAATCTCGCCACGACTTCAGGAGGCACATCGTCAATAAGGGTATACGGCTGAAAAGGATAGAGGTCTAAATGGCGCTGTATTTTTTTAATGTGGGCGGCTGGCAGTGGCACCTTTAATTCTTGGCTCAGTAACTTGATTTTTGATTCCGCGACGGTGCCGATATCGAAAACATCGCGCTTGTTTTTATTTTTTTTCGTTGGGATTTTAGTTCCCCCGCGCAGCATATCGTGAAGGTACAATTCCAACCTGAAAGAGGGGCGACTATCCGCGAGTAGAATTCCATTCCTATCTTTTATCGTCCCACGCGCACTGGCCAAATATTGGGCGCGGATGCCCTGTTTATTTCCCAATTTTGAATAAGTTTTGCCGCCCACTACTTGGAGGGTCCAAAGGGTGGCTGTTAAAACGACGATGCCCAATGACATTAAGAAGGCAAGGATTTCCATCCTTTTATCCTTTTCCCCAAATGTGTCAGACAAACTCATGGTTTAATGTTGTTGAGCATGGTCCTCAAGGCCCATTCGGCGGCTCATTGAATCCATAAAAGAAAATACAAATGGAGTCAAAACCATGTTAATCAGACTCACCCCGAATATTCGCAAGATCACATCAAGACTATAATAAAGCGGAACCTCGCGGGCAAAACATGTGATCGTGTAATTTACGAGAAGGATTAAAAAAGTAACGCCGCCTCCCAGAAGCATTTGAACAAGGAAGGGACTTCTAAAAAAAAGGGCTTTATTGGAATAAAGCAGAATCCCAAAAAAAAGGTAAGGAAACGCGGACATCCCCAAATGTCCCTGAGTGGTTCCTACGGATACAATCGCCGAAGCTGAGTCGCTCAAGTAAACACTATTGTTTGACAGTGCGTCCTGAACAACTCCCCCCACAATACTCACAAAAAAAACCGAAAACAGGCTGTAAGACATGCCCGTATAAATCACTAAACAACAGATCAGATCCAGTTTAGCTCCGAATAAAAAACCAATGGGTGGCACGCTCACCTGCAAGAGCAGGGCGAAATAGATGGCCACAATAAATATTACATTCATCATATCGCAATTCGTCCATGCATCTTATTTGCGCCCCACGACAATAAAAACAGTTTCAAGATTCGACAAATCCACTACAGGCTTGATCAAAGCCTCACGATACAATCCGAGTGACCCCGCTTTAGAAGCTGTACGAATTTCTGTGATTGAACCAATGGGAATATTAGGGGGGAAAACGGAACCCAAGCCCGAAGTGACGACGGTTTGCCCGTGTAAAATTTCGGCTTTTCGCGAGATGTATGTCATTTTGAGTATAGGCGCCGCCTCGGTGGCCTCACGCATTCCCATCACGATTCCTTGTTCACGACTTTCCTTGATTGTCGTGGAGACTTTGCAATTTTCATCAACGATCAAAACCATTTTGCAGTGGTCTTCAAATATAATGGTGGTTTTCCCAACCAAACCGTCCTCTGTGACAACAGCCATATTTGGGCCGAGCCTGCGGTTATGTTTTAAACCCACGTCCAAATGCAACCCTTGCCACCAGTTCGAGGAGTCACGAGCGATAACGCGCGCAGCCACGTAGTCGTAAGCCGAGTTTTGAACAAACCCCAACATTTGTTTCAGTTTGTTATTTTCCTGTTCTAATTCCTTTAATCGATCGTTTTCAGTCCGAAGCTTCGCCAATTCTTTTCGCATTTTTTGGTTATCTTCAGAAATGCTTTCAAGAGACTTTAAATTGTCGCTGATTCGGAAGAACCTGATTTTAACAGTCGTGATTAAGTTGCAGACGGGAGTGAACCCTTTTACAAGAAAGTTGGATATGGGGTGCGTATACCTCTCCGGCGCTACGACCAGCAACGCCAGGAAAACGACCACAATAACATATGGAATGTGTTTAAATTTCACCGGATTGTATTGATAACCGTGAAAAAACAGTGGGTATACAACTAGGAAGCAGAAGAACGTCGATCATTAGCCGCAATATCTTTCAGAATATTTGCCTGTTCTAAAACTTTACCTGTCCCTTCGGCTACTGCGCTCAAAGGATCCTCTGCGACATGCACCGGCAAACCGGTTTCCTCCGCAAGGAGACGATCCAACCCACGCAACAATGCCCCGCCCCCTGCCAAAACCATCCCACGCTCCACAAGATCCGCACTCAACTCTGGAGGACAACGCTCAAGAGTAATTCGAACAGATTCAACAATCGTGGAAATAGGTTCAAGCAACGCCTCTCGCACTTCCTGCGACGTCACTGTCAGTGTTTTTGGAAGTCCTGCGATCAGATCGCGCCCTTTTACTTCCATCGTCATTTCTTGTTCTAATTGAAAAGCAGATCCGACTTTAATCTTGATATCTTCGGCTGTGCGCTCGCCAATCATAAGATTGTACGCACGTTTCATGTACTGCACAATCGCTTCGTCAAACTCATCACCGGCCACGCGCACGCTCCTCGCGTAAACGATGCCCGCCAACGAAATAAGAGCGACTTCTGTTGTGCCACCGCCAATATCTATAATCATGTTCCCAGCGGGCTCTTGAACGGGAAGTCCAACACCAATGGCCGCTGCCATGGGCTCTTCAATAAGATAAACTTCTCGTGCTCCCGCGTGCGTCGCGGAATCCTTAACAGCACGCTTTTCAACTTCAGTAATTCCAGAAGGAACGCCAATCACAACACGTGGGCGCACCAATTTCTTGCGGCTGTGAACTTTTTTTATGAAATACCGAAGCATAGCCTCGGTAATTTCAAAATCCGCAATCACCCCGTCTTTAAGTGGGCGAACAGCAACAATGTTTCCAGGAGTACGCCCTAACATTCTTTTGGCCTCGTCACCTACAGCCAGAACCTTGTTCGTGCCCTGTTTTACGGCAACAACCGAGGGTTCCCGCAAAACTATTCCCCTGCCTCGCACATAAATGAGTGTGTTCGCCGTGCCTAAATCTATACCGATATCGTTCGAAAAAAGTGACTTTATTGCCTCAAACATGATTTCCCTTTAAGTTCTTGATGCTTTTATACTTGCAAAAATTATCTGTTCTCATTATTGGGTGTGAGCCCCACAAGAGTTTAAGGTTATAATCCAGCCCACACTTAATGTCTATCTCATTTAATTTCGAGCTTTTAAGACCCTCAATCCGCCAAGCTTTAACGGAAGATATTGGTTTTGGAGATATTACCACACTTTCGTCTGTCCCGGCAGAATTTAACGCTTCCGCGACTATTTTCCCAAAGGAACCCTGCACTCTCGCCGGGGTTAAGGTCGCTGCTTTGGTCTTCGAAGAGTTAGACCCATCCCTAAAAGTCGAAATTCTTAAAGAGGATGGTACTTCTTCAAATCCTTTTGATGTCACTCTAAATGTCACCGGAAGCGCGCGCTCAATTCTTACGGCAGAACGCACGGCCCTTAATTTTATCCAAAGATTATCTGCTATTGCCACTTCAACGCGGTTTTACGTCAACCGGATTCAAGGCACTGGCGCTCGTATCATAGACACCCGCAAGACAACTCCCAACCTCAGGCTCTTTGAAAAATTTGCTGTCCTTTGCGGCGGTGGCGAGAATCATAGGAAAGGTTTGTACGATCAGGTTCTCCTAAAGGATAACCACCTAAAAGTCATCCGCAGGCTCGGCGGTGATGGAATGCACGCGGCGGTTCGTCAAGCTCGTGAAATGTTTCCTGGCAAAGTAGTGGAAATCGAAGTGGAATCGGTCATCCAACTTAACGAAGCTATCGCAGCAGGTGCCGATATTATTATGCTCGATAATATGCCACCCGCTCTCATGCGCGAATGTGTTAAAATAAACGCAGGTCGCACTAAACTTGAGGCCAGTGGCGGTATTAATTCTGACACAGTTAGGATTGTTGCTGAGACGGGCGTCGACTTCATTTCTATTGGCGCTCTCACGCACTCCGTTAAAGCGATCGACTTCAGTCTTGAAATGAATGACTAGAAAAGGGACCTTCCCCCACTTTTAATTCACATCTTTATGTCGCTCAAATACCTTCTTAATTCAGCTTGGCTATTTCACTACGGCGAACCAGAAGTTCTTCCGCCAGCTAACCACGCTGAAACTTATTTGAGTGCAAAAGCAGGCGGGGCACGAGATCCAGCAGGCACCGATTGGGACGATCTGGAATGGAACCTCGTCACTTTACCGCACGACTTCCTCGTGGGATCGAGAAACGAAACGCTGTTATAATCCTAATCACGGTTACCGCCCTCGCTCGACGGGTTTGTACAGGCGTTCATTTAAAGTGCCTTCATCTTCGCAAGGGGCTCATGGAAAAGTGTGGCTGGAATTTGAGGGTGTCGCGAGCGCGGCCACGGTTTGGGTTAATGGTCATAAACTCCATGCCCACTCTTGCGGTTACACTGGCCTCGTTTGAACCGTCGCCGACAACATTCGCCTTTTTTGTTGCAAAATATAGAATTTGCAATATTCTAAAAGCCGACTTAGCCACAAGAGAATATTTGTCTTGTCTCTAAAAAAATTTCTAAGATCTTCAGAGGAATCTCTTTCCCATCAAGTGCGGTAGCATTTTCAAATGCTTATTTTAAGTGAGTAAGAAACCCATCAAAATCATAATTGAAAAAAAAAGGGGATTCGCTGAATTCAACTTGGCAGAGCTGTGGGAATATAGAGATGTCGCCTGGATGCTTGCAACCCGCGATATCAAGCTGAGGTACAAGCAGACGGCACTTGGGGTAGTGTGGGTAATATTGCAACCACTGTCGGCGGGTATTATATTTGCCGTCATTTTCGGACATTTTGCGAAAATGCCATCTGATGGCAAACCCTACGTGTTATTTGTAATGACAGGCTTATTGGCTTGGAATCTGTTTTCCGGTGCGATTCAAAGAGCAGGCAACAGTCTTGTCACGGATTCAAAGTTGATTACAAAGGTATATTTTCCACGAATACTGGTGCCTTTGGCGAGTACAGTTGCCGTACTTGTGGATTTTATTGTCAGTCTCATCGTTCTCATTATTTTGATGTTATATTATGGAGTAAGTCCAGGACTAGAGATTCTGACTCTTCCCTTGTGGTTATTATTGACAGTTCTCCTTGGAACCGGTGTCAGCCTATGGCTATCAGCTATCAATGTGAAATATCGTGATTTTATGTATGCCATGCCATTCCTGATTCAATTATGGATGTATGCAACACCGGTTGTCTATGCCTCCAGTCTAATTCCAGAAAAATGGCGTTGGATATTCGCTCTGAATCCAATGGTGGGGATCATTGAAGGATTCAGGTGGTCTATTTTGGGCTCAAGCGGACTGACACTAACCGTATTGGTCACCAGTGTTGCCATGGCACTTGGCATGTCGTTAGCGGGAGTTTTTTATTTTAAATCTGTCGAACGTGAGTTTGCGGATTACATATAGGTTTTATGTCTGATGTTGTCATAAGTGTTGAGGGCTTGGGTAAAAAATACACCATTGGAGGCTCACACGCACCCGGCCGTAAATATCAAACGCTTCAGGAGACTCTTTTGTCATGGCCTCGAAAAGCATTAAGTTCGTTTAAGGCGGGTAATCCTAAAAATGAGTTTTGGGCACTTAAGGATATTTCCTTTGAGGTAAAAACCGGAGAAATTTTGGGTATCATTGGACGCAATGGGGCCGGTAAATCCACCTTATTAAAAATACTCAGCCGAATTACAGAGCCAACGCAAGGCAGGGTTGTCGTCAATGGCCGTATAGGAGCTTTGCTCGAGGTAGGAACCGGATTTCATCCTGAACTGACTGGACGCGAGAATATTTACCTCAGCGGCGCCATTCTTGGGATGAAGCGGTGGGAGATTAACAATAAATTTGACGAGATTGTTGAGTTCGCGGAACTGGAGAAGTTTATCGATACTCCCGCCAAACATTATTCCAGCGGCATGTATATGCGATTAGGGTTTGCCGTTGCGGCTCACCTGGAGCCGGAAATACTGGTTATTGATGAAGTTCTAGCGGTCGGAGACATACAATTCCAGAAAAAATGTCTTGGCAAAATAAACTCCGTATCAACGCAAGGACGGACGGTTATTTTCGTAAGCCACAACATGACGGCTGTCAAATCACTATGCCAGGAAATAATAGTGCTTGATAATGGAAGTATAACTTGCAGGGGAGAAACTAATTGGGGCATTGATAGCTATTTATCGCAATCGTCTTCATCATCACTTTCAAAATCGTTATGTTGGAACGACAACAAAGCCCTTCGCAATGAGGCAGTAGTATTTAAGAAAGCCTCCATTGAGTCAGATAATGAAGTCCTGAAAACTGACACCAAATTCAGTATTTTTTTCGAGTTTGAATGTTATGTCAATACGGATCATTTAAACATGAGTCTCGTACTTTACACGCGTGAAGGTGTTTGCGTTTTCAATAGTGGATCGGACGCAATAAGGGGTGAACAAGGAATTTATAGATCATGGTGTCATATCCCTGCCAATCTGTTGAATAGTGAATATTACACTGTCCGTATTCTAGTTGTCAAAGATACATCAACAGCACTGATTGATGTTGATAACATCATCAGTTTTGAAGTGACTGATATAGAACGTAATGGCGCATGGCATGGCAAGTGGATTGGAATCGTCAGACCAACACTACAGTGGGACTTCAGAATGGAGCAAAAAAATGATTGCACTTAAAAACTATATACCAAAGCGAATAAAGGATGCGGTTAAGGTTCTTTTAGGCAGGGCGGTCGTTATCCCTGCCATCAAGAATGTCAACTTCCCTCATCTGGCGTGCCCCGTCTGCGGAAAAAAGAATGCAACATTTAATGAACTTCCCATGAAGTGCTTTTCCAAATTTAATGATATTCAAGTCGATTTTAATGTATTTTCCAGTGAAACCATGAATCTTGAAAATTATTCCTGCTCACATTGCGGGTGTAGTGATCGCGATAGATTAATGTCCCTCTATTTGAATGAAATCATTCCTGCTATAAAGGAAGCTAAAATCAAAGTCTTGGAAATTGCGCCGTCCCCACCATTATCGAAATATCTCAAATTGTGGCCACAGATAATATTGCGTACGGCTGACCTCTCCATGGCTAATGTAGATGATCGTATAGATATCACAGACATGTCTTTATACGATTCAAATATTTTTGACATAATCATTTGCTCTCATGTCCTTGAACACATAAATGATGATCGCAAAGCCATGAGTGAAATATACCGTGTGCTTAAAAACCATGGGCATGCCCTTCTCATGGTGCCTATAGATCTTTCAATTCAAAACACTTATGAGGATGATACCATCATTAGCGAGGATATGAGATGGAGGCATTTTGGTCAAAATGATCACGTAAGAAGGTACGCCAAATATGATTATGTAGAACGATTAGAAAATGTTGGATTTGAAATAATTCAACTTGGAGGAGACTACTTTGGATTTGATGCTTTCAACCAATATGCAATTCATAGGCGCTCTGTCCTCTATGTTGGAATCAAAAAACCTCATGATAGTAAATAAAACGCACACATTTGTAATCATACTGTCAAAAATTAAAACATAAAGTCAGTTACACCATTTTATTTCATCAATTCATGATTAACGTAACAAAAACCTTCATGCCTCCTTTAGAGGAGTATCAGAATCTACTGCGAGGAATATGGGAACGTGGGCATCTGACCAACCGGGGCCCACTGGCTTGCGAATTGGAGATGAAGCTGTGCAGGTATTTGGGCTTGCACCATCTGCTATTTGTTTGCAATGGCACAATCGCTCTTCAGATTGCGATCAAGGCTCTTGACCTGAAGGGAGAGATCATTACGACTCCCTTTTCCTATGTAGCGACAACATCTTCAATTGTATGGGAGGGATGTACCCCAGTTTTTGTGGATATTGACCCGGAAACACTTTGTATCGATCCGGGTAAGATAGAGACGGCCATCACAGAGAAGACATCAGCCATTCTCGCGACGCATGTTTATGGAATTCCCTGTGACGTGGAGAGGATTGAAGTCATCGCCCGTAAGCATGGACTAAAGGTGATTTATGATGCAGCTCATTGTTTTGGTGTGAAATACAAAGGGCAAAACCTCCTCAACTATGGAGATATTTCCACCATCAGCTTTCATGCTACAAAATTATTTCACACTGGTGAGGGCGGCGGGATTATAGCCAAAGAACCGGCCATTCAGGCGAAGATATTCTCGATGCACAATTTCGGGCATAATGGCCCCGAAGAATTTATTGATGTGGGAGTCAATGGGAAGGCATCCGAATTTCATGCGGCTTTGGGGTTGGCTGTGTTGCCTTACATAGATGAAATTCTTCAGGCACGCCGCAGATTAAGCGAGCTTTACAAGAAACATCTAAATCTCGACAGGCTCAAGCTCCCCCTCATTCCCATCGGGACAGAATACAATTATGCTTATTTTCCAGTGATTTTTCCATCGGAGAAATCAATGCTTGCGGCTCGTGATGCATTGAATCGCAATGGCATCAATCCACGACGGTATTTTTACCCAAGCTTGAACACACTGTGTTATCTAGGAAAAAGCACCATGAAAATCAGTGATGAGATTGTAAAAAAAGTTTTGTGCCTTCCATTATTCCCAGAGTTGACAAAGACTGATGTGCTTTTAATCAGTCATCTTACTAATCAATCGCTGGATGGAGTTCTGTGAAGATAACCATTATGCAACCTTATTTTTTGCCTTATCTAGGATATTTTCAGCTCATGAATGCTGTGGACGAGTTTGTGATTTACGACAACATCAAATATACGAAGAAGGGCTGGATCAATCGCAACCGCATGCTGCTGAATGGTGCTGATGAAATGTTCTCGCTGCCCTTGAAAAAGGACTCGGACTCGCTCGATGTCGTGCAACGTGAACTATCCGCGGACTTCGACCGATCAACGCTGCTTAACCAATTCAAAGGGGCTTACGGCCGGGCGCCTTATTTCGCACAAACATTCCCGCTACTCGAACGCATTGTGGGGCACGAAGAAGGCAATCTGTTCCGCTATCTCTATCACTCCGTTATAGAAACCTGCCGACACATAGGCATCGATACGGAAGTACGCATCTCATCCAGTATCGCAATTGATCACGAACTGAAAGCGCAGGACAAGGTGCTCGCGCTGTGCGGTGCGCTGGGCGCGGATACATATATCAATACCATTGGCGGCACTGGCCTTTATGATAAGGGCGAGTTCGGTGTGCGCGGGATTGACCTTCAATTTATCAAAGCAAAGCCGTTTGAATATAAGCAATTCGACTCACCTTTCGTGCCCTGGCTCTCTATCGTCGATGTAATGTTTTTTAACCCTATTGAGAAGGTTAAAGATCAAATTCGGCGGGGTTATGAATTGATATAAAAAGGAAAAATATGGGCAACCCATTAGATAGTCATGTTTCCGCCTATAAGGGCGACAACCTGTACGACTTCGATAATGAGATTCTGCTGACGTGGTATCCGCAGCGCGTGCTTCACCATGCTGGCGCAGCGCGTTCCCTGCTGGAGCTTGGGCTCGGGCATGGCTACGCCACCGACATCTTCTCGTCCCGTTTTGAGCGACATTTGGTGCTAGAAGGTTCTCCTGCTGTGATAGGCAATTTCTACGACAAATACCCAGATTGCCGTGCCGAAATCATTGAAACTTGGTTCGAGAAATTTGTCACCCGCGAACGCTTTGACCTGATCGTTATGGGCTTCATTCTTGAGCATGTGGATGATCCGCTACTGATACTTCGCCGCTTCTGCGAATTTCTAACTCCTGGAGGCCGAATATTTTTGGCCGTGCCCAACGCCGATGTGCTGAACCGCAGACTGGGCAAGCTTGCCGGGTTACTGGACGATGTCACCATACTGTCTGAAAACGATCATTTGCTCGGACATAAACGCTTTTATACCGTAAGTACCCTGAGCGCAGACATCGCCCTAGCGGGTTGCTGCGTAGACCGGCTGGAAGGTATTTACCTCAAGCCCTTCACCACACGGCAGGTCGTTTCCCTGAGGCTAGATCGCAAGATCATTGACGCGCTATGCACCGTCGGAATTGACTATCCTGAGCTCAGTTGCGGTCTGCTCGCCGAGATTTCTACCCGATGAAAATATTGCTCACAGGCGGAAATTCCTCACTGGCTCAAGTTTTGCGCCCGGTGCTAGCCTCGTTCGCAGAGGTGCAGACGGCTGGGCGTAGTGGTTGCGATGTGATGTTGGATATGGCTTGGCCCGCCGAGCGATTTGAACTGCCACAGGACGTGGACACCGTCATTCATCTAGCAGCGAATTTCGGTGGGCCGGATTTTGCATCCATTCTGGCCGCCGAAGAGATTAATGTGCTCGGTGCGCTTAAGTTGGCGCATACCTGTCATCGGGCTGGTGTCGGTCAACTTGTTCAGGTTTCCAGTATTTTTGCCGGACTAGGCATAAAATCCCCTTTCTATAACAGCTATGCACTGTCCAAGCGTCATGCCGAGGAACTAACAGGGTTGTATTGTCGCAGCGTCGGTTTGCCGCTGGTGATTCTGAGACCGGCGCAATTTTATGGCGAAGGTCAAGTCTTTCGCCGCCATCAGCCCTTCCTTTACGCGTTGCTGGATAGCGCGCAATGCGGCAAAGACATCGTGCTCTATGGCCGCAATGATGCCTTGCGGAATTTCATCCACGTCGATGATGTGGCCGAAATCATCGCCCGCGTGGTGCGACAGCGCATCGAAGGACTTTATGAATGCTCCAGCCTGACCAAT
>Ga0163154_10003461_pt1 | contig 21861 bp, 23 predicted proteins | sample OliLakLV19MP9P1_FD_148649 | JGI IMG/M metagenome (GOLD analysis project Ga0163154, IMG submission 148649) | Freshwater microbial mat bacterial communities from Lake Vanda, McMurdo Dry Valleys, Antarctica - Oligotrophic Lake LV.19.MP9.P1 | ecosystem: Environmental > Aquatic > Freshwater > Lake >... | reverse complement strand
GAAAATTCGTATTTATTGAAATTTATTAGGTTGGGCATGTTATATTTTGAAAGTCAAGGAGTTATGTTGTTTCTTTTATATTTCTCACGCTTGAAAAACAGGATTTTTTAAAAAGCGGGTGGGAAATAACGTAAAAGGCATTTAGAGGCGGTTTATGCTTAAGTCCTCTATGTTTCTATGTGGTTCAACACAAAATTTGCCAGAGTACCACATACTTTAGTCTTTTGGGCAGGCAAGTTTTTTTGCTAGTCGTTACGAAGATGCTTGCACCATCAGACCTCTTGCGAAAGAGCGCGCGCAGGGCGTGAGGTCATAAGAAACACTTTCGCAGGAAGTCTATCAACAAAATTGGTTGCTAAATTTTTTGTTTCCACTTTTTTGCTTTATTTTTGCCTATATTTCAACAAATAAACATTCATTTAACATAAACACCCGTTGGTTGTGAGTAAGATAAAACTAAAAATCTTGGGGCTTTCCTCAAGTCAATCCCAGTCAGGGTCATTTGCACTTGTATTGGGTGAACAAAATGGCACGCGACGATTACCAATTACGATTGGCATGTTTGAGGCACAAGCCATAGCTATAGAGATAGAGAAAATAACACCCCATCGCCCTATGACGCACGACTTGTTCAAGTCTTTTGCAAAGGCGTATGATTATACAGTACAAGAAATTTTGATTTCGGACCTACGAGAAGGCGTGTTTTTTGCCAAAATAGTATGTACAGGCGGGGTAGAAATAGACTCACGCCCCTCTGATGCCATTGCCGTAGGCATTCGTTTTAGCGTACCGATTTATACTACAGAGTCCATTATGTCTGAAGCTGGTATCGTACTTTTCGATATAGACGAAGAGGAGGGAGAAGAGGAGGAAAGCGTTTCGGTAGAACAAAGCCCTACGAGTGATTATCCACTCGAAAAACTACAGCAAATGCTCGACGAGGCTCTTGAGAACGAGGACTATGAACAAGCCGCTCGCCTACGTGATGAAATTAACCGTAGGAATTAATAAAATAGTATTGCCTTGCAACCAACTTTTATACAAAAAAATATTTTAACCCTATGAAATCAGCCAGTTTTTTTTATTGCCTGCTTACTTTTGTAAGTATATTTTCCATTTCTTGTAAAAAAGACGCGGAAAAACAACAGGCATTAGACCAAGGTTTTTATGATGCCAATGATGTTCAAATCCAGACCTATATCAAAGCCAACGGCATAACCAATGCCTTGCCTGCAGGTAAAGGCACTTACTACAGTATCAAAAACCCGCTTCCTGCCGCCCAAGCTGTTAATGATGGCGACTCTGTGCGTGTGCATTTTACAATTCGCTTATTGAACGGCAGTATCGTGGACACTACCTCACGCATACGCAACTTGCCTGATAGGTATCTCATCAACACAAGTAGCGTATTGCCAGGGCTGGAAGACGCGCTGCGCCTCATGCGTGAAGGTGAAACGGCTACTATACTCGTGCCTTCGTACCGCGCTTTGACCAACAACAGCACCAGCAATATTCCGCCTTATTCTGTCCTTATTTATGACCTTGAATTGGTAGAAGTGAGGAGCGAAGATGAACAAATTGCGGATTACATTACCAAAAACGCGCTCACAGTATTAGAAACTAAAGACAACGCAAGGCACATCTTAAGCCTCGCAGGAACACCCAACACCAAACCTGCAGACGGGCAAGAAATGCGCGTCTGTTATACAGGCAGACTTTTGAACGGCACACGTTTTGACCAAAATCAAGATAGTACATTCAGAATTTTTTTAGCACAAACAGGACTCATTGCAGGATTTACAACTTCTCTGCGCCTGATGAACCAAGGTGAAAAAGCTACTTTTATCTTCCCAAGCTCTGTAGCATACGGCAGGCAAGGTGCAGGAAGTATTCCCGCTTATGCCCCGCTATTGTTTGAACTGACATACGTAAAAAATGAACGCCAACAAATGAAAGAGCATTTTGCAACCAATGTCATTGCAGATACGGTTTACAATGCATCGAGTTCATACCATAAAATACTTGCAGTCGGTACGGGCGCGCAAGCAAGCGGAAGCTCGAGAGTCGTTATCAGGTACAAAGGCAATCTACTAAACGGCACGCAAATTGCATATCCAAGCAATGTATTGCCATTAAACCAAAATGAACGCGAGGATACTTTTGTATTAAGTGATGCAACCTACCCTGCAACGCCATGGTTTGTAAAAGGCTTCAAAGAAATAGTAGCCGCCATGAAAGTAGGCGAAAAACGCCGAATATGGATTCCTTCTGCGCTTGCTTTTGGGGTAGATAGCTATTTAAATATACCCAAACGGACACCGATTATGTTTGAAGTAGAACTAAAAAGCATACTTTAATTTAATATATTCGTGTGTTTGTTGAAAAATAAAACATTTTTGTTAAAATAATGTTTCTTATATAGGCGATTTTTAATCGCCTATTTTTTTCTATCTAATAAATTTAATCTAAACGAAATACATGCAAAATAACCTTCCTACCCACGAACCGCTCTTGCAAGAAAACAAAGACCGCTTTGTGTTGTTCCCTATCAAACACAACGATATTTGGGAAATGTATAAACAAGCCGAAGCCTCTTTTTGGACAGCAGAGGAGATAAAACTTGAGCAAGACCTAAAAGATTGGGAAAACTTAAGCGCAGATGAACGGTATTTTATATCGCACATTCTTGCTTTTTTTGCAGCAAGTGATGGCATCGTGAACGAAAATCTTGTTGTAAACTTCATGAAAGAAGTCCAACTACCCGAAGCACGTTGCTTCTACGGCTTTCAGGTCATGATGGAAAATATCCATGCCGAAACATACTCACTGCTGATAGACACCTATATCCGTGATAACAACGAAAAAGACTACCTTTTTAATGCCATCGACAATATCCCTTGCGTAGGCAAAAAAGCTGACTGGGCATTGCGTTGGATACAAAGCGAGAATTTTACAGAACGTTTAATCGCTTTTGCGGCTGTGGAAGGTATATTCTTTTCGGGTAGCTTCTGTGCTATCTTTTGGCTAAAAAAACGCGGTTTGATGCCCGGTTTAAGTTTCTCGAACCAGTTGATTTCACGTGATGAAGCGTTGCATTGTGAATTTGCTTGCCTGCTTTACAACCAATATATACAAGATAAACTATCGAAAGAGCGCGTCTTGCAAATCATTACTGAAGCAGTAGTCGTAGAAAAAGAGTTCATAACAGAGTCGCTACCTGTCCGCTTGATAGGTATGAATGCTGATTTGATGAAGCAATACATTGAATACATTGCTGACTATTGGCTCATGCGGCTCGGGGTAGGCAAGCACTACAACACCGCCAATCCTTTTGATTTTATGGAACTCATATCGCTCACAGGCAAAACCAACTTCTTTGAAAACCGCGTTGCCGAATACCAAAAAGCAGGCGTAAATACAAATGCCAACAACAAACAAGTAAAATCTTTTAGCTTAGACGAAGATTTTTAAAAACAGAAAAAAAAGCGGCACTCTGACAAATTTTGTGTTGAACCACATAGAGAACATAGCCCAAAACACTGTGCGCCGTATCTTTCTATGTGGTTTATACCTTGCTCCACTAAAATTGTCGGAGCACCAAAAAAGCTACAAGTTTTAAACTTGTAGCCTTTGTTTTTTAGAAAAGACTTCTGTGGGCAGTCTAACGGCTTTCGTTTTCTCTGAAGCGTTTGGTGATAATCGCCAATTCTTTAGCAGTTAAAGCAGTATTTTTTTTCAATAAAGCTACAAATACTTCAACTTCCTCTTTGGAGGCAGGGCAACCAATATTATCGCCATTGGGCAAAAGTGCATTGCCCAACATCACCCCCTTATTATCCAACACGACCCAATAAGGCAGCCCTTTATCTTTGCCATTATAGGAGTCCTTAAGCGTGATACCGCCTTCATTTTCCATTTTTTTTTGCGCGCCTGTTTCTTGTACCGTTAAATGTACGGTTATAAAATTTTCGTCAAAAAAGGTTTTGCAAGTTTCGTCTTGCAATGCTTTGTCCATTTTTTTGCACCAGCCACACCAAGATGCGTGAAATATAAGCAACACTTTCTTATTGTCTTTGGCGGCTTTTTGGTAGGCAAGGTGCATAATAGAATCCGCATGTGCTGGTTTTTCTTGTGCCAATATAACATTTGCTGAACACAGCAAAATAAGGAATGTACTCAAAAAAACAGTGCTTTTCATGATAGGAATGGGTTTATAAAAAATACTTTTCCAGTGCTTTTGTGCGTGTAATGGCTAATTTCGCGCACGCTCTTGCCATATTATTCAATAATTCAGGCGGGCAGGTGCGTAAAAAATCCTCGTGTGTAATCTTTTTCTCAAATAAGTCTTTTGCATGACTGGACATTTCTACGATGCCTGTCGTACCTACATATTGATAAACATAAGCCGTAATAGGCGATTGTTTCATATCAAATTCACTATCTTGAGTTCTCCCTGATGCCAATAAATGCAATACTTTTGGGTTAAAAGGTTTCTTTTCTGCGTCTGTCAAAGGATTTAAGTAATCTTCTGCCCTCTCTACTTGGTGGTCATCATCTATTTGCATGCCGACCAGCATTGCCATAGGGACGTCGCCGCCTGTGGCTACCGCGAACGATTCCAAAATAGTAGCTGAACATAATTTAGCCACCATATATTCACGCGCTACCGCCATGTTGCGTTGGGCTTGATGTGTGAGGCGTGCATAGTCAATTTGTTTGGGTGTATTTTTGTATTGATGAAAAATATCGGCGGTTTGAAGGTTTTTCAAAAAAAGCTCTGTTTTCATCAATCCTATGCGATAACCTGTTATGGAATAAGCAAAGTTTTCCATATTATTGAAGATGAAATTTGATTCATAAATCAATAACCATGTATTGTCTAAGAATGTGCCTGTGTTGGTATCTGAAAAATTACTTACGTCGCGGTTGGAAATAGCGACTGAAGCATACAATATTTCGTCTATTTCTTCCTCTGAAAGTTGAAGCTGGTATTTGTTTTTGATAGCCAGGAGGCGCGCAGCTAAAATTTCAAAATTTGAATTGCCTGCTTTATCGATACCTCTGAATGGGATAGTTCCTTCTATGCAACTGGCTATTTTCACCAACTGCGTTATACTCAAATAAGATTCGAGGCTGTGCATGGCTACTGTGGCACTCAAAAACTCGTTTAGGCCGCCATAGATATGGGGCAGGTCGCCTGTTTTAAAATTAAAAATGTCGAGCAAGATATCCCACCAGTCAGGTAAAATACCTATAGTAGGATTTATAACAGGTTGGTTGTCTGTTATTTCGATATATTGAGACAAAATTCTTTGGGTATGATGCCCAAGTCCGTTATCTATTTGATAATATACCATATCGTGAAATAAGCAAGCCAACACTTGCAGAGGCTCGTTGAAAGGCGCGGCTATTTCAAAAACGTGGTCAAGCGTATGAAATTTGCGCATTTGCCCAAGCATGGTATCGTGTATGATTATCGCCATGCGCTCAAGCTCGGTATCCTCAATAGAGATATTCAAATCTCTAAAACACGCTTGTAACCGTATGATTAAAACGGTGATAGGTGCTTTTTTCATATTTTTTAACTTATTAAAAAACAAACTCTAAAATTGTGCCAAATGTATTTTTATAAAAACATACTGCGAATATCGCAGGTAGTTTCCTGTCCCAATTTTTCATAACTTGTGGCTAACCATTCTTCAGCTTTTTTGCGCCCAAGCTGTTTCAGTTTTTGTAAGAAGCCCCATTCTGCATTGAGCTTGCTGGCGGAGCCGAGGTCATTCATTTCAGATTCAGGGTTGATACAATGGATATGCAAGTCGCGCAGCTTGCCTTCCGTGTTCAAGTCCATTTCGAGTAGCCGTTGCACAAATTTAATGCGGCGCATTTCATGCATGAGGCTTGAGTTAAAGCTGATGCTATTGATGCGGTCGCGTATTTCTGTGGCTGTTTTGGGTATGTTGGGGATATTGATAGGATTGATTTGAATAAGCAAAATGTCTTCTGTTTCGGTATCATCTATCAGTGGAAAAATAGGCGGATTGCCCATAAAACCGCCGTCCCAATAAGCCTCACCGTCTATTTCTACTGCCTTGAATAGGTGGGGCAGGCAAGCAGATGCCATAACTGCCTCAGCTGAGATTTCTTTGTTGTTGAATACTTTTGCGCGTCCTGTGCGTACATTCGTAGCACAGACAAAGAGTTTGACAGTTTCACTTTTGCGTAGCACATCAAAATCCACCAATTCCAATAACAAGTCTTTGAGCGGGTTGATGTCCAAAGGGTTAAAATTGTAAGGTGAAAAATAATTGCTGTAAAACTCCATAAAAGCGAAGGAGGGCGAGTTGTCTATGCGTCCGCCTCCATACAATTTATCTAACCAAGTTGGTTTTAGAAAGCTGTTGTTTTGGGCGGCAGATGCCTTTTTCCAAAACTTCTGTAACATATCTATAGCACCTCGTTTGCCTCCGATGTGCATACCGTAGGCAAGCATAGTAGCGTTCATAGCACCTGCACTTGTGCCACACACTCCTTCAATAATAAGATTGGGAACTTCCAACAGTCGCTCAAGTACACCCCAAGTGAATGCTCCGTGGGAGCCGCCGCCTTGTAAGGCTATGTCTATAGTTTTATACATTTATTGTAATTGTTTGTCCCCTGCCACAAACGTGGCTAAATAGTTGTTATTTATTTAAAATATATCCAAAGCAATCTACCATTAAAACCCAACAATAACAATAACAAGATACTGTATAAAAAAGGATTTATGGGGAAACGAGCTGATAATGTATAGTGATTCAACAAGATGCGCTCTTCCATTGGCACGTCTTCCTCCTCAAAATATTCGCGTTCTGTTTCTATTCGTAGAGCTTCATATAATATCGCTCCACGTTTTTTGAGTGCGTGAAACTCCCATAAAACAATAAACTGAATAGTACACAGCAACAAGGAGGCTGCCAAAACGCCTACTAAAATAAACAGGCTGATCGTTTTGGTAGGTGATAAGCAGCACACAGGCAAGATGCCCACTAAAGAGCCACAAATTGTATTGACAAGCCTCCTAAAAGTATATTGCGACATGATGTCTAGTTCGTCTGATACGTCGCGGAGCTTATCCCAATAGGTTTCCGTTTTATTGATAACGCCATCTTGAGTAAGATAGTAATTGGCAGGATTGTGGGAAGGGCGTTGCATACAACATGGTTAAGAAGTTGAGGGAGTATTTCGCCTCAAATATACAGCTAATTTATCATGATAACAAATCGATGCGAGAAATGTTGCAAAATGACAAGTACATCTACAACTTATACTTGTCATTTCGCCCTTCTGTCATGAAAAAAAAGCGCAATACATTTACCTTGCCTGCTGTTTTTATTCATTTATTTCTTTGAATATCACATAGTACATGCCTGTTTTACCGCACTTGAAGTTAATTTCAGAGTGGTATTTCTTCTTATATAAACTAGTAGCGACTTCTTTCTCATCTTTATCTAATATTTTTATCAGTATTTTGGTTTTTGGATTGGTCGATTTTACCAACACTCGATAACGGCTCGAATTGCTGAACATGTAGGCGTAACGCTCTTTAGACTGGATTTCCTCGCCTTTGATAGCTACATATTTGTCTTTTAGCGCACCTATAACAAAAATTTCAAAAGTTGACTGGGCTTGAGCGGTAGTAGCAAATAAAAGAAAGAAACCACAGAGAAGTAAAAAATGATTTTTTTTCATACATTTGTAAGATTTGGAACAAAAGTTAATTGAGTTGCAAAGAAACATAATATTATCTAATTTTGCAAAAAAAAATATAGCTACCAAGATGGCAGATTTACAAACTATTATTTCTCATGCCAAAGAATACGGCTTTGTATTCCCCTCCAGCGAAGTCTATAATGGCTTACAAGCCGTTTATGATTATGGGCAAAACGGAGTCCAACTCAAAAATAACCTGAAAATGGTGTGGTGGAAAGCCATGACGCAAGTACATGAAAACATAGTAGGCATTGACTCTGCTATTTTCATGCACCCACTTATTTGGAAAGCGTCTGGGCATATTGATGGGTTTAGCGACCCTATGATTGATAACAAGGACTCTAAAAAACGCTATCGTGTCGACCACTTGTTGGAGCGATGGGCAGAGCAAATGGGAGCAGAAGGCAAACATGCAGAAGCAAAAGTGATGCTTGACACAATGGAGGCACTCCTTGCTAAAGAAGACCTTGCGGGCGTGTTGCAACTTATTTTGGATTCAAAGGTTACTTGCGAAATTTCCAAAACGGCAAACTGGACTGATGTGCGCCAATTCAACCTCATGTTTTCTACTGAATTGGGTGCGGTAACTGAAGATGCAAGCAAGATTTACCTTCGCCCTGAAACGGCTCAAGGCATCTTCGTAAACTTTTTGAACGTACAAAAATCCGGACGCATGAAAATCCCGTTTGGCATAGCCCAAATAGGCAAGGCATTCCGCAATGAAATTGTGGCGAGGCAGTTTATTTTTCGTATGCGCGAATTTGAACAAATGGAAATGCAATACTTTGTCCGCCCTGATACAGAAAAAGAAGCATATGAAACGTGGAAGCTGAAGCGCATGGCGTTTTTGGAAGCGATTGGCTTGCCTGCCGAAAAGTTACGCTTTCATGACCACACCAAACTTGCCTTTTATGCCAATGCCGCTTTGGATATTGAGTATGAATTTCCGTTTGGCTTCAAAGAATTGGAGGGCATTCATTCGCGTACCAATCACGACTTGAGCAAACATCAAGAATATTCTAAAACCAAAATGCAGTATTTTGATGAAGATGTGGTCGAGAAAGATAAACAACGTTATATACCATACGTGGTAGAAACCTCGATAGGTGCTGACCGCTTATTTTTGGCTACGCTTTGCAATGCTTATACTGAAGAAAAAGGTGTGGATTCAAACGGACAAGAGAAAACACGCATATTCTTAAAATTGCACCCTGCCATCGCGCCTTTTAAAGTAGCTGTTATTCCACTATTGAGGAGGCAAGGATTGCCTGAAAAAGCCCGCGAAGTATTCGAAATGTTGCGTTACGATTTTGAAGCAACTTACCAAGAGAAAGCTACTGTAGGGCAAAATTATACACGTCAAGACTTGATAGGCACGCCTTTTTGTGTTACGATAGACCATCAAACGTTGGAAGACAATACTGTAACTTTGCGCTACCGCGATACGACCGAACAAGTGCGTGTAGCTATTGATGCCTTGCCTGCCATCATAGGCAAGGCGGTTTCTGTAAAAAATATATTGGAAAAGCTAAAATAAAGGGTGATCTGACAAATTTTGTGTTGAACCACATAGAAACACAGAGGACATAGCCCGAAACACTGTGTGCCATATCTTTCTATGTGGTTTATACCTTGCGCCACTAAAATTGTCGGAGCACCAAATAAAGACTGTGTACGAGCAGGCGACCATTTGAATAGCGTATAGCTTTTCAAATGGTTGTTATTGTGTTAGACTTCTTGCGAAAGTCCTTTTCCCTCTCTCCAAAGAAACACTTTCGCAAGAAGTCTATTACCATTCATCAGTCATAAACATGTTGTCCTCCATGCCGTCTGCCACAGTCGCTACCATGTCTATAACAGATTTTAAGTTAGTAGCATCAAGAATAGCAGGCACTTTGGCGGTAAATAGTATAAAATACACCCCTTCTTTTTCCACCATTTCAAATGCGCCAATCTTTTTTTTGCCATTTGCCAAAAGCAGTGTCTGGAGGCGTTTTAGGTCTAAAGGCTTGGTACTTTCATGGATAGTTGAATAGATTTGCCTCACCTCAAACTTGTCAAAAATGTCTGTTTCGTTGTCAATATATACTACTTGAGTCCGTTTGCCGACAGGCTGTTTGAAGGAGATGGTATTCGCATCAATTTTATGTTTTATTTCTAATTGTGCAAAAGGGATAGATAGCCGCTCATCATTTTTTTGAGCATACAGTGCTTGATGCGCGAAGAGGGCGAAAAATGATAAGATAGAATAAGTGATTAGTTTCATAATTTAATAACGTAGAATACGATTAAATTGGCATAAAGTCATTATTATTTTTTCAAATCAAAAAACTGTGCTATTTTTGCGTAAGTAAAAAACTGTTGCACTTTCTTTCCCATTATACTGCATGCTTATTCGTAACAATTGGACACGTGCTGAAATAGCCGACATTTACAATAGTCCTGTGCTTGACCTTATTTACCAAGCCCAAACAATACACCGCCAATACCACAATGCGCAAGAAGTACAAGTTTGTACACTGCTGTCTATCAAAACAGGCGGTTGTTCAGAAGACTGTTCCTATTGTTCACAATCTATAAAATACCAAACAGGTGTACAAGTGCATAAGTTACTTGATGTGCAAGAGGTGTTGGACAAAGCCCAAGATGCCAAAAATGCAGGAAGTACGCGCTTTTGTATGGGTGCGGCATGGCGTGAAGTGCGCGATAATCGCGACTTTGACCGTGTGATTGATATGGTAAAAGGTGTGAATGGACTTGGCTTAGAGGTTTGTTGTACTTTAGGTATGCTTACAGAAAGCCAAGCCGAGAGGTTGAAAGAAGCTGGATTATTCGCCTATAACCACAATCTTGATACAAGCGAAGAGCATTATGAAGATGTCATATCTACACGCCGGTACAAAGACCGCCTAGACACTATAGCGCGGGTACGCAATGCGGGTATTTCGGTATGTTGTGGGGGGATTATTGGATTGGGCGAAACAGACGCGGACAGAATATCTATGTTGCATACGCTTGCTACCTTGCCTGCCCACCCCGAATCTGTGCCTGTCAATGCGCTGGTAGCTATAGAAGGTACGCCTCTGGAAAACCAAAAACGGGTGTCTGTTTGGGAAATGGTGCGCATGATTGCTACTGCTCGCATGACGATGCCGAAAGCCATGGTACGCTTATCGGCAGGAAGGTTGGAAATGCCTACTTCTGAACAAGCTCTTTGCTTTTTGGCAGGCGCAAATTCTATCTTTGCAGGCGACAAACTCCTCACCACCCCAAACCCTGCTTTCTCTGATGATGCCGCTATGTTTGAAGTGTTGCAACTCAAGCCACGCCCTGCTTTTCAAGAAGCGTAGCCGTAAGTCATCTGTAGCATACAAATAAGGGACTGTGTAAAAAATAATATACCCAAAACAGCCTGAAAGCCTGTTCTACAGGCATAGAAATCGTTTTTCTGTAGTACGGACTTTCACATTCTGAATGGGTAGATTATTTTTTAGCGCGTCCCCAAATAACAACTTGGGTAACATTTTCACAACATTTAATAAAAAACGATATGCCTAAAATCTTAATAGCGGAAGACAGCTCTGTGATACAGAACATTGCGCGCAAAGTGTTAGAATTTCAAAATTTTGAAATCGCTATAGCCAAAAACGGCAAAGAAGTTTTAAAGAAACTCGAAACTGAACTGTATGCGGTTATTTTAATGGACATCAACATGCCCCAAATGGACGGCATGGAGTGTTCGCGCCAAATACGCGCCCTCTCTGATGAAACTAAATCCACCATACCTATCATTGCTATCACAGGCAATGCGAAAAACTATTCGGAAGAGGAGTTTCGAGCCGCAGGCATCAATCATTACTTGCCAAAGCCCATTGATTTTGATGTACTCGTAGAGCTTGTAAACAAAATTGTGGCATGAAAGTACGTTATTCACCTAAATTCCTTGTAGATTTAGAGGATATTTTTAAGCAAGCAGGCTATCCTGTGCGTTATGAGAAAGGCAGTTTCCAAGCTGGTTATTGCCTTTTGCATCAACAGAAAATAATTGTTATCAATCGCTATTTTGCCCTCGAAGGCAAGATAAATGCACTCATAGAAATTTTGCGCCAAGTGGATTGGGCTTTTGAAAGTCTATCAGAAAAAGCCCAAACATTGTATGAAGCCATCAAAACAGACACTCAAGAGCGTTTGGTGTTAGATGTATGAGTCTTCTATCTCTTGCAATGCCTCTATGAGCGTTTCCATTTGCTCTACAGAGGTTGCAGGAAAATTTGCTATGCGAATTTGCTCAAGCGATTTGTTGTACCCGCCGCCTACCATGAAGCCTTTTCGCGCGAGTGCTTGTAGGATAGGTTTGGCAGGTTTTAGGGTGTCTGCGACTATAACCGTATTGGATTGGTGTTCGGGATTTTGTACAAAGACATCAAAAATGGTACTTTCGCGCAAATAGTCATAGAGCATAATTGCCTTCAAATCAGTTTCTTGGCGTATTTTGTCTATACCGTAGGCAAGCATATCTCGAACGACTTTGCCCAATAAATAAATGCCTAACACGTTGGGGGTGGCAGGCGTTTCAAATTTCTCAAAAAACTTCCAAAGCTGAGTGAGTCTGCCATAAGTCCCTGTACCGATGCCTTTTGCTTCTATGCTTTCTGCTTTCGCAAGGCATTTTTCATTGGCTATCCACACGCCCAAACCTGCAGGCAAGCCAAACGCTTTTTGGACTGAGAAAAACATAGAATCTATTTTTGAAAAATCAAATACAGGGTAAGGTGCAGCCGAAACGGCATCTACTACAACCAAGCGACCTGGATTATTGTCCTTGATTTTGTAAATAGTTTCCAAAGAAGTTGATACGCCCGAACTCGTTTCGTTTTGTGTGAAAGCTATTAACTCTGCCTTATAATGTACATCTATGTTGTGGACATCAAAGCCTTTCCCAAAATCCACTTCTTGTTTATAAGCTTTCTTACGCAATAACTGAGAAAACTCGTGGAATTTACGCGAAAACGCACCGTTTACAAGATGAAAAGCTGCTTCTTCGACACAATTCTGTATAATGCGCTCCCAAATCTCTGTCGCAGAACCTAAAAAAAATATGCCAAAACCATCAGGCAAGTTTAAAAGCTCTTTCAAACCTTCAAAAGTGTCTTGATAAATACTTCTAAATTCATTGCTACGGTGTGAAAGAGAAGGAATATTATCTTGTAGTGCTTGTATTATATGTTGCGTAACAGTAGGATAAAGTGCCGCAGGACCAGGTGTAAAGTAGGTAGATGTCATTGTATTAAGAACACAACAATTCGTTATATTGTTGCTAAGAACGATTATTTTTGCAAATTTACCAACAAAATACGAAAAAGCAAATTTACTTATAGATAGCGAACCAAAATAATTATTGTGTTAGATTAAGGGGTGTAAGCAATGCTACAAAACTAACCCAATTTTGTCACAAAAGCAAAAAAACTTGCCTACCAAAAAGCTGATGTGGTTTTGGTAGGCAAGGAGCATTACTTGCACCTTGCCTGCTTGCTAAAAAAAGCAACTCTAAACAAGGCTTACTTTTGTTTTTTTTTGTGTCTTTGCAAGAAGAACTTAATCAAGAAATAATGGTATTCTGACAAATGAGATCGCCCCCACAAAATTTGTCAGAGCACCAGATTTTTTTAGGGCTTATCCCAACATTTCGCCTTTAAATACCATTTTGGCGGGTCCGACAAGATAAATATGCTGGAAACTTTCCTTGCCTACCTGCTCAAAATTTACCTGCAAATCGCCGCCTAAAGTTTTTATATGCACTTGTGTGGCAGTGATGCCTTTTTGATGACTGATAATAGCGCAGGCGGTTACGCCTGTACCGCAAGAGTAGGTTTCATCTTCCACACCGCGCTCATAAGTGCGTACAAAAATAGTGTCTTCATTTATTTTTTGAACAAAATTAACATTCGTGCCGTTTGCTTTAAAAGCTTCGTTGTAGCGAATAGCCTTGCCTGCCTCGACAACATCAAAAGTTTCTATGTTTTCTACAAAAGTTACAGTGTGTGGCGAGCCTGTATTTAAAAAAACATAACCTTCTTCTTCTTTGAAGCCTTGTACATCTTGCATTTTCAGATGCACAAGCTCACCTTCTATAGTTGCTTCATGCTCGCCATCTACGGCTATAAAAGTAGTTTTTGAAGTAATAATACCTAATTGTTGTGCAAAACGGACTGCGCAACGCCCGCCATTGCCGCACATAGAGCCTTCTTTGCCATTAGCATTGAAATACACCATGCGGAAGTCGTAACCTGCGGCGTGTTCAATCAATATAAGCCCGTCAGCCCCTACTCCAAATCGGCGGTCGCAAAAGTGGGCTATTCGTTTGTGGTCTTGCGCAGGAAAGGTATTTGGGCGGTTGTCTATCATCACAAAATCGTTGCCTGTCCCTTGATATTTGAAAAATTGAAACATAGTTTTTTGCAAAGATATAAAAAAAAAGATGCCCACTATACAATATTTCATAAAAATGACTACCTTTGCGGTGCATTTTAAGCGAATAATACCTTTTCAGATGGAAAAAAACGTAGAAAAAACTATAGAACAACGCCTCGCTTCTCTCCACAAGCTACAACATGTCGATTCTAAACTCGATGAAATCAAAAAAATGCGTGGCGCGCTCCCTGACGAAGTACGCGACCTCGAGGACGAAATAGCGAAATTCGAAACCCGCATAGCAAAGTTTCAAGGAGAAGTAAAAGATTTCGAACAGGAAGTCGAAAACCGTAAACAACGCAAAAAAGAAGCGGAGAAACTTATCGTTAAGTATAAAGACCAGCAGATGAAAGTGCGCAATGACCGTGAATTTCAGGCTATAGCTAAAGAAATTGAGTCTGAAGAGCTGGAAATGCAACTTTCTGACAAACGTATCCGCGAAACTACAGAAAAGGTTACCCGCAAAAAAGGAGAAATAGATGTCGTACATCTACAAGTAGATGAACTGCGTAAAACGCTCGTTTCAAAACAATCAGAGCTTACAAACTTGCTGGAAGAAAGTGAGGAAGAAGAGGTCAAATTGTTGAAAGAACGCGAAAAACAAGTGAGAAATATAGAAGAACGCTTATACCGCTCTTACGACAGGCTGCGCACCAACGCAATAAACGGTCTGGCAGTAGTCATGGTAAAACGTGATGCTTGCGGAGGCTGCTTTCACGTAGTGCCACCGCAACGCCAAGTAGAAATTAAAGAAAAGAAAAAACTTATTGTTTGCGAACATTGCGGGCGTATCTTTGCGGGCGTCGAAGACGTGAATATTGTTGCCCCTGAACCTAAGAAAACTACACGCAAAATAGGTGTGAAAGCTAAAGATGTGGGCGAGGTTGAATTAGAAGCCTAAATCGCATGTTTGAATATGCTTTGCGCTCACTGCAACGAAGATGGCAAAAACAAATTTTGTTGATGCTTATCTACGCGCTTGTAGTGAGCTTTTATGCGTCCGTTATTTTTTTTACGACCGCTCTCCGTGAAGAAACCACACAAGTCTTGAGGCACGTTCCCGAATTATGGGTGCAACGAATCGCGGGAGGACGGCTTACGCCTGCGCCTATACAGTGGGCAGACAGCCTGAAGCGTTGGCGTGGCGTAAAGCAAGTTATACCGCGTATTTGGGGCTATTACTTTGACTCGCCTACAGGTGCAGTTTGCACCTTGATGGGTTCGGATTCGCTACTTGCAGGGCTGGACATGGTAAAAACTACGCAAAAAGGCAAACTAAAAGACAACGAGGCTTTGATTGGAACAGGTCTGCTCGCCTTACGCGGTTTGCAATTAGGCGAAGAACTGACTATTTATGCACCCGATAATACCCTCAAAAGTTATACGATAGCCGGTGTTTTTACAAGTGAGAGCGATTTATTGACGAAAGATTTGGTCATTTTATCGCCACATTCGGCACGCGCTATGCTCTCATTGTCGCACATGGAAGTTACCGACTTTGCCATTTCCGTTTACAATCCGTTAGAAGTGAATAACATAGGCAAGAAAATAGACCAACAACTTCCACAAGTGCGTGTAGTTACAGGCGAACAGTTGCGCGCAACTTATCAAGCTCTGTTTAGTTGGCGCGGCGGAATAATGGTCTATGGTTCGCTTATGGCTTTTTTTGCATTTCTGATTTTGGCGTGGGAGCGCGCAAGTGGTTTGAGCGAACAAGAACACAAAGAACTCGCTATTTTGAAAGCGGTCGGTTGGCAGATAAGCGATGTTTTGCGTGTGAAATTGTACGAGGGCATGGTCATTTCTATTACGGCTACATTGCTTGGTGTTTTAGTAGCTTACCTGCACGTTTTTGTATGGAATGGCTTTGTTTTTCGCCCATTTTTGATTGGGTGGTCTGTGGTTTATCCGCAGTTTCGCCTCTTGCCTACCGTCCATGTAAGCGATTGGTTGACTGTTATGGCACTTTCGGTAGTGCCGTATCTTACGGCTACGCTTATTCCTGCTTGGCGCGGTGCTATTACAGACCCGGCAGAAGTTATGCGCAAATAAATTATGGCTGTTTTAAAGAAAAACGCTTTCCTATTGGTAGGAATTTTAATGGTGATATGTCTTCATCGATACGCTCAATCTTGTGGTATAAGCTATACTTATGATAGCACAAACTACGTCTGGGCTTCAGATGCTTGGTTAAAAAAAGGTGTATTAGAAAATAAAGATGGTGTGGTTTTTTTGCAACAACCGCCTTTATTCCCGCTTTTGCTTGCAGTAGGTGCGCCTTATCAAGCCGTATTTGCTTCTTGGTTGCATACATTTTGTTTGGCTATTACCTTGTTTTTTTGTGCAAGATTGGGGCATACTTATATAGCCTCTCGCTTTGTATATAGTTTGTATTTTATTTTGTTGGTATTTGCTTCGCCTTTATATTTGGTGCATCAATTTTTATGGAGTGAACCCGTTTTTTTAGCCTTGTTGAGTGGGCATTTTTACAGCCTTTCACTGTATTATCGTAGGCAAGGGCGTATTCATTTCTGGGTAATGGTTGTTTTGAGTGCCTTATTTTGTTTGCAACGTAGCGCGGGAATTGTGTTTGTGTCGGGTACTTTCGTGGTGCTATCTCACACCAAAAACAGGCTATGTTATGCCCTTGCCTGCCTGCCTTTTTTGGTTTGGAACGGTTATGTATTGTTATACAAAACGCCTGTAGAATATGCTCAAACGTATGGCGTGCAAGATGATTTGTGGGCAGGAAGTGTGTTGTTGATAGAGAGTATAGCTATATGTTTTGTGCCTTTGCAGATGCCTTTTTTAGGAAAATGTTTGGTCGTATTGGGCTTATTTTTTATTATTATTTTCATTTTAAAAAAAGAAAAAAACAAATTACTTACCGCTATAGGTTATGCGATTGGGTTTTATTTGCTACTTTTAATAGTCAAAAAATCGGATTTTTCAGACATGGAACGCTTTGTAGCTATTGCGTATCCATTTATTTTGTTGTTGCTAAGTATTGGCATAGCAAGTTATAAACCCACTGCAAAATATACAAAAATAATGGTTTTGTTTCTTTGCATGGCTGCCATTTATCCTATCGGGAGATGTTTAAAAAACATTGCTTTTTGGCAAAAAGTAAGATGCACACAGATTACAAAATAGGCGAACTAAAATCTACATAAAAAACAATAAAAGCATTGGTGCTCCGACAATTTTAGTGGAGCAAGGTATAAACCACATAGAAAGATATGCACACAGTGTTTCGGGCTATGTTCTCTATGTTTCTATGTGGTCCAACACAAAATTTGTCAGAGTACCAAAGTATTTGTTTTATTGTACATTTTATATTAGATTTCTTGCGAAAGTCCTTTTCCCCTCTCCAAATTGGAGAGAGGGCGGGGTGCGAGGTCTTTAGAAACACTTTCGCAAAGAGTCTATTATAAAACCTTGCCTACCCAAAAATACGTATTCCGCATGCTGTATTGTCTGGTCTGATTGACCTACAAGGCACTACTCTAAATACTTGCTGTTCAGTTATTTGAAAATGTTGTTCTTGTAAAATGTGTTGGCGTAAATTTTCCGTTGTAAGGCGACATGTATCACAGACGACTCGTCCGTGGGCTATAATCTATGAATCATGTAACTTATTAATTTTATTATGTAACACATTATCCAATAAATCAGACTACCTTTGCTGTTGTTAAATCGTAGTCAATTTATTGATTTTCAAGTATCCGCAGGTAAGTTTCCTTGCGCAAGGCGTGTCTTCTGTTTCTGCAAAACACGCTATTTACAGCCTTCTGAGCGTAAATTACTGATTACCAATTATTTACGAACAAGTTAACAATGACAATTTAATATTCGGTTTGATAATGAAAATAAAAAATTATCCTAAAAAATGGACAAAATCAACCGCTTTTTTTTACGCTATACTTTTTCATTTACTCGGCTCTGTTGGTTCATTACCATCTTACCAAACAAATATTTTAACACACGTTTGGTTTGTATTTAATACCATGAACCGTTTTAACTGTAAGTTTTACAACATTTTATAAGTACACAAATAATTTATTTTTTACTATTGTGAGTCGCACGTGGCTTAATCGGCGCATCAACTTGGCTTTATTTGTCAGTGAAAACGGTGCATCATAACTTGATTTTAGCTGGAAAGTTGCCTTCTTTTTTGCCTTTGAAGGTATTTTAGTACTCATTTTAGGCGGCTTTTATGATTTAGTACAACCTAAAAAAAGGGTGTATTTCAAAACCATTCCACGTAACCATCTCCAAACCGGAGAGGGCGGGGAGAGACTCCAAGAAAAGGCTTTGGAATGCCCCCGAACCTGTGAGCAAGTTTATTACAACTATTAAATAATTTAAGATGAAAATAATTTTAATCATTCTCGCTATTTTGACAGCCTTATTAATCATTTCTCAAATATACTTTATAATGGCAAATACAGAAACACGAGCGTACCAAATTATCAAAACAGAGAAAATTTTTGAGATACGCTTATATCCTTCGGCTACTATAGCAACCATTTCGATGGATGCAAAAACCTACAAAGAATTATCCTCCGCAGGATTTAGAAAATTGGCTTCGTTTATTTTTGGAGGCAATCAAGACAATAAAAATATTGCCATGACGACGCCTGTGTATATGGACATAAATGATTCGCTATCCTCTATGAGTTTTGTGATGCCAGCCAACTACAACAAGGGTAATTTACCAAAACCAAACGATTCAGCTATAATTATTGACACCACTTCTGAAGAATATGTTGCAGCTATACAATTTAGCGGTTATGCCAATGATGATGAGATTAAAACGTATGCTACCAAATTAGAAAGTGCATTGAAAGCTAATGAAATTGAATATTACGGAAACTTCCGCTTTCTGGGTTACAACGCTCCATATCAATTTTTTGGGAGAAGAAATGAAATTATTGTGAGTGTTCATTGGAATGAAAATAAATAACAATATTTAAAAAGAAAACTTGATTTCTAAAAATACAATGATATTTATTTACCTATTTTTTTAGCGAGGCATATTAAGGTAGTATTTCAAAATCCCCTCTCTAAACTAAACTAAACTAAACTGGATAGGGCAAGGGTGAGGCTTTAAGAAAAGGTTTTGAAATGCACCCATAGTATATCTCATTTTTTCGCAGTCATTATTTTTTTAATAATCTATGTTTAACAGTGAAAATCAAAATATGTATGTTTTACATCATCATTCCTATTGCAATCGTGGCATTGATTGCAGTCGCGCTCACTATCGGAAAAATCAATTCTAATATTCAATTTAATCAGGAAGTAAAAAACCTATTTGTCCAATCAGAAAATATTTCCGACAAGAAATTCAGTTACAAACAACTTGTAGATTTACCCGAACCCGTACAGCGATATTTTAAATATGTTTTGAAAGAGGGGCAACCCTATATCAGTTATGCAAGGCTAAAACACGACGGGCAATTTAAAAATGACTTGAAAAAAGATTGGGTAAATATTGAGGGGGAGCAATATTTTACAACAGAAAAACCGGGTTTTATTTGGAAGGGTACAACCTCCATGTTTGTAGCACGAGATATGTACATTGGTGATGCAGGAGGGCTAATAGCTACACTATTTTTTATTATAAATGTGGTAGATGCAAAAGGAGAAAAATACAATCAAGGTGAATTATTGCGTTGGCTTTCCGAGAGTGTTTGGTTTCCAACAAACCTTTTACCTTCTGAAAGATTGAAATGGACAGCCATCGATAATTCAACTGCCAAACTAACATTCAACTACAATGGTTTGTCGTTATTCTATATTGTTACTTTCAATGAAAAAGGAGAGATTATCCAAATGGAAACAAAACGCTATATGGATGAAAAAAGATTAGAAACATGGATTGTAAAAGCAATTAAATACGAAGAAATAAATGGTGTGGTTATTCCTATGCGGGCGGAAGTTTTTTGGAGATTAAAAGAAGGTTATTTTAGCTATGCAAAATTTAATATAACAACTATTGAGTACAATAAACCTGAAAAATTCTAATTGATATGAAAGCAAGCACACCTCATAATTTCCGGCAGTTTGATAGCAACTATTGGTTTCAAAAGCCAAATAGTTCAAGCAATGGGTTATCGCAGGAGGCAGCAGGAAAAATTCTAAAACAAACGACTAAAACCAAAAAAATAAAATCACATTTTCAAAAAAATATCTGGTACTCTGACAAATCTTGTGTTGAACCACACAGAAACACAGAGAACATAGCCCGAAACACTGTGTGCCACATCTTTCTATGTGGTTTATACCTTGCTCCACTAAAATTGTCGGAGCACCAAAAAACTGATAAAATTAAAGCAAAATAACCCCTAACTAAAATGAAAGTAGCAGTATATAGCATTCATGAATTTGAAAAGCAATATTTAACCAATGCCAATAATGGGCGGCACGACCTTGTCCTGATTAACACCAAACTTGGTGTAAAAACCGCGTCATTGGCCGAAGGCTGTGAAGCAGTTTGTATTTTCACAGGAGATGATGCTTCTGCTTCTGTTTTGGAAATGTTAAAGAAATATGAAGTGAAATACCTTGTCCTTCGCTCTGCCGGATTTAACCACGTGAATATAAAAAAAGCAAAAGAACTTGCCTTGAAAATAGCACGTGTTCCCGCTTATTCCCCACATGCTATTGCAGAACACGCCGTTGCGCTAATGTTAGCAATTAACAGAAAGCTCATAAGCGCACATAACAGAGTTAGAGAACTAAACTTTTCTTTAGACGGATTGGTTGGATTTGACATGAACGGCAAGACAGTAGGAATTGTCGGCACTGGTAAAATAGGCTGCGTCTTAGCCCGCATCCTCCACGGATTTGGATGTCGTATCATGGCTTTTGATACAGATAAAAACCAAATATTAGAAAACAAATATAATGTTGAATACACAGATTTTAAAACCCTTTGTGAGCAATCAGACATAATTTCTTTACACGTCCCTTTGAATGAAAACACAAAGTTCATGATTGACAAAACCTCTATTGCTTGGATGAAGCAGGGCGTTATGCTAATCAATACAAGCAGAGGAGGACTTGTGAATACAAAGGCAGTCGTTACGGCACTTAAAAAACAACACATTGGTTCATTCGGCATGGATGTCTATGAAGAAGAAGAAGGGCTATTCTTTGTAGATCATTCCGAAAGCATTCTTCAAGATGATGTGATCGCCCGACTAATGACATTTAAAAATGTGTTGATAACTGGACACCAAGCATTTCTAACCGACACCGCACTGACAAACATCGCCGATATTACTATTGAGAATATCAATTGCTTTGACAGAAACGTGCATTGCGAAAACGAACTTTAAATAGTGCCTGCGCTTATGTAGCCCCCAAACCCCCAAAGGGGAATTTTCGTTTGCTACACTTCGCTATCAAAACCATTATAAAGTCCCCTTTGCGGGTTTGAAAGCACCAGCCCCGAAGGGGAGGATTTCGGATAAATCCTCAATCCTCAACTCTCAATCCTCAACTCTTATTTTTCTATTACTATTTTCGTTATCCTTGCCTTGCCTGCCACGACAGTTTGCAAGAAGTATAAGCCCACAGGCAAGTTCAGCTTGAGTGCTGTTTTTTCGGTAGGCAAGTTGCCGCTCCAAA
>Ga0163154_10003460_pt1 | contig 21865 bp, 20 predicted proteins | sample OliLakLV19MP9P1_FD_148649 | JGI IMG/M metagenome (GOLD analysis project Ga0163154, IMG submission 148649) | Freshwater microbial mat bacterial communities from Lake Vanda, McMurdo Dry Valleys, Antarctica - Oligotrophic Lake LV.19.MP9.P1 | ecosystem: Environmental > Aquatic > Freshwater > Lake >... | reverse complement strand
CTCCCGCCGCCAAGAAGCCCCGCGCCAAGAAGGCGGATGCAGTTGATGGCGACGCCCCTCCCGCCGCCAAGAAGCCCCGCGCCAAGAAGGTGCCCGCTGATGGCGACGCCCCGGCCCCTGCCAAGAAGCCTCGTGCTAAGAAGTCCGCCGAGCCTTCTGAGGAGACCGACCCTCCTGCGGCCAAGAAGCCTCGCGTGACGATCGACCTGGAGAGGACGTTCGCCACGTACATTGCCCGTCTCGAGCAGACGGCCACGCCCGACGACTGGAAGAGTCTGGCTGGTGTTTGGCTGTCCGACTTTAACCTCGAGAGTGATCTCAGGAAGAACGTCCGCGTCGTCGCCCCCGTCCTGTCGGCCTACGCCAAGGAGAAGCACGGTGTCGAGATTGGCGGCGTGACGTCCGAGAACAAGGTCAACGGGGAGTATCGCAACCTCAACAACGGTAACCCTCGCACTACGGTGACTGTGGTGTACATTGGCAAGGTTAACAAGGAGCACCCTGAGACTTTGTGGACGTTCCGCAAGACCGACTACGTGGCAGTGGTTGCGAACGACTAGTCGAAAATATGGCGCCTATAATAAATAAGTCACTATTAATGAGTCGTTCACAGTTGCTCACGTCGCGACTCGTTGCAGGTCTAAATGCGGTTCAGAGTTCCCAAAATTTCAAACAAATCGATGCGGCGTATTACAAACTCCCGGTGGTCCCCAAGGATCTGATTCGGGGCCCGCGCGGGAAGTACTACTACATTAACGGTCGTGGGAAGCGAGTTTATTTGAAGGCTGATCAACAGGCCCAATTACAGAATCGTGAACTTAAGGGGTGTATTGGGAACTACTGCTTGTAACGAATACCGAAATAGTGCAGAGAGACTCCGTCGGGAACGAGGTCCTTGTTTAGATCGACGGAGAGTTGACGCTTCTCGCACGGTCCCCACGGGCCGGTGGCAGTCAACACGACGCCTCGGGGGATTGGAAGCCCGTTGACCAACTTATCGAGGACTGCGGCCTTGTAGGGACAGTCCACTTCCCACGTCTTGTGTGGCGCGTGCACGACGCGGATACCCTTAATTGCATTGTTGGCATTCGGGAGATAGAACGCAACCTGGTAAAGATCGCGTCCGTCGATATCGATCGTCACATTCTCCTGGCCATGCGAAAGAATAACAGACTCCTCCGGGCCGTACAAGACCTTACGAGTTACGCGTGGACAAACATCGTCATTGTACACCAGCGAGAACCGCTTGGCCTCCTCTTCAGTATTGGCGTTCATGTAAATGCGCACATCACTCTGAGATTCAAGAGGCACCGGGATGTAAAAACACGAATCGCCGCTGTCCTGGTAGGTCGTCACAGCATTGAGCACATTCACCGTGCTCCACTGTGTTCCAGACAACGAACATATTTCATCTACGCTCCCATTGGGGTGGCGACTAACCAACTCGATATAATAGACCTTCTTGAAAAAATCAGGGAGAGTGTCGAGAGTCTTGTACCCCACCATGCAATTGTATAGTGCCCCCAATAGCGGCGTTTGAAACGTGACCCTATTATTAATCGCATCATACTCTCCATTAACTGTCACGAGCATGTTGTTTTCCTATGAACTGATTGTTTTTTATGATTCTGATCGAACGAGAGATTGCAAATACATGATGATGTGATGGATGCGTGTGCAGAGTGTCAATTCTCTCGGTGTGTCTGCGAGGGGTCGCGGGGGTGGCGGAATGTCTTTCGACACGTAGTCCCACTTGGAAAGCATGCTGATAAGTTGGGTTTTGTGTGTCGTCCAATAGTTGGTCAACGCGTCGCGCGTTTGCTGGGTGGGTGTTCCATTGCCGAACAAATACTCATCGATATTTCCGATTGCCGTCGACGCAGACACCGCCATTTCGCGTGTTGAAAAAACGTGACCAGTGTGAGTCACATATATGTCATCGAGGGCAACCGAGGGGATCCCAAAGATGGCCCTAAAGAATAAAACACGTGAAATCTCATCCATGACCCTTTCGTCGTTGTAAAAATTGTGACTCGCGACGGGCACAAATCCAACATCGGTCTGGTCGATCACTGGCCACTTGCGCGCGCCGCGAATCACAGTCTTGTAAGGACCACCCTTTCCAATATCATTCCCTACCAACCAGTTGTCGGCCCAGCGAAGTGAAATGCTACGAAGGCCGTAGAGCACCTTGATACGGTCCAGATATACGGGTATCGTTGACTTCAACTCGGAACATGTCTTGATCCACAGTGAGGCATTGTTGTCGAGAATACAAATCCACGAGAGTGGTTTCCACGATTGAGGGGGGCCCGTCATCTGGCAGATAGACACTGCGACGTCCTCGAGGATAGTCGGTCCGTTGTGCACCACGTCTTCGGTCTGGGTATCCAACATACCTGGGAGCGGGCGCATCGCGTTGGCGGGTATGGGTGCAGGCGGCGCCGCGAGAGATCCGTAACGCAGACCCGACCTCGGGCCGTTGCCTTTGACAGACCTTACAAACCCTCCCCCCAAGTTGATTTGGGACCCTGACCCAGACCTGGGCCTCGTTGTCCTTGACGCCGAGGCCGATCGTTTGGAGGAGGTAGTGCCGTCCTTTGGCTTTGAGGGTAGTGCTGTAATCTGCTCGGGTTTCGGCACCACCCCGAGGGCGTCCGCCAGACGTGTCTGCATTGAATCGGGGAGGGCAGCACGATATCCGGTGCTGAGGAGAGCCCCAAACCGCCCCCTCTCCACGTCCCACTGGAACGTCTCTGAGGTCTGTCGGAAGTCGTCATCGAGCGGGCAATTCTCCAGCGCGGTCCCGATTTGGTTGTGATGCATCATGGGCGAGGCGCGCACCATCCCCGGGTGGTCTGGCGCAAACAACTTCTCGGGAACACTGGGTGATATCTTGATCAATTCAGAGAGTGTATCTTGATTTTGTCCCGCGCGTGTCTCAATGTCAAGAATGACTGGAAGCCACTTTTCCCAGTTGATATCATGTCGCACCGACAGTTTGAGATCAGTGGAAAACAACAGATCCCAATAGCGTTGGTGACCCGGATTGTTGACGGCCGCGTGAACCGGAACATCCCGCTTCCCCCAAAACCACTTGCAGAGGACGGCCTCGTACAGTGGAACCTTGGTTGACACGACCGCCTCGCCGTTCACGCTGGTCGTGTGGCACAATTTCCAGAGCGTCTCCACGTGTTCAGCAGACCCCGCATGGGGGTTCGCCAGCAAATACTTCCAAACAGACGTTTCGAGACCATTCATGATTATAACTGCAGTCCACCGGAGGGCGTCCTCGCGATTCGACGAGGTATAAGCCGCCTTCCACCGATTGAAAACATCCCCGTGGCCCTTTACAACGTCAATGTGATGCGCTACTTCCGACAGCGCCACAATGGAGGCGTGTGTCGCAAGACGTGATTTGTGCGACGTAATGACGCGTTCTAGCAGGTTGGATATGTGGCGGCGCAACGGAGGGGTATCGTGAGTCACGCCTCTCCGACTTAGGAGCGGGATAATTGCCTGGCACGAACGGTACGCGTACTGGGTGAGAGACGGGTCAACGAACCCATTCGAGTCTTCGAGAATACACCTGATGATTTTTTGAAACAGTAACATCCAGTGTCCTGCTCGGCACATGAGGACGGCCCCCCAAATTGCGACTTTGTTGTTACCGCGTCGGATGCCCTTTTGGACACATGACTCGAGGACGTCAACTAAAACTTGCGTTCCAGGTACTCGCATGTGGGTTTTGTTACCCATCCATATATTTGACTTCATACTGCGAACATGTCACCACAATAATCCAACGCAAAATTAAATCGCCATGTCCATGTCGGATCTGGCGGCGACAAATTTCCAGACCCAATCACTCGTGTCGAACAGCGTCGACACCCACGTCATGTCGACGCGCAGACTGTACCTTGATGGCGTCGATATTTACACCCTCCTCAATCCACCCCAACTACTTGCAAAGTCCCTACCCCCCGATTATAGTCAACGTTTCAATACCAAAGAACTTGTTGTCAGCGGAGGTGCAGTGAGTGGACACGTCCTCGCGGCGTCTGATAACACCGGGAAAGCAAAATGGGTTAGCCCAGCATCGTTTGTAGGGTGCGGCGTCGAAGGTCCCTCCACGGTTACCCCAGGGACGCTCCCGATATTCCGCAACAGCCGGAAGATGGACGAAAGCCAGATTCGGGTCGACCCACGTGGGTGGTTGGTTGCGCCTGGCCTGCAGACCGACAAGTTCCGCATGGGGCAACCCAAGGACGGCCAGGTCCTAGTGGCGCGTAATTCGGAAGCCACGTGGGTGGATGACCCGCACGGTGCCGATATGATAACCCTCAGGGATGACATCGATGACATGTCATCAACCATGTCGAGTGTAGAAAACGCCAATGTAGACTCCAAGCGGGTTATAACCTTGGTGGGTGATCACGTTGCAATCCTAGAAAAGCGAGTGCGCGAATATGAAGCATCGATCGAGCAAGCCAAAGTACAAATCGCGAGACTGACCAGACTACTACCGTCACAGCCGGGGGTGGATAAGCAGGTCCTTACGTATGACAACGGACGCGCAGAGTGGCGAAACGCCCCCGACGCCGGCGCGGGCGAAACGCCACCGCGCAACACTGTGGAAACGCTATACGTGGAGTCCGATGAGTGTATTATTCGCGGCGGAAGTGTTCTCCTCGCAACCAACAGCCGCAATTCAACTGTCATACTTGGTAAACAAGCAACAAACATTGGGGCGGGGGATGGCGCACTCGCATCCCTCCTGGATGGCGACGATATTATTGGAATTGGCCAGGACGCACTCACGTTGTGCATCGACGGCCACAATAACGTCGCACTGGGTCCCTACACGTTAACTCAATACACCCAAAGTGAGGCGACCGCAATTGGTGCGAGGGCCCTCATGCGCTGCACGACCGGTAGTGGGAATACGGCCTGTGGGTACAGCGCCCTCCAAAGTCTCGAAACTGGAAGTTATTCAACAGCATTTGGTCACAACTGTGCCCCGCGGTCGGTCGGGTCTGCCAATACGTTTGTCGGCGCCGGGGCGTGTATCGCGCTTACACACGGAAACGGCAACTCTGTCTTGGGGACGGGGGCATGCGAGAAACTAATCACCGGCAGCAACGCGTGTGCATTCGGGGACGGGTCTGGATGCGACGGGGACTTTACTGGATTTATTGCGATTGGGAAAAACGCACGGGCGCAGTGCGATGGGGATCTGGCAATTGCGAGTCGCGACGTTCCAATGAGGACCAGTCGCGTCGCCACAAACGGCCCCCTCAGCGTGCTCGGCCCGATTGAATACCTGTGCGTCACACTCAACGGGGCGTCCTATAAGATTGCCCTTTACGAACCCTGAATTAAACGCTTTGTTTTGTACACCAACCGTGTCTTTCGCTTTTTCGCACTTGGCTGTTCCCCGTCTGACGCATCGTCGCCTCCACTTGGCTCCGAGTCGAGCGATGGGATTTCATCCTCATCCGACGCAGGATCATCATTGACGCGTTTTCCAGACGCAAAGACGCGCTCGTGGTTACGCTCGCACTGCGCATCCATGTCCCAATCGGCGTCGGATAGGATTTTCTGGAATGACGGCATTTGAAATACGTCGATCCACTTTTGCCACGTGGTAACCTTGCGTCCAGACGGGTGCCTCCACACGCAACAGAATTCAAACTTCCTCGAGGGGCCGTACCGCCTGTAGTGGGTGACTGCATCAAGTATCGGATCTTCCAGGTTGGCGTCTGAAAATCTAGCAGGGCGGTGGAGATAGGATGCGACCGTCGCCGAATTCCACTTGCTGGGGGGGATACTGTTGATATTCTTAAACTGGGGTGGTGGAAACATATACTCGATATTGGGAATTACATCGTCTTCCATTGTTTTTTTTTCAGATAAACGAACATTATTGGGGGTTGTCATGAAACGAACAATTGCAGAATATTCGTCCTGATCAGATATACGCTCGACCAGTGTGGATTTCATTACACTCCATTTTAGTGTCTCGTGCCCGATCGCGTACCACCTGTGAAAATCCAATTCTGTGCCGGTTATCGTCTCAATGTACCGGTGCGCGTCACGCATGGTTCGGAAGCGACGCGCCCCGTAATCATCGTCAATCTCTACCGCGTCATATTTCGAACTATACCAATGTATGCGCACCCCTGGATGGGAACCGCGTGCGTTACGAAGATACATATTTTTACCCCCAGTATGATAACAAAATGTCGACCACGGAGGATGAAGAACTGAACGTTGGGCTCCGTCTCGCACGAATGTCAATGTTATCGGCCGATATCTTGACTGAACTCCAAAGTTTACAGACACTACATGATAGTCTGCACGTTGACATGCAAAAGGCCTACAGATTAAGCGTAAGCGGCGTCATACAGCGCAAAATTATTATTCTGGAACAAATCGACGGTCTAAGGGCAATCTTTATGGATCTTCAAGGCGTCAAGCCGTAGGTCAACTTATCCTACCACGTGACGATAAGTTCGTTGTACTGACTCCAATGTTGTATCATGAATCCCCGTTCCTTGAGTTCACCCCCGATGCACCGGAGGAATTCTGTTGTAGCGGGGATCTTCAATTGAATACACATGTTGCCGTGAGTGCCTCCCCTCTTCACGTCCTCGATCAAAATACCGACGATGCGTGTACACTCGGCGCTGACGACACGTGTGTACTCAGCGCTGGCGTCCTCGTTGGTTGAGCGACGCTCCTCCTTAAGATTGAACGACCCAAAGGCCTTGTTCACTGTGTCTCGGATGGCCTTCTCATCATCCGAGGGGGGACCGTGGCAGACGCAAGCGTATGGCTCTGTATCTTTATTCTTCTTGTCATAAAAAACGTGTTCGTTGTACCGCGCCTCATGCTGCGCCCTGAATCCCCGTACCTTGAGTTCATCCCTAATGCACTTGACGAATTCCGCGGTAACGGGGATCCTCAAACTGATACATAGTTCGCCACCGGTGCCTCCCCTCCTCGATACGTGTACACTCAGCGCTGGCGTCCACGGCGTTTAAGTGTAGTTTGAACGACCCAAACGCCTTGTTCACTGCGCCTCGTACGGCCTTCTTCATATTTTGTGGGGATCTCCATTCTTCTTGTCATCATCCGAGGGGGGACCGTGGCAGACACAGATGATAAGTTCGTCGCGCTGTTCCGAGTACTGCACAATAAATAAACCGTGGCAGACACCATAAGTTCGTTGTAACGTGCCGAATGCTGCGTCATGAATCCCCATCCCTAATGCACGTTGCCGTCAGTGCCTCCCCTCCTCGCTCAGCGTCCGCGTCCAAGATCGAACGACCCAAAGGCCCTGTTCACTGCGCCCCGTACGACCTGGGCCGCGGCAGACACAGACGTTATTTATAATCTTATGTGCAATAAAGATGGACGACGGTTATTTCGCCGTAAAGGAAGCCGTTTCCACGATATCCCGAGATGAACAAAGAATTTCAATTCTTCCGTGTGAGGAATTTATCGAGTCTTACGACGAGTTGGGTCCGATTAAGGATGAACCGCGCCTCCACGAATTTGACACCGATGAATACACCCGCATCACGGTTCATGGTATCGTAATTGACCCGTTTAATGTGACGGACGCTGTAGTCGAATCACTTTTGAAGTATGCTCGCACTGCTCCATTCGGGAAGGGACACGACACGATCGTCGATAGGGATGTACGCGACGCGCTTGAAATCGAGGCACAGCATATAAGTGTGCATGGACTGTATATCCACGATGCGATTGGGACGCTTGACGATATATATCTGCACGAAGCGACATTGTACAAAATGCATATTTATGGGCCCGGCGGTCATTTTCAACCGCACCTTGATTCGCGCCACAGCGAGGACCACGTCGGAACGCTGGTTATTGCGTTGAACACCCCGTACACGGGTGGAGACCTCGTGATAGATGGCAAGGTAATTGATTTGCACTCAGCCCCGAATGCGCTGGTTGGGTGTACCTTCTATACCGACGTTGAACACCACGTGACTCCGGTTACGAGCGGCGTACGCATTGTCCTGCAATATGACATTACCAGAGGAGATTTGCGTGACGGCGCCACAATGTTCGTTGCAGTCAATTCAGACGTGCGTACCGAGGGATTGATCAGTAATATCGTTTCACGCGTCGACAGTCATCCCGATTCCCATCAGATGCTCATGTGCAGCCATAAGTACAGTCTAAACTCTATGGATCCTACGGGGACCCCCAGGCACCATTTGAAAGGAAGTGATTTGCGTGTTTGGGACAGGCTCGTTACCCTGTATCCGAACTCGGTCGTCGTGCCTCTTGTGATCGTCACAAATCTGAATAGTGACGGGGCATGTCTCGGCGAAGGTTACGATAGTTATTTTGATGCTTATATTGCACCCGCAAAAATATGGAAGTATCGAGAGAATTTTACGTGCGACGTCGACTCACTCATACTTGTCCCGTGGGTTTCGCATGATTCGTTCCGGGAGATCGAGTCTTCACCCTTTATCGAACATACCGGTAACTCGAGCCAGGATGCCGAGTTTATATATTTCGCTTCAGCATTCGTCGTAATTAAATAAGAATAAAATTATATTTCACAGTAAATGGCAACCACCTGTCCGTGGAACCAGTACAACCAACCTCCTCCCGATCGAAAGTATCCCTTCCAATTGACAGGATATCCGTCAGTACGTCCGGGTGGGCCGCCGATCCCCGACGATCAGCCCCGCACATATCAAAGCGTGTCTGGCGGAGGTGTGTGTTCAACCCCAGGCGTGTGGCCGCCCCAACGCGCCCCGATGGCCAACCAAGATCCTCCCCCGCAGCAACCTCGTCTCCTAGGATCGCAGTTGATATCGTCTGGGGATCCGGACACCTTTGATCGGAGGAAAGTGACCCAAATATCAGGTCGCGCAATCCGTGGGAGGCCCGCCCCCGGGCAGGCTGGACCCGGTACTGACGTATACGTGACGGATGGCAACTATGGGCGCGTTACGCCACAGTTTGGCGCCTTCGACCCTCAAATGTTTCAGACGCCCCTCACGCGGACGTCCGACGTGGTTTCCAAGGGTATCATGACGAATACTCATACTGGGGAGACGTTTGAGGTTTTTGAAAACGCAATGCCTCCGCCGACCACCACGAAGGGTGCTATCAACCCTGACCAATTGAAAAAGACAAATCCGCGCCTCGTGTGGCTCAATGGTGGCAAGGATCCTAACGCACCGCTGGTCAGCAAGAAGGAGATCTGTCAGAAGATGCCTGGTCCTGACGGGGGTCCCAATGTGTGGGGCGATCAGTTGTACGCTGGGGAACGGCTGAGTCGCCAGACGGAAATGGCGTCACGTGACATTTTCAACAACCGCAGTGGAATTTACGCGACTGACATTTCACTGAGCGGGGAGCGCCCAGCGGGTATGGTCGGCCTTCAGCCGTACTACCGGGAGCGTCCGTATGTGCCCCCGACGAACCAACTCGACAACAAGGGGTGGATAGGACCTGTGGCCGAACAGACGATGAATGCTATGGACCGCGAGAAAGTGATGGGTCGCGTCGAGACCCGCAAGCCCGACTTGACTGTGTACCCGCACACTGGTCTCCCCGACGCGTTTGTTGGCGTGCAGGCCCCCGAGGTTGTTGGGGTGGTAAATCCCAAGCCAACGTGGCGCGGCGCAAGCACGACGCTGTACAACGGCCCGACGAGTAACGACATGGCTGGAAGTGCGGTGTACACCGCCCCCACCGACCAGGCCCGCCCGACGCAAAAATCTCTAATGTCAGAGCAGTTTATGTCTGGCCCCGCGATGGTGTCGAGTTCCGATGCGGCCTACGTCGTGAACGATTGGGTGGCGCGCCAGACCCAAAAGGGTCTGATGACAGAACAGTTCGCGCAGCATAACGCGTACGGTGCCTCTCAAATGGGTGGATCGACTTATTCCGCCCCAACTGACCAGGCCCGTCCCACCCAGAAGACGATGATGACTGAACAGTTCGCCGCGCACGGCGCATACGGCGCGGCGCAGGTGGGTGGGACTACGTACACGGCCCCGACGGACCAGGCCCGTGCGACTCAAAAGGCCATGATGGCTGAACAGTTCGCGGCTTATGGCGCTTACACCGCCGCCCAGGCGGGGGGGTCTACGTACACCGCCCCGACGGATCAGGCGCGCGCCACGCAAAAGTCGATGATGGCTGAACAGTTCGCCGCTCACGGTGCGGGGACGACTGACGGCGATCAACTCCCGTTCCAGGGCGAGGTGAACGGGACGCGCCGTGAGTATTATTCAGGTAGAACCGTCATTGGTGGTATCGGTGGGTCCATGTCGAGCGAGGGTAATTACATGGGTGGGGGCGCGGTTGATTCGCATCAGTATCGTGGTACGTTCCCGACCAATTACGTGTTCCCCTCGAAGACGCCCGAAGGTGGTGGCGGGGATACATCATCGCGATGGATCGGCTACGACGACCACGACCACAAACGTGAGTTTAGCAGTTGGGCAGGCCTCCCGAATGCCACCCAGGATACGGGTGTCAACCTGACCTTGCCGCGTCTGATTCCCCTCGTGAACCCGTCGTGCAAGCGCCCCGACGACCCGGGTATGACCCAGTTGAACGTGCGTCCCACCTACTTCCGTGAAGTGTAATGCACCCATCATATATTCGGCACATGTCGTCGTTTCAAGTCGCTTATTACTGTGGTCTAATGGTTTTTTTTTGATTGCCGCATATATAAATGCTTAACATACTCCGCAAACGTCCTGGGTTTAATGCATATCAGATTATAAAGCGCGTGGGTTCCGGAGCGCAGGCGGTTGTGTTCAAAGCCCGCGAGCGTGTCAATAACAAACCTGTCGCCTTAAAAATATACGACATCGAGGCGCGCCCCGAGGCGGAATTTGCGAGGGAAGTGCAGTTTTTGAAAAAGTGTCAGGATATTCCAGGCGTTGTGCGTCTGTACGGTTCGTTTATTGACGACCGGTGGGGTGTGATCGTAACCGAGTGGTGCGGCGGCGGCCCCTTGTCCGACATGCGTTCCGACCAGAAGATGCACTACATCGCAGACATTTCTATATTTTTGGTCGAGACTCTGACACTTATGCACGCTGCAGACGTGGTCCATGCAGATTTGAAGCCGGAAAACATAGTCCGTCGTAACGTCGCCTACCGTGGGGAACATTTCGCAATCTGTGATTTTGGGCTGGCCAGACCGTGCACGCCCCTCGTGGTGGGGAGGTGTGGGACTCTTGATTTCCTGGCCCCAGAACTATTGACTCTCCCGCCGATCGCTACGGGCGCCAAGGTCGACACGTGGATGATGGGAATAATTCTATACGAATGTATGGTCGGCGACACCCCCTTTTTCGACATTGACACAGATAAGACGGTTCATAATATCTGTAGTAACGCACCTGACATGTCGTGTCCTACGCTACGTTCCGTCCCCCACCTAGACGAGTTTATTATCGAAACGTTGCGGAAGGACCCAGCCGAGCGCAAATACGTCTGTGATTTGATTACCCACCCATACCTACAATGTCTGTCACCAGCCCTGCCAGTGCTGGTATCACCTGCGTCGTATGCGAACTACAACTCCAAACAAGACAGTCTTTCAGCCAGGATGGACAGTGGATTTGCGCGGTATGCTACCGAGATTTCCGACGCACCCGACTCGAGCGTCTCGAGCGACTCGAGAACGAGCGACTTGCCGCCGAGAAGAAGCGCGGACACGACGGAGAAGGATCCGCAGGCGGTGGTGGAGGATGTTGTTAGATCAGGCCACTAATATTGCGTATTGGAAAAATTAAATGGATGATGTACAATCGTGTGCGTCACCGCCGCGAAGCCCTCGTAAAATGTCGGATTACGGGAGTACAGATTTGGATGTTCTAGGGTTGGGTAATTACAACAGTAACGTGAGTGTGGGCCCTTTTGCGCTACATGCAAGCCCCCTTAACCAGGATAGTACCGCGACGGGGGCGAATTGTTTACGCCTATGCGTCCAGCCGGAGAGTACTGGGACCGGGTCGGGATGTCTCCAGCGTCTAACCACCGCTAAGGGGTGCTGCGCCATGGGCTATTTGGCTCTGTCCGAAGTAACGTCCCGTCTGGTTTCCGATGACTGTACTGCCTTTGGTCACATGTGCGCCACCCGCACCCAAGCGTCCAGTAATACCGCCGTGGGGTCATCTACGTTGTTCAACAACTGCGACGGAGAAGGGAACACGGCCATGGGTGGGTATTCTCAGTTTAGTCACGTGAATGGGTCGCGTAACGCGTCGTTGGGGTGGTACGCGCTGATGGGGGTTCTCGAAGGGAATGACAACACGGCGTCGGGGTGGTATGCCGCCAGTGCTGTTGGTTCGTTCAGTGAGATCTGCGCGTACGGCTCAGAATGTCTGCGCAACAATATCGGTCCTCGCAACACTGCCATGGGCACTCGCGCCATGCGTATGAACCAGATGGGTGAAAACTCGTGCGCGTTTGGGTTTGAAGCGTTAGAGTCGAGTCACAGTGCAAGGAACTCGTGTGCATTCGGGTGTTACACGATGCGTGGCGCGTGGGGGAGTGATAACACCGGCGTGGGGGCGCACGTCATGTCAAAGTGGACCAGCACGGGGTCCGAAAACTCTGCGGTCGGCTCATACGCGCTTCATGCGTGCCGTGGGTCACGAAACACGGCCAACGGGGTTCGTTCCCTCTTTTCGCTCGACAACGGTCACCACAACACCTCGAGTGGCTACACGAACCTTCTGAATTGCATAGAAGGTGTCAAGAATACGGGTTTGGGGGCGTGTGGTGGTCTGGGGGTGGTGCGTGGAAGTTCCAACACATTTATTGGTCACAACGCCGGTCCCAAGGTTGATGTGTCGGACACGGTGTGTCTGGGTGCGTATGCCCAGTCGACGCGTGATGGAGAATTGGTCATTGCATCGTCCGCACACCCAATTAATACGACGAAACGGGTCGGCGAGGCGGGTCTGGCAGACGCGCTTCCCCCCAGACCGTGTAAGTATATCCAAGTGACACTCAACGGGGAGTCAGTCCTCATTCCGGTTTACTCGGCTATCACAACCGATAACGATCTCCCTGACTAGCGTCTAGCGTCATGTTCAGCGTTCCGTCACCCGCTGCACAAAAGGCGCGGAATAACGATCGTTTTTGTTGTGACAACCCAGATTGCGCCCGAGTCATCGAAGCATTGCGTGTGTGAGGAATGTGATTTTGACCTATGCGCCCATTGTGTGTGTAAGCCGTCGTCTGGAGAAACCGTTCCGTTTACAGCCACGTACCTCATCGTGCAGACGAGAAATACCCTTGCCTCGTTCGTCCCGAGGGGACCGAAACGAGTCCCAGTAATAAATGAGTCGCGACAATATCCCGTGTCGTGTATTCGCAGTTCGGCACCCGTCCCACCAACACCAGTTGTACGTTTCTATAAATCGTGACGGTGATATCGAGTGTAGTAATACCGAGTGCGGGCGTGAGATAGATAGGTGCGAGGTGTTTTATTCTTGCACGTCGCAAGAATGTGACTTTGACCTGTGCAGCCGATGCGTGTGCACCCCCTACGAGGGCCCCCCTGTTCCGTTTGAGCCCCTCGACGTGGACGATAAGATTCGTGTCGCCGTGACAAACTCGGTCGTTATCGCAAGACAGCAGATGCCAGATTTGGTAACCTTCATTCCAGACGTTGTGACATATCCATGTCTGGTTCGTGAGAATAATCCCGACGACGCCGGTCTTCGTCAGTAATAAAAAACAAATAACACAAATGAAATGTATACCCCGGTGCGCCCCACACACTGTAATATTAATCCCAATGAAGACCTTATCTTTCACGCGTGGTCTATAGAGACGCACGCGGTGCAGACCGACGCATTCTCCAAGTACCAAGCGATGAACGACCTTATGTATTTGGGCGAGCCCGAACCCGGGAGCGACGTTGAAGAGTCGTGTACAATCTTTATGTTTGGCAATACCGCATTGTGTAACTCGGTTGCGGCCCGCGTGGTGTACGAGCCGTTCGTATATGTCCACGTTCCGCTACTTGCGCCTCCCGAGAGGTGGTCGCCTAACATCGTGCAGAATTTTCGCGATGCCCTCGCTAAACGTCTCCGCCTCCCGCTGTCGAGCGTCAAGTGCGAGGCCGCCCGCATGAAGAATTGCTGGGGGTGGGAACCTGACCCTTCCAATCCTTCTGAGACCGCGACGCACGATTATATCAAGGTTCGTCTGCCCACGATGCGACACATATACTTTGCCGGGGCCGCCATCAGCAACATCACCAAGAAGGTGCTGCAAGATAACAGTCGTGCAATGATGGTCGAGGGCAAACGCTTCATATCGTACGTCTGTGAAACGAAGGTGGAGGTGACGCACAAATTTTGCGATGACACCAATATCGTCCCCTCCTCGTGGGTACGCGTCCCGGCAGGGTCATACTGCATCACCCACGAACGCAGCAGTCACTGCCAGATCGAGATTGTTATCAACCGGTGGGAGAGCATCGAGTATCTGCCTTCGTATAGCGGACCTATCCCACAGGTATCTCTTTCGTGGGATATTGAGACGTACAGCCACGACCGGTCGTTCCCGTTGGCCACCGATCCCCTGAATCACATTATCGGCATCGGATCGACGTGTTGGAATGGGGCGACCGGGGAGGTGACGCGGTTCTACTTTGGGCTCCACGAAACTCAGTTGCGGGAGGAGTCCGACCTGCAAGTGTTTTCGTTCAGCAACGAAGCGGACCTGCTGCTTGCGTGGCGCGATTTTGTCGTGGTGCATGTTGACCCAGACCTTATGACTGGCTACAACATCTTTGGGTTTGACAGTAAGTATGTTGCAGACCGCATGAACATGCACCTCGCGGCGGCCAACCGGTCGCGCTTCTTCTTCATGGGGCGCCTGTGGGGTGTGGCGACCCCCCTGGACGAGTCTGAGTTTTCCTCTTCGGCGTACGGACTGCGCCAGTCCCATTCGATGGACATGTCTGGGCGTGTGAATCTCGATATGTACATCCAGATGAACCGCGACCAGAAATTGAAGAACTACAAACTCGACTTCGTGGCTAAACATTTCCTCAACATCGGAAAGGTTGATTTGAGTGCCAGCGAGATGTTCGACGCGTGGGATAAGAATGATCCCCTCCTCCGCGGCGACATCGCCAAATACTGTGCGGTCGATTGTGACCTTCCCATCAAACTCATGCGCCATCTCAACATTGTCAACAACCTAGTCAGCATGTCCCAAGTGACCGTCACTCCAATTACTCTTATTGTCAAGCGTGGGCAGCAAATCAAGGCGTTTGACGAAATCGTGTGGTTCGCACACCGTCGGGGGTTCGTCCTCAACCCCCATAACAACACTGCGACGGATTACGAGGGTGCTACCGTTCTTGACCCTACGACTGGGTTTTATGAGGACCCCATCGCGGTACTCGATTTCCAGTCTCTGTATCCGTCTATCATGAGGCAACTCAACTTGTGCATGTCGACCTACGTCCAGAATCCCGCTTACCAAAACCTCCCGGGGGTTGAGTACAACCGTGTCGACACTGGCAGGACCGTCCACGTGTTTGTGCGTAACACCCCTGGGATTCTTCCCGAGATTTTGGCCCATCTTCTGAATGCCCGCGCGGCTGTACGTAAGCAGATGAAGACGTGCACGGACCCTGTCGAGTTGTCACTCCTGGATGGTCGCCAGTTGGCTTTCAAGATTACCGCCAACTCCTTGTACGGGTTTTGCGGGGCGGGCGGCGAGACCGGCAAGTATCCGTGCCTCGCCGTGTCTGACTCTACCACCGCAGAAGGGCGACGCATGATCAAGGACACGATGGAAACCATCGAAAGGACCTACGAGAATTGTCGAGTCATTTACGGAGATACCGACTCTGTAATGGTCAGGTTCGGTGTTCAGACCGTCCAGGAGGCATTCCGACTTGGGACTGACGCATCCGAGTTGATCACCAGGCGGTTCGGCGGGGTGGTGTGTCTGCAAATGGAAAAGGTGTATCATCCCTACCTGTTGTTCGGCAAGAAGCGCTACCTCGGAAACAAGTACATGAAGCCAAATGGCGCCCCTGACATTGACGTCAAGGGCGTCGAGATGGTTCGACGCGACTGTTCCGATTTTGTGGCCAATACGTGCACGATGGTGCTCGATTGTATCCTTATCAAGTGTAGCATTGAACACGCCGTGAAAACCCTCCAGGGACGGCTGATGGACCTGGTGAGTGGCATCATTCCGTTTAGTGAACTTGTACTATCCAAAAGCCTTAATACCAGCAAGGCAGCCAACGAGACTCTGGCGCAGGTGGTCGTCACGGAAAAGATTCGAAAGCGTAACCCTGGGAGTGAGCCAAAGAGTGGAGACCGAGTTTATTATGTCATCACCGATACTGGCAACCACAAGGCGCCTTTGTATACCAAGGTTGAGCATTCAGAGTACGCGGAGCAGCACAAGATTCCCCTCGACTACCAGTGGTACATCAATAGTGTGAAAACCCCAATTAACAATATGATGGGCATGTTCGTCCAAGACCCGGCCAAACTCTACGTTGAGGCCGAATCGGCAGCGTATCGCAAACAAAATCGTGTGTCGGGGCTGGAGAAGTTCATGACATCCACCCCAACTACCAAGCCGGCCGTCGCCCCTACGGTCGCCCCCGGTGCTTCAATCGGGAGTTACGCGCGTGAGGTACATGGTGGGAAGGTGAAAAAGGTACTTCCCGCTCAAAGTCTCCTGACATTTATAAAAAAGAGCAATTAGTCCTCGCATTTTTATTTCTTGCATCCAACCAATCCAATATTACGTAGGTCCAGGGCCCTATCGAGGCTTTGACGAGACTCAACTGTAACCGGTATGTAAACAACCACAATTTGCGGGGGCGTGGCGTCCTCCAAGGTCTGGCATACCCATATAACAGTCTGGTACGTTCCATCAAAATCTTCGTTATTCACTGCGGTGTTGCGTGTGCATTCGTCATGCACGAGAACCTCTTTGTCGCGGTTGTCTTTCCTGATGCGCCTGGGCCATACAATACGATAGAAATAACCAACGACATTACTTTATGACAATGGAAGTGACTTTTTACGTTTTCCGCAAATCCGCAAATAGGTCCAGGCCCTCCCTGCTTATAAAATTAGGATGGGGTCTGCATTGTTGGGTATGCCACATACCGTTCTGGGTCATACTTCTGGGCATATTGTTTGGGGTCTGTACATCCCCTCCCAGATTCTTCAGACCAGACTCAACACATCCCTCTATACCCCCTCTATAGGTTTCCAAAGTTTTCCAAAGTTTAAATTAACAACAAACAAATGAGCAGGCAAGAGAGGAGACGATTCGAGAGAGAGGCGAAGAAGCGAACCCCTAAAATTGAAGAATTTGATGAGTTAATCCGTCTATGTTCGTTGAATGATGATTTTATCTCGGTATACGTTGGTGGTTGGAAGAAAGAGCACACTCGTAATTTTATCTCAATACCCAATATGGGCGTGCTACTATACCACAAGTTAGATTACGACCCTCACAATAACCATAGCACTCTCTATCATATCGATTACATCTATGTACTACCTCAACACAGGCGCGCTCATGTAGGTTCAACACTATTGCGTCATCTAGCGGATATAGGTCATGCAGGCGGATTCATCGAAGATTCGCTAGTTCCGTTTTACGAACGAAACGGGTTCGTGTGTTTGAATAGAATGCTCGGACTAACGTATGTGCAAACGATAAAATGAGAAACAGGATGGATGCGCCACATACCGTTCTGGGTGTATTGTTTGTGAGGGTATATACCTCACAGCGGTCGAGTCTGGTCCGAAGAATCTGGGTGGAGATGTACAGACTCCAAACAATATGCCCAATTTATTTTAATATAATTTCGTGGCTAAACGTGTAGTCACGCGAGAGTGGGAGATGTTCGGTGTCTGCCGCAAAATCACGCGGCACGACGGTACGTGGCTGAATATCACCGTCGTTCTGGAACACCCCGAGACTCGTGTACGTCTCTGCACATAATTCCGCACAGTACCTTGGACTATCGACCGTCCTCGTTTCTATGGGTATGACGAAGAATCCCTCGAAAAACCGATTAATGCCCTGGGCAACAAAGTCGTACGCAAATGGGATATTCCACTTCTCGCGGACAAGATCTCTAAAGTGAGTCTGGTCGACGGGTGGGCCTGTCAATAGACGAATCGCAACCGGCCCCTTGGATCGTTCGACGTATCTCCTCAACGGCGTGAGACGAGTTCCAGACTTACCTCGGGCGTTGATAAACGCAAGTGCGCCAGCCGGATTACAAATTTCCCAGGCGTATTTGACACCCGAGTCTGGATCGACATATACAATTGCAACGTGATTCCAGAATGACCCGCCAAATGTGGTTGTTACAATATTCTGGTTATTATTAAGGATCAGATCGCCGGCGCGGCAGATTTCTTTGTATTCGTCGTAATTCATTTTTAGTGTACCCTTCGGCGGCGCGGGTGATAATTTGCGTTTTAAGAGAAACACGACAAACAGCAGACAAACAAGAAATAAAACAAACACCCTAATGTCTCGCCGCATTGTGATATATAGGAACAAAAAAATCTGGCTAACGGATGAACGTGGTATCCGAATGGACCGGAACAACGTAGCACAGCGATGGAACCATCCCACTTCCCTTAATTTGGCCGCTGTCGATCATCTTCCCAACGTACACATCGACCGGGAGAATATAAGGGCGGGCGCTCGCGAGCAATTTACGGGCACCTTCCAGTTTGAGGACGTACGCAAATAACCCCTGGCATCCGCGGCACGTTCCTATGTGCTTCCCTGTTTTAGCGTTACGCGTATGCCCGGTTCCGATGTAAAAAAACTCCCAATCCGGTTGTTTCGCGTTCACCTCGTCCAGGGCGGCACGCATGCGGGTCGCGTGGTCGTGACGGTGACGTATGTTTGCGTCATCCTCCAGAATAAGGGCAGACGGTATTCCCTTTTCCACCATTTCCGTCCATGCGCGCACGTGAGAATCGTAACAACCGAGTTGCCCGCGATTGAGCCGAACCCCGGGGGCGGTACGTCTGTCCTTAACCCATTCTGGAACCCTTATTCCCAACCCGTTCGTCGCCTGAAGTTTGGTGACATGTTTCGACCAATCTCCGAAACGCGCCAGAAGTCCTTCCATTCGTTCGGGGCGTGTCGACAGGTTTATGACGAACGTTTTGACAAACTCGGGCGGCCACGGTATGTCACCCGCCTCGACTGGACCGCCAGTCAGATTAACGGTATCTGCCCCGGCGAGACGGTTGATCGACCCAGGCGGCACCCTCGGGGTGAGACGGATCTGTCGAGCGGCACGCATTTGACAATTTATAATACTCACCCAAAATAAACCCCGAATAATGTTGGCGAGCCGGATCGTAGGTATCAGCGACGGGTCCCACAAAAAACTAGCACTGGCGGCCTCCACGAATAATCTCGACGACGCCCGACAAATAATCGATAGATATCCAGACGTCGCGTTCGAACATGTAACTGCACTCGGTATGTCTATAACCGAGGCAAAGATACGTGGGCGTTTTTCGTTCTACCACGACGCGGAACATAGGCATATATGTGCGTGGCTCGACATGATATCTCCGATGTCAGACAAAAATATGAAAACAATCGCGCAGCGAGTCTGGGATAACGCACCCATCGGGGTGGTACACGAGTGTCTCATGAGACAGTGGCCCATCCCTCACCAAAAAGTTCAACAACTGTTTAATTCAAGGATTGATGATACTGTCAACACTTTGCTTGGTCTTGGATTTATTCCAGACCCGCCGACAGACGCCCTCGGTAAGTGGTACGCCGGGACGTCACTCTACAGCCCCGACCACGCGGTAGGTGGTCACCGGGACATGGGTGTCTCCGTACCGTCGGTGGATCTGTACGAGAGTGCCTGGTAGCCACCCGAAGTATCGGCGAATTACGTCTCTCCAATTCAAAACCGGGTATTTGTCACCCGTATACTTTTTGTAGACAGCAGACGCCTCTTGTTTGTTCAACCCGATGTGCCTCACGTATAGTGAGTGCCGCGTAGGGTTACACATCAACTCGGCCTCCGTGAATGATGCAAGGCGCGTCGAGAACGTCAGCATCGCACTTGATGCTTCTGGCGTGAGTGGTGAACGGTGAACAATAATTGCACTCGTGTTAGGGTCATCGCGGATCATCTCCCAATACGTTACGACCTGCGTTTTTCCGAGTTTCTTATCATCCGCAGTATTGGTAAAATAAAATATCAGCAGCACTTCGTTATTCCTTCTAGCGACCATAATTTTGTCTTGGCTCTCACAATAGGTCTTGACTAAAATTGCATCGTCCTGCTCAAGGTGGGTGGCAAGTATTGACGCGTCGACCACGTATCCACGGTCCTCGCACATTTCGTACAGCGTGCGGACGATGCGAACGTGACGACCTGGGATACGATCAAGCATATCCATTTTGTTTATTTTGTGTGGCGTCGCTCCTCTCGCGTTCGAACGGCTTGGAAAGTGCGTCTGCCAACACCAGATAGTGCGGCCAATTCACGCACGACCGAACCGAACATCCGCGGATCTCCCAGGCTCGTATGTATGTAATTATCGTCGTCGTCCATTAGTAGCACGAGTGCGTCTGGGTCGATATGTTCGTACTGTCGAATTATCGTCACGAGGCCGTGGTCGTAAACAAAGTCGTGCGGCAGGTCTGTCGATTGGTGAATGATGAGTTTGGTTAGGCCTCGTTGCCTCGTCTGACAACTACCATTTCAACACAACGTATATTTGCAATTATGAGTATGGAACGAAGCGCTAGGCGTACCGCTGGTAGGTAGCATACCCCCTGGGATGGGCGCAGCAAAACGTGACGCGCGTCGACTGCTTGCGTGCGATCTCGACAAACGACGCAGCCAGCGCTTCGTCCATGCCCTCAAAGACTCGAAAGGCGCCGAGGCCAAACGGGGTGACGAGCAGGTGCGTGTAGGAACCGTTGTTCGCCATGGCGAGGGCGACCTTCAGGCGGTTCTGCATGTACTTCATACACGAGGGCTTCATGGCGCCGCCCTCGGCGTAGGTTGGCTTGGACGTAGGGAACACCACAAAGTCAACCATGTAGGGATGACACAAATGCCCGAAGGCGTCCTTGAAGACCGTCACGCGGTCTGCCATAATGGCCGATCCAGGAGTGGGGTCTCTCGGGACGTTTGCCATATCTGCCACGTGGTCAACGGCGCTCGGAAGAAACGAGCGACGCGCAAAGTCCTGCTCGATGCCACTGTACCCGCGTTCGTACTGGTAGGCGAAATCTCTGATGTCCCCGTACGTCCACGACAGAATCAGTGGATGCCCCCCCAAACGGATGGCCTGCTCAGCCGTGTCCAAGGGGGACTCGTTGGCGACCCACACTGGGATGCGGGAAGCGTGAAGGGAGTTCTTGAGGTCGTACATGCCGAGGGTTGATCTGATGAAACGACTGGTGGGGGAAAAGGCAACAGGGGCCATTCCCATGTAACGCGTAAGGTAGTTGTAGTGCTCGACAAACTTGGCGCTGTCATAGGACCACTCCTTGACTGGAACGGCCTCTTCGACGGCCTCTTCGTCGTCTGCCTCTTCGTTGGTCGCAATGTCGTCGGTCTCTCCAGACTCGGTGGTCATGTCATCTTCCACAGTAGTTTCGTCCGTTTCGAGCACGTCATTCGTGTCGCTCATGGCGATAAGTGAGCCTAGTTTAGTTGATCGGGTCGCGGGTCGTTCCCCTCCGCATGGCGTCTGTGTCCACGAGGGGTTACAGACAAAATATTATACAGATACATAAAAAAGACCACCCCCAAACC
>Ga0163154_10003457_pt1 | contig 21875 bp, 17 predicted proteins | sample OliLakLV19MP9P1_FD_148649 | JGI IMG/M metagenome (GOLD analysis project Ga0163154, IMG submission 148649) | Freshwater microbial mat bacterial communities from Lake Vanda, McMurdo Dry Valleys, Antarctica - Oligotrophic Lake LV.19.MP9.P1 | ecosystem: Environmental > Aquatic > Freshwater > Lake >... | reverse complement strand
CCTTTCATCGTGCAAACTATCGAGTTTCTCTGGGTCACCATGAACACTCCAGTAAGCGACTTTTCGCACAGAGCAACCAATGATTTGAGCCACTTGACTTTGCGTGTTGCCATCGTTTAACGAAAGAAACATCAGTGCTCTTTCCCGAATGTCCGGATGTTCGTGCTCTTTCAGGACTTGTTGGAGGTTCTCTTTTGTCTCAGAGTTGAGAAAGTTCTTTGCAGGCATTTTAGTCCTGGGTTTATCGGATATCCTATTATATCCTCATGCACTTTAAAGGATTCACAGCTTACTAGGAGGCAGAAGCTAGAAGTCGGAAGTCAGGATACACCCGACTCCTGACTGTTGAAACAATTTCTCTGTCGTATTGGACACAATAGACCTAGAGGCAATGTCCCTGACTCTAGCCTTTAAACGTTGCCGTGAGCCGCTTCATCGCTTCTTCCACATTCTCGCGGCTGTTGAAGGCTGAAAGGCGGAAGTAGCCTTCACCCGCAGCACCGAAGCCCGACCCAGGCGTGCCCACGACATTGCAGGTATGCAGCAGCTTATCGAAGAAGTCCCAGCTAGAAAGACCATTGGGCGTTTGTACCCAAACGTAGGGCGCGTTCACACCGCCATACACGGCAAGCCCAGCCCCAGTGAGCTGTTCTCGGATGCTGCTGGCGTTCTCCATGTAAAAGTTGACCAATGTTTTGATTTGCGCCTGCCCCTCTGATGTATAGACTGCCTCTGCTCCGCGCTGCACAATGTATGAGACTCCGTTAAACTTCGTGGACTGGCGGCGATTCCACAGTTTCCAGAGTTCGACATCAGAGCCATCAGTCGCTTTGCCTGTGAGGGCTTTAGGTACGACGGTTAACGCGCAACGGGTGCCTGTGAAGCCCGCATTTTTGGAGAAGGAGCGGAATTCGATCGCGCATTCCCGCGCGCCCTCAAGTTCATAAATCGAATGAGGAAGCGCTGGATCGGTAATAAAGGCTTCGTATGCTGCATCAAAAAAGATGATGGAGCCGTGCGATCGGGCGTAATCAACCCATGCCTGCAAATGCTCTCTGCTAGCGGTTGCGCCCGTTGGGTTGTTGGGGAAGCAAAGGTAGATGAGGTCAACTTTCTGAGTGGGGATCTCGGCGGTAAAGTGATTCTTGGCGGTAATCGGCAGGTAGACTAACCCCCCATACTCGCCCTCCCCATTTGCGTCGCCCGTATGCCCCGCCATCACGTTCGTATCCACATAGACGGGGTAGACCGGATCGGTGACAGCAATGCTGTTGTTGTTGCCAAAAATATCGAGAATGTTGCCGCAATCGCACTTGGAGCCATCAGAAATAAAAATCTCTGATGCGTCAATGTCACAGCCCCGTGACTGAAAATCATGGGCAGCAATTTTTTCCCGCAGCCACGTATAGCCCTGCTCTGGCCCGTAACCTTTGAAGCTGGCACGATCGCCCATGTCTTCTACAGCCTGAATCATGGCAGTGCGGCAGGCTTCCGGCAGGGGTTCCGTCACATCCCCAATGCCGAGACGGATTACCTTCGCATCAGGGTTTGCGTCTACAAAGGTCGTCACCCGTCGCGCAATTTCAGGAAACAGATAGCCTGCTTTCAGTTTGAGGTAGTTGTCGTTGATGGTTGCCATGTATTCGATCGCTATGAACGCCTTAGAACAGTAAAGCAGAGTAAGCCAGGAGTTCAACGCAGAGCCGCCCAAGGAGTTGGTCAACATCTGTTTGACCTCACAGGGCACATTCGCTTACAGTATCCATGATTGCTCAAAACCCTCACCTTGGTTCAATCAGATCAGGTCTGGATCAGGCTTTTTGATCGAGAAGCTCGACTGCTCCGAGTCAGCTCAGAACAAAATCACCACAAGACGTTTATTGTGTGACATGTTGACGCTCTAGATACTTCAGAAACGCGCCATTGAAACACTCATTTCTGTCATCAAGAAAGCACTTTGTTGGATCAATGAGAGTTGCTGTCGTGTTGCTCTCGCTCAACGTCAAGGTGCTGTTGGGATTGCACGGTATGTGTACTGCTTGGCACTTGAGTCAAAGTGTTGGTTAAGCTGGTCAGATTTTTAATGATTTTTTACTTGCTGTTAGTGAGGCAAATAAATACGCCTATTTGGTAGCCGATCGAAAGTTTAGTAGCCGTTAGTTGACGAAGACCGTGCGAAATTTCTTTCATTTAATTTCTTGTATTTTATATGGCGCATCTACAGTCTCTTTATGCTCTTTCAATGCTTTTGACTACTCCTATTACCAGAATTGAACTCACCCCTTACCTGCTCGTACCCTTATGCTGCCTCTGTTTAACAGGCATTAGTTATTACACCTATGCCATCTATGCAGCCTTTAAGTTTTTAAGCAAAGATACCGTCATCGATCTCCGCTTTCACCCTCCAGTCAGTATTCTGAAACCCATCTGCGGGTTTGATGATCAAACTTACGCCAATCTCGCCTCCTTCTGCTGCCAAGATTATCCTCAATACCAGATTATTTTTGGAGTGCAGGATTTACATGATTCGAGTATGGAGGTGGTGAAGCAAATCATTCAAGACTTTCCAGAGGTGGACATTCAACTGATTGTGAACGATCGCACTCTGGGCACCAATCGTAAGGTCAACAATTTAGCCAGTGCCTTTGCTAGAGCCAGTTATGAGGTTTTACTACTGGCAGATAGTGATGTCCGGGTAGGGTCAGATTATCTGCAACAGGTGGTGCAGCCGCTGAAGCGCTCCGAGGTCGGGGTGATTACCTGTCTCTACCGTTCGCTTACACAGGGTTGGGTGACGACGTTAGAAGCCCTCAGCACCTCGACAGAATTTCATCCTGGAGTCTTGGTGAGTAACCAACTGGAAGGGACAAAGTTTGCTATGGGGCAGACGATCGTAATTCGCCGCTCTGTTTTAGAGGAGATCGGGGGATTTAAAGCGATCGCGAATTACCTCGCTGATGATTTTCAACTGGGTCATTTACCCGCTCAAGCGGGGCATCAGGTGGTGCTGTCATCTTACGTAGTGGATCATGTACTACCCAGCAGGGATACGATGGTCAATGCTTTGCAGCGCCAAATTCGCTGGTTAGTTGGGATTCGGGTGTCAAGACCCTGGGGGTATGCCGGACTGATTTTTACCTATGGTACGCTTGGCAGCACTGTGTTATTACTCATGACCGGAGGCACTTTCTTAAGCTGGGTTCTTTGGAGTCTTACGTTGATCATCAGAGTAACGATGGCTTGGATCGTTGGGGTTCGCTGTTTGAACGATCCAATAGCCAAAGCCTGGTTCTGGCTCTCTCCGTTGCGGGATGTTTTGAGTTTTGCTTTGTGGGGCTATGGGTTTGTGGGTAATACCTTCCGCTGGCGTAGTCAACTGTTTCGGTTAACGAAGAAGGGCGAACTGGTAGCCCTTACCTCTGGTCTTTCAACCCGCATCAAGCTCAGCCCTCGTTAGCCGAAGGGTAGAAGATTAAAGAGCTAATTAGGTTCGCTGCCTTTGGTTCAGCAACAATGAACCATTCTGTTTGAAGTTCTTGAAGAGCTTTGTGTCCAGGTAAAGTACCAGGCAGGCGCAGGAGCGCCAGAGCCTTACTAACGATTCGGCTGATACAGTATGAACGCAGATCCTTAAAAGTATAATAACTCTCTTTCAAGCAGGCTTCAATTCAATTCAAATCCACTTTAGAAATGAGAGAGTAACGACCTTGTTCAAAACACTTCTGCTCAATCCCCCATCCTTTGAAAACTTTGACGGCGGCGCGAGTTCGCGCTGGCCCGCGACCCGCGAGATCGAAAGTTACTGGTATCCCGTCTGGCTTGGCTATCCGGCAGGGCTGATCCGCGACCTCGGCGGTCATTCTCGCGTGCTGGATGCTTCACCGCATCACGTCAGCCCGGAAGAAACCGCTCGCATTACCGCCGACTACGAGTTCGTCATTCTGTTCACATCGCATGTGGGCTTTACAAATGATGTCAAACTGGTGGAGCGGATGAAGGAACTGAACCCAAACCTGGAGGTTGCCTTTGTTGGTCCTCCCGTGACGACGCATCCCGAAGTTGCATTGCGTGCCTCGACCGCGATCGATTTCGTCACCCACAAAGAATTTGACTACGCAGTGACCCGCTTCGCCTCTGGTGAGTCGCTTGAAACCATTCCAGGTGTCCATTTTCTACGGGACAATCAGATGGTTTCAACTGCGCCCGAACCCCCTGTAGAGGATCTAGATCGCTTTCCCTGGGTCAGCAAAATCTGGAAACGCGATCTCGATATCACCAAATACAATGTCCCCTTCCTGCTTCATCCCTACCTCGCAATGTACTCGACGCGAGGCTGTCCGGCGCTCTGCACCTTCTGCCTCTGGCCCCAGACGTTTGACGGGCATCGGTGGCGCACGCGATCGGTTGAAGATGTTCGCAATGAGGTTGAATGGGCACTCGATGCGTCCAAACCCGAAGGCTTGCAGGAAATCTTCTTCGATGACGACACCTTCACCTACAGCCCCAAACGCATGGTCGAAATGGCCAAGGCATTCAAACCCCTAAACTTTCAATGGTCATCCACTTCGCGATCGCATCTGGATTACGACACACTGAAAGTCCTGGCTGACTCCGGTTGCCGTCTGTTCATCGTCGGTTTCGAGTCTGGAAATGAAGAGATCCTGAAAAATATTAAGAAGGGGATTACGGCGCAACGCTCTCTAGAGTTCGTCAAAAACTGTAAGAAAGTCGGCATCAAGGTTCACGCAGATTTCATCATCGGACTTCCAGGCGAAACCCGCGAAACCATTCGTGAAACCATCGAATATGCCAAGACAATGGACCCCGAAACCTTGCAGGTATCCGTCGCCCACGCTTACCCAGGTACCGAAATGTACGAATGGTTCTCAGATCAGGGCATCATTATGAATACCAAGATGTCGGATGAACTGGGTCAGCAACTGCCGATGGCTAACTTCCCACACCTCTCCGGAGCCGAAATGCTGGAATGGGTTCATCGTTTTTATGATGAATATTACTTCCGACCGAAGCCGATTTTCCGCATTATGACCAACGCCATGTTTAAAGCGAATGAGCGCAAACGCCTTTATAAAGAAGCTAAAGAGTTTCTGGCGACGCGCGCTAGACGGCGGGAATTAGTGAAAGCCGATCAGGTATAGCCACTCGCTGGAGACACTGATTGAAGGGAAGCTGTGGGAAGCAACTAAGGATCGTGGATTAAATAAAACCGACAAATTGTTCGTAGGTAGGGGCGCACAGCCGTGCGCCCCTACGGAAAACGCCGAGGTTATTAAATTCTTGTTCCTAAGAAGGTTATCCAGCTTCCCTATGGTCTGAAAACCCGCACCATTCCGGTATCAACCGCTGCTTCCTATCCTGGTACAGAGCTGTATGAGCAACCAAAACGATGGTAGAGCCACGGCTACTTCCCTGGTCAGCATTCTGATATTTAGTTTTCCACCTCGTAGCAGCTCAATCCCTTTTGTATAGCAAGAGACAGATGGGTTAGGACGGGGTGCAGGGGCTTCGGCGTGAGCGCTCAGTCGAACGGTGGAACCCCCTTCGGCTTGAGCGCTCAGGTCGAAAGCTGGCTGGGGGCAACGCCCACACACACCCTTTGATCCCCATGTCCTAAACGTTGTGGCGATCGCTATAAAGCCACAGAGAATGTGGTTGGGAAGATGTACCGTCGCTTCTATTTTCAACCCAGAGCGATCATTCTCATCGTGCGCGAAATGTTGAGCGATCGCAAAAGGTTAATCCGTCGTTTGCGTGAGGGAAGAGCATTCTTTTCTCACCCGTTTCTCACCCAAAGGAAGCACAAGAAAAGCAAGCGGCTCACGTCTAAGAAGCGCGATCGTTCGAGCCTCGCTGCGCGCCTGTTTGCAGGCAATCGATTTGCAACCAATTTATGTACACAAAAAATCGAGCCATACTGCCCACATTTTAGAAGGGCTGCATTCTTTCATGGAACCGTTGCGACCTGGTTTAAGCGATGTGCTGTTAATGACAGCACTGACGTGAGCCATTTGGGGTTTAACAGCTATTTTATATAAAGAAATAATTAAATTTCTGGCAAGTCATCTGAGCATAGTACTCAGCGTGATCCCTTTGGGCACTATACATTCACCTTCGAGGTATGCCTCTAAGTAGCTAGGTGGAATTCAGTGTAAAACGTAGCGCAGAAGCGCATAAACCGTCCGCGCTACAGATCTTCCTAGTTCTTTGACCCACTTACTTAGCGTTTTAGTTCGCAACTAATGGTCGAGTCACATGACGTATGCACCGATGCTTTCACCGCTGCACGCCTGAGGTTTGAATGGCACTCAGTTTCGATCACATCACCTGATGAAATTTTGAAAGCAATAGATCTACGGATGCACCCTTGATTCTAATCAGCCTACCTTTAGAGTCAATGCATTGTTAGCAGGCAGGTTTTGAGCAGCAGTCACACCATTTTTGTCATCAGCAAAAGTCTCATTTCTTTCACCCAATCTTCATTTATTAAGGAGTCTTGTTGATATTTTATGATTGTCTTTGTCAAAGCATCTTCAGCCTCTAGGATAAGATTTAGGGGGAGTCTGCACTACTTCTTCGTCATTGCTCAACGTTTTAAGCGGTGAGGATATAGCTTAAATTGGTGCAAGCAATGCGCTGGCGGTGATGTTTCTCAAGCAGCTTTTGGTTCCTTAAGCGACTGATTGATCCGCCGATCATTGCCTCAACTGAATCAACCATCACAATAAAGTCAAACCTTGATTTGAACGTTGCAGTTTCTGCTTCAAGCTGTTTCTTTTGAAAATCAAGTTTGACATTCATGACGCTAAAGGAGGTTTATTTCACAAAAGTTTCAACCTAGAACGATCGCGTTAACTAAGCTTAACTTTGTTGAGGTTGATTGCAAAATAGAGGCTAGTTTACATTTGAAGAGTGGAGCTGTACTTTGCTTTTCGAGCTTTTTAATGGAAAAAGCTCATTACACTAATGGTTAAGCTATGACAGTTATGCCCCCACTGCACTGGCTGCTTCCTCAGAAATGAAGAAGTTAATTGGCAAGCATCCGGTGAACGCACCATCGTTAACGAATGCAACAGCAATCTTAAGCGCTTTGTAGTCCGCTCGCTTTGCTACTGCGAGCAGGTCTATTGCGTCCCACAAATCTTATTTTCCAGCTAGCTGGATAGACGCGAGCGGATGAGGCTTCACAAAGCCCTCATGATTGCTGTCATTTATGGTCTTATCACTTGCTTGCCCATCAACCCCTTACGATGGCGAAAGGAGCCAACCAATGCAACTTCGGGCAACGCCTCGCTCAAACTACGCGCCATCCCGGCAAGCCTTTGAGCAAATTGAGCAAGAATTTGGGACGGAGACGACACCGCTGATCTTCAAACTGCTGGAAGCCCAGCCAGTTTTGCTGACCCACCTTTGGGGGCAATTTCACACGTTAGTACTACAGGGCGATTTGCCTAGAGTGCTAAAGGAAATAGTGGGGCTACTGGTGGCAGCAACGCGTTGTGATTATCTCTGCGCGGTGTTATTGGAGAGCCTGATCCAGCAACAGGTGGAACCACAAACCCTGACTGCCATTATTCATGGTGACTATGAGTCTGCGGATGTGAGCCATGCAACACTGTCTGTGTTGCAGTTTACAGCGATCGCGATCGTCAATCGAACTGCGGGTGGAACGCTTGCCAAAAGTGAGTGGCAGCTACTACAGCAGCAAACGAAACAAGTCCTGAATGACACTGGTTTAGAAGAAGATGAGCAGTTGGAATTAGTAGCGACAATCGCGCTCTTTGAGCAACTTTGCTTGGTGGCTAAGCTGCTACAGCTTGATCCAGCCTCACCGTAACAGCAGCACCACAGCCTGGTTCTGAATACGCCTCTTGGCTAGCGTGTGCGCATGAGACCTGATGGCTAAACGGTCAGGTGACACAGAGCCGCTCTAAGGTGGCAACAAAATCTGGGTAAGAGACTGCTACTGCTTCGGCTCGATGAATCGTCGTGGTGCCAGTTGCCGTGAGTGCTGCGATCGCCAGACTCATCGCAATCCGGTGATCCGTGTAGCTGTCTACGTCAGTGCCCACGAGCGGTGTGCTGCCGACAATTTCCATACCGTCTGGTTGTTCTGTGATGCGTGCGCCCATTTGATTGAGTTGGTGAGCCATGACGGCAATGCGATCGCTTTCTTTGACACGCAGTTCGGCTGCATCTTGAATAATAGTTGTGCCTTGAGCCACGGTAGCGGCGACTGCTAGAACTGGAATTTCATCGATCAAGCGGGGGATCAAAGCTCCTGCAAGCGTGCAGGCGTAGAGTGGGGGGCGAGCGCCTGTACCCGCATAGCGCACACGCAAATCGGCAACGGGTTCTCCAGCGACCACGCGTGGATTCTCTTGAGTGATGTCTGCGCCCATGAGCATGAGTGCTTCTAACACTCCAGTCCGAGTAGGATTCACACCCACGTTTTCGATCGTGAGATCCGCACCAGGGACGATCGCGCCAGCCACCAGCCAAAAGGCAGCCGAGCTAATGTCTCCTGGCACGATCACGGCTTGTCCTTTCAGTTGGGTGGGTCCAGTGACGCTAACACTATGGGTTTCTGGGTCTACCGTCAAGTTAGCTCCAAAAGCTTTGAGCATTCGTTCGCTGTGATCCCGCGAGAGGGCAGGTTCAGTCACGGTTGTTTGTCCTTCAGTCATCAGTCCTGCAAGCAACAGGCATGATTTGACCTGGGCAGAGGCGATCGGTGAATGGTAGTGAAATGGTCTCAGGGCTTTTCCTTGGATTGCTAAGGGTGCAAAGGCCCCACCTTGCCGTCCCCAAAGTTCGGCTCCCATTTGCTGTAGGGGTTGCACGACACGCGACATGGGGCGCGATCGCAGCGAACTATCGCCTGTAACGGTAAAAAAGCGTCCAGGATGAGATGCCAGAAGACCCAGCATGAGCCGCAGCGTTGTACCAGAGTTGCCTGCATTGAGGATATCGAGCGGCTCCAGCAGTTGCCCCAACCCAATGCCCTGCACGGTCACTTGTTCTATATTCAGTGGGGAAATGTCTGCCCCCATTGCCCGAAAGCAGTCAGCCGTGCTGCGCGGATCTTCACCAAGCAACAGTCCGGCGATCGTCGTTTCTCCTTCTGCTAGGGCACCTAACATCAACGCTCGATGGGAGATCGATTTGTCCCCCGGTACTTGAATGCGTCCGTTGAGCGCCACTCCATCTGCGGGTGGCGCAATGATGAGATCGTGGTGACGGTCAGTAGCATTGAGGGAAATCACGGTCAGCGACATGGGGATCAGATAGACTAGGTGGGCATTGCGTTAGCGATCGTACCGTCTTTTATGCAGCCCCATCACCGTAAACCTGTCTGCCTCTTGCTCACTTCAACAGATTTGCCCGTCTGGTCAGGCATTGAGACAGTCGGTACACTTTACCAGAAAGATCAAGAGCAGTTTCATCTGTTAATGACCGAGCCAACGGTGCGCGATCGTGAGTACCTCTCAGGCAGTCACGAAGTCACGACAGTGACTTCCATCACAACCCCGCGCTTACTTTGGCTAGAGTTTTCGCCCTATCAGGTGACACTAACAATGCAAGGGCAGGGGCAGTTTAGCTATCGGCATCTTTGGAGACAAGGGCTATATGGATCGAGCCGCTACTGGTTACAGTCTGACACTGGTAAACCAGACGGACAGTTGCAGTTGCGTAACTTCACCCGGAGTTTGACGCTAGAAGCTCGCCCACTGCCCACATTTCTGCGCGTTGAGTATGAGCTTTGGGCAGCTAAGATGCAGCTTGGACACTACGTTCTTAACCTTGATATTCGCCACTGATCGAGTTTGATTGCGTCTAACCGTTTTGCCAAGCGACTGCATGGGCTTAGTGGCGCAGCGCTAGACCAAAGGCAGCAACGCCTCAATGAGCAACTGATTTTGCTCATCTGTACCCACTGTGATCCTTAGCTTGTCGCTTAAGCCAGCTTGCTTAAAGTAACGCACTAGAATGCCGCGTTCTTTCAACGCGAAGTAGATTTGTTCAGCGTTCCCCTTGGGCGGCTGCACAAGCAGAAAGTTCGCGTGTGAATCCCACAAGCGGAAGCTCAGTTGCTTAAGATCGATCGCCAGCTTGCTGCGAGAGGCTTTTACTTTGGCAGCGCACGCATTTTTGTACTCCTGATCACGCATAGCGGCTGCACCCACCAGACAGGCGATCGCGTCAATGTTGTAGCTGTCTTTGACCTTGAACAAGCCACTCAATAGCGTGGGCTGGGCAATACCAAAGCCAAGCCGCAGCCCTGCCAGGGAATAGCCTTTGGATAATGTGCGGGTGACAATGACATTGGCAAATTCCTGCACTAAGGGCAGCGCTGACCCTTCCGCAAAATCGACGTAAGCTTCATCAATGACCAACACGCCAGTCACCGCTGCTGCGAGTTGGCGCAGCTCATCGATCGCAACGACATGTCCAGAGGGGCTGTTGGGTGAGGCGATAAACGTGACGGCACCGTTGGCAGCGATCAAGTCTGCGATCGGCAAACGGTAATCGTCTTCATAGGGAATTTCGATCGTCTCGGCAGGCTGCATCGCGGTCAATGTGCGGTAAAGCACATAGGTTGGCACAGGATAGACTACTTTACGGCTCGTTTCCGCACAGGCACGAATGATGACGTTAAGCACGTCGTCGCTACCATTGCCAACAATAATCCAATCCATTGGCACGCCCAACGCTGCACTCACCGCTTGCCGAAACTCGTTGGCATAGGGATCGGGGTAGCGCCGCAGCCATTCACCAGGCAGGTTCTGAAGCACCTCGATCGCGGCTGGAGAGGGCGGATAGGGGTTCTCGTTGGTATTGAGCTTGATGATGGTTGAATCTGGCTTGGGCTGTTCACCAGGAACATAGCCAGTCATCGCGTCGATCGTGGGGCGGAAGTAGGTAGTCACGGCTGTAGGAAGGCTGGTGGAGACGAGTCTTACTGAGAAAGAAACCCAGTGATCAGAAGTGGTAGCAGGATGAGCGCAGACACAATGAGCAGGAGTGTACCCGCATCGACTTTGACCACATTCATTTTTGGATCAGGCATCCGGCACCTCCCTGGATTCGGTACATGACCTTAGCCTAAAGGATTCAGGCATCTTTCTCAACGACCGCTTTCAACGATATCTAGACAGCAAAAAGCCCCTGGGCGTCTGTCCTTGTTTCGACTCCAGGGGCTTTTCGATTCGTACTCCTCACACATTTAAGATAGTAGCATAGGTTTGCTGAGACCATGCCACTTGTGACAGATATTGAAGTGGATCGGCCATTCTTGAGCAACTAGCGTGAATGGTTCACGCTGACAACGACGCAACCGCCTACAGCCCAGATGCGTTTGACTCATTCCAAGCTACAAAAGGTCATCGATCGCTGGATCGCTAATCGCTTTGAGCCAAACCATTTTCGCTTATCAGAACAGGATTGCAATACGAGGCGCTATTGTTTAGAGCATTGGACTCTAGACGATCGTCATGAACAAACCTCTAGATGCAGAGCAGTCGATCGAACTTGCTACTCGCATTAAAAGTAAAGCCAAAAGCCCGTTCGAGAATGCCTACCGCGCTGCCCTTGCAACGGCAGGGGCAACGTATGTACAGGGTTTTTTGGCGTTTCCTGGGCACCCTCATACACCCTTGGAGCACAGTTGGATTGAACTGGACGATCGGCTTCTTGACCCGACCTTGCCCTATCTCAACCGCTTGGCTGAAGCCCTGCACTACTTTCCTGCACACCGACTGACCGTTAAGCAATTGAAAGCGGCAATTGAAGAAGCGAAGGAAGACTATCCCGAAGACGATCCGTTACCCATTTACGGGGCTGCCCCCTATGAGTACTACGGCGACTTGATGCTGGGTGGCAAAGACTATTTGGTGGCCCATAACGCTGCTGTCGCTAAGTGTCAGGAGTTAAAGCGGGCTAAACCAACTTCCAATGGACAGTTAGAAAGCTGAAAGGATGTAAAGGCTAGAGGGGTGAAGGGAGAGGGGAGAGGGGTGAGGGGTGAGAAACCTTGAAAATTCAGCCTGTTGCTACGCGATCGCCGCTTGTGACCGCTTGTGTCTACGTGTCTTACTGAGGTGTCTTACTGAGTATGTTCTACACCAGTGACACGTTAGCTCAGTAGTTTTGCCTATTAATTTTCAGAATCGTCCTGGTTTTTACACGTAAGGCTGTAGAAAGGATCGACGGGTTTGGCTGCTTTTGACTGATTCAAGCGATGCGACCACACCCGAATGGAGTAAATTCTATTCTGGCATTGAGAGCTGCAACGGTTGAAGCTGTTTAAGCGCACCCAAGGATGGAGATTCGCCAGGGAGCTATTTTCTGTGAAGACTGGTCAAGGGGCGTGGCTGCTGCGTGGTGATCTGCGGCAAGGTGATGAAGGGTTTACCTTACTTGAGGTGACGATCGTGCTGGTCATTAGCGGGATTTTAGCGGCGATCGCCCTACCATCCTTTTTGAATCAGGCAAACAAAGCAAAGCAGGTGGAGGCAAAGATGTACCTCGGCACCCTCAATCGTGCCCAGCAAGGGTACATGCTGGAACGCGCTCGCTTTGCTGAAAGCGTCAACGAGCTGGGCATTGCGCTCTACAACAGTCCAAACTACAGCTATTCGATTCACCTGGATAGCGCTGGCAATCAATATGCCGTTCACGATGCCAAAGCGCTGAGTGCAAACCTAAGACCGTATGTGGGGATGGCAGCAGTCGCTCAAGATGGTACAGGTGATGCAAGAGTAGAAACTATCCTTTGTGAATCGAAAACGGCGCAGCCAGGGCAAGCAGAGCAGCCAGTTCTGAATGCTTCGGTGAGCTGTGCCGCTAGTACGGAGCCTGTGGGGCAATGAGCAGAAGTAGACGGTCAAAGGCAAAAGCAGAATGAACTCAGGGCTTGAGTTCTTACTCTAACCAGCCCACAATGCTCTCTACCCACGCCATGCCCCCGACTGCCAGGGCACCCGCGATCGCAGACGTACAAGCAGACGATAGCGCTGTGACAAAAAGCCACCAGGCAGCGATCGCCACCGCTTTGCGAGTGTCTTCTGCTTGCTGTCTGGCTTGTTGTTTGAGGGTTTCAAGGCGATGTTGAGTGCTTTGCTGGATAGTTTCGATTTGGGCAAGGGCACTGAGACGCACGCTGTCGATGCGATCGGTAACTTGCTGAGCGAAAACGTCGGAAAGATCGTCACGAGTGCTAATGAGCGTGGTTAGCGTCTCCCGATTTAACGTGCTTAACTGGCTGCGTAGCGTTTCGCCTAACGAACTACCAAGGCTCTCCAGTCCCAGATGTGGATCGACTAACACCTGCTGAAGATCGTGCTTGATACGATCGTAATCCAGTCCGGGTAAGGGTAGCGCTGCAATGTAATGGCGCAGTCGATCAAACGTGGTGGCGATCGCAGTCTGAGCTTGCTCTTGAAGCGCTTTGGCTTGCGCGATCGCCTGTTGTAGAAGCGTTTCCACCTGTTCCACAAGCTGATTGATATCGGCTACGGTCATATCGCCCCGCTCTGAAAGCAGCGTCACTAAACCGTCACGGCTTAGCGTTGGCAGGTGTAACACGTCTAGCCAATCGATAGACGTACCCGACGCGGCTTGAGCGTGTTTTAAGAGATGTTGAACGGCGAATGGAAGACGATCGAGGCTTAGCTCATCGCGTTCGGCATGGCGCAAATAATCAAGCAAAAGATCCTGCCAGTTTTGCACCTGCCGCTTGCTGCGGAGTGCGAGGCGACGAGGGAACTTGCCGATTGTGTAGAGCGATCGCTGTAGATGCTGCTGTAATTGTTGTTGTTGCTCAGCAGTCAGGTCTTGACGGCGTTGCACCTGTTCAAGCAGCGGTTCCCAGTCGATTTCAGTCAGTTGACTCAACAAAGCGATACCAGCACCGGGCTGCTTGAATGCGTTGAGCAAGCCTTGAGAGAGGTTAGCAATGCTGAGCGTTGTGGGATCGAGGTGCTGTATGTAGTTCTCTAACAGAGTTGAAACCTGGTTATGATTAGACTGCGCGGTAGGCTCGGCGGCTTCGGGTACTTCACGGATGTTGTTCCAGGCTTTTTCTAGCTGTGAAAGTAGACGCTGCGTCTGCTTCTCACTCAAGTCCTGACGATCGCGTAACCACTGCTCAGCCGTTGCGCGATCGAACAACGGTAACGGTCGCAAGCTGGCATCAGCTTTAGGTACTTTTGTAAGGGTTTTAAGCTGACGCTGAATGGTACGAGCGGTGAGTTTTTGACTGCGATCGCTCACATAGTCTCCCAGCTTTTGCCAAAGTGCTACAGCCTCAGCTTCAGCGTGAGTCTGACGGGTGTGGATGTCTGCCAACAGGCGATCGCGGGTAGCTTCAAGCTCTGTTGTCAGCGCGTTTAATGCTTCCTGGCTCAGATCTTGGCGCTTGTTTAGCATTGCTGCAAGCTTGGTACGGCTGAGCGCTTGCAGACGATCGCTCCAACGCTCAACGTTTGCTTCAGCGTCTTGGAGGCTGGTTTGCAACTGCGCCTCAAAATTTGCTGGCTTCAGGTCTGCTTTTTTAGCGGCTTGCAAGTAAACATCAACCTGCGTCATAAAAGCATGTGCGGGCGCTTCAGTGATACGAGCAGCCAACGTTTGCAACACGTCTTCGCGCACCGCTTGCAGACGATCGGCGATTTTGTGCACCTTCGCGGATGGCAGATCATCCCGTTGCTCCAGTAGCGCGACAAAAAATTCCCGATCGAGCGCCAAAAGCTGATGCCGCACCGCCGCCGGGTTTGCCTCTGGATCGTAAAGCACGTCGTTGAATTCTGCCTGTACGGTCTTGCGTGTCAGATTCCAGGGATAAGCATTGAGCAAGTAGTCCTCAACATCTGCTTTGATCGTGGCTTGAAAGGGATCAGGACGATCGCTGTCTGCCGAAGATGCCGATGATTGTGTGAGTGACAGAAGCTGCTGCAAAATGCTGCTCACGTCCAGATCAGACAGATCAACGCGATCGCGTACCGTCCGCATCAGTTGCCTAAGCAATTGTTTCGGCTCCAGAGGCGAGACGATCGCCTGCGTCGTTGGCGTTGCCGCTGCCTCTGAAGGTTGAGCAGCCTCAAGCAGTTCTTGGAGACGAGCGTTTATGGTTTCCGGTGTCAGCATCTCCGGGCTAGCGGATTGAAAGAATGAGGTGATATCAGCGATCGTATCGGGCGCTTCTACAACCTCCTGCCACACGCCTTCAAGCTGATCCACCACCTCATTTACATCGCGTTTTGAGAAATCGGTACGGCTACTCACCAAATCGACTAGCGCGTGGCGGTCAATGCGGCTTAACCCGGCTTTCGCCACCGATGGCAACCCCGCACTCGCTAGCACAGTCGCTACTTCTTGCCGGATGCTTTGTAAATCAGGTTTGGGGGGTTGCAGCGTCTGCACATAATCTCTCAGCGTGTCTTCAAGGCTGCGATGATTTGCGTCGAGCTGGTCTTGCAGGGTTGCTACGCTTGATTCAGTTGCCGCCATTCGCTTACCCAGCGCTTCATCTTGATGGCGCGATCGTCCCTTATTACGTCCCAACGCTGAGGTGACTGTTGCCATCAATCCCTGCACCCCAGAGTTGAACGCGCCAACCAGCACTCCTAGCAGCGATCCTGCCGCTTTTGAGCTGAGCCACGTGAGCACTAAAAAATAACCCGACCAAATGACAACACCCAGCACGGCTCCCAGGGCTACACTGTTGACGATGCTAAGTTTGACCGCCAGAAAGCAAGCGGTGAACAACACTGCATTGACTGTGAGGAGTGTGCCAGCCCCAATCGCGAACCCAATTTTACTGGCTGTGCCACTCGTTTCAGGCGATTCTTCTGGTTCGGTTGTTTCTGATTGGGCACCCGGCAAATAGCCCAGCGCTGTAATACCAGCCGCGACACCAAACGTCGTCATTAAAAGCTGCACCGCAAAGGCAATCAGCAATCCTGTAAACAGCGTCACAAGGACAGGAGGGCTAGTTAGGAGTTCGGATGACATCGTGGGGGCGACCGTATGACAGTGCTAAGTTAAGGTGCTAAAGCATGACAGCCCAGATAACAGCGCGATCGCGCACTTACCCAGGCTGTTGCGTGTAGTCTTAACCTAGCAACTGCATCCTCTGACTGCGCCTTCCTAACGTGTGAAATTGGGCGAGAGCAGCAGAGGTCAGGTGGATGGAAAAAGGCAGAGTGTGCCTAAAGAATGCCAGCGTTGCTCAAGCCCAGGATGATACCTGCACCTAGAATATGACCGAAGCTTGTGGTTGCCAGCAGTTCGGGAACGCCAAACCCTTCAAAAAGCCCAGGCACCTTGACGGGAAGCGCCGGACCGGCACCACGTCGTTGAATGGCATAGCGACCGATCGAGATCACAAACAGATTTGCCGCAATCATGACAATGGCAATATTAGGCGACCATCCGATGGTGCGGGCAACAGCTAGCAGAGGAGTATAAAGCAATTTTCTGTCTCCTAAACATTGATAAACTTATAAACAAGAAGAATTATAAAAACACCTCAAGACCAAACGCTTAAAAAGGCTAGATTTGTTTTAAGAGTTAACGAAAATCGTTATTTTTCGACACACCAATGGGCTTGCGCGTCAAAATCTGCGGGATTACAAAACCAGAACAAGGGCGAGCGATCGTCCAACTAGGCGCTAGTGCCCTGGGTTTCATCTGCGCTCAATCTTCACCACGCTATGTCTCTCCAGCGCAGATTGCAGCCATTGTTGCCGCTTTACCTGCAACCGCGACGGGGGAACCGCTGAGCGATCGCATCGGCGTGTTTGTAAACGCTAGTTTGGAAGTCATTGGGCACACTGTCGCGATCGGTCGCCTCAACGGAGTTCAGCTCCACGGCAACGAATCCCCTGAATTCTGCCATCAACTCCGTCAGGCGCTACCCGGCATTGAAATTATGAAAGCGTTTCGTATCCAGTCCGTTGAGGCTCTGGAGCAGATTCATGTCTACAGCACCGGGGTTGATACTATCCTCCTGGATGCCTACGATCCGCGTCTCTCTGGCGGCACCGGGAAAACGTTGGACTGGCGATCGCTTCAGCAGTTTCAGCCATCCTGTCCCTGGTTCCTGGCAGGCGGTCTCACTCCCGACAATGTTCTGGACGCTTTGCGCCAAACAACTCCACACGGCATCGATCTTTCAAGCGGAGTTGAACACGCTCCTGGTGACAAAAAACTGTCTGAAGTCACTCGCTTGTTTAGCCAGCTTGAGCGACTTAGCCACGCGATCGCGCATCAAGCATTGACAGAACCCTCAACTAAACCGCTGTAAGATTGCAGCCGTCGCTTGCCCAGTTTTTGCCCAACTGAACTGACTTGCCTTTGTGAGACCAGCATTGCGGAGGTCAGAGCGTAATCGAGTATCGGTTGCTACAGCCTGCATCGCGTGGGCGATCGCCTCCACACAATACGGATCGATTAAAAGTGCAGCATCGCCCGTGACTTCAGGCAAGGATGATAGGTGAGAGGTAATGACAGGTGTACCACACGCCATTGCTTCAAGTGCTGGTAAACCAAAGCCTTCCCATAAACTGGGAAACACCAGCGCGATCGCCTGATTCAGCAATTTTGGCAAGGCATCATAGGCAACATAGGCTAAAAACTTTACCTGGTTGGTTAGCTTTAACGCTTCAATTTGTGCGTGCAGCAAGGGTGTTTGACGGTGATCGATTGGCCCCGCTAGCCAAAATTCATAATCGACATAGTTTGGCAAAGCAGCGAAGGCAGCGATCGCACGTTGCACATTTTTATAGGGCGCAAAGCGACCTAAATAAAGAAAATAATTGCGCGTAGGCAAAGCTAGAAATCGAAAGTTTTGAGCATCATAGGCCAGTGGAATCGGCGTAATTCGACTTGCTGGAATGTCACAAAATTGCACCACATCTTGAGCCGTCGCCTGAGAATTACAAATAATGTGCTGGGCTTGTTTCAACACTTGAGGAATATAGTGCCGATTATAAAGAGTTGCGGGAGAGAACCGTTTGGGAAAATGTAGCGGAATTAAGTCATGCACCATCACAATTGAACGACACGTTGACCCTAACGGCGCTTCTGGGAGCACTGAAAACAACAGCGTTGAGCCTAATTTCTGATAGATCTTGGGGAGTTGAAACTGTGTCCAGAGTAATCGCTTCAAGTGCCCTTTAAGACCGTATGCAGCCGTCAAGTCAGGGGGCGATCGATGGAACGTATAGCCCTCGATTTCAAAGGAACTGACCACTTCAGGCTGAAGCGCTCTTAGTTCCTTGATGATATTAAGACTATAGGTAGAAATCCCTGTTGGCTGAGGCAAAACGGGAGATAGATTCACTAAGATCGTCATAATTGATGAACCAAGCAATCACTGTGGTTTTTCAACGACATGAGTCCGATGTAATGTGATGGGATAGTGATAGAAGTCTAGAAGCAAGCGCAGTATTTTTAGATCGCTGGGGTTAAACGATTTTGAGGCTGCGATCGCAAATTTAAGCAGTAGGTAAAGCCTCAAAGCAAATTGTTCCCAAGCAGGACGATGCTTCTGATAGTAATAAAGCTGGCTCCGGCGATATTCCACCTGCATTTGCTCAGAGACTTTGCTTACAGAGTAGCCGCCTAAATGAGTGATCGATACCTCTGGTGTGTAGAGGATTCTCCAGCCGCGATCGCGCACACGTTGACAAAGATCAGATTCTTCAAAGTACATAAAAAAGGTTTCGTCAAAGCCATATAACGCTTCAAACAGTGACTGGCGGATGAAGAAGGATGCACCAATGACAATATCAACAACTTGAATCTGCTCAAATTGCTGCTCAATGGCTTTTCGCTGCTGAGGCTTATTGTATTGTTTCAATTGCTTCAGCGTTCGATATTCTCCCACAAGGCTAATTTCTGCTGCAACCGAAAGCTGCAAACTATCATCTGCATTCAATAGCTTTGTACCAATGATGCCGACATCAGAATGTTCCTTCATCAGTGCCACTAAAGGAGGCAAGACATCACTAATCAGTAAAATATCTGTATTTAATAAAAAGAGAAATTCTCCCTTTGCTCGTTTGGCACCAACGTTATTTCCTGCGCCGAACCCTCGGTTCTCAGCCTGTTGGATAAGCTGCACTGTTGGAAAATTCTTGTCAATTAAAGCAGCACTGCCATCGGTAGAAGCGTTGTCAACCACGATAATTTCGTAAGGAATCGCATGAAGACATTGGACGAGCGATCGCAAGCAGTCCAAAACCACATCTGCGCCGTTGTAATTAACGAGAATAATTGAAACTAAGACGGCGCGATCGTCATTCATCTTGCTAACCTTCCTACCAGGTTTTGCCCAGCTTGCCTGAGAAGCCATCATACGTACCCATGACACAGGCGATTATTTTTTGGCGCTTTTCACCCGCATCAAACGCTAAAAGCTTGAGTAGCGTCAGCAGCAAAAATTTAATGCGTCTGAAGCAACATACCAACCAATACCAGCCCTTGGAATGCTGCAATTCAAGATAGGTATGATTACGGCAAATGTAGTAATAGCGCAGCGGTGAGTAAAGCTGAAAGACTTTTTTTCGACCGTACACTTCAACCTGAAACGGTTCACCAAAGCGGTGATACATGCTCGCGTCAGGCACGACTACATGATGAAAACCTGCCCGTCGCAAGCGCAAGCCATAGTCCAAGTCAATCCCGTCAATGAACAGCCCTTGATCCGGTGGTGCTACACAAGCAACCGTCTCCAACCATACCAACGCACCAGAGGTAATGGGTGCATCGCATTCGTAGGGCATTGTCAGGTCGGCTGGCTGAAACCCGCGAAAACGATAGCCCACAAACAAACTCGGCTTCACCGTCTGCCCCGTGCGGGCATCGATCGCAGTAGGTGCCATCATGCCGATCGCGTAAGTCTTGGTCGCCAAGGCAGCGTAGGCTGCCAACAACCGCTCCAAACAGTCCGGAGCTGGTGCGCTGTCCTGGTCAAACGTCCACAAGAAATCATAGCGACGCTGCGTAGCCCACTGAAGCGCTAACGCCATTCCTCCCGCAATACCAATATTTTCGGGGTGATGCCAGGTCAGAAGGCGATCGTCGGCTCGATTCTCTTCCGAGAGCTCTAGAGGTCGCAGCGAATTGTCAACGATGATGATGTGTTGAAGGGGATGAGACTGCGAACGAAGCGCTATGAGGCACTGATTAAGGGCGATCGCATCTTCAAACGCAGTCACGTAAGCAGCGACGCTGTAGGTCGTTTGGTTGTCGCTTCTCATGCTTCAGTTTTCGCTCATCTCTACTAACGCTGCTTCAATGCCCAGTTGTGATCCAATCATGCCAGAAGATGCGCTGCTCTACACCGCGCAGAAAGCAAACTAGAAGCGGCAATTTTGACGTTTAAGACAATTTGTGATGACTAGAACGCGAATGGTCTTCACATTACCTTTGCCTAGCAGTCACTTTTCTAAGCGTTTAGTAAGCCTACTGCTTGCAGTACGGGTTTTACCACGAGGCTCCGTACAAGGGTCTAAGACGGTTTAAATGCCTTTAATGAAGAATTTACCGGCTACCGTTCCTTAACCTTCGTAAAGGTGTGAGGGCAATACCGAAAAAGGTTGATTCGCTAAAGCTGGCATCGATCCTTTGTAGTGTCGGCAGTGAAGCAATTGGTACGTAGCTGATGGGTGACTACCTGATCGAATCATCTCGTGAACAGGGCTGAGTGCTGAGACAGCCGACTCATTGTGAACTAGGTAGGTAGCTATAGTGAAGTACATAACAAAATTAGTAGCAGCCAGTGCTCCAACGAAGCCTAAACGACTTGATGTCTCTAGAAAGCATCGTCATATCCTGGGAATGCGTGTGGATGCTACTAGCTACGAAGATGCAACTCAACGTGTGATTGATTGGGCAAAGGCTGCGGAAAGCCGCTATATTTGTGCTGCCAACGTACACATGGTAATGGAAACCTATGACCGGGGTGAGTTTGCCTGTACGGTCAACAATGCTGACTTAGTGACACCAGATGGAAAGCCGTTAGTACAAGCATTGCGTGCTTTGGGTATCAAAGAGGCATCCCAAGTGCGCGGACCCAATTTAACGCTGCACGTCTGTGAAGCAGCCGCAAAAGAAGGTGTAGCGATCGGTCTTTATGGTGGCACTCCTGAAAGTCTAACCTTGTTCACGACCTTTCTTCAAAAGCGCTACCCAGGCATTAAGATTGTGTCCCAAATTTCACCCCCGTTTCGGTCACTCACGGCAGCAGAAGACGCTGAATACACACAACAACTGGTTGAATCAAAGGCACGCATTGTCTTTGTTGGCATTGGTTGCCCTAAACAAGAGCTGTGGATGGCTGCACATCACGGCAAGATTCCAGCCGTGATGCTAGGAGTTGGAGCAGCGTTTGATTTTCACTCCGGTCGCGTTAAGCAAGCACCCGTCTGGATGCAGCAAGCAGGTCTGGAGTGGGTGTTTCGCTTAAAGTCAGAACCGCGACGGCTGTGGAAGCGCTACGCTACCCACAATCCACGCTTCTTACTCTTCTTTTTTACTCAATGGTTAACCAGCTTATCGAAGCAGCATGGGTTTGAGGCGATCGGTCACGATTAATCATAGACCCGGGTCCGCGACTACCAGCAGCGCACCAGTCTGGAAGTGCGCTTTTACCAGGCGGGGTCGTCCGAGCTGTTTGGGCTGATGGCAGCCGCCTTGCCAGCGTTAGGCTTAGTGCCGCTTAATGGCAGTGTGCCGCAGCCGCAGCGCGACGGGGCAATGGTTCGTTAAAGCCCGTCGCCGTAAGTGTCTTCTACAAGTAATGTACAGCTTGAGCACGCAGGAGGTGAACCATGACCACGGCATTGGAT